>Ga0074046_10001046_pt1 | contig 25692 bp, 13 predicted proteins | sample BogForMeECP23OM3_FD_94441 | JGI IMG/M metagenome (GOLD analysis project Ga0074046, IMG submission 94441) | Bog forest soil microbial communities from Calvert Island, British Columbia, Canada - Bog Forest MetaG ECP23OM3 | ecosystem: Environmental > Terrestrial > Soil > Wetlands ...
CGAATATGGCCCAGCCGCAGCGGACTCTCCCGAGGCTTCGCACCATCGCAAACGATGCTCAGCCGACACTGGCGCTGACCACATCATCGATCCTCTCCAGGGTTGAAGGCCTTTTCACGCAAGTTCCAGAACTACAGGCAATGCACTGGCTAGCTACCGACAAGGTTGTCAGCAGTGCCACGCAAGACTGGCGAAACCCTGGGGCGAATAGCGACACTTTGGCCTTGATCCAATATACTTCGGGCTCCACCGCTATACCGAGGGGCGTAATGGTCAGTCATGGGAACCTTCTCGAGAACTCGGCTCACATCAGCCAAGCCTTCGAGATTACATCGGATACTGTCTCCGTAACATGGCTGCCGGTTTTCCATGATATGGGACTCACCAACGGAATCATCCAACCTCTGTATGGAGGACGTCGGTGCGTTCTCATGCCCCCGCAGTCCTTTCTTCAGCGGCCGGTGCGGTGGCTTCAGGCTGTTTCGCGCTACAAAGCCACTGTCAGCGGAGGCCCGAATTTCGCGTACGAAATATGCGCTCGCAAGATTACCGCGGAACAACGCGACGGTCTGGACCTCAGCAATTGGAAGGTGGCGTACAACGGTGCCGAGCCGGTCCGCATTGACACCTTGAAACGGTTCGCTGCGACCTTTGCATCCTGCGGATTCCGCCCAAACTTTTTCTATCCGTGTTATGGGCTCGCCGAAGCCACGCTGATCGTATCGGGTGGAGTTGTGGGAGATGAGCCCGTCCTATGCACGACCAAGGCGGCGGCGCTCGAGCACAACGGCATCGCGGAGGCTTCGGACGCTGCGCAGAATGTTCGGACACTGGTTGGATGTGGGCGCGCGATGTCCGGTACAAAAATTGTTGTCGCGCATCCTGAATCGATGACCGCGTGCGCGCCCGATGAGGTCGGGGAGATTTGGGTATCGAGTCCGAGCGTGACCCAAGGGTACTGGAACCGGCCTCAGGAAACGGAGCGCACCTTCAATGCATACCTGGCGGATACCGGTGAGGGGCCGTTTCTTCGCACCGGAGACTTGGGATTCTTACGAGACGGTGAGCTGTTTGTCACAGGCCGGCTGAAGGATCTGATCATCATCGGCGGCCGCAATCTTTACCCCAACGACATCGAATTGACGGTCGAGCAAAGTCATGCGGCAGTGCGGTCAGGCGGTTGCGTAGCCTTTTCGGTCGAGATCACCGACGACGAACGTCTGATAGTCGCAGCCGAAATAGAGCGGCGCTATCAACTGGAGCAGCACAATCACAACGGCGAATCGCGCGACGTTTCAAAGGGAAACGGGCAGAACCGGCGGTCTCCAGCGGACTTGGACGCGGTGAGTCGGGCCATTCGCCGAGCGGTGGCAGAAGAGCACGACGTGCGGGTGCATGCGGTCGTGCTCCTCAAGGCTGGGAGCATCCCGAGGACTCCCAGCGGCAAGATTCAACGTAGTGTTTGCCAAGCCAGATTTCGGGACGGGACGCTGGAACACGGCGCAAAGAGGGCGTAATGGCCGGAAATGAAAATAACGGCGCTATCCGGCATGACGCGGAGCGAAATGGGAACCGTGCGAAAGAGAATCCCAACCCAGGCGCGGCAACAATCCAGGCCTGGCTGGTATCCAGACTTTCCGAGCTGCTTGAAATCGAAGCGGATGAGGTGGACGTCACGGAACCATTCGCGAGCTACGGACTGGGATCGACGGAACTGGTCAGCCTCTCCGGCGAACTTTCAGAGTGGCTGGGCCGAGATTTTCCGGCCGAGTTGGCATATGAGTTTCCAACCATCGAAGCTCTCGCCCACGGATTGGCGGAGTCGTCAAGTTCGTTGCATCCAACCGCCGAAGCGAGCCGGATTCAGGAGGCGAATTCCGAAGCGATCGCAATAATCGGAATCGGATGCCGCTTTCCTGGCGCAAAAGACGCGCGAGCTTTCTGGAATCTACTTCGCAACGGAGTGGATGCAATCCGGGAAGTTCCCGCGGAACGCTTCAACCTGCAAGATTTTTTAGATCCCGATCCGGCGGCGCCGGGCAAAATTATCACGCGGTGGGGCGGTTTTATTGAGGATGTTGATCAGTTCGATCCTCATTTCTTTGGTATTTCGCCGCGCGAAGCTGCACGCATGGACCCGCAGCAACGCTTGCTACTCGAGGTGGCATGGGAGGCGCTGGAGGACGCCGGACAGGTGCGGGAGCACCTCGCGGGCACGCCCACCGGTGTATTTATCGGCATCTCGAACAACGACTATGGCCGGATTCAATTCAATGACCTGGATCGTATTGACGCTTACGCGGGCACAGGCAATGCCCTGAGTATCGCAGCCAACCGTATCTCCTACGTATTTGATTTCCGGGGACCGAGCATTGCAATCGACACTGCCTGTTCTTCGTCACTCGTCGCGGTCCACCAAGCCTGCAACAGCCTGAGAAGCGGCGAGTCTACTCTGGCATTGGCCGGAGGCGTGAACCTGATCCTGTCGCCTGCCATTACGATCAATTTCACCAAAGCTGGAGCAATGGCGCCCGACGGACGCTGCAAAGCCTTCGATGCGCGAGCCAACGGCTACGTACGGAGCGAGGGTGCCGGGATCGTCGTTCTGAAGCCGCTGTCGAAAGCATTGGCTGACGGCGATCCGATCTACGCAGTCATTCGCGGCAGTGCGGTGAATCAGGACGGACGCAGCAATGGACTGATGGCTCCGAATCCCCATGCTCAGGAAGCCGTGCTGCGAGAAGCATATCGGCGAGCGGCGGTCTCGCCCGGCGACGTTCAATACCTCGAAGCCCATGGCACGGGCACGCTCCTGGGTGATCCAATCGAGGCTAAAGCCTTGGGCGCGGTGCTTGCTCTCGACCGTCCTCCCGAGCAGCCGTGCCTGCTGGGCTCGGTCAAAACCAACCTTGGTCACCTCGAGGCCGCGGCGGGTATCGCCGGACTAATCAAAGTTGCACTAGCGCTGCAGCACCGGGAGATCCCACCGAGCCTGCATTTCGAGGAGCCCAACCCTCATATTCCGTTCGATCAACTCCCGCTGCGCGTGAACACGAAGCTGTGCCCATGGCCCGCGCAGGCGCATGCAGCCCTGTTCGCCGGGGTGAGTTCATTCGGTTTTGGTGGCAGCAACAGCCACGTGGTTGTGCAAGGGGCTCCTCAATCCGATTCGGGAATGCATGCTGCGCAACGCGAGAACGGAAATCGCGAAGCCACGTTTACATACCTGCTGCCTTTGTCGGCACGCGGCGAGCCTGCTCTGCGGTCTCTTGCGCAGAGATATCGCGATTTCCTGACGGATCCAACGTCGACGGCGGCGCCGTACGATATTTGTTACACGGCGGGAGCACGGCGAAGTCATCACGAATACCGGCTCGCCGCGACCGGCAACTCAGCCGCGGAACTCGCGGAGGGGCTTGAGACTTTTCTTCGTGGAGAGACTCGTCCCGGGCTGTCTTCTGGCCGCAAGCTTTCTGATCGACAAAGAAAACTCGTCTTCGTATTTCCGGGACAGGGTTCCCAGTGGTTTGGGATGGGGCGAACGCTGTTGAAGCAGGAACCGGTCTTTCGCGAGGCTATCGAACGCTGCGACCGTGCGATGCGCCCCTACGGAGACTGGTCGTTGCTTGCGGAACTGTCTTCCACCGATGCGGCCCGCTCCCGATTGAACGAAGTCGACGTCCTGCAGCCAGCGTTGTTTGCGATGCAGGTTGCACTTACGGCTTTGTGGCGTTCATGGGGTATCGAGCCGAATGCGGTGGTGGGCCACAGTATGGGCGAGGTCGCTGCAACTCACGTAGCCGGAGCGCTGAGCCTCGAAGATGCGGCGCGGGTGATATGCAGCCGCAGCCGCCTGGTGAAGCCGACGATCGGCCGCGGAGCGATGGCGGCAGTGGACCTTTCGGTTGCTGACGCTCGGCGCGTCATAGCCGGCTGCGAAGATCGGGTGTCGATCGCCGTTAGCAACGGGCCCACCTCGACGGTTTTGTCGGGAGATCCCGCGGCGCTCGAAACAATCGTGAGTCGATTGCAGCGTCAGGACATCTTCGGCCGAATGATCAAGGTTGATTTTGCCGCGCATAGTCCGCAGATGGAGCCGATTCGCGTTGATTTGGAACGCGCGTTGGAAGGACTACAGCCACAGCCGGCATCGGTGCCGATCTACTCGACTGTGACGGGAAAAATCGCCGACCGCTTGAGCTTCGACAAGTTCTACTGGAGCAGGAACCTCAGAGAGCCGGTGCTCTTTTCAGCCACGGTTCAGCAGTTGGTGGAAAACGGACATGACATCTTTCTGGAGGTCAGTCCGCATCCCATTTTGCTCAGTAGTATTCAGCAGGAATTTAGTCATGCCGGGATAGAAGGTGCGGTAATCCCGTCGCTCAGGCGCGAGGAAGACGAAGGCAAAGTTTTAGCCGCGTCGCTCGGGGCGCTTTACACCCTGGGATATCCGATCGAGTGGAGCCGCATCTATCCTGAGGGCGGGCGAGCCGTTCAGCTTCCGTACTATCCATGGCAGCGGGAGCGCTGTTGGATGGACGCGCCGGCGGGCGATGTGAGCCACGTTTCGCGAGACTTGGATTTAGTGGGGAAGCATTCCCTTCTCGGCCGGCATTTCAAATCGGCGCAAACCGAGACCCACTTCTGGGAGGGCATTCTGGACAGGAGCGCGCAGTCCTTTCTGGATGACCATCGCGTCGAAGGCGTCGCGGTGCTGCCCGCGGCGCTCTACGTGCAGTTGGTATCTGCAGCGGCGGCTGAGGCGTTTCCGTCGCAATCCTTTATGCTGAAAGATGTGGAATTTCGCAAAGCGCTCTTCATCCCCGACGGCGGTGCCCGGACGACTCAGGTGATCCTCTCTCCCGGTGCAGACGCGGCCGCATCCGTTCAGATCTACAGTTGCGCGCGCGATGCTGAGCAAACCAATCGGACGTGGACACTGCACGCGACAGCAAAGCTTTGTCATGAGCCAGAGCCTGACACTTACCCGGTTGTCGAACAGGAAACGCTTGCTCAAGTCCAGTCTCGATGCTCGCAGCAGATCTCAGGACAAGATTACTATTCGAGGCTTCGCGAAAATGGTGTGGATTACGGTCCCTCCTTCCAAAGCATCACTCAGTTGTGGCGATGCGACGGTGAAATGCTGGGTGAAGCGAAAGTTCCTGATGGACCGCATCGAGAATTCGACGCCTTTCAATTCCACCCTGCTCTTCTGGACGCTTGCTTTCAAACCCTTGGAGCTGGTGTAGCCGCTCAAGCGAAAGAAAAAGTTGAACAGGGCACCTACATGCCCACTCACGTAGATGAGGTCCGGATCCTGATCCACGGTGGTCAGAGTTCGCATCTTTGGAGTCACGCTCATCTGCGGGCAACCGGTACAGATAGCGTTAAGGGAGACGTGCGGCTCCTCGATGAAACCGGCCGCGTGGCGGTCGAAGTTGTCGGAGTGCGCTTTGATCGCATAGGCAATGATACGAACCGTGCTGCCGAAGTGAACCTGGACGATTGGCTTTACGAATTCCAGTGGCGGTCAAGAGAGCGTTCGAGTGAGGAACCGGCCGCTGAAGCTTCCGGCAACTGGCTTATCTTTGCAGACAGCAGCGGCGTTGGAGAACGGCTTGGAGCGCTGATCAAGGCACAAGGTTGGGGCAGCATCATCGTCAATCGCAGTGAATCATACGAGCGCACGGACGGCGAGCATTATCGCATCAATGCCGAACGACCAGAGGACATGCGACAACTACTCGAGGCGGTGTCGGCGCCAAATCAACCTGCCTGCCGAGCGATTGTCCATCTCTGGAGTCTTGATGCTGGCGATCCAGAAGACACCACTGTCAGTTCGCTTAAGACAGCTCAGACTCTCGGCTGTATCAGTGTCTTACAGTTAGTCCAGGAGTTAGCTCGGGTTGAACAGAATCACTTACCTCGCCTGTGGCTGATCACGCGCGGCGCTCAGCCAGCAGGAGAGCCCTTACCCCTCGACACAGCCCAGGCGCCTCTCTGGGGATTGGGTCGCGTTATCGCCCAGGAGCACCCCATGTTCTGGGGAGGACTGATGGACCTGGAACCTGGGCCTTCGGTTCCCGAGGACACCGCTCATCAGTTGTGGAAAGAAGTCTCCGCTCCGGACGGAGAGGATCAGATTGCGTTCCGACAAGGCCGGCGATACGCAGGCCGTTTGATCCGCAAACCTCGTTCCGCCGCTGAGACCGCTCCCCTTAGCTGGCGCGCTAACGGCTCCTACTTAATCACCGGTGGGCTGGGAGAGCTGGGCCTTTCGGTCGCCCGATGGATGGTAGAGCAAGGGGCGCGCCGATTGATTCTTATGGGACGCACCAAGCTTCCGCCGCGCGCGCGATGGAACTCAGCGGAAGCGGGTAGCCGGCTGGCAGATCAAATTGCCGCGATTCGTGGACTGGAGGCTTTGGGCGTGTGCGTGCATCTGGCGCCGGTGGATGTCACGGATGAAGGACAGTTAGGAGCCTATCTGGATGAGTATCGCGCCGAGGGTTGGCCGCCTATTCGAGGCGTCGTGCACGCGGCGGGAGTACTGCAGGACGGGCTGCTGGTGCAGCTGGATGCGGCGTCAATGGATTTGGTCTTGCGGCCGAAGGTGATGGGTGGATGGCTCCTGCATAGCCTGCTCGATGACGCACCTCTGGACTTCTTTGTGATGTTCTCGTCGGCGGGTTCTCTGCTGGGCCAGCCGGGCCAGGGCAACTATGCGGCGGCTAACGCTTTCCTCGATGCTCTCGCTCATCATCGAGGAGCTCTGGGCAAGCCTGCGCTGAGCATCAATTGGGGAGCGTGGAGCGGATTGGGCTTCGCGGAAACGCCCGGAGGAAAGCGCCTCACCGCGCGCCTCGCGCTGGCGGGAATCGGGGGTATCGCTCCCGCGCAGGCGCTGGAAGTGATGGAACGACTGCTACGTAAAGGTTCGGTCCAGGTCGCGGTGGTGCCCGTTGATTGGAGGCGCTATCGCCAGTTCTATCCAGCAGGCACTGAGTCACCGCTGCTCTCCGAGCTGGCACGTGAGGAAGCTGACAACTCATCGCAAGCAGGTCATCGGGGCGAGAAGAGGAATTCGATCCTTGCCGCAGAACCAGCGGAGCGCCTCGCGTTAATTCGGTCCTACCTGACTGAGCTAGTGGCTCGTGTGCTGGGGCAGTCCGCATCCAAAGTGAACGTACAGCAACCGCTTAGCAATCTGGGACTGGACTCCTTGATGGCGGTCGAGTTGAAAAATCGAATTGCGGTTGACTTGGGCGTTAACGTGCCGATCGTCACCTTTCTCTCGGGCCCCAGCGTCGAACAGGCGGCTTCGCAACTGCTTCTTCTACTCACATCTGAGACTTTTGGCACATCAGAGCTTCTTGCCTCGGCAAACGGTGACCCCCAAGGGCAGCTAGGAAACGGCATCAATGAACATCTGTTGGAGAATCTCGACCGGTATTCGGATGAGGAAGTGAATTCGCTGCTCACTGATCTATTGGCTAAAGAGGAAGTCCGTGGAAAGTGAATAGCAGTACTTCCCAAGGAATCGCCGAACTTTCACCGGGCGAAAAGCGGGCGCTGCTTGCCCAGCTTCTTCGCAAGCAGACGAGCGGCTCCAAATTAATTTATCCTCTCTCTTATAATCAGCAGGGCATTTGGTTTCTTTATCAACTCGCGCCAGAGAGCACGGTTTACAACGTCAATTTTGCGGCGCGCATCTCGTCCGACGTAAACGTTCCGGCACTGCGACGCGCGTTGCAGAGGTTGATCGATCGCCATCCTTCGCTTCGCACTACTTTTCCCGCACACTCCGGCCAACCGGTCCAGCGGGTCCACGAACACCTGAAGGTTAGCTTCGAGGAAGTGGACGGCTCTACCTGGAACGGCGACGAACTGAAGGCCCGACTGCTCGACGAAGCGTATCGTCCGTTTGATCTTGAACGAGGGCCACTGCTGCGGGTGAGTCTGATCACACGATCGGCACGGGAACATATTCTTCTGCTGGTCGTCCATCACATAGTGATCGACTTCTGGTCTCTAGCAATACTTCTGGATGAACTCGGCGTCCTTTACCCAGCGGAAAGATATGGCATGAAAGCGGCTCTGCCTCCTCTTGATTTGCAATACACTGACTATGTTCGTTGGCAGGCAGAGATGCTGGCGGGCCCTGATGGAGAGCGACTGTGGGCATATTGGCGGGAACAATTGGCAGGACAATTGCCGGTAATGGATCTTCCGACCGACCGGCAGCGTCCCGCGTTCCCGACTTATCAAGGGGCATCGCACGACTTCACTCTGGACGCGGAGCTGAGCTCCGGGCTCAAGGCTCTCGCCAAGGCTCATGGAGCGACGCTGTACATGGTGCTTCTCGCAGCGTTCCAGGTAGTGCTTTCTCACAATAGCGGCCAGGAAGACCTATTGGTGGGAACTCCTATGGTGGGTAGGAGCCGCGCCGAGTTCGAAGGTATCGTCGGCCTCTTTACGAACCCCGTAGTCTTAAGGACGAATCTCTCCGGTAACCCTACGTTCGGGGCATTTCTTGATCAGGTTCGCCACACAGTGCTGTCTGCTCTCGAGCATCAGGATTATCCCACCGTGCTATTAGTTGAGCGCTTACGGCCACCCCGCGAACTCAGCCGCCAACCCCTGTGCCAGGTGATGTTCGTGCTCGACAAGCCACACCGGATCGGGCAACAAGGCGGGCCTGCATTTGTGGCGGCCGAAACAGGGCTGCGCATGAATCCTGGCGGACTCGTTCTGGAGTCGATGGCGCTGGAACGCCGTGCCGCCACTCTCGACCTGGTGTTGTTGATAATCGAGACAGAGGAATCGCTGGCCGCTTCGATGCGGTACAACAGCGACCTGTTTGATATCGCGACCATTGCCCGCATGTCACAGCATTTCGAGATACTTTTGCGTCGGGTACTTCGAGAGCCGACCGCCAGCCTCGATGCGCTAAAGCTAACGCTTGCCACGGCGGACCGGCAACAACAGGTGAAAGTCCGAAAAGAGCAGAAGGAAGTCAATATTCAAAAGCTGAGACACGTGAAGCGCAAGAACATCAAAACGTCGCAACTCAGCATCGAAGCCGTCGCGCGAAAGTAGAACTACTCGAATGCAAATGGACGTTATTGAAGGATTTCGGCTTTCACCTCAGCAAAGGCATCTGTGGTCACTGCTACAGGCCGGCGGTGAACAGCAGTATCGTGCGCAATGCGCCATCCTCATCGAGGGGAGTCTCAACCTGCGGACTCTAAGGGCTGTCCTGCGGGACCTCTCTGATCGACACGAGATCCTACGAACCACCTTTCGTTGCCCGCACGGAACAAAAGTTCCTCTTCAAGGGGTGAACGAGCGAAATGCGCCCTGGATAGAGGAATACAACTTAAGTACGTGGGACACTTCGCGCCAAGAGGCGGAAATCGAGGCGCTGTTTCAGGAAGTTGGCCGGATTCCCTTCGACCTTGCGAACGGACCGGTGCTGCGCATCTCTTCGTTAACCCTTGCGGCCGACCGGCACATGTTGCTCGTCAACGCGCCGTCGCTGTGTATGGACGCGGCATCACTCAGGATTCTGGTGCGCGAGATTAGCCGCCGCTATTCATCTTTTGTACACTGCACGGAACCATCAGGCGACCCCTCTCAATATGCCGATCTCGCCGAGTGGGAAAATGACCTGTTGGAATCGGAGGAAACGCAGGAAGGAAAAAAGCACTGGCGCGAAGTGGAAGCCTCAGCTTCCCGCGTTCCGGAGCTGTCTTTCGAAAAGCGGCCTTCCGCAAGGATGGCCTTCGAGCCCCGGTTTCTGGCGTCGGCGGTCAATCCTGAGTTGACCTCGAAGATTGGAAAGCTCGCGGCCAAGTATGACGCCTCGGCCTCTGCGTTCTTCCTGGCTTGTTGGCAAATCCTGCTCTGGCGTCTCGCTGGCGAATCGGACTTTGTGATCGGCTTAGCGTGTGATGGGCGTACTTACGAAGGGCTGCAGAAAGCGCTCGGCCTGTTTGCCAAGACGCTGCCTGTTCACTGTCGGCTCGAAGAGCAGCTTCGGTTCAGTGAAGTTCTGGAACGGACTAATGGGTCGGCGCGTGAAGCCGTTGAATGGCAGGAGTATTTCGACCTTGAACAACTTCCTCGATGGGATGCCGAAATCGAGCCATGCCGCTTCTTTCCGGTAGCTTTTGAATTCCAGAATGCGGAGACGAACTTCACCGAGAGCGACGCGACATTTTCCATTCAGAAGCAATACAGCTGCTTTGACCGCTTCAAGCTGAAACTCTCCTGCGTGAAGCGAGGGGGCCTTCTGGTCACGGAGCTTCATTACGATTCCAGCTTGTTCTGCGCTGAGGATGTCAACCGCGTGGCGCAAGAGTTCCGGACTCTGCTGGAGAGCGTCTGCGCAAATCCGGAATCGCCAATCGCAGATCTGGATATCGTTAGCTCCAATGAGCGGCGCCAACTGCTGGTTGAGTTCAACGATAGGCGGACCGATTACGCTGAAAGCAAGTGTATCCATGAACTTTTCGCGGAACGGGCCCGGCAACAGCCCGAGAATGTCGCGCTCGTTTTTCAGAACCGCCGTTTGACCTACTGCCAGCTGGACGCTCGCGCCAATCAACTCGCGAATCACCTGCAAGGTCTCGGCGTCGGGCCGGAAATTCCCGTCGCTATCTGCATGAACCGTTCGCTGGAGATGGTCGTGGGGATCCTTGGCATACTTAAGGCTGGCGGAGCTTACGTGCCTTTGGATCCTGAGTATCCCCAGGAGCGCGTAGCTTACGTGGTGAAAGATGTTCGTGCGCAGGTGCTGTTAACACAGAACACTCTGCGCGACAGCATGCCGGAGCTCGGGGTCGAGATGGTGTGCGTCGATTCGGACTGGGAAACCATCTCCAGGCATAGCGAGAATGCCCCTCCAACAATAGCAACCGCGAAGAACCTCGCGTACGTGATTTACACTTCAGGTTCGACTGGGCAGCCGAAAGGCGTAATGGTCGAAGAGGGTGGACTCATTAATGCGATCAACTGGATAACTGACACTCTTGAACTGTCAGTTCTCGATCGCTGTCTCTTGAAAACTCCTATCACTTTCGATGCCGCCGGGCGTGAAATCTTCCCGACTTTGATATCTGGGGGAACGCTAATAATAGCAGAACCCAACGGTCATCGGGATTGCCGATACGTAGCAGAGATAATTCATCGAGAACGAATCTCGATTCTTCACTGCGTTCCGTCGCTTCTGCGGCTGCTCGTCGAGGAACCCGCGTTCAATGACGCCTTGACCTTGCGTGCCGTGATGTGCGGCGGCGAGGCCTTGGCGTCCGTGAGCATCACGCAATTCCAAAGTCGCACCCGGGCCAAGTTGTACAACGTCTATGGGCCGACTGAGACAATCATCGACTGTACATATTGGCCATGCGAAGAGGGCAATACTAATTCTGCGATTCCAATCGGGCGACCTATACCGAACGCGCAGACACATATTTTAGACGATTCACTTCGCCTGCTTCCGATCGGCGTCGTGGGTAACTTGTACATAGGTGGTCTTAGTTTGGCACGGGGCTATGTCGGGCGACCCGATTTGACCGCTGAGAAATTTATTCCTGATCCCTTCAGCGACGAGTCAGGGCCGCGGCTGTATGAGACCGGGGATCTCGCGCGCTACAGGCCAGACGGAAACATCGAGTTCCTGGGTCGTGCCGATCACCAGGTTAAGGTCCGCGGGTTCCGAATCGAACTTGGAGAAATTGAGGGAACGCTTGGACAACACCCGCTGGTGCGGGAGGCAATCGTACAGGCTCAGGAAGTCGGGCCCGGAGAGAAACGGTTGGTGGCCTATGTGGCAGCCGGAAGAGAAGCACGACCCACTGCGAGCGAGCTGCGCGGTTTTCTGAAAGACAAGCTGCCCGAGCACCTGGTACCTGCGGTCTTCGTTCTACTGGACGCTTTTCCACTAACCGCCAATGGTAAGGTGGACCGCCGAGCACTGCCGACGCCTGAGGACCGGCGACCCGAGCTGGAAGAAGCATTCGTGGCATGCCGCACGCCTACGGAAGAGCTACTCGCCGAGATCTGGGCCCAAGTCCTTGGCGTCGAACGAGTCGGTATCTACGATGACTTTTTTCAGCTAGGCGGCCACTCACTGCTAGCTACCCAGGTAGTTTCGCGAATCCGCAAAGCCTTCCAAGTGGAAATGCCCTTGCGACGCCTGTTCGAGGCGCCCACCGTCGCAGGCTTGGCTGAAATCATTGAAGTAGGCCGCAGGTCAGGACCACAAGCTCCCCCCATTGTGCCCGTTCCGCGGGACGGAGAACTACCCCTGTCCTTTGCTCAGCAGCGTCTGTGGTTCATTGATCAGCTGGAACCGGGCGGCTCTGTATATAATTTCCCGGCTGCCATCCGTCTCAAGGGACCGCTCAACGTGTCGTCGCTTAAGCAGAGCCTCGACGCAATTGTGAAGCGCCATGAAGCCCTGCGGACGACCTTCGCTACTGTGGATGGCCGCCCAGTCCAAGTTATCGCGCCGCTCCTGAGATTGGCTCTGCCGATAGTGGATTTGCGAGACCTGCGTGAGGCAGAGAAGGAGACCGAGGTCCAGCGGCTGGCGACGAACGAGGCGCAACGGCCTTTCGATTTGGCCGTAGGTCCGCTCGTGCGGGCTACCGTCCTACGGCTCGGCGAAGACGAACACGTTGGGCTTCTGACGATGCATCATATCGTTTCCGACGGCTGGTCGACCGGAATCCTGATCCGGGAGATGGCGGTACTCTACGACGCCTTTTGTTTCGGAAGGCCCCCATCACTGCCCGAGCTTCCCGTCCAATACGCAGACTTCGCCCATTGGCAGCAGGGTTGGTTGCGGGGTGAGATTCTGGAAACCCAACTGACCTATTGGAAGCAGCAACTGCTTGGCGCGCCTCAGCTCCTGGAGCTCCCAACGGACCATCCAAGGCAGGCCGTACAAACTTTTCACGGTGCGCGCCAATCTATGTTATTGCCACGGACCGTGAGCGACAGATTGAAAGCGCTAAGCCGCCAAGAAGGGGTTACTCTGTTCATTACCCTGCTGGCGGCCTTCCAGGTTTTGTTGCATGGGTACACGAATCAAGACGACCTGGTCATAGGCACGCCGATCGCCAACCGTAACCGGCTGGAGATTGAGGGATTGATAGGATTTTTCGTAAACACACTTGTATTGCGCACCGACCTCGCGGGCGATCCGACTTTTCGGGAACTTTTACGCCGGGTGCGGGAAGTCTGTTTGGGAGCTTATGCGCATCAGGACCTCCCCTTTGAAAGGCTGGTCGAGGAATTGCACTTGGCGAGAGATCTAAGCCGTAATCCTCTATTCCAGGTCATGTTCGTGCTACAGAATGCATCGCTGCAGCCGGTGGAACTGCCGGGATTGAGCCTGATTCCGGTAGAAGTCGACACCGGGACGACTCACTTTGATCTAACCCTGCATATCGTCGATAGCGATCAAGGTCTCGTGGGAACACTAGCGTACAACAGCGATTTGTTTGAGGCTGCTACAATTGCACGGATGCTTGGCCATCTTGGGACCTTGCTGCAGGGCGTGGCGGCCGCTCCTGAACGACGGCTCTCCGACTTACCGCTATTAAACGAAGCAGAGCGGCAGCAAGTACTGGTGGACTGGAACGCTACCAGGACTGACTATGCTGGGGATCTGAGCATCCCTCAACTCTTTGAGACGCAGGTCGAGCGAAAACCCGAGGCGATAGCGGTAGTACTTGAGGACGAACAGCTGACCTACAAAGAACTGAACCGCAGGGCCAATCAACTGGCTAATCATCTGCGGTCTCTGGGAGTGGGACCGGAAGTACGGGTTGGAGTCTGCCTCAAGCACTCGTTGGAGGTGATCGTCGGATTGCTTGGCATCCTAAAGGCAGGCGGGGTCTACGTGCCCCTGGATCCAGCGTATCCAAAGGAGCGACTCGCCTTCATGCTGGAAGATGCCGAGGTCCCGGTACTTCTGACTCAGGAAGCGTTGCTGCCGGGATTGCCTGAACACCATGCGAAGGTCGTCTGTCTGGATTCAGATTGGGCGGTAATTGCCCGGGAGAGTGCGGAGAATCTAAATTGCCTGGCCATGCCTGAGAATCTGGCTTACACAATCTACACTTCGGGATCCAGCGGGCAGCCGAAGGGAGTTCTTATTTCCCATGCTTCAATCGCAGAGCACTGCCTAAACGGTCAAAAGTACTACGCACTGGATTCAAGTGACAAGGTACTCCAGTTTGCCTCCTTGAGTTTCGATCTATCATTGGAACAAATCCTGCCTACGCTCATTGTCGGCGCGACGCTGGTCATGATGAGCACAGAGGTGTGGGACACCACCGAATTCTATAAGAAAATGTCGGAGCATGGAGTCACCGTACTCAATCTTCCGACTGGCTACTGGCAGGAGCTGGCGCGAGAGTGGGCGGACCTTGAGGACCTGGTCCCCGATAACCAGGTCAGGGTCTTAATCGTCGGCGGAGATACGATGTTGCCCGAGTTTCTCGATTTATGGAATCGAACACCGATGAATTCAGTCCGGCTGATCAATGCTTACGGACCGACTGAGGCGACAATAACAGCAACAGCGTTTGAGATCACATCGCGATTCGGCGAGCTCTCGACTCTTCAGAGGATTCCTATTGGTCGTCCACTCACTAACAGAGAGACCTACATCCTAGATAAGTACGGTAATCCTGTACCGGTGGGAGTTCTAGGCGAACTGCATGTCGGCGGTGACTGCCTGGCCAGAGGCTATCTGAATCGAGCCGATTTGACTGCGGAGAAGTTCGTCCCTAACCCCTTCAGTGGTGAGCCTGGAGCGCGACTGTACAAGACAGGCGATCTTGCCCGCTACCTCTCCGACGGAAATATCGAGTTCCTTGGTCGAGTTGATGATCAGGTGAAGATTCGCGGATTCCGTGTCGAACTCGGGGAGATCGAGACAGTGCTTCGCCAGCATTCTGCCGTACGCGAGACGGTCGTCTTGGCTCGGGAAAAGGGTCCCGGAGAAAAGCAGTTGATCGCCTATGTGGTCGCCAAGCGGGAGTCTTTCCCAACGGCGAGCGATCTGCGTCTGTTTCTGAAAGAGAAGCTGCCTGGCCATTTCATACCCGCGGTATTCGTGCCTCTCGATGCTTTGCCGTTGATGCCCAACGGTAAGGTAGACCGAGGCGCGCTGCCGTATCCCGAGCAAACACGATCCGAACCGGGAAGGGTGTTCATCGCGCCGCGAAATGCTCTGGAACTCCAGCTCACTAGTCTGTGGGAAGGGGTTTTGGGTGTTCGGCCGATCGGTGTGACGGACAATTTCTTTGAGTTGGGGGGACATTCCCTGGCGGCCGTTCGTTTGTTCGCGTTGATAGAAAAGAGACTGGGCAAGAAGGTTCCACTAGCCACTGTGTTCCAGGGAGCAACGGTTGAGCATCTCGCAACTATTCTCCGCGACCACTCCAAAGTGGCGCCAAGTTCATCTCTGGTAGCTATTCAACCGGGCGGCAATAGACGGCCACTCTTCCTGATACATCCGGCCGGCGGACACATTTTCCCTTACGTTCATCTGGCAGGTTGCTTGGGTCCCGACCAGCCTTGCTACGGACTCCAGGCGATAGGATTGGAAGAGGGACATGAACCGCATTCGCGGATCGAAGAGATGGCCGCTTACTACATAAACGCAATACGGACCGTACAGGCTGAAGGTCCGTACCTCCTGGGAGGATGGTCCATGGGAGGAGTGGTGGCCTTCGAGATGGCGCAGCAGCTTCATGCGCAGGGGCAACGCACGGCATTGTTGGTCTTGCTGGATACGCGGATTCCCACGGCCGACGAGGAATTTGCCCACGAGGATTTCGAGGCAACATTGCTGGTCGATTTTGTCCGCTATTTCGGTCTCTCATTGGATCCCCGCACTTCTCTCGCCAGCCTTCCAAAGCACGAGCTGCTGGAGCGTGTACTCGAGTATGCGAAGAGAGCCGGCCTTGTGCCCTCGGATATTGAAGTTTCGCAAGCTCAGCCGTTCATCGAGCTCTGCAAGGCGGATTTTCGAGCTACACGAAACTACGTACTGAATCGGTACCCGGGTCGAATCACGCTCTTCAAGGCTGCTCAGGAGCTCTCGGGAAGCTCGTCTGATCCGACCTTGGGGTGGAGCGAGTGGGCCGCTGAGGGAGTTGACGTTCAAGTCGTTCCGGGCAATCACGCCACGATGGTCTACAAGCCTCACGTCGAAGTCCTGGCTGACGAGCTGCGGGCTTGTCTCGACCAAGTGAGAGCGACTGATGAATCGTCCGCCGACACAGCCAACCGATCGATCGGATCGATGAGGGACACAATATGATTAGTGACGACAGAGAAGACACCACAATTTACAAGGTGGTTGTAAATCACGAAGAGCAGTATTCGATCTGGCCCTCCGAAAAGAAAAACCCTCCTGGTTGGACGGATACAAGCAAAACCGGTCCAAAGACCGAGTGCTTGGCTTATATCAAGGAAGTGTGGACCGACATGAGGCCACTCAGTCTTAGAAGAACAATGGATTCCTCCAAGAGTTAATTTGCATTCTCTATCTTGCACGAACGGATTCTGAGTGACACCTTCGACCAGCGCCGCAGCTTTTGACTCGTGGATTTCATTCCGCAAGCCGGGTCCAAAGAGCCGTCTTCGCCTGTTTTGTTTTCCGTCCGCCGGAGCCGGTGCGTTGATCTTTCGCACCTGGTCCGACCGCTTGCCGGCGGATGTCGACGTCTGCCCGGTTCAGCTGCCGGGACGGGGGGCTCGGCTGATGGAGCGTCCTTTCACTCGACTCTCGCCTCTTGTCGAAGCTCTCGCCCAAGGCCTGGCTCCACTTTTGGACATGCCCTTTGCATTCTTCGGCCACAGCCTGGGAACATTGGTCAGCTTTGAACTCGCTCGCCGGATTCGCAAGCAATATGGCGTGCATCCTGTTCGCCTATTTGTATCTGCTGGTCATGCGCCTCAGATTCCTTATAGAGCCCCGTCTATTAACACCCTGCCAGACAAAGAATTCCTGGCGGAACTGCGCCGGCTGAACGGCACGCCCAGTGAACTTTTGGACCACGAAGAATTAATGGAGATCATGCTTCCTATCTTGCGGGCCGACTTTGCCCTGTACGAAACCTACGTGTACTCCATTGAGCCGCCCCTGAACTGTCCAATCTCCGCGTTTGGCGGCTTGCAGGATCGCAGGGTGAGCGATAGCGATCTTGAAGCCTGGCGTGCTCAGACTAGTGTTTCGTTCTCGCTGCAGATGTTTCCCGGAGACCATTTCTTCTTGAAACAGCCTCTTCTACTTAGGGCGCTCTCGGATGAACTACAACGAACCCAGTGAGACCGGCCATATGAAGGCGGTAGCCACGGCCTCAATTCCTACACCGTGGGGGTTTCCACCGGCGACGATAGTGTTGGGTGGTTACGACGTGCACGTTTGGCAAGCCTCTCTGGACGAGTCCTCGACGCACCGCGATAGCTTCATCCGCACCCTTGCGGCAGATGAGCGAACGAGGGCCGAGCGGTTTCACTTTCAGAGAGACCGCGAGAACTTCATCACCGCTCACGGAGTACTCAGGGCCATCCTCAGCCTCTACTTGAACAGAGGTCCGGAATCTCTTTCGTTCTGCTACAGTTCTCACGGAAAGCCCGCCTTGGCCTGCAAATCTGGCGGAGATGCGATCCGGTTTAACATGTCCCACTCTCACGGCGTGGCCCTTTATGCTGTTACTCGTGGCCGCGACATCGGCATCGATGTCGAATTCATCCGCCGCGACTTGGAAGCCGAGCAGATCGCCGAACGATTTTTCTCGCCGAGCGAGATTGCGACGCTCCGGGCGCTTCCGTCCAGCCTTCGGAGACACGCATTTTTTCTCTGCTGGACCCGCAAGGAAGCCTACATCAAGGCGAGAGGCGAAGGACTTTCCATCGCCTTGGATCAGTTCGACGTGTCGCTAATCCCCGGAAAACCCGCAGGATTGTTGAGCACCCGACCGGATTCGGACGAAGCCCTTGGTTGGTCGCTACAGGACCTGACTCTGGACTTGGGCTACGCGGCCGCTCTTGCGGTCGCGGGACGCGGCCAGAATCTATCGTTTTGGCAATGGCCACACTCTGAGATAAAGCGATAATCGCGCTTCGGTTCGTTGACCAGCCTCTTTGCGTCGCCCTCTCCAAGGGCATACGATTAGATTGCCTCGACCCCAGAGTTTGCTTCCATCTCCATACTCTGCCCGAGGAAGTGTTGCCGTTTACGCCGGTATTCGTGCCGGGGTATCTGCACCTAAGCAAGGGCGCCACATGCATGAACTCGCGCACCGGCGCTTACGGCGCTGTCGGATTTAGGAGTCGCGAATTTTTAGAATTCTTAGAATAAGCACTTCATCGTTCCGAGTCCGGATTCTCGTTTCTTCGCTGATCGGGTTCGCAGCAGTTTTAACTCAATGGCCTGCAGTGGGCCGCACGGAGGTTGTTATGGCGCCGAGCACAGAGTCGAGTGCGGGTGGCGCAACGGACGCCTGGCTTGTGGCGCGCGGTCTGATCGGTAGCGCAATGATCAGCGAACAATCCGGCGCTGACATACTGACACCCCCGCCCGGCACTGAGGTAGACGAAACCCGACAGACAGCGAACCTAACCGGCGAGGTCCTGAACCAGGTCACGTCGTGGAACGAAATGGTCGGCGACGACACGATCCATATCGAGGTGACCACGCTATCGACCTATCAGTTCGAGGTCGCCTTCTGGCTGTTTCCTAATCATCGCAAAGGTTGCACTATGTATAAGTGGACGCTGTACGATCATGGCCGCGCGCTGCAGAGTGCATTCTGGCGTAACGATGCAGCGGTGCTGCGGCTGGCAGGAGCCGCGGACTTGCCACATGACTTGTATCCGGACTCGGTTCCCTGGGTGGCGTTTCTTCGGGTCCTCGATGCGCCGCGCGAAGGCGGTGAAGGCATGATTCATCAGCAGATCACGCCGTACAGCTATGTAGGTCAGGAGGTCTGGGCCTCAGGCTCCGAACCAATCAGCGTGCCGGCCGGCACGTTCTCCGCGTTAAAGGTAACCGCGAAAGTCGACATCACGACGGTAATGCCGAACTGGCCGCGCTTTGTCCTGCAAGTCATCAAGCCGGTAATTCCCAAAAACACGCTCTACTTTGAGGCGACGCCGCCCTATCGGCTGCTCAAGCAGGAAGGCACCACCTTTGTCGGCGGCCCTGAGGTCACCACCGAACTGATTCGCTTCTACATCAATGGCGCACAGCCGGTTGTAGCTTCAGCTGCCGCGACCGTCGATCGCGCACCGCTTGCCACCGTGCTCGGGGGTGGATCGACTCTCAGGTGACTTTTTTTCTAATCAGCCTGCATCTCCTCTTGCCGTCACTCCCACTTCTTGCCTGGCTCGCGTCTCGTCGCTCGCAATTTGACCGTCCCGCAAGCGGATCAGACGGTGAGCCCGTTCCATGACCTGGGGATCATGAGTGGAAAAGATGAAGGTCGTACCCGTCACACGATTGAGATGTTCCATCACATCAAGGAGGGCGATGGCAGTGGCAGAGTCCAGATTCGCCGTGGGTTCATCCGCCAGAATGAGCGCAGGTTCTGTAACCATCGCGCGAGCCACCGCAACGCGTTGTTGCTGCCCACCGGACAACTCCGCCGGGCGACGATCCTCGAGGCCGGCAAGGCCGATTTCAGAAAACAGCTTCTCCACCCTTTTTCTGCGCTCGTGCGCAGGCATCCCCTGGAGGAGCAATGTAAACTCGGCGTTTTCCAGAGCGGTAAGGACAGGCAGCAAGTTGTACGTTTGGAACACAAACCCGATGCGCTGCAAACGCAGATGCGCCAGCTCACTTGAAGATAAGAGTTGAAGATTTTGCCCTGCCACCCAGATCTCGCCCGCGTCAGCCCGGTCTAGTCCGCCAATAATGTTGAGCAGAGTGGTCTTGCCGGAACCTGACGGACCGGCAGTAGCCGCGAATTCCCCGGCAACAATCTGTAGGGAGACACCGCGCAATGCCGGAACCTCTATAGGTCCGGTGCGATAGGTCTTCCTAACATCCTTCAATTCCACCGCCCACTCTGCCACTACTATCGCGCTCCTCGCTAAAGGGTTTTCAATGCGTCTGGTAGCTCTGTTCGGGCTGCTTTGAGCGCCGGATAAAAGGAAATGATGGTCGCCATCGCGAATACAATACTAACGGACCAGACGATTCGATTCGAGCTTAGGCGCGAGTAGAGAATAGGATCGAAAACAAGCGCGGGTGGAAGACCCGCTTTGAATATCCACCGCAGATCCAATCCCGAGGTAGCGAAATAATGTTCGACGCTCAAACCCAACGCCAGTCCCAAAGCCAGGCTTATCGCCGTGAGGGCTAGAGATTCGCCTACGACCATCACCGCAAGCTGCCGAGGTTTAAGACCGAGAGCTTTACAAACGCCGAATTCATACCGGCGCTCCAGTACTCTCATGAGAATCGTGTTGAGTATTCCCAACCCTACCATGGCCAGTACTACGCCGTTCATGATGTAGTTAAAGGCGTGGTCCAGGCCGAGAATCTGGGCAAGCATCGGGATTGATTCGCGCCAGGTCAGGACTTCCACCGGCTCTCCCGTCAACTGCTTCCGCAAAGCTCTTGCTACCATCGGCGAATCACCTTCCCGCTGAAGCAGGATGGCTACCTGAGTAACTTGACCGTCCGGCACGCCGAGCAAAGCCTGAACCGCGGGCAAGGGCAGATTAATGATATTAGCGTCGACCGCTTGCAGCCCCGTGCGGAAGATGCCACTCACGCGCAAAAGGGTGCTCTGCATCCCTCCGCCAGCGCCATTCTTGGCTTCATTGCCGGGCTGTCGCAGCGCCTGAGTCATGAGCACCACTCTGGAACCTATCTTTACCTCGAGCTTGTGAGCTATATCGGCGCCAATTACAACGCCAGAAGGCTTGTCATTACTTAGATACGTCCCTTCAACTAGCCGCTCCGGGATCAGCGATACCGCGGGTTCGTCTTGTGGAATCACCCCATCGATTTTCACGCCGGAAGAATTGGCTGAGGAACTGAGCAGCCCCGTTGCCAGGAGCCTCGGACTAACTCCCCGCACTATCTGCTTCATTTCCGGAGTTTGCAAAAACGCTTTAGTTTTGGACACCACTTCGGATGGCAGCAGCAGCTCGTCCGAACCGGAGTCTTGATATCCCTTCGCCTGTATCACTACATGCCCCGGACCAAACCGCACCCCGGCTGCAATCGTCTGCTCGTGCCCGCCATCGAGCAGCCCCAGAGAGATCAAAAGCAACGCGAGGCCCAAACCGAGGGCCAAGGCCGTAAGCGCTGTGCCTCGGGGATTGCGCCAGAGATTGCGCCAGCTGATCTTCGCCAGAAGAGGAACGCTTCTCACTGTCAAACCTTACGAATCGCTTCCGTCGGCCGAAGATGAGCGGCTCGCCAGGCCGGATAGAGCGCAGATATCAGCGCTGTGGCGGCCAGCCCGATCGCCGCTTGCCCATAGGCGGGAAAATCCTGCCGGCCGTACCAGAGGTGCCCCACCACTACTCCCGCCAGAGAGATTACGCCGCCGGTAGCGCCACCCAAGTCCAGACCGTGCTCCTGCAAATACCAGAGGACCGGGATGCCAAGCGCACCGCCCACGACCAGGCTCGCTACTGCCAACCCAGCCGCCTCTGTCATGATCAGAACAATCACCTGAACCGGGCGCATTCCCAGGGCCATCAGCATGCCGAATTCACGCGTGCGCTCAAACACCGCCATCAGCATGGTGTTCATGACACCGATGACCGCCAACAGGAAGAAAATGAAGAAGAGAACAATGGTGACGCCGTGATTGAACTGCACGTAATTGGCCAATTCCGGCGCCAGTTCAGGCCAAGCCATTGCCCGTACTGGAATAGTCTTACCCAGCTGAAGATCGAGTGCGGCAGCCACAGTAGTCGCGGCCGTTATGTCATTTAGCTTGATGCCTACTTCATGGATCCTTGCGGGCGCCAGGTGCAGAAGGTCCTGTAGAGAAAACAAAGACATGAGAACCAAGCTTCGGTCCACAGCATCCAGACCACTGTGAAAGATTCCCACCACCGTATACACGTCGTTGCCCATCGAACCGTCCGCCGCCTGCGTCAGCAGAACAATTTCCGAGCCCACGTCGATGCCTATCGTGCTCGCGAGCTTGTCCCCTATCACTACTCCCTTTGGCATCCGTGCAGTCAGGTAACTACCTTTTGCTATCTGGCTATTCAGGATAGTAACCTTCGGTTCCTGCTCGGGAACGATTCCCATTAGCTCCACACCAGCAGAGCGATGAGCCGTACTCAGCAAGCCGTAGCCGTACCCCCTGGGCGCCGCAGCATAAACCCGGCGATCAGCGGTAATGACGGCCATCATAGCGCCGACATCCGTCCCTTGCCTCCCACCCAACGTCTTCTGAATGGAACGGCTGGGGTAGTAATCGGGAGCATGCACCTGGATCTGGGACATGACGAGACTAGTACCGTTCTCGATCATCTGCCATCTCAGGCCGGCCATCAGGCAAGCAACGAACAGCAGCATGACATAACCAAACGCGATGGCGGCCATAGTGATGAAAGTGCGGCGAGGATTGCGCCACAGATTGCGCCACGCGAGCTGCAGAAGGCGTGAGCTCATCACTTCAGGTTGGGCAGCGAAAACGTCCCTTCGCTGATCGGCACATCGAACGCGACGTCTTCGTATTCGATCGTGGTCTGCGCGCCTGCCTTGCCTGCAGGTCGCATGACGAGGCGCGTTGGAATAAGCCTGCCGCTCATTAGCTTATAGTCGGAAAAGGTAAGTTCTCGGACCAACTGCCCATCCTCGTCATAGAAACCCTGCCAGGTGGGCACGGCGTCGGCTTTGCGAATCTGCAGAATGATCTTTCCCCACACTACTGCGGCATCCGGCTTCGGTGTCAAGGTATATTCGTCGACCGCAATGCCACCGCGTTTTCCCTGGAAAAAGGTGCTGATCGAGTAATCGCGGGTCAGGAAGGTTTCCTTCACAAGATCGTCAATAGTGAAGTCGCTTCCCATCCACGAATTCATCGCCATCGAAGGCGGAACTTGAACCGTGCGATTCGACTTAGGCAGATAGTACCAGATGTCGCTGCCTTCTTTCAGGACTGCGGTTCCTGCTTCGTCTTGAGGACTGGTGATGCGGACGAGAATCTTTTCTCCGAGCGACCAGATTTTCATCGAGATCTCGCGTTGTCCATCCTCATTGGTGATCTGCATTTTCACCGTAGCGATGCTGGACTTGCTGCTAAAGGGACGAGCTACCCGTTCCACCGTCTCCCGCATTTGTTGATCGTCCGCAGCATGAGCCGTATGAATTACGCCCAACATGGCCAGCCCTAGAAACATGGCGACGCTTCTATTCTGCCAACGCATAAAAGTCATAGCTGTCCGGCCTTGCGCTTGGTCACTAATTCGCTTTCGACTTCCACTGCTTCCTCCACCAGCGGGGCACCCATGGCTAATCCCATAGGTATACGAACGAGAAAGTTGAAGGCGGTTACAGCCAGGGACAGCGCGAACAAATCGTCTTTCCGGGCATATCGGGCAAAAACCAGAGTGAAGACCAGCTGAGTCGTCCCGATTCCACCTGGTGAGAATGGCGAATTTCCGATGGCGACAATGAAGGGCGTCAGCGCCAACGTCTGCATGAGCGGAACCCCAATATGAAAGCTGACGAACTGTCCATAAAGCGCGAAGCCCGCTGCCAAGACGATTATGAACCTGATGGCAAGGAGTTCGATGTATTGCGACGGCCGGGCCATGCGGAAACTCAACATCGAGGGCCGTTCATAGATCCATCGGAGCAAATTGCCGGTCCGGAGCCGGGCTCCCCAAACAAACCAAAATGAAGCGATGAGACAGCCTGCACAGACTACGCCTGCCGCATAGTTAAGACCCTGCCGAATTGGTGAAGTCGGCACGAGAGCGATCGCCAGGAGCGACAACGTGGCCAGCAGCACGGCGTCGAGGTAGCCCTGGAACAGCAAGGTGCATCCGCCCATTATCCAGGGCACGCGCTTGCGTGCGTGCAGAAAAAGTACGAACGCGCCGCTTGCGACGTAGGAGTTCACAATCTGCAGGAAATAGACGGCCGCCATAGTCGGAAGCAGTTCGACCGCTCTGGTCGGACCATGAAAGTAACTGAACAAGCGGGAATACAAGACTGTTTCGCCGATAAACCAGCATAGAAAGCCGCCCAGGCTGGCAATAGCGAAAATCCAGAGCGTTGCGTGACTTCCGGCACCGGCTACTTGCCTCCAGGATACGCCGCGTGCTGCGTACCATACGATTGCTGCCGCTATCGGATAGGCTACGAGATTTTGAACCACTGTTTTGCGCACCGGACTCTCACTCGTAAGAGCACAACATTTTACGGGTTGCGGAGCCTGTATCACAGGCTGTCCATCACAAACATGATGGACTCCGCACGTACCGTCACAAGAATCGCAGAATCGGCTGGCGACTGAAACCCGCCCGATGACGGAGCAGGACGACGCAACGCCAAACCCTCAGGGGAGTGAAGGCGATCATGCATCATCTCGCACAGCAGGACGAGGCGATACGGAAATCGCCGGCCGACCAACGGCGCTCAATAATGCAAGCTGATCGTCAGATCCAGGGTTTGTCCGTCGTACGGGAAACTGGCGGCATCGAACGAAGGTGTACCGAATACGGCTTTGGCGTCGTTTGAAAATCCGTAACCTTCCGTTGGAATCCCCAGCCAGTTGGTCTCCAATTTTCCACTGGAATTCTCGTCATGAATGACAGCCAGCGCATAGGTTCCCGGTGGGATAGCTTCGAAGTCGCAACGCGCCTCCGTATATCGAACTTTGATCACCATGACGTTCTGCGCCGAAAGCAGAAAATCGCGAGGGAAGCCCTCCGGAGAATCGAAGAGCGCGCAATCCACGGTTCCGTTGTGGTTTCTAATGTTCAGAATCTTCACGTGAATTCCGGGACAAGGTGATGTTTGAGCCACAGCGGGAACGGGAAGAAGCCTCGCGAAATACGGTATGTTACATCATTTATTTTTATTATTTAGATATATAAAAAAAGATGTCACACACTGTACTTTACTACATTAGATAGAAAACACCTATATATATACAGAACAATTTGAAAAGCGATCGGAACACTCGACGGACAATGGAATTGAAAAACCTGCCCCCTCCGGCGATCCGGCTAGGATAACTAAAAGTAGGCAGAACATCTTGTTCCATCTGTGGCAAGGTTAGGTAAGGTCTTGGGCTAGTGCTTCACGGGCCGACCAATTAAACTGGGGCATTCGGGACTGATTCGTTTGGCAACCGGAGGCCCTTGGTCGCTCCCCCAAAAATTCGGCTCGACAAAAGTCGGCAGTACAGCCTCCGTAAAGCCCTCGGGTCTTTAGAAGCTAGGGCGGTCCATGGCTCAAAGCCAGAACGCCTGCCAGCGCCAGCGCCCTGCTTGCAGCCTGCGCGTTTGGTCGCCGGGGCCTGGAGCAGCCAGTATCAAAATGGCTCGGGCTCCCGACATCTTCTAGGCCAATCCCCTAGCAGGGTGTTGAGGAAAGGGTTTGATTACTCAAGTTTCATATCTCGTTAGGGACGCGGGACTGGGATTGCAGGTTCTACCCGCGACCTACTTCAG
>Ga0074046_10001047_pt1 | contig 25672 bp, 25 predicted proteins | sample BogForMeECP23OM3_FD_94441 | JGI IMG/M metagenome (GOLD analysis project Ga0074046, IMG submission 94441) | Bog forest soil microbial communities from Calvert Island, British Columbia, Canada - Bog Forest MetaG ECP23OM3 | ecosystem: Environmental > Terrestrial > Soil > Wetlands ...
CTAAAGTTGTGGCTTTCGGGCTGGAGTATTACAGTGGCTTCGGCCCGGTCGCAGGATTCGATCCGTTTCCCTACCAGGCGCAGCAGTTTGTTCCGGCATTCGACCTGGACGTCTCGCCGGAGTGGGAGATCAATTTCGGTCTTGGCGTTGGGGTGACGCGGACCACCGACCACATGCTGTTTAAGGCGATCATCGGGCGACGCTTCGACTGGGGCAAGCGCACGAACAAACAACAGGCCCCGCAGCCGTAAGAATTTTCGAGGAGGACATCGTGAAGATTGCATTTCTCGGTCTGGGAAACATGGGAAGCCCAATCGCGCGGAACCTGCTGCGCGCCGGCAACGATGTGACGGTGTGGAACCGCACGCTCGCGAAAGCGGAGGACCTGCGCGCACAGGGCGCGAAGGTCGCAAAATCGCCCAGCGAGGCTGCGAAAGAAGTGGACGCCGTCATCACCATGCTGGCCGACGATCATGCGGTTGAGTCGGCCGTGCTGCAGCCTGGCGGCATAATGGGGAGCCTCCCGAAAGGCGCGGCCCACATTTCGATGAGCACCATCAGCGTGGCGCTGTCGAAGAAGCTGGCAGAAGAACACGCCGGGCGTGGGCAGAAATACATTACCGCGCCGGTGTTTGGACGGCCCGAAGCCGCCGAAGCAGCCAAGCTGTTTGTGGCGGCTGCAGGCGATAAGGAGACAATCGAGCGCTACAACCCCTTGCTGGAAGCCATTGGTCAGCGGGTGTTCGTCGTGGGCGATAAGCCGGAGATGGCCAATGTGGTGAAGCTGAGCGGGAATTTCCTGATCGCGTCGGTGATCGAGTCTCTGGGCGAGGCGGTCGCCCTGACGCGCAAGTACGGGGTCGATCCGCATCAGTACGTGGAGTTCCTCACCAATAGCCTCTTTGCTGCGCCGGTTTACAAGACGTATGGCGGTCTCATCGCCGACGAGAAGTACCAGCCTGCCGGATTCAAGATTCGCCTGGGACTTAAGGATATGAAACTGGCGCTGGCTGCTGCCGAAGCCGTGGATGCGCCGCTGCCATTCGCCAGCACGATACGCGATCATATGCTGACGGTGATTGCGCGTGGAATGGAAGACGCGGATTGGAGCGCGACCGCTAAGCTGGCAGCCGAGAATGCGGGGCTGAAGTAAGTTCCATAGTTGCATCTGTCTCTCTTGTGATTCCGACCGAGGACTCTCGGCCGAGCCGAGGGGTCTGCGTTTGGAGAAACCTTTGCTGACGCGATAGGGGTCCTTCGACTTCGGTCGCTCGCTGCGCGGCGACCTCCGCTCAGGATGACACTATATAAGAGAAACCCACGTAAATATACTTTAATGTTATAGTATTTATCCATGTCTTCCTCTCAGGAACGCCTGGCTCTGGTCACCTATGTCAAGCTGATGCGCGCCGCCAACGCGGCCCGCAACTTCGCTTCGCGCAGTCTCACTGGAACGGGAGTAACGCTCACCCAGTTCGCTGTGTTGGAAGCCCTCTATCACCTTGGGCCGATGTCGCTGTCGGATATCGCCCAGAAAGTGCTTACCACCGGCGGAAACCTGACCATGGTGGTGGGCAATCTAGAGAAACAAGGCTGGGTTAGGCGTCAGAAATCACCGGAAGACAGGCGGGTACAGATCGTGGTGCTGACGGTGAAAGGGAAGTCATTGATACGGCAGATCTTCCCGCGGCATGCCGCAGCCATCGCTGAGTTTGTGGCCGTCCTGGACTCCGAAGAGCAGGGGCGACTTGGCGAGCTCTGCCGCAAGCTGGGGAGACAGGGAAGGTAACAGCGGCCGATCCCGTTATTGCGGGCCTCTTGCGCCGCGCCCCGCGAAATGATACCCGCGACCCGTTTCGAGATCTGAATCTTTCTTTAACGTTAAAGCATCTTATTTATTGTTACTGGAGGACGAGATGATCACCATCAGGCCATCCGAAGAGCGCGGTCACGCCAACCACGGTTGGCTCAATACCTATTACACATTCTCATTTTCCGACTACTACGATCCCAAGCACATGGGCTTCCGCGACCTGCGGGTCATCAACGAAGACTGGATCAGCGGTAGCCGGGGTTTCGGCAAGCATCCCCATCGCGATATGGAGATACTCACCTACGTTATTGAAGGCGAGTTGACCCATCAAGACAGCATGGGACGTGGCGCCACTCTTAAGCCGAACGATGTGCAACGCATGTCGGCGGGCACAGGTGTAGTGCATAGCGAGGTGAACCAGTCCAAAGACCCGGTGCACCTGCTGCAGATATGGCTGTTGCCCGAGGCGGAAGGCCTAAAGCCCAGCTATGAGGACCGCACGTTTTCTGCCGAAGAGAAGCGCAATCAGTTGCGGCTGATCGCCTCTCGCGACGGTCGCGCGGGTTCCACCACGATCAATCAGGACGCGAGCATATACGCATCGGTGCTCGACAGCGGCAAGACGCTGGAGCTTCCAGTGCAAACCGGACGCCATGCATGGGTGCAGTTGATTCGCGGCGAACTTGACGTCAATGGTACCAAGCTGACGAAAGGTGACGGCGCGGCCATCAGCAGCGAATCGAAGTTGCGGCTGACCAGCGCCGGCGGCAACGGACAAGCCGAGTTCCTGTTATTCGATCTTGCGTAACCAACCTTAGCGCCGGGATGCATCACCACGAAACGGAGATGCATCCCACTGCTAAAGGGCCAAGACATTTATCTACCTTAATGGTGTGCGGCTTGAGTATTAGTGTTGTCTGATGCCGGACCTTGCAACGCTCGGCGCACACATCTTACAAATAGTTACAAAACCCGCATAAAATAAGGTATACTGTAACTGCGTTTGTACGACGGCGCGTCCAGCAGCCATCCTCCTTTCTGTAGAGCGATTTCTGCCTGCAACCTTCCGGTCTTTCAGCGCAACATCAACAACAAGGATACGTAAAGAAACACATGGAACAAGGAACAGTAAAGTGGTTTAACGATGCCAAGGGTTTTGGCTTCATCTCACGACAGAACGGCGAAGATGTATTCGTTCATTTCTCGGCAATCCAGTCGAACGGTTTTCGTTCGCTGCAGGAAGGCCAGGCAGTCAGCTTCGAAGTGAAGCGCGGCGCCAAGGGATGGCAGGCGGAGAACGTTCAGGTACTCTAATTCGATCAACAAGCGGGGGCGGCGAATGCTGCCCCTTTGTCTTTCACAATTAGCAAACCGGTTGAGTTTTTAGTCGTAAATTGCCCCAACCCATGGCCGTACGCGGGATCCAGAAGGCTTCGCAAATCGGCTAGTACAAAAGTGAGGAACTTTGAAAAACATTTATGTTGGGAACTTAACTTTCGATGCGACTGAAGACCAGGTGCGCTCGTTGTTTGAGGCTTATGGCCCAGTCGATAAGGTGAGCATCATCACCGATCGCGACAGCGGTCAGCCGCGTGGATTTGCCTTCGTCGAAATGACCGATGACGAGGCCGCTGGAAAAGCCATGGAGGCCCTGAACGGCACCGCTCTCGGTGGCCGCAATCTAACCGTCAACGAAGCGCGTCCCAAGATGGATCGGCCTCGCCGCGAGGGCGGTGGTGGCGGACGCGGCGGTTTCGGTGGAGGCCGCGGTGGTAGCGGCGGAGGCCGTGGCCGCTCGGGCGGCGGTGGCGGCGGGTACGGACGCTACTAGCGTTCGCCTGCTATACAGCTTTTAGAAGTCTTTCAAAGTGTGCCGGAGCTGGTCATCTAGAGACCGGCTCCGGCATTCTTGTTTGAGACCATACTCGCAATGGAGCGCGGCGGAAGTTCTGATACGCTGTAGCGGCACGAAGGTCTTCGTCCCATGACCGACCCGTCCAGCAGTGCGATAGAGTTTGTCGACGTAACCTTCCAGGTCTCGGACAGGGAACTGCTGTCCGGGGTGAACTTGTCTGTGCATCGCGGCGAAACCCTGATGCTGCTCGGCCGGAGCGGTTCCGGAAAAACTACCTGCCTGAAAATGATTAATCGCCTGTACACGCCAAGCGCGGGCGAAGTTCGCGTGGACGGAACTTCGGTCACGCAGTGGGACGCCATCAAGCTGCGCCGGCGGATCGGCTATGCCATCCAGGATGTCGGCTTGTTCCCGCATTACTCGGTGCGAGAAAACGTGGCGCTGGTTCCAAAGCTGGAGCAGTGGGAGCCGACAAAGATTGACGCCCGTGTGGACGACGTCTTGACGCTGGTGGGTCTACCGGCGAAGGAATTCGCCGAGCGCTATCCGCATCAACTCTCCGGCGGACAGCGGCAGCGCGTGGGGTTGGCGCGAGCGCTCGCCGCCGAGCCCCCATTTCTTTTGATGGACGAGCCGTTCGGTGCGCTCGATCCCATCACACGGGCCGAGCTCCAGATGGAATTTAAGAAGCTGCAGCAAAAGCTGGGCAAGACTATCGTTTTCGTGACGCACGACGTCGGTGAAGCCCTGCTGCTGGGGGACCGCATCGGATTGATGGAAGAAGGAAGGTTGCGGGGGATTTACAGCAGCGAAGAGTTCCTGCGGGCGCCAGACGATTCGGTAAAGGCTTATGTGGATGTGTTTCGAGCAGGACAGAAAATGTTTCAACATTAAAGAGTTTAGCCTTTGAATTTCTTGTTGACGCATAAGCGCGAAGTCGCAACCCTGACCGCAGAGCACCTCTGGCTGGTTGGGATCTCGATGCTGCTCGCCATCGCCATTGGAGTGCCGCTCGGCATTCTGCTCACCCGGCGGCCGCGATGGAAAGCGGTAGTGCTCGGCAGCACGAATGTCGTGCAGACTATTCCCAGCCTGGCGCTCTTCGGATTGCTGCTGCCGTTGCCATGGCTCGGTGCGCGTGCCGACCGATTGGCAATCGTGGCGCTGGCGCTTTATGCGTTGCTGCCCATCGTTCGCAATGCGTATGTCGGGATAGCCGGAATTAGCGAGCCGGTTCGCGAAGCGGCCATTGCGATGGGACTCACTTCAGGCCAGCTTCTCTGGCACGTGGAGCTGCCGCTGGCCATGCCGGTGCTGCTGTCGGGAATTCGTGTAGCTGCCGTGATAACCATCGGGGTCGCAACCATCGCCGCGGCCATCGGCGCCGGCGGTCTGGGCGAGTTCATCTTTCGCGGCATCGCCATGGTGGACAACGGCGTCATCCTCGCAGGCGCGCTTCCCGCCGCACTGATGGCGCTCGCGGCTGACTTGGGCCTGAGCGGAGTCGAGAAGCTGCTGGTCCGCAGGCTCCACTGACATGGACCGCCGCGGCTTTCTCTCCGGCCTGTTGCTCTTTTGCGCGGCCTGCGCGCCACGCACGCGTGGCATCACTGTCGGCTCCAAGAACTTCACTGAACAGCTTGTCTTGGGCGAACTGCTGGCGCAATACCTTGAGAGCGTTTGCCACACGGTAATCGGGCGGCGCTTCTACCTCGCCGGCACTTACATCTGCCAGCAGGCGCTGCTATCTGGACGCATCGACGTGTATGTCGAGTACACCGGCACAGCGCTGGCCGCTATCCTGAAGCAGAATGCCTCAGGCGATTCGCAGGCCGTCTACCAACAAGTGAGGGAAGAGTATCGCCGCAAGTTTTCGCTCGATGTCATGCCGCCGCTCGGCTTCAATAACAGCTTCGCCATGGTGATGCGCGGGGATGACGCTCGCCGGCTCGGCGTCAGTACGCTGTCACAACTGGCGCGAGTCGCGCCGCAGCTGCGCCTCGGCGTGGGATACGAATTCCTCGAGCGTCAGGACGGCTACAAAGGCCTGGTCAACACATACGGGCTGAAGTTTGCGGAGGCACCGCGCGTGATGGATCTGGGCCTGCTGTATCGCGCGCTGGAGAACAAGTCGGTGGATATTGTCGCCGGCAATAATACCGATGGCCTGATTGCGGCGCTCGGTCTCATTGTGTTGGAGGACGACAAGCACTATTTTCCGCCTTACGATGCGGTGCCCATCGTGCGTCCGCAGCTTTTTCAGGAGTGTCCGCAGGCGCGAGCTGCATTCGAACGACTGGCTGGCCGCATCACCGCCGACGACATGCGAAAGATGAACTACGCGGTGGACGGGGAGAAGAAAGATGCTGCCGTTGTCGCCAGAGAATTTCTGGCGAGCCAACATCTCGTTTAGCTAAGTGCCGGGGTATCAGTGCTCCTTCGAGGACCCTAGTGGTTCGCGGTTGAATGCGCATAATGTGCAGATGGCCTGCTGGTAGCGCATTTGGCTGCACCCAACTTCCCCAACCCCGCGGGAACTGCGATACTTAAAGGACAGCCGTGAGTCTCCTCTGCAGCGTTTCGTCCGAGGCTGAAGCCTCTGATTCTGCAACGGCGGACGCGGGTCTGAAGACCGGCTCTTCCACCGGATGAGGTTCTCCACAGCTCGCGCTGAACTTGCAATGAGCGACTTCCTACAGGCCGTGCAGGAACGCGTCGTCATCTACGACGGCGCTATGGGCACCAGCGTCCAGGCCCGCAACCCCAGTGTGGACGATTTCTGGGGCAAAGAGGGCTGCAACGAGCTGCTGGTACTGAGCCGGCCCGACATCATCAAAGACATTCACGCCGCGTTCTTCAAGGTTGGCAGCGATATCGTTGAGACCGATACCTTCGGCGCGACGCGTGTTGTGCTGGCCGAATACGACCTGCAGGATAAGGTGTACGAGATCAATTTTGCCGCGGCGAAGCTGGCGCGCGAGATCGCCGCGAGCTTCAACGGCCGCAAGCGGTTCGTCGCCGGCTCCATCGGCCCGACGACCAAGCTGCCTTCGCTGGGGCACATCACCTTCGATAACATGGCTGCGTCTTATACCGAGCAGGCGGTCGCGCTCATCGAAGGTGGCGTTGATGTTCTGCTGCTCGAGACCTGCCAGGACATTCTCCAAGCGAAGGCCGGACTGGTCGGGCTTTTCGACGCGCTGAAGAAAACCGGTAAGAACGTTCCCATCCAGGTGCAGGTCACGCTGGAAGCTACCGGCACGATGCTACTGGGTACCGAGATCGGCGCGGCGCTGACCACGCTCGAGATGTTCGACGTCGCCGCGATCGGGCTGAACTGCGCCACCGGCCCGAAGGAGATGAACGACGCGGTCCGCCATCTCGGTGCGAACTCGCCCAAACATGTCTCGGTGCTTCCCAACGCAGGCCTGCCGCAAAACGTGGGCGGCCACGCGGTCTACAAGCTCCAGCCGCAGGAGCTGGCCGACTATCACAAGCAGTTCATTACCGAATACGGCGTGCGCATTGTGGGCGGTTGCTGCGGCACCACGCCTGAGCACCTGAAGGCGGTCGCCGAAACCTGCGCCAGTCTCGAGCCGGCAAAGCGCGAGGTGAAGGTTGCAGGAGCTGCGGCCAGCGCCTACTCCATGGTGCCGCTGGATCTCGATCCCAAGCCGCTGATCGTGGCTGAGGAAATGAACACCACCACCCGCGTCGAGCACTTCAAGAACATGGTTCGCACGCAGGACTACGATGCGATCCTCACGCTGGCCAAGAAGCTGGTGAACGAAGGCTCGCACATGCTCGACCTGTGCTGCGCCATCGTGGGCGAGGACGAGAAGGGTTACATCAGCCACATCCTGGAGAAGATTGCCACGCGCGTGCCCGCGCCGATCACGGTGGATTCCACTGAGTCGGACGTGATCGAAGAGGCGCTGAAGCGCATTCCCGGTAAGGCCATCATCAACTCCATCAACCTGGAAGATGGCGAGAAGCGCACCTCGAAAGTCTTGCCGATGGCCAAGCGCTACGGCGCAGCCGTGATTGCGCTGACTATCGACGAAGACGGCATGGCGCTGACCTGGCAGAAGAAGCTGGCGATCGCCAAACGTATCTTCGACCTGGCGGTGAACAAGTACGGCATTCGCCCGGTGGATCTAATCTTCGACGCGCTGACGCTACCCATCTCGACCGGCCAGGAAGACTACCGCACCGCCGGCATCGAAACATTGAAAGCGGTGAAGGCCATCAAGGCTGAGCTACCGGAGGTGAAGACGATCCTCGGCGTCAGCAACATCTCGTTCGGCCTGAACGCCTACTCGCGACGCATTCTGAACAGCGTCTTCATGCACGAAGCGGTCGACCATGGCCTCGACATGGCCATCGTTAACTACAGCAAAATCTACCCTTTATATAAGATACCTGAAGCAGAAGTTGACCTAGCGCGCAAGCTGGTTTACTACGACCAGTCCAACGGCGATCCGTTACAGGCTTACATGGCGCACTTTGCCGGAAGCAAGGGCAAAGAGGAGACCACCACGGCGCACGTGGACACGCTGTCCATTGAGGACAAGCTGAAGTGGGCGATTATCAACGGCGAGAAGACGGTCGGCGAAAGCGCCAACAAGAAGTCGCTGGATGAGTTGCTGGAAGAAGCGCTGGTCAATTACACGCCGCTGGACTTGATCAACAACATTCTGCTGGACGGGATGAGGACGGTGGGCGACCTATTTGGCGCGCGCAAGATGCAGTTGCCTTCGGTGCTCGATTCTGCCGGGGTGATGAAGGCCGCGGTCGCCTATCTCGAGCCGAAGATGGAGAAGAAGGAAAACAGCCAGAAAGCGACCATCGTGCTCGCGACGGTGAAGGGCGATGTCCACGATATCGGCAAGAACCTGGTGGACATCATCCTTACCAACAACGGGTATCGGGTGGTGAATCTGGGCATCAAGCAGCCGTCGGACACCATCATCAAGGCCGCGCTCGCCGAGAAAGCCGACGCCATCGGGTTGAGCGGCCTGCTGGTGAAGTCCACGCTGGAGATGAAATACGTGGTGCAGGACCTGCATCACCAGAAGCTTGAGTTCCCGGTGATCTGCGGCGGCGCGGCGCTGACGCGCAAGTATGTGGAGGACGACCTTCGCCGCGAGTATACGGGCGGCGTGTTCTATGCCGACGATGCGTTTGCCGGCCTGCACATCATGGAAGACCTCGCGTCGCCGAATGGGGCGCGCGAGAAGCGCATCGCTGAAGGCAAGGTGGTAAAGGAGTTTACCCGCGCTGCGGTTGTTGGGGGCAATGGCGACGGTGCGACTGTGCCTAACATCGAGATTACGCCTGCGCCGAATATCCCGCAGCCGCCGTTCTGGGGCGTGCGGGTGCTGAAGCCACAGGATTTCGACTTACGCGAAGTCTTCCAGTACATCAACGAGACCGCGCTGTTCAAGAACCAGTGGCAGTTGAAGACAGCCTCGCAAGAAGACTACGGGCGGCTGGTCGAGGCCAAGTACCGCCCGATTCTCAAGGACCTGCAAGAGGAGGTCATCGCGGCAGGCTGGTTCGAGCCGAAAGTTGTGTACGGCTACTTCGGCGCGCAGGGCGAGGATAACGACGTCATCGTGTACAACCTGCCTGAAGGCTGGAAGCAGGGCGATGCGGTCCCCGCGGAGACGCTGCGCTTCACCTTCCCACGGCAACGCGAGGGGCGAGGACTATGCATCTCTGATTTCTTCTTGGCGAAGGGCAGCGGCAGGATGGACGTGCTCGGAATGTCGTGCGTGACTATCGGCGCGACCGCTTCGCACGAGACGCAGAAGCTGTTTGAAGGCGGCGAGTACACAAAGTATCTGTACCTGCACGGGCTCAGCGTGGAGACCGCCGAGGCGCTGGCTGAGTTGTCGCACAAGCGGGTCCGCGAGGAACTGGGGATTGCCGGCGACGATGCGCCGCACATCCGCGACCTGTTCCACCAGAAGTATCGCGGCTCGCGCTATTCGTTTGGATATCCTGCCTGTCCGAATCTCGAGGATCAGACCAAGCTGTTCGCGCTGTTGCATCCCGACGAGACCATTGGCGTGCAACTGACGACGGGATTTCTGCTCGATCCCGAGCAGAGCACCTCGGCGATCATCGTGCATCATCCCGCGGCGAAGTACTTTGTGGTGTAGCAACTACTGAATCGCCACGTGCGCCAGGACCGCGTTTTCGACTCGCTTCATCCTGTTTTGCGCACGAGGCACCATAAGTTGTTGACGGTCCTTGTGCGAGACGTAGGTTCCCACGCCAAATCCGATCACCGATCCCGCAAACACGTCAGATGGGAAGTGCACTCCGCCGGTCACGCGAGTGGTGCTGACGGCAGTAGCTACTCCGTAGGCCAGTAGCCGCACCGGCCAGTTCGGGTATTCGTGCGCCATCACCGAAGCGAGCGTCCAGGCAAGAGTGGCATGCCCCGAAGGGAAGGACCCTGCTGTCCAGTTGCCGGAGAAGAATTTTCCTTCGCCAGTGCCGTAATAAGGACGCTGCCGCGCCAGGATGGCTTTCATCGCGGCGTAGAGAATGACGCTGTCCACGCTAGCTTCGGCGCTGCGTATTCCGGTGTCGATGGCGTGATCGTCGTGAGTGATTAGTCCGGTGACGAAGATGCCCCCCGCTGCAGCGCCCAGCCCGTAGACCCCGGCATTGGAGATATTGATACTGGTGTCATGCCAGCCGGGCGACACCTGGTGGGCAACACTTTCGTCATTGGCGATCAGAATAGCCGTGGAGCCGATGACAAGAGCATCCCACTTCAGGGCATTCACCGAAAATGGCGACTTGATGATATGGAGTTCGTCCTCGCCAATGGTCTTAATTGCTGTTCCTAACGAGCTGGCAAAGGACTTTGGTTGAGCTTCTGCTGGCGCCGGCGGGGTATCCGGAAGCGCCGCGTCTGTGGTGACAGCAACGGGCGTTGCGGCGTTGCCGTCCGCCGGTCCCTCCAGCGCACGCGCGCTTGCCCACGAGGGCGCCAGCAGAATGAAGAAGAAGGCAATCGCGCAAAGCGAGGGAGTATCTGCTTTATAGCGACCATCTCTGGAGGTGGATTGCAGGTTCAGATGCAACGCACTGGTCAAGTATTGCGGCATTCGGGACCCCGAGGGAAAACTGTTTAGTTTTGGCCAGAGTGTGCCAATCTTAACGCACCCCAACGGAGTTAGATGTAAAATCTCGAAATAAGAATTTGGCGATTCTCGCTTGCGATACCTCTACCGCTCGGAAAGGAGTGACGCCATGACTAGCCAGCGAATCAACAGCGTTAGCGGAAAAGCCATAATCGTCCTGTCTCTTACAGCGCTGTTTATGGTACTCAGCGGGTACACGCAGCCGCCTCAAACGGACGAAGGCACGGCGGCACATATCTTTCAGCTCGCGATCATGGCGCTGGTGCCGATGATCTTGCTTTTCCTCATCACGGCCGATTCGCGGCAGCCTTCGCGGAGTGCGCGACCCTTGGTGTTCCCGGCCGCCGCATTGGCAGTTGCGTTTGCCGCCCTGTATTGCCTTGAGCACTATCGCGACCAACTTCTGTATGTGTGGAAATCACACTGATCCACAGCCCACGCTCCCCATTGTGCGCTATAAACATAGCCTTGTGACGTACGCCACAGACTGAATGTTCGTCCCTCCGCAGAATCGAGTGTGGAGGGAACTGTGTTCGAGATCGTGGAAGCGCGCTCACTGGCGCGAAATATCAAGCAATTCGTGATCAAGGCCCCGCGCATCGCCAAGAAGCAGCGGCCGGGGCAGTTCATCATTGTGCGGCTGGATGAATCGGGCGAGCGCATCCCGCTGACCATCGCCGACGCCGATCCTCAGGCTGGCACCATTACCATCTGCGTACAAGCCATCGGCAAGACCACCATGCTGATGAACCTGCTGGAGACAGGCGATTCCATCCTGGATGTCGTCGGTCCTCTGGGCAAGCCCTCGGAGATCGAGAAATTTGGCACTACAGTGGTCGTCAGCGGCAGCGTTGGCACCGCGATGGCCTATCCCACGGCGCGGGAGCTGAAGCGCGCGGGGAACAAGGTCATCTCCATCGTCGGCGCGCGCAGCAAAGACCTGCTGGTGCTGGAAGACGAGGTCCGGGCAGTCAGCGACGACACCTACATCCTGACCGATGACGGTACCTACGGCGAACAGGGCCTGGTGACGGAGCGGCTCAAGAAAATTATCGAGTCGGGCAAGGTGGATTACGTGCTGGCTGTCGGCCCGGTGCCGATGATGCGTGCCGTCGCCAACATTACAGCGCCCCTGGGAATCAAGACCATGGTCAGCCTCAATTCAATCATGGTGGACGGCACCGGCATGTGTGGCGGCTGCCGCGTTCTGGTAAATAACAGCAGTCAATTCGCGTGCGTGGATGGCCCGGAATTCGATGCAGCGCAGGTCAACTTCGAGGTCTTGACGCAGCGCAACAATATGTACCGCGAGCAGGAGCGCCTGAGCATCGAGCGGTTGCAGGCCGATCCGGAAGAGGAGCTGAGAACTTTGCGAGAAAACATGGCCATGCGCAACCAATGCGCCGCGCTTGAGGCGGGGGTGTTCGATGAGCAATAAGCCGCCAAGCAATAATCCGCTGCCCAACAAAGAACGCATCAAGCTGCCGCGGCAGCGAGTGCCCGAGCAAGATCCGCAGGTGCGTGCCCACAATTTTATCGAGGTAAACCTCGGCTTCCCGGTCGAGCAGGCTAAGCAGGAAGCCGCCCGCTGTATCGAGTGCAACAAACCGGGTTGTGTCGAACTGTGCCCGGTGTCGGTGGACGTCCGCGCGGTAATCGATCTCATCATGGCCGGTGATTACCTGGGTGCGGCCGCAAAGGTGCGCGAAGACAACGCGCTGCCCGCAATTACCGGGCGCGTCTGCCCGGTCGAAGATCAGTGCGAATCCGGATGCGTGCTGGGCAAAAAGGGCGAGCCCGTCGGAATTGCCTACCTGGAACGCTTTGTAGCCGATTGGGAGCGGGAGACGGGGCAGTTTGGATCTCCAGTGGCTGCGCCCGCGACTGGCAAGAAAGTCGGCCTCATCGGAAGCGGCCCGGCCAGCCTGGCCTGTGCCGGCGATCTCATCCAAATGGGACACCAGGTACACGTGTTTGAAGCGCTGCACGAGCTGGGCGGAGTGCTGGTGTACGGCATTCCCGAATTTCGACTGCCGAAGGAGATCGTGCGTCACGAAATCGATGTGCTGCGCCGCCGTGGCGTGGTCTTCGAGACCAACGTCGTCGTCGGCAAGACCGTCACCATCGACGAGTTGATGAACGACGAGGGATTTGACACGGTCTTTGTCGCCACGGGCGCTGGCTTGCCGCGCTTCCTGAACGTGCCGGGCGAGCACTTTAACGGGGTTTATTCAGCGAACGAATTTCTTACCCGGGTGAACTTGATGCGTGCCTATCGATTCCCGGAATACGACGAGCCGCTGTATCCGTGCAAAGATCGCGATGTAATCGTGGTCGGCGGCGGAAACACGGCGATGGATGCAGTGCGCAGCGCGCTACGTCTGGGCGCCAAGAGCGCCAGCATCTACTATCGCCGCACTGAAAAGGAAATGCCGGCGCGTGTGGAAGAAGTGCATCACGCCAAAGACGAGGGCGTCCACTTTGAGATGCTGGTGAATCCGGTCGAGTTCCTCGGCGACGAGAAGGGCAATCTTACGGCCGTAAAGTGCATACGTCAGGAACTGGGCGAGCCCGATGATTCAGGCCGACGCAGCCCCGTGCCGATTAAGGGCTCGGAATTTGTCGTTCCGTGCGCGGTGGCCATTATTGCTGCCGGCACTTCGGCCAACCCGCTGATTCAATCCACGACGCCGGGGCTGGCCGTGACGAAACGCGGATATATCTCGGCGAACGATGACACGCTAATGACGTCGAAACCGGGCGTTTTCGCCGGCGGCGACATCGTTACCGGCGGCGCAACTGTGATTCTCGCGATGGGCGCGGGGCGCAAGGCAGCCAAGTCGATTGATGCGTATCTGAAGGGCGTAACGCAAGAGGCGGTAGCGGAAAAGACGAGCACCACAGTTTCGGCAAATTAGCGAATTATCCACGGCGTCCCCTCTTTCATGAACATCGCTGTGTGACATTCGTCCTAGCCACAAAGGCAGGAAAGCGATAAGAATGTCTTAGACGCTCTAGAATGGGTGTTTGTCTCCCCGTAGTCAACGGTTGGTTCACCTTCCTTTGTAGCACTTGGCACGAAACATTTTAGGAGGTAAGCCATGCCAAGAAAAATTGAAAAACCGGCCACTTTGGGTATCGGATCCCAGGAATTAACCGAAGAAATTATCCGGATGCGCGCGTACGAGATGTTCGAACAGCGCGGGTATCAGCACGGCCATGACCTGGAGGATTGGCTCCAGGCAGAGGCGGAGGTTATGGGCAAAAAGCCCGGTGTTTCCGCTGATCAGATGGAGAGCTCGCAGGCCGGTGCTGCTGCTTGATCGAAAGATCTGAACAGGCCAGCACCGACGGCCATTGATCGGCGTACTGGGGTACAGCGGCCGTTCGCCGAAACGCTGTCTGTTCGAGTACGCCCTATCGCGCTTAAGTTATGTCAACACCCCATACGCTCGTCGCCGTCCGCGCTGTTTTCTCACAATGCCCACGGCGAGTGCTGCTACCCCCATCGCCGCTACCCCCATCGCCGCGCCAATTGCTGCGGCGATGTTCTTGATACGGAATCCCGATCGCTTCCGCGCGCCTTTAATGTGCTCGGGTCGGATGCCCATCCCAACGGCCCGCCCCAGCAGATGCTGCACTCCAGGTATATTGACAACCACCTTCATTTGCCAGGGCGCTTTTAGCGGGCCGGGGTGGTCAAATATCCACTGGAACCCCTTGTGAGCGAGCACCTGCATTCCCTGCGTAACCCGCGTGGGAAACTCGCGGCGTTGCTGCACCTGTGCCAGCCACCATTCCGTGACCCGTCCTTCGCGCAGTGGATCAGCTAACAAATTCGCGGTCGCAACTGCATCCTGAATCGCCAGGTTGATGCCGACGCCCCCCGCTGGTGACATGGCGTGCGCCGCATCGCCAATGCACAGCAACCCTGGCCGGTACCACTGGCGAAGACGGTTCACCTGCACAGTCAGCAGCTTGATCTGCTCCCAGTTCTGCAACTCTTCAACGCGATCGCCTAAATAGGGCACAATGCAACGAATAATCTGGCGAAATCTTTCCAGGCCCTGGCCTTGTATCTCCGCGAACGAACCCTTGCGGATAATCAGTCCCGCCTGAAAATAATCGCCGCGGTCGATGAGAATGAGGACCCTACCGTAGTTGATATTTCCTAGTAACTGCTCAGGATCATGCGCATGGCGACCGATGTGGAACCAGAGCACATCAATCGGCACGCCATGTTCGATCACCTCAAACCCGGCAGCCTGCCGCGTGATGGCATGCCTGCCATCGCAGCCAATCACCAGGTCAGCCCGGATCTGCACGGGACCACCATGCGTGTGTGCCTCGACGCCTTCAATTCTGTCCCTGTTCCGGACCAGGTCAACACACTCGTGCTGCATCAGCAGGTGAAAGGTGGACAATTGCTTTCCTTTATCGGAGAGGAAATTGAGGAAGTCCCACTGCGGCATCAGCGCGACGAACTTGCAGTGCGTAGGGAGGCGGCTGACGTCGGCAGCACGGAAGACGAAATCGCCAAACACCCCACCAATGGAGCTTAGTTGCTGATGCGGGATCCTTAGGAAGTCTTGCAGCAGGCCGAGTTCGTACATTACCTCCAGCGTCGAGGGATGCACGGTATCGCCGCGGAAGTCGCGGTTGAAGTCCTGATGCTTTTCAAGGACGGTGACATCCACCCCTGCACGCGCCAGCAGGTAACCCAACATCACGCCCGCAGGGCCGCCCCCGACAACGCAGCAGGTTGTGTTCAATGTTTTGTCTGCCAATTGTTCACCTCATCCGTGATTTACAAACTAACGATTACCCAATTGAGATGAGTTTTATCCGCCGACATTTGCCTGAGTTCCATAAAGCTGTGACAGCAGGTTGCCGTCTCTGTGCCTCTCTGGTTCTTTACGCCACCGACAGCGCCGCTGCTCCGCCCACCCACTCCAGATTGCGATTGTGGTCCACGCCCATCATCATGCCGCGCCCCATGCGCACCAGGGGTAGAACGCAGGTCAGCTCCCCGCCTTCCGGCCATACGTACATCATGCGAATTTCCATCTGCGTCGGCCCGTGCGGTGTTCGGATGACCGGCTCGAAGTACACCCGTTCCTGAAGGATGTAGTTGTGCCGCTGGTCCGGGGGAATGGCGTCAATGTCAGCCTGGGTGGGCGCGAATTTAATGCCGACTCCGGCGAATGAGTACAGCGGTTTCAGCAAATAGCTCTGGTTATCGAGCGGCATAGCGCGGACCCGGTCGAGGAAGACCGTCTTCGGCACGCAGGGATGCTTGAGATGAGGAATGGAAAACTTGCTGATCCTGAAATACCAGTTGGGATGGCCCGCCCATTCGACATCGAGTTCGTCGCGCAGATCGAAGGGCAGAGTAGCCACGCCCTTGCGCTCCAGTTCGTCCACGATGCAGCGGTTGTAAATGCGGCGTACTTCGACCTCGCGCCCATCCTTCGCGTAAAACAGCTTCGCGCCCCGTTTCTTCAGCGACAGGATGTCCACGATAGCGATACCAAGCTCACGCTGCGTCACCAGAAAGTCAGGCAACGTCTTCTGGTGTTCGGGATCAATCTCCATCAGAATGACGTGTTCGGGATCGTGCCCGGCAACGATCAACTCGCGCATGAGCTTCCAATATGACTCGCGATCATGGCCCGCGAGATATACACCGAGGTCTCGCGGCAGATCGTAAGACTCAATGTACTGGTGCGCCGACGTGGGCTGATACCCGTAGAGAGAAGGGAAGGCCTGCAACTCGACGAGCTTGGGTTCCAGCTCGCCGCTCGCGCCGCGCACCAGGCCGAAATCCACTTGCACGAACATCGGTAAGCGGGACTCATTCGGCACGTTGTATTGCGGAGGAACGGAAGCGTCTGAGGCGCGAAGGTACCGCCGATCGTCAACCAGTTGCGAAACTAACTCGCGGCCGTACCGCGCCATCTGGTCAAGAAGTGCTTTGGGGACGAAGCATGGCGTTTCGGAGACACGGAAGCCGATGTGGGTGCCGCAGACCTTGTCCAGGTCGGCGAGAAACTTCCGATATTTTTCCGGCGTGTACGTGCGGTTGAATTCCTCGCGCAGCGCCGGGACCATGGTCAGGCCTCGATGAGGAAGCGGCCCTTCTCCATGATCTGCCGGCCGTCCACCCAGATATCGAAGCGCGTCCCCACCACATCAATGTGTGTGCTGGAATACCAGTCCGCGCCGGTGTGTGCGCCATAAGGATTGCCGAACGCAATGTGCAGGCCGGGAAATTTCTCGTCCTGCAGAATCTGACCGATCACCTGCTTCAGCTCCAGGTTCGTGCCGATGGCGAACTCGCCCACCAGATGGCTATTTTCGTCGGTGTGGGTGTAGTTCCAGAAATCTTCCTGGAGAACCTTGTTGTCGCTGGCGACCTCGGTGATGCGATTGTTCTTCATGCGGATGGTTAGCGGCTGTCGCGCCAGGTCCTGATACTTTTCACAAAGGTAATCGCCCACAACGCCATCGACGACGTACGTCCCATTCACCTCGCCGGGAGTTGTAAAAACCTCGCCGCCGGGCAGGTTACCCCACTTGTCGGGGCTGATGATGCCGCTGGTCTTGACCCAGCGGTAGTTCGGGTTCAGCGTAGTGGAGAAGTCGCTGCCCGCCGGGTTCTTGGCCTTGATCTCCTTTGCCTGGCTGACGATCTCGATGACCTTCTTGCTGAGAGCGTCCACTCTGTTGAAGTCGGCGCGCATGCCCTCAAGCATGATCTGGTGATTGATGTTCACCATGTGCGCGTGGCGCATCTTGCGACGATTCACGATGTCCGTCATCTGCATGCGCGATTTCAGCTCGTTGCGTTGCGCATGCACGGCGAAGATGCTGACCTGGCTGGTCTCCATGTCGTCGGCGATTTCCGGCGGCAGATCGGTGAGCGGACGGGGCGCCAGGTCTTCCAGCACAAATGCCTTGAACGGCGAACCTACCCGTACCAGTTCGTGAGCGATGCTGGCCGCAATCTCACGGCAGTCGTTGTCGGTGATGATAGTGACTTTTTCAGATGGCCGAATCCTCAGGCAGGTATTCACTGCGTTATACGCGCCGGGAGAGAGTTCAGGGTCGAATGTGGTTTTAGTTAGATCAGTGAGAACGGGTTGAGTCAAGCAGCGTCCTTTCAAGAGTAGATACTGTCATCCTGAGCGCAGGTTCGTACGCAGCGCGGACGAACCGGAGTCGAAGGACCCCTATACACCGTCAAACGTCTCCTAGTGGCTCGCGGGGGTTTGCTCAAACACCCCCACGCGCGTCTCGGCGACCATGTAGTCCACCACTTTTTTCAGATCACCGGTTTCCTCATATACCTTCAACTGACGGTCGGCGCCGGTGCCCATCTCCAGCATCTGGTGAATGTAATTGATCTCGTCGCGCGAGCCCAGCTCCTCCACCGCATCGTCGATCAGGTCGAGATACTCCATCATCAAATCCCGCAGAGGAACTTCCTCCTCCTGCCCGAAGTCAATCAGCATCCCGTCGAGCCCGTAGCGCGAGGCCCGAAACTTGTTCTCCATAATGAGAGAACGGCCGTAGATGCGGTAGCTCTTGTTGGAGGAGTGCAGCTTGTACAGCATGGCAACCGTCGCCTGGATCAGCGCCGCAAGCGCCATGGTCTCATCCAGCCGCATCGGGATATCGCACACCCGCACTTCCAGCGTGGGGAAGTGGGGATGCGGGCGGATGTCCCACCAAATTTTCTTGCCGTTATCAATGCAGCCCGTCTTGACCAGCAGGTTGACGAACGTTTCGTAGTCAGCCCAGTTGGCGAAGACGTCGGGAATGCCGGTTCGCGGAAAGCGCTCAAAAACCTTCGAGCGATACGACTTGAATCCAGTCGGTATGCCCATCCAGAACGGCGAGTTGCTAGAAAGCGCCAGAATATGCGGCAGAAAATACCGCATCGAGTTCATGATGTGGATGGAGGTGTTCCGGTCCTCGATACCGACGTGTACGTGCAGCCCGAAAACCAGGTTGGCGCGCGCCAGCATCTGCATTTCTTCCAGCACCTGGCGGTAACGCTCGTCGGGATAAATCTCCTGTACCTTCCAGTCGGCAAATGGGTGAGTGCTGGCCGCGGCCAGCAACAAACCGTTTTGGCTGGCCAACGTGATCATCTCGCGGCGCAGCGCCTGGATGTCCTCGCGCGCTTCCTTGATGTTGCGGCAAACTTTGGTCCCGACCTCGATGACCGCCTGATGCATCTCAGGCTTGACCGCCTCGTGCAGCGCCATCTTCGCTTTAGGAAGGATCTCAGACGCAATATGCGAGCGGAGATCGCGCGACTCCGGATCGATGGTCTGATACTCCTCTTCAATCCCGATGCTGAGGCTCGGCCGGTCCATCTGCTTATCCTTTACCCGCGCGGGTGCTGACCTTCCTGGCTGCGGCCTTTTTCGGGGCCGCAGCTTTCGTGCCGGAAGCCGCTTCGTCGTAAAAGCCGCTCAGAAACGCGCTCCAGCGATATTCCGGGGTAAGCCCGGAATGTTGTTTGGCTTTGCGCACGGCGAGCTCCGCCACGGCGTTCACGATCCAATCGAAATTCTCCTGCCCGACCGAGTTTACATCAGCGTCAGGAGCTGGATTCATGAAGTCAATGGCGTAGGGAATACCGTCCTCGCAGGCAAATTCGACGGTGTTCAGATCGTAGCCCAGAGCTCGGCACAAGGTAAGGCAATCACGCTGCACGCGCTCCAGCAACTTGGGCTCGATAGGCGGAGGGTCCTTCACGTACCGTTTGTGGTGCGGCGCCGAAGGATCGTAGTGCATGATGTGCACCTTCTCCTGCCCGACCACATAACAGCGGAAGTACTCTTTGAATTTCACTCCGCGCTGCAGCGTCATGCAAAGATCGCGGCTCTGGTCGTAGGCGTGGAAGAACTCTTCCGGCGAGTTCACCTTGTACACGTCCTTCCAGCCGCCGCCGTCGAAAGGCTTCAGGAACGCGGGGAAGCCAACGTAGCTGAAGATGCTGTCCCACGGCATGGGATATTGCAGGTTGCGCATGGACTGGTCGGTCGTTCCCGGGGGATACACTTTGTGCGGCAGCAGCACTGTCTCCGGAATCGCGACTCCCAGCTTGTGCCCCAGCGCAAAGTTGAAGAACTTGTCGTCGGCGCTCCACCAGAACGGATTGTTGATGACGATTGTGCCGGATAGCGCTGCGTTCTTGAGATAACCGCGATAGAAGGGAATGTCGTGCGAGATGCGGTCCACGATGACATGGTAGGGAGATGGCTCCGCCATGCGGACTTCGCCGACTGTAGCAAGTTCGGCATGAATCTCGGGGTCTCCCAGAGAATTGATCTTTTCGACCAACGCCGGCGGGAAAGTGGTCTCCATGCCGAAAATAATTCCGATCTTCTTCACGAATACTCCTTCGTCGGAGAACACCTCTCCCACATGCGCGCGATCGCCATTACTGTTGGAAATCCCGAGAACAAGCGCTGGGAGCGCTTCGATTAAGCATTTTTTATTTTAAGCGAAAGCAGTGCAATTTGTAAGCGCACATTGCCGCCTCGTCCGCAGCTAATCAGCCCCATAAAATCTTTTTATGCCCGAAATACGGACCCGCAGTGGCTTGCCGGCGGTCTAACAATCGGGAGACTTGTCCGATTGAGGAGCCGCCAGCATGGAAGCTACGTCCAAGCCTCGTGGATGGCAAATACTGCTCGCCTTCGCCATCATTTATTTTGTTTGGGGATCGACGTTCCTCGCGATCCGTGTGGGCGTGCGCGAGGCGCCCCCGTTTCTACTGGCGGCGATGCGCTTCTTCGTCGCCGGCGTCGTTCTCTATGGATGGATGCGCGCCAGGAGTACACCTTCGCCCACGGTCCGCGAGTGGCGCGCAGTTACCGTGGTCGCCTTCCTGATCTTCGTGCTCGACTATGGTCTGGTCTTCTGGGCTGAGACGCGCGTGCCTTCGGGAATCACGGCGGTGATGTTGGCCACCATCGCGGCCTTCATGGCAATTTCTGAAATCCTCATCCTGCGCACCCGGCGCCTGACCCCTCGCTTGGCAGTCGCGCTTCTTGTCGGACTCGGTGGAGTGGGCGTTCTCGTCAGCCATACCATGAGTTTCGGTGAGGCTCCCATCGACACCGCTGGCGCCTGCGCGCTGGTGGTTGCCGCAATCAGTTGGTCGGTGGCGTCGGCCCTGACTCGAAGGTTGCCGCTGCCCGCCGCCAAGGTCATGAGCTCGGGCTCACAGATGCTGGCCGGCGGCGTGCTGCTCACCCTGGCCGCCGCACTGCTCGGAGAGTTCCGTGGCTTCCATCCGCAGGCAGTGTCCCGCGGCGCCTGGTTCGCGCTGCTGTACCTCATTGTGGCCGGCTCCATCGTCGCCTTCACCGCCTACGTCTGGCTGCTGCATCACGAATCGCCAACCAAAGTCGGCACCTACGCGTATGTAAATCCCGTAATCGCGGTGGTGCTTGGCTATTTCCTCGGTGGAGAGACCATCGGCGCGCGTACCCTCTTCGGGACCCTGATGGTGCTGATCAGCGTAATCGTCATCACGACGACGCCAGCCAGCAAGACCGAAACCAAGGCATTGGTAGAAGAACTCGGCGAAACCGGCTGAGACTTACCCTAAGTACGCTCGCGCCATCGGCCGCCACAACCGAAGTCGTGGTAGGTCTGGTCGCGCGGCACTTTGTCATCCCGAGCGAAGACTTTAGTCTGAGTCGAGGGATCTGCGGTTGCCGGAGCAAAGAAACCGCAGATCCTTCGACTTCGTTCGCACGCCTCTCGCCGGCTCACTCCGCTCAGGATCACAAATCAAGGAACGGCTAACCCTGGTCGCTGACACTTACCCCAAATACGCTCTCGCCATCGGCCGCCACCACGGCCAATCGTGATAGCTCTGGTCGCCCCACACGTAGAGCTCATGCCGGATGCCGCGCGACCGCAGAATGGAAGCGAACCACTCGTTCTTCTCCCAGCACATGTCCCACTCGCCGGTGACGAGCACGGTCCGCATGTGGTTGTAGCGCCAGCCGTCAGTGCAGTTGGCCAGATAGTCGGGCGGATTGTTGAAGTAAACGTCCTCGCTGTACCAGCCGTCGAGAAAGCTCTTGATGTCGAATGAGCCCCCCATGCTGACACATTCAGTGACCTTGTCGGGATGACGGAAGGCGAAGTTGACCGCGTGATAGGCGCCGAAGCTGCAGCCGGTGACGATGGTGCGCGGGTTCCAGTTCTTATGCCACATCAACGGCAGTACGTCGTTAAGGATGTACTGCTCGTACTGCAGGTGGCGCTGCAAACGCCAATAAGGATGCGCCCGTTTGTTGTACCAGCTCTCGCTGTCCACACTGTCCACGCAGTAAATCTGGAGCTGACCGTGCTCCAACCGATCGCTGACCGCGGCAATCATCTTATTGTCTTCGTACTCAAAGAAGCGCCCCATGGAAGTGGGGAACACCAGGACTTTGGGGCCATCGTGACCGAAAACCAGCATGTCCATGTCGCGTTGCAGGTCGTTCGACCACCAGCGGTGATATTCGCGGTTCAAGTTTTGGCGCCTTTCCGTTGCGATAGAATCGAGGTCTGGTACTCTAAAGAACCATCATTCTACAGAAGAGGGACAAATCCGGCTTATGAATTTACCCGAAGCCCCGATTGCCCAGGAGGGATTTTTCGTCGCCCACTTCCTGACCGTGAAGGATCAGGCGAAATCCAGCCAGTTTTACGTTGGAGTTCTCGGCGGAAAACTTGTGCAGAAGGAAAATCCTTGCTACGTCAAGCTGGCCAATTCGTGGATCATTCTCAATTCTGGAGGCGGACCGACTCCCGACAAGCCGAAAGTGATCCTGGAAACTCCGCAGGACCTCAACCGGGTCAGCAGCTTCCTGAACCTGCGCGTGGCCGATATTTGGGCTTGCTATTCCGATTGGAAAGCGAAAGGCGCGCAGTTCCTGACCGAGCCGCTGGATAATTGCGGCGAGGAACTGCGTTGCTACATACGCGATCCTGATGGCTACCTCATTGAAGTTGGGCAATACAGCCAGAAATCGATTGATCACTTCAACGAGTACGTCGCGAAAGTAGCGAGCTGAAGTAGTCCATCAGGGAGGGCACAGTTCTCACACACCCCTCTAACCCTGAGCTGGGCGAACGCACGTCTGGCAGGAATTTTCGACAGGCAACATCATAACAATGCCCATTACTACCGACATGAACAATGCCTCCGCTGTTACACCGGTCGACCTGAAGTCCCGTCTGCGGATGCACCAACAGTTCGCCTCCAAAGTCGAAGACCAGAAACACGACATCATTGTCTATCTACCGCCGATATACGACGCGCAGCCCGACCGGCGCTATCCAGTACTGCTTATGCAGGACGGCCAGAACCTGTTCGACTCCGAGACGTCGTTCATTAAGGGAAATTACTGGCGTCTGGGCGAGACGGCAGATGATCTGATCGCCATGGGCGAGATCGAGCCGTTGATCATCGTCGGGATCTACAACACCGGGCCGCACCGCATTGATGAGTACACGCCAGTGGAGGACAATCGGCTGGGCGGTGGCCGTGCCGACGCTTACGGCCAGATGATGGTGGAAGAACTAAAGCCGTTCATCGAGCACACCTACCGCACGATTCCCGGGGCCGGGAACTGGGGCATGGGCGGATCGTCTCTCGGCGGATTGGTTACCCTCTACCTCGGGCTCCGCTACACCTGGGTCTTCAGTAAGCTAGCCGTGATGTCACCTTCGGTTTGGTGGCGAGGACGTGCCATACTCACGACGGTTGGCCAGATCCAGAGGAAGCCCGACCTGAAGATATGGCTCGACGTTGGCACCCGTGAGGGCCAACGAGCGTTGCCCGACGTGCGTGCGCTGAAGAAGGCCCTGATCGCCAAGGGATGGAAGAGGGGCACAGACTTCGCTTACATGGAAGCAAAAGGCGGCGAGCACTCCGAGTGGGCCTGGGCCGAACGCGTTGTGCCGATGCTGAAGTTCCTCTTTCCGCCGCGTTGACGGAGGCCTCGAACTTCATCTCTTACAATCGTGTTCTGCGCATGGAGCAACACTGATACATGGCGGCCATGAAAGGCTCAGTTCTCGGGGTCATTCTCCACGATATCTGCGAAGAAATCCGGCTGGAAGAGCTGCGCGAAATCCTGGGCGCAAAGCGGGTTGAGCCAGGCTTCAAGCATGCCACTCCAGAGTACGTCCGCTTTGAGAAGCCGCCGGTAGTGGAGCAGCTTGACCCGGTCGTGTTGGCTGGCGGCGAGACGCTCACCTCGCAGGTCAAGTATTACGACTACGGCGTCGTCAGTGTTGTGCTGGAGTTGGGATTCGAAGCCGATTGGGAGGAGTTGATCCAGTTGGCAGCGCGCTGGGTCCCCAATGCAGAGTTGGAGCGGCAGGCGCAACAAATCATTCGTGGGCGCTTGGAACGTCTCGCGCCGGCGATCGAGCGTCTCTACAACGACTGGCTTAGCGAGGACTATTACATCTTCCTGCTGAGCGACGTTCCCAGCTGTCCGCAAGGCACTCAGTTGCTGGCCGAGCACGGCCCGCAGATCGCGCAAATGCTACGCGGCGAGCAAGTGCCCCTGGCGCGCAGCGAGAATGATGACGTTATCCAAGCCAGCCTTTCCTACTATCCCAACGATCTGGTCGTCGTCGGATGGAACGCGGCACTGGTTTACGACGGGCCGTCGGGAGCCGGGACCTCGGTGCAGATTCTGGAGTATGCCAACTCGCAACTGCTGGAATTCCGTCACTATGACGATCTTCTGACCCGCGAGTTGGCTGGTGTCTATCGCTCGCTCAAACATCGCGCCGGTTTATGGCGCCGCTGGCGGATGCGCGCGGAAGCTTCGCGGCTGAATAGCGTGACCGTTGAGGTGACCGAGCTGGTGGAGCGCGCCGATAACGCTATCAAGTTTGTCAGCGACATGTTTTCGGCGCGTTTGTATCGCCTGGCAGCGGCCAAAGTTGGCGTTCCTGAATATAAAGACCTGGTGAACGAAAAGCTGCACACCGCTGAAGGACTTTACCGCGCCCTCATTGACGAGTTCCACCAAAGCCGCGGCTTCATATTGGAGGTGATGGTGGTGATCATTCTGGTCATCGAACTGGTTTTTCTATTTCGAGGAAAGCCCTAGTTGCGGAGGCAACGATTTCGCCTGTTACAATCAACTTTCAGGCAGTTTTCTCGCCTTCTTTCATCCATGAAATGCCCGTTTTGCGGCTTTGAAAACGACAGAGTGGTGGATTCCCGCGAAAGCAAGGAAGGCGAATCCATCCGCCGCCGTCGCGAATGCCTGAAATGCGAGAAGCGCTTCACGACTTACGAGCGGATCGACGAGATCCCTTACATGGTGGTGAAGAAAGACGGTCGCCGCGAGAAATTCGAGCGGCAAAAGGTATTGAATGGACTGCTGCGCGCGTGCGAAAAGCGGCCGGTCTCGATGAGCAAGCTGGAACAGATCGTCAACGATGCAGAAGGATTCGTGGTGGATTCGCCCGACCGCGAGCGCAAGACCAGCGAGGTCGGCGAGCTCATCATGAACCGCCTGAAGCGCATTGATAAGGTTGCCTATGTGCGGTTCGCTTCGGTTTACCTCGATTTCAAGGACGTGCGCGAGTTTATGGCCGAATTGAAGGAACTGCTCGACACTAAAGAAGGTGCCTCGGCCAAAGCCAAGTCCGGAGACTGATTCCGGCAGCCAGAAGAGAGAAAATGGTACATACCGTAACGTTAATTCCGGGCGATGGGATCGGGCCTGAGGTCGTAAACGCGGCGGTCCGCATCCTGGAAGCGACCGGTGTCAAGTTTGAATGGGAGTC
>Ga0074046_10001048_pt1 | contig 25656 bp, 24 predicted proteins | sample BogForMeECP23OM3_FD_94441 | JGI IMG/M metagenome (GOLD analysis project Ga0074046, IMG submission 94441) | Bog forest soil microbial communities from Calvert Island, British Columbia, Canada - Bog Forest MetaG ECP23OM3 | ecosystem: Environmental > Terrestrial > Soil > Wetlands ...
ATCTTCAAGATCCTGCAGGCGCAAAGTGAAAAAGAAGGACACATCTTCGCCGAAGGTGTGCTGGAGATCCTCCCTGACGGCTACGGCTTCCTGCGCTCGCCCGACTACAACTACCTGCCCGGGCCCGACGACATATACGTGTCGCCATCGCAAATCCGCAAGTTCGACTTGAAAACCGGCGACACGATCAGCGGCCAGGTGCGCCCGCCCCATGAGGGCGAGAAATATTTCGCGCTGGTCAAGATCGAGGCGGTCAATTTCGAGTCGCCCGACGAGGCCCGCAACAAGATCCTGTTCGACAACCTGACGCCACTGTATCCGCAGGAGCGGCTAAAGCTGGAAACCACGCGCGAGAATATCAGCGCGCGCGTCATGGACCTGCTCACCCCGCTCGGTAAGGGACAGCGCGGCCTCATCGTCTCGCCGCCTCGCGCCGGCAAAACCATGCTGTTGCAGAACGTGGCGAATTCCATCACCACCAACCATCCCGAAGTCGTGCTGATGGTTCTCCTCATCGACGAGCGCCCGGAAGAAGTCACCGACATGCAGCGCTCGGTCAAGGGCGAAGTCATCTCCTCGACCTTCGACGAGCCTGCTGCCCGCCACGTGCAGGTCGCGGAAATGGTGATCGAAAAGGCTAAAAGATTGGTCGAGCACAAGCGCGATGTGGTCATCCTGCTCGATTCCATCACGCGCCTGGCACGCGCTTACAACACCATCGTTCCGCCCTCCGGCAAAGTGCTCTCGGGCGGCGTCGATTCGAATGCGTTGCAGCGTCCGAAGCGCTTCTTCGGTTCAGCGCGCAACATCGAAGAGGGCGGCTCGCTCACCATTATCGCCACCGCGCTCATCGACACCGGCTCGCGCATGGACGACGTGATCTTCGAAGAATTCAAGGGTACGGGCAACTCGGAAATTATCCTGGATCGCAAGCTGGTGGATAAGCGGACTTTCCCAGCAATTGATATCCAGCGCTCCGGCACGCGTAAGGAAGAGCTGCTGATCCCGAAGGAAGACTTGCAGCGCATCTGGGTGCTGCGCAAGGTGCTGAACCCGCTGTCGCCGGTCGAAGCCATGGAGTTGCTGATCGAGCGGCTTGCCAAGGCGCAGTCGAACAGCGAATTCCTGGCCAAGATGAGCCAGTTGTAGGTTGTGGAGAGACGGGCGCCCTCGCCCGTAACAATTTCTCGAATTCAGTCGGCCCTCGTTATACGGGTTCAAGTGCAGCCTTCGACCCATCGGAGGGCAAAGTGTGATGACTGAAATGGCAGGCAAATTCAACTTGACACCGTAAATTGCAATATGCAAATGTATTAATGTAATGCCCGAGCTGAGTCAATTCAAGGCAGAGTTCTTCAAAGCACTAGCTCACCCCTTACGAATCAGGATCCTGGACGAGTTGCGCCGCGGGGAAGTCGGCGTGAATGAGCTTTGTGTCCGATTGGATGTGGAACAAAGCACGCTGTCACAGCAACTGGCCGTCCTGAGGGGCCGCAGCATTGTTGTGGGCAGGAAAGACGGACAGAGTGTCTTGTATTCGGTTCCCGACCCCGAAATCTTCAAGCTGTTGGATGTCGCCAAGAAGATTTTTAACAACCACCTGATCGACGTAAAAGACCTGCTGTCGCAGTTGGCCGTCACTTCTGAGCGCAGAGGCTAGGCCGACGCCAGCATTGACGGTGGCGACATCATCGACACCTCGGCCCAAGAGTTAACCTAATGATGCATAGAGCTGGTTTCATAGATGCCTTTCCGCTCGGAAGGCACGTCCCTCAGGGGCTAAAGCCCGCATTCTTTCGGGCCCTGAACGGCACGGCTGAAGCCGTGCCCTACCCAAAACCGATTTATGAAACCAGCTCTAGATGTTGCGCTGCGGGCACGCGAGCGGAGATTGTATGTCGTCACAGCTTAGTAGTGGGAGATATGACACGCACAGACTCGTTAAGCTAAGCTCCCCGAGAATGCTTTCATCGGGCACCGGTGAACAGGCCTCATGAACACGCTTCCACTGGGCATGATCTTTGCGCTTAGTGTTGCCGCCTATTTGGCCGGCGCTTTCGCTTCTCTCGCGTGCTGGCGGAAACCGGCGCTGGCTCGATACATCTGCTGCAGCGCCGCCTTGGCGGGTGCTGCCTTAGGAGGGCTCGCTGCCGTTCTCGGCATCCTTCGAGGCACGCCGGTTGCGTGGTCGGTCCCCTCGGGAATTCCGCTCTTTGCCTACAGCTTCTCCTACGATGCCCTGGCCGGCTTCTTTAATCTGGCCCTCGCGATCCCCGTAGTCGCGGTTTCCATCTACTCATTCGGCTACCTCAAAGAATTCGAGGGCAAGAGGAACATCGGCTTCTTCGGTTTCTTGTTCCACCTATTGCTTCTCAGCTTGACGATTGCCTTTACCGCTGCGAATGCTTTCCTCTTCCTGATTGCGTGGGAAGTGATGGCGCTTGCCGCTTACGGGTTGGTGACGTTCTACCACGAAGACCGGGAGACCAGACGAGCGGGGTTGCTCTACGTCATCATGGCGCATATCGACGCCGGGTGCCTGCTCCTCGGTTTTGGCCTGTTAATCCAGGCCAGCGGCAGCGCTGAGTTCGCCAGTTTCAATAAAGCCGCCATGCAATTGTCCAGCAGCCAGCAGACCGCTGCGTTTGTTCTGTTCTTCCTGGGATTCGGCATTAAAGCGGGTGTCATCCCCTTCCATATCTGGCTGCCCGCGGCGCATCCGGTGGCGCCGAGCAATGTCTCGGCGCTACTTTCCGGCATCGTGATCAAAACCGGAATCTACGGCATGACCCGCATTTTCCTGGATTCGCTGGGAGGAGTGCCGTCCTGGGCCGGCTTGCTGGTTCTCATCGTCGGAGTCGTCTCAGCCGTTCTGGGCGTTTTGTACGCCTTGATGGAGCACGATCTCAAACGGCTCCTGGCGTACCACAGCATCGAGAATATCGGGATCATTCTTATGGGCCTGGGCGCGGCTTTGATTTTCCGGGTTGCGGGACATCCGATGCTGGCTGCGGTGGCCCTGGTCGCAGCCATGTTCCACACTCTGAATCATGCCATCTTCAAGAGTCTTCTGTTCCTGGGGGCTGGGTCGGTGCTGCATTCCACGGGGACGCGCAACATGGAAGAAATGGGCGGCCTCATCCGTCCCATGCCGGTGACCGCGTTCTGTTTCCTGATGGGCGCGATCGCCATCTCCGGCCTTCCCCCGCTGAACGGATTTGTCAGCGAGTGGCTGACCTACCAGACGCTCTTGGCTGGATTCGGCGCGATCGGCGGCCTGACGCGAATCCTGTTTCCGCTGGCGGGTTCGATGCTGGCGTTGACCGGGGCACTGGCTGCAGCTTGCTTCGTGAAGGCTTTCGCGATTACGTTCCTGGCGCTGCCGCGTGGAGCCGAATCCCGGAATGCACACGAGGCGCCCCGCACCATGCTGATTGGCATGGGCTGGCTGACGCTGGCTTGCGCCGCCCTGGGCTTAGGTGTGACCTGGTTTCTCCCGGTATTTGACGCGATGACTGAGCAGTTGCTCGGACAGCAAGTTTCCGCCCATCTGGTGACCGGTCATGGGCTGGTACTCTCCGCAGGCATGCGTACCAGTGGCACGGTATCGCCCGTGGTCATCGCGGTTGGACTCATGCTTCTGGTACTTCCGGCGGCTCTCCTGGTAGCGATCGGCGTGAGGAGGTTCGGGCGCAAGCGCGGACCGGTGTGGGACTGCGGCTTGCCTGGACTCTCGGCAGAAAATGAATATACCGCCACCGCATTCTCCAAAGCATTGCGGATGATCTTTTCCGTCCTGTACAAGCCGCGCCGCGAGATTCAGGCGGTCTTCGATGTCTCGCCGTATTTTCCCAAAGAGATCCGCTTCGAGAGTGGAATCGAGCCCACGTTCGAGAAGCGGCTGTATGCTCCTCTGCAAGAGTTCATCTTCCGGTTTTCCAGCAGAATGCGGACCATTCAGGCGGGAAGCATTCATGCTTACCTGGCTTACATTTTTGTAACCCTTGTCTTGCTTTTACTGTTCGGGGTGCGCAAGTGACCGAAGTGCTCACCAACTCGGCTCTGCAGTTAGTGTTGTTATTACTGGTTGCTCCCTTGCTCAGCGGCATGATCAAAACCCTGAAGGCCAGACTTCAGACCCGCTGCGGGCCCGGCATCCTGCAATCCTACCGGGACATCCTTAAGTTGTTGCGCAAGGGAATGGTGATTCCAGAGACGGCGTCGTGGATTTTCTCTGCGGCCCCGTACATGGTCTTTGGGACGGCCACACTGGTCGGACTCATGATTCCCATGACTACGACCCGTGCCCCTCTCAGCCTGTTCGGCGGCGTGCTCGCGGTAGTCTATCTTTTGGCGCTTGGCCGCTTCTTTCTTGCCCTTGGCGGACTCGACACCGGAAGCTCGTTCGGTGGTCTGGGCAGCAGCCGGGAAATGACGATTTCCGCAATCGCCGAACCCGCCATGATGCTGGCGATTTTCACGGTAGCCCTGGGAGCGAACTCCACCAACCTGAGCGAAATGGCAAGAATCGCCGTGACCCAGAGCTGGAGGTTTCTGGCGCCGTCGCAGATGCTGGCATTTGCGGCGCTCTTTATTGTCCTGATTGCTGAGACCGGCCGCATTCCGGTCGACAACCCGGCGACCCACCTCGAATTGACCATGATCCACGAAGCCATGATCCTCGAATACTCGGGACCGTATCTCGCTTTGATCGAATGGGCCTCTTCCATCAAGCAACTGGTGCTCATGACGCTGCTGGTCAATACCTTCTTCCCGTTCGGTTTGAGTTCTGACTGGACGGTCCGAACCGTCGGGTTAGGCCTGGTTTTCTATCTTGCGAAGTTACTTTTGCTCGCATGCCTTGTTGTCCTGGTTGAAACTACCAACGCGAAGTTGCGTCTGTTTCGAGTACCGGAATTGCTGATGGTTGCTTTCATTCTCGGAGCGCTCGCGCTCATTTCAACGTTCCTGTTCTGAGTCTGCCTATGCCCTTTGCCCCCAACCCGGAGCTTGGCAACAGAATCATCACCCTGATGGCGGCGCTGGTCCTGGTGCTGCAGATCGCCGCGGTCGGACAGCGCAGGATCGTTTCCAGCATTCGCATCTTCGCGGTGCAATCGTTTCTCTTGGGATCGATTGCAGCCGTCATCGCCTACTTCAACCAGGCCAGCCACATCTATATTGCTGCTCTGCTCACGGTCTTCTTGAAAGCAGGACTGCTTCCCCGGTTGCTGGAGCGACTGGTGGAGAGAATCGGCATCCGCCGGGAGATCGACCCCCTGATCAACGTTCCGCTCTCGATCCTCATCGCAGGCTGCCTGACTCTCTTGGGCTACGTGGTCGCGGAGTCTTTCTACCATCCGGAAGAGACCTCTGCCCGGGCGGCGCTTGGACATAACACGCTCGCTGTCGCCATCGCCCTTTTCCTTATCGGCTTTTTTACCATGGTGAACCGTCGCAAGGCATTGACCCAGGTCCTGGGACTGCTTTCGCTGGAAAACGGCCTCTTTCTAGCCGCCATTTCATTGACCTATGGAATGCCATTAGTGGTTGAGATTGGCATCTTTTTTGATGTTCTGGTCGCGGTCATGGTCCTCGGCATTCTTGTTTTCCGTATCGGCGAGACCTTCGACTCCATGGATGTCAGCAAGCTGCGGAAGTTGAGGGAGTAAGCGAACCTATGATTCTGCTCGTACTCCTTATTGTTCCTCTGGCCGCCAGCCCTTTGGCCTTCTTCCTTCGAAGACGGCGCATGCTCGAGGTGGTCAATCTTGCCGCCTTCGCCATTCTGGTCGGCCTGGCCGCCGTGTTAGTTGACCAGGTACTTCGCGGCGGCCCGGTTTCAATGTGGGATGGGTTCTTTTACGCCGATGCTCTTAGTGCGCTGGTCGTGCTCCTGTCAGCCTTTGTGTCCTTCGTGTGTTCTATCTACGCGGTCGGCTATTTTCGTCACGAGGAGCGCAGCCGAGTTCTGCAGGAGGCCGAGAAAGTGGGCGGCCGGTTTGCCGTCGATAAGCTGCGCGAGTACTACGCCCTTATGCCTCTCCTGGTTTTCGCTATGATGCTGGTCGCGCTCGCCAACAACCTGGGAATTCTCTGGGTGGCGGTTGAGGGAACCACCCTGGCGTCGGTATTCCTGGTCATGTTTTATGGGCGCGAAACCTCTCTTGAGGCGGCATGGAAGTATGCCATCATCGGGAGCGTTGGCCTCTCTCTGGCGTTATTCGGTACGATTCTGACCTACTATTCCGCCTATGGCGCCCTCGGTACAGACGCGCTAGCGGGTCTGAACTGGTCCGTCCTCGCGAAAAACGCCGCCCAGTTTGACAAGCCGACCATGCGGCTGGCCTTCATCCTTATTCTTCTCGGGTATGGAACCAAGGCCGGCATCGCTCCCATGCATACCTGGAAGCCCGAGGCCTATAGTGAAGCGCCCATCCCGGGAGCGGCGATGCTCGCCACCGGGGTGCTCAACTGCGCTCTCTACGGTCTGGTGCGGTTCTACATTCTGAGTTCGAAATGCCTGGGCCCCCAGTTTGGTGCGCGGCTCCTGATTCTGTTCGGGCTGCTCTCCATGGGAGTGGCCGTCCCCTTCATCCTTGTGCAGAAGAATTTCCGGCGACTGCTGGCCTATTCGAGCATTGACCACAGCGGGATCATGGTGCTGGCACTCGGCTTCGGAGGGCCTTTGGGTATTCTGGGCATGTTTCTGCACATGACCTTTCATTCCGTGACCAAGCCCTTGCTCTTTTTTTGTGCCGGAAATGTCCAGCAACATTTGAACACCGATCTGTTCCGGAAGGCGAAAGGGGGATTGATCCATTCGATGCCACTGACCGGCGCCGCATTCCTCATGGTGACGCTCGCGGTCACCGGCTCGCCTCCCTTCAGCTTTTTCCAGAGTGAGTTCACCATTCTGCGGGCAGGATTCAGCGGAGGCCATTTTGTGCTGGCGGTTTTTTTCGTCTCCTTTCTCATGCTGGTTTTTTCCGGCTTCCTGGTACACATCACCGGTCTGGTGCTGGGCGAGAACCCGGGTCTTCCTCGGGCCGGCGTCTGCGGCTGGAAAAAGTACTCCGTCGCGGGTTTGGCTGTGGTGGTTGTCGTGATGGGCTTCTGGATACCCGCTCCATTGTTTAGGCTGATTCAGGGTGCAGTGGGCATCGTGGTGGGTGGAGGATGACGCAATCAATGTCCGCAGCAACATCCGCAATCGCAATGTTCGAAGCTTTTCGGCAGAAGCTCGGCCAGCAGGTTCAGTCCGTGCGGGCCGACCGCGTGGATGAAGTCTATATTCTTCTCGCCGATGCCGACATTCGGCCCATCACAGAACATCTGCGCGGCGAGTTCGGGGCCAGGCTGGTTACGGTGTTCGCCGAAGACCGCCGCTCGGTTGAAGGCGTTTTCTTCAACTACTATGTTTTCGAACAGAAGGGTAACGCTCAGTATTTGATCGTACAAGCGCCCGTGCGGCCCGACAGTCTTGAGTTTCCCTCGCTCTCTGCCGAACTACCCGTGGTGAACTGGCAAGAGCGCGAAATCCACGATTGGTTTGGTCTGATGGCCGTCGGACACCCGAATCCCCGCCGGGTCGCCTTGCATGACAATTGGCCCGACGTTTATCCCTTGCGCAAGGACTTTCCTATCGAAACCGTGTTGCCGCCCTTCGCAGGAGAACGCCACATCTACCGTCCTGCGTTGGGTGAAGGCGTGTTTCAGGTGCCTGTAGGCCCGGTCCATGCCGGAATCATCGAGCCGGGACACTTCAATTTCGCGGTGGCAGGAGAACCCATCCTCTATCTGCAGCTGCGAATGTTCTATGCCCATAAGGGCACCGAAAAACTCTTTGAGAAGCTGCCCATACACAAAGCCGTTTTCCTGGCGGAAAGCATTTCTGGCGATTCAAGTTTCTCCCACGGCACAGCTTTCTGTCAGGCCATCGAACGCGCGGCCGGCATTGAAGTGCCGCTGCACGGTCTCGTAATGCGGACCATCCTGTTGGAACTGGAACGTCTCTGCAATCATGTCGCCGACATCGGGGCCATTGCGACCGACGTCGGCTTTGTCATAGCAAATGCCCACGCCAGCCGCCTGAAGGAGACGTTGGTCACTCTCAGCGAGCAAATGACGGGCAGCCGCCTCTTGCGCGGTGTGGTCTGCGTCGGCGGAGTGCGCCGGGGCTGGGACCAGGCGCAACTGGATGCGCTCCGCATCACACTGGACTCTTTCGCGCGCGAATTTGAGGACTTGATCAGTCTGATTGATAGGTCCGAATCCGTCCGCGACCGCCTGGAACAGACCGGAGTTTTGCGGCCCGACAAGGCACGGGATCTGGGCATCGTGGGTGTGGGAGGACGCGCCTCAGGGGTCGATCTGGACGTGCGCCGCGATCACCCTTACGCCGCGTATTCTCGCTACCCATTCCGTGTCCCGGTTTACCAGGCCGGAGACGTTTGGCACCGCATGCAAGTCCGCATCGATGAGGTGAACGAATCCATTGGCATCATCCGTAACGCTATAGAGGATGGTCTTCAGCGGGAGTTCCGCGTGCCCGTGCCTGCCATCCCGCCAGACCGCTGTGCGCTGAGCGCCGTTGAAGGATGGCGTGGGGAAATCATCCATTGGATTCGTACGGGGCCTGACAATCATCTCGAACGTTGCAAGATCAAAGACCCCTCACTCAACAACTGGCCAGCGCTGGTAGAAGCGGTCCAGGGAAACATCATTGCGGATTTCCCGGTGATCAACAAGAGTTTCAATCTTTCCTACTCGGGGACGGACCGGTAATCAATGTTCAAGATTCTTCAAAAGACGGTCAGCACGGGAATCGTAACCGTAAACTATCCGGCCGAGCCCGCTAAGATCTCCGAGCGCTTTCGCGGACGTCCGAGCTTCGACTTCGACAAATGGAAGGATGCGCGACCTGCTGCCGAGGTGTGTCCGACCGGGGCCATTTCCCTGTCCGACAAAGGTGATTCCCGGAAAGTCACCGTCGATTACGGCCTCTGTGTCTTCTGCGGCTTATGCGCGGAGGCGTCGTCCGATCAGGCGGTGCGCATCACCCAGGAATTTGAACTGGCGACGCCGGACCGCCGCAGATTGGTTCTTACCGCGGACTACACGCTTAATGCCGACCGCACGCACCACACGTTGCGCAAAGTTGATCGCCAGTTGGTGAATGCCGAAACGGACGTCGAGAACCTTGGGCAGAAAGCGCGCGAAACAATCCAGAAAATCCTGGGACGGTCTCTCGCCATCCGTGAGGTCGATGCGGGATCATGCAACGGATGCGAACTGGAGATTGTCGCGCTCAACAACCCGGTCCACGACATCGAACGCTTCGGAATCCACTTCGTTGCCTCTCCTCGTCATGCCGACATGCTCCTGGTCACCGGTCCTGTCACGCGGAACATGGAACTTGCGTTGTTAAAGACGCATCGGGCGATGGCGGAACCCAAGGTAGTCGTCGCGGTTGGCGCTTGCGGAATCAGTGGCGGCATCTTCGGCGAGAACTACGCGTCTTTGGGGAGCGTCGACAAGGTACTTCCGGTGGATGTTTATATTCCGGGATGTCCACCCCGGCCACAAGCTCTTCTGCATGGCATCCTCCTTGCGGTCGGACGTTTGGCGGAACGGCTCCACAACGACCGCGCGGGTTGACACGCAATTCGGATCTTTGGCCTGGTGAGCGATTCACGGAGTCTCCAGCTGAGCGAAGCATGCAACCTGAGGTGCCCAGGACACCGCAAACTGAGCGGTTCGATATATGACTTGGCTGCCCAAGTTGAACCGGCTACTTAATATGCAGCTCGTGCACGAACTGTTGATCCTGCTCGGTCAAGCGCGAGATTTCGTCTGCTTCCATCTCCATGGGGAGGCAAAAGCCCGGCCTTGGATTCACGATCAGCAGGGAATCCTTGCTCATCGCAATCACGAAGTTGGGGTCAACATTCTTCAGACGTGCCATCAGCTCGCGCACCTTCATTGGCGAGCTTAGTTCCTCGTCGCCAGTGTGATCATCCTCCATGGCGCCCCCCCCATGCATTGCGGCAGCGAGCCAAAAAGTGCCTATTATGTTACCCACCACGATCGCGGCTGATCACTTCCGGTGGGGCATGATCGCGCAACCATTCGGTGACGGTGTTGGACTGGCGATCGGGTAGAAGATCCACTACCCGGTGCCGTTCCAGATGAGAATCGTTTCACAACGCCGCGAGCAGGCGAAATGGGTGTACAACGGCTGCCGTCTTTGAGATCAAAAAGGAAATTCCGGTGTACATTACAGCCAGCGCGGAAGTTTTGTGTCCCTGGCAAGGGGGTTGAGTCCTTATGTCATTCGAGGAGCGCTATGAGCGTGTGCTGGCGCTTGCCCGTGCGCTCGAAAAGCACCATGACGAAGTGGTCGATTGCGCCGTTCGCGACCTGCGATTTACGGTCAAGGACAGCACGCGCGAGGTGGATACCACCATCGATCGGCTCAGAATGTATGCGGACGCGGTATTTTTGCGAGACCGCTTGCCCCTGCGTCCCAGGGCGCGTGTCAATCTGATGCTGTCGTACAACGGCAGCGCATGGCTCAATACTGCGATCACCTCGATCTATATCGTCGGCAACCGGCTGACCGTGAAGTTTTCGTCGAAGGGGCGGCGCATCATGGAGTTGACGAAAGATCTCTACCGGCCGATCTTCGGCGATGCAATCGCGTTCTATGGCGGGACCGGCAAGAGCTTGCTTGCGGACTCGCTCACAGATCCCGAAGTGACCGCGGCGGTGGCATTCGGATTCGACGAGAACATCCTGCCCTACGAAGAAGCATTTCGCGCGGCGGGCAAGAAGCTGGTTTTTGAGGGGCCGGGGCAGGACCCATTCATCGTATTCGCCGATGCCGACCTGGACTTGGCGCTTGACGACCTGATGGCATCGAAGTTCATGTACTCGGGCCAGACCTGCACCGCGCCCAAGCGCATCTTCATCCAAGCCAGTATCTATCGGGAGTTCCTGGAGCGCTTTGTGGAACGGGTGCGGCGCTTGGTAGTGGGCGATCCGGCGGACAGAAGGACCGACATCGGGCCGGTCGCGAGCACGGTAGCGGTGCGGCGCCTCCACGAGCAAATGGCCGATGCCTTGGAGAAGGGCGCCAAAATACTGGTAGGTGGTCGCATCGAAGGCAACCTTGTCTATCCCACCGTGGTGAAGGACTGCGCCGATAACATGCTGGGCATGCGCGAGGAGGTCTTCGCACCGGTGGCCTTCACGTCGTGCTTCGAGACCGCCGGCGAGGTGGTGGCACGCGCGCAGAACCACAAGTACGGATTACGCGCGGCGGTGTACGGCGGCAGCGAGGCGGCGGGGGTGGCGAAGGAGCTTTTGGGTTGCGATTACTGCCATCCGGTGCCCGCGTACACCTTTGGGAAGTTCGGTACGGTCGCGTATAACCAGAGGCGTGCGGAGTCGTGGGGCGGGGCATTTATCACCAAGCCGGTCGGCGGGTACGGCTACTCCGGTTGGATCTGGGAGACGGTTGATGGACGCTTTCAGATCAAGCAGGGGCCAAAGTTGCTGAGCATGGAGACGTCACAGTAACCTTTTCCCGCTCTAAGGTGCTTTGCGCACGACATCTTATACAATGTTTCTCGTCACGCTTCGGAGTGACATGACTCACAGACTCAGGAAAGAGTCGGGACTAACTTGGCTGTTGAATCTGCAATCCCGGGTTATGGACCTGTGAAGGCCAGCCCACTTTCCACTGCGAAAGGATGCGGCATGGCCTTGCCCAAGAGGTGTGCCAAGCTGCTGGCTCCTGCCGGCAATCTCGAGGCGGCCAAGCAGGCGTTTCAGGCGGGCGCGGACGCGGTCTACGTGGGATTAAGAGGTTGGAGCCGTGGCGGCGCGCGCGGTGAATTTGACCGTGAGCAGTTGCGACTGTGCATCGAGCTGGCTCACGCCCTCGGGAAAAAGGTACAACTTGCGGCAAACATCATACCCAAGCCGCAGGAACGCCAACAGTTGCTGCAGGAACTGGCCGAATTGGCGGGCTGGGGACTGCATGCGGTGATACTGAACGACGTCGGGTTTCTGCGCGAGGTCCGGCGGAAGCTGCCGGGATTGGCCATCACCGCCAGCATCGGTTGCGGTGCGCTGAACACGAGCGACGCCCTCTTCTACCAGGATCTGGGCGCGACTGCGGTTGTGCTGCCGGGGTACGTTGAGCCGCAGGAAATCGCGGCGGTGAAGGCGAAGGCCTCGATCCAGATCGAGGTCATGCTGCACATGGTGCAGGAGTTCATTCAGCTCGGAAAGTGCTGGATGCCCAGTTATCTGAACTTCGCCGCGGCGGAGCGGGGCGACCAGCCGCAACGTTTAAGTGGCAGCGTCAAACGCGGCGGAGTGGGCAGTTGTTTCCGCATCTGCCAGCAGCCGTGGAGCCTGTTGAAAGATGGCGTGGAGGCTGACCGGCGGTTGTTTCCCAGCCGGCAGATTAGCCCGGTGGCAGAACTCGGGGCGTTCCTCGATGCGGGCGTGGACGTGATCAAGATCCAGGGCCGCAGCCTTCCGGCGGAGATGGTGGGTGCTATCATTGGGACGTACCGTTCGGCGGCGGATGCCTGGAAATGCGGTCAGAAGGCCGATCAGAAGGCCGATCAAAAGACCAATGGGAACCGGGCTGCGCTGCCCGTAATGTGGACTGTACAAGGACGTTGAATGGGCCCCTTCGAACTTAATACGACGATCTCTAACCTGCGAAATCTGCGCGAATCGGACCTGAGTGCTTATGACGCGGTTTACCTGGGCAACATTTACTGCCGCATCTACGAGGACAACTTCCTGGAGCGCCTGGACGACCTCGAAGAAGGCATCGCGCTGGTAAAGGGCCAGGGCCTGCGTGCCTACGTGACTTCGTACGCTGCGCCGCGCAATGACGTGCTGCCCAAGGTGCAGAAAGCGTTGGAGACCGCAGCCGCGGCCGGCGCCGATGCGGTCGAGGTCCATAACCTCGGCGTGCTGCGCATGGTTCATGAGCAGTTTCCCGGCATGCCGGCGCACATCGGCGGATTTGCCAACGTGTACACCGATGCGGGAGCCGAGGTGTTGAAGGAGTATGGTGCAGTCCGCTTTACGCCGAACTACGAGATCAGCCTCGACGAAGTGCGAGCTATAACGAGCGGTGTCGGTATGCCGGCGGAGCTGGTGGTTCACGGCAAGATGCCGCTGGGCGTTTCCGATTACTGCTTTTTGCTGGAATATGAGAAGAACTGGCCGGAGAAATGCCCGACGCTGTGCCAAAAGAACTTGTTCCTCAAGCAGGGCGACTGGGCCATGCGGTCGGTGGGAAAGGGCGTGCTGAGCGGCAAGGACGTGTGCATGCTCGAACATTTGCCGGCACTCATCGCGGCAGGACATAATGTATTCCGGATCGAGGCAGCCTATGAGACGCCTGCGTACCGTCTGAATATTGCCCAGATCTATCGCGCCGCACTGGAGCAGGCCGCCGCCGGCGGCGATGGGACGGTGGACGAGTCCACGTGGAATACGATTCGCGAGCACACGGCTGTCGGTTTGTGCAACGGTTTTTATTTCGGCCGCACCGGCGCCGAGTATGTCGGTAAACGCATGCAATCGGTTGTGGCCTGCTGAGGATTCTTTGTTCTTGTCTTTTTAGAGGTGAACGAACGATGGTTGAACTATTAGCGCCCGCAGGAAACCTGGAAATGGTAAAGGCGGCCGTGGAAAACGGCGCCAACGCGATTTATGTCGGAGCGCGCGGCTGGAGCCGGCGGCGTGACGCCTACGAACTCTCCGACGAGAAACTCCATGAAGCCATAGCGATCGCCCACTCCGGCGGAGCCAAAATGCGCGTTGCTATCAACACGAACATGCAGTCGTGCGAAATCCCCGCGCTGCTGGAGAAGATGGAGAAGTTCGTCGGTTGGGGTATCGACGGAGCGATCATGACCGACGTGGGCGCAATCGCCCAAGTGCACCGCCGTTTCCCCTATCTCGTTCTGCACGCCAGCATCGGCGCCAACATCCTGAACAACGAAGACGTGAAGTTCTATCGCTCGATCGGAGTCTCACAAGTCGTGGCCGACACCAAGCTCACGCTGAGGGAACTGGCTTCGCGCGAGGCGGATATCGATGTGGGCATCGAAGTCCTGATTCATGCCAACAAGTGCTATACCTACCTGGGCAAGTGCTGGATGTCGCCGTATATCCGGTTGGAGCGGACCGCCGACGATTTCGGCAAGGACGTGTTCCGCGGCAGCCCGAACCGCGGCGGCTTGGATTACCGCGTCTGCCTGGAACAGTGGGAACTGCTCGATGACAAGGCGCAGCTGGAGCCAGTGATCACCCTCAAGAATGACGCCTTCTTTTACCTCGACGATATCCCGCCGCTCCTTGACCTGGGCGTCCACTGCCTGAAGATCCAGGGGCGGGAGTATCCCGTGCCCTTAGTGGGAAGCATCGTACGCTTCTACCGCGAGTTGATTGACACATACCTTGCGAAACCCGCCGAGCAGCCTTTCGATCTTACGCCGTGGCGCTCGCGCCTGGAAGCCATCCAAGCGGAGCGCGACAGCAAGCGCAGCGGTATGACTTTGGTGCTGTTGAACGAAGCGCGCCAACCGGTGCCGCACGGAGTCTAGCGACCCGGCCAGTTCTAGTATAATCACCGGTCGTCCGCTTCCAACCGTTGCTGTTCACCGGCGGTTTGCGGCCTTCATAACTTAATGCAAAGGAGATCCTGCCATGTTTGTTCGCGTTGTGGAAGTCAAGACGAAGCCCGGAAAAGCCAAAGAGGTTTGTGGCACACTGCATGAGAAGGTGCTGTCTACATTGAAGGCACAGACAGGCTTTGTAGATGAGGTCGTCCTCGTATCGGATGCAGAAGGCATCCTGGCGCTCAGCTTCTGGAAAACGAAAGAGGACGCCGAACGTTACAGCCATGTGGATTACGCCAAGGTTAGCGAGCTGATTCAGCATCTGGTGCACAGCAAGCCCAAAGTGCACTCCTTCAACGTGGAGACCTCGACCTGCCACAAGATCACAAAGGGCGTAGCGGCTTGAGGAGGCAATTCCGCTTACATCCTTAAGACCGGGAGCGAATGGCCGCGATAAGTTCGGGGGCATGAGAACCGTTTCTCCCATGCCCCTTCTGCACTTGGCTTTCGCAACCGTAGATGCTGGACCAGGCAGGCTCCGCGTGATCGGATCCTGCAACCGCTCACGATACCAGACAAGACCCAGGCAAGTTCCTTGATCACCGACTGCCACGTTCATATCCAACCGTTCGAACTCCTGCTGAACCCACCGGCCCTCGAGCTGATGAGAAAGCATCAGCCCGATTTCGATCGGGTCTTGGAGTTCACCCGCTCGCCCAAAGCCTTTCTGAAATACATGGACAAGGCCGGGCTGGATCGTGCAGTGCTGATCAATGCGGCCGCGCCCGATGTCACCGGCTTTCCCGCTGGACTTAACGCCATGGCCGCAAACTATGCTAAGGCGAACCCCCAGCGGCTCCTCTCCTGTGGCAGCTTCCATCCGCGGCATTCCACCAACGCCATGGCGGACATCGAGGAGATAGTCCGGCTGGGTTTGCGGCTGATCAAGATCCATCCCCCGCATCAACTCTTCTACCCCAACGACTACCTCAACGGTATGAAAGAGCTGGAGCTGTTGTATCGTGCAGCGCAGAGCAACGGCATTCCGGTTATGTTTCACACCGGCACATCAATCTTTCCGGGCGCGCGCAGCAAGTACGGCGACCCGATCCACATCGACGATGTAGCGGTCGATTTCCCCGACTTGAAGATTGTGCTGGCACATGGAGGCCGGCCTCTCTGGATGAACACTGCCTTCTTCCTGGTACGCCGCCATGCCAATGTTTACATGGACATCAGCAGCATTCCGCCGGCGCACCTGCTCCAGTACTTTCCTCGTCTGGAGGAGATCGCCCACAAAACGCTCTTCGGCAGCGACTGGCCCGGCCCAGGCGTGCGCGACATCAAGGAAGCGCTCGACTCCTTCCGGGCATTGCCATTGTCGGCGGAGACAAAGCAGTGCATTCTCAGCCAGGTGGCGCTTACTGTCTGGCCGGATTGAGGGCAAAGAGAAACTCGCCTGTCGGAGGGGATCGGGGGACAGTTCTGCAAAGCTGCTTGCTGTTTCCTGCGGAGCGAGCTAGACTGCTTCCCGGTGCAAAATTCCTGCCAGCGCGCTTTCAATGACTGCCGCTTCGCACGACGTGCCGATTCCAGAGCACTGGTTGAGGCACTCCTGCCAGCGAGACGGTCCAAGAAAGCCGCAGCGGTGAGCGCAGTCACGAATGACGGTGATTGCGGTCACAGACTTGTAATTATTGGCCAAGCAAAATTCGGGCTGCTTTTTCCGAAGCTCGCTTAATTTTTCTGGCTAAGAAACACTGGGTACTATAAGTCGTGGAAGCACTTGACTACGACCGGCATTAGGAGGCCACACATGGCAGCACCTCAAGCGAAGGTCGCACCTTGGCCCGCGATCCCCACAGCAAAACCTGAAGAGGTTTATGCGGGACTCAGCGACCAAGCCAAGGCGTATCCGCTCTTTCTGGAGTCGATCCTGCGCCCGGAACACAATTTCGAAAAACCGGAAGCGCTTTCCCGCCTTCGCGTGTTGGATTGCACGACCAGCATGATGATTGGGCACTGGTGCTCCTCGCAGCTTTCCGAACTGGGGGCCGAGGTCATCCAGGTCGAGCCCCCGGGAGGCGATCCGCTGCGTAAGCTGACACCCTTTGGCCGGCAGGAATACATGTTCGAGGACAAGGAAACCGGGGAGAAAGTCGGCGGGCAGTTTCTTCATGAGATGCGCAACAAGTCCTCGGTCACGCTGAATGTGGAGACGGAGGAGGGCCGCAAGATTCTCCGGGATCTGGCCATTCATTCCGACGTGATCATCGAGAACGCGCCTCCTGGCCAGTGGGACGAGTGGGGAATCGGCTATCGCCAGCTCCGCGAAATCAATCCTCGCCTCATTTACTGCTGGGTCGGCCAGCGCGGACAGTGGGGTCCCCTTAAGGACAAGCCGGGCATGCTCGATCCGATTGCCCAGTCGGCCTGCGGCTTCGTTCACGGCACCGGAGATCCCAAGGAATTCGGCGGACAGCCGACCCGTTCCGCGCTGTGGATGGCGGACCACGTGGGCGGAAGCTGCGCTGCCATGGGCATTCTGGCGGCTCTGATTTATCGCGAGAACGTGTCGGGCGAAGGGCAGTTCGTCGAAGCGACGTCGGCGGAAGCCATCATCCGCATCCTCGATTACAGTTGGGCGTGGTACTCGATGGATGGCAGCATTCGTCCGCGGTATGGCAACTGGGACCTGGCCATCAATATCTATGCCGTGAACCCGTGCAAGGACGGCTACATGATGGTGGGCGGCGGCCATGACCGTCTCTGGTACCGCATCTGGCGCACGGTGGGTGACGAGTATCCCGCAGTAGAGGAAGAGATCCTCGGCGACCAACGCCTCCGGGAAGTCGCAGACCGGTTGGCGCACAACCAACAGGTGAAGACCTATACCCTGCTGGGCGAGTGGCTCAAAGACAATCCGCGCGCCGACGCCGAGCGCAAACTCTCGAAGCAGCAAGTGGCGTCGGGCGGCGTGCTCTACGTCAATGAAGTCGCGGAATACCCGCACTTCAAGTATCGCCAACATGTGGCCGAGTACGATTCGCCGCACTACGGAAAGATTCTCTACGGCACCACTCCTTACCAGCAGCACAAGACTCCGGGAAGGCTGAAGTGGCTGGGCCGCCCGACCGGTTACGACAACCAGGATGTATTTCGGCGGCTACTCGGTTTCACGGGCGAGGATTTTGCCCGGCTGCAGAAAGCCCACGTCATTTGACGCAGGAGGGATGTAATGGCAACGCAACCCATTAAGAAGGCGCAGTCATTCGAGGAGTTCTGCCGGGAAAGCTTTAATCCCAAGAAGGAGTTCTCCAAGCCCGAAGTGTTGAAGGGATACCGGGTGTTGTCCTGTACCCAGTACATTTTGGGTCCCTCCTGCGCTTCCTACCTGGCCGAGCTGGGCGCCGAAGTCATCAAGATCGAGGCTCCCCGGCGTGGCGAGGCGATGCGTCACACCACTCCGTTTAACGAGCCATTCCTTTATCCACTTTCCAGGTGGGTACCGGAGCGCGGCACGGGGTTGGGCTTTGTGGGGGCGAACCCGAACGAGTATTTTGTCTCCATCGACTTCCACCGCCCCGAAGGACAGGCGCTGGTCAAGAAACTAGCCGCCAAGTCCGACGTGTTCGTGGAGAACTACCGGCCCGGTACTTTCGACCGCTGGGGCATCGGATACCGTCAGTTGAAGGAGATCAATCCCCGGCTCATCTACTGCTGGCTCGGTGGTTTTGGCGGCTGGGGACCGGGACGTGTCCGCGCTTCTTACGACATCCTCGGACAGTCGCAGGGCGGCAACTTCGGCATGACCGGCAAGCAGGAGTTCCTGGGCGGCGCGCCGGCAAAGCACACCATCTGGCTCGCTGACTACTGGGGCGGCATGATGGGCGCCACTCAGGTCCTGGCGGCGCTGTACTGGCGGGATCACGTTTCCGGTGAGGGCACGTTTACCGAGTACTCGCAGGTGCATGGCGTCACCCGGCAACTGGAGTATGCCTTGCCCCTCTACGGAAAGCACGGCATCACTCGCGAGCGCTGGGGCAACTGGGATACGCAGTTGTGCGTCCACGGCATCATCAAGTGCGGCAAGTCCTCCTACCCCAAATCCGAGAATCCTCAGGAACTGGAAGAGGGTTACATCATGATCAGCGCATACCAGGATCAGGACTTCGCTCGCCTGTGCAAGGCCGTGGGTGAAAGCACGCTGGCTACCAAGTACGCCAAGGCTGACATCCGGATCAAGGCCCAGAGCCAGATGGAGATTTATCCAGCGCTGGAAAAGTGGGCAGCGGATAAGACGAAGGAGCAGGTAGCGGCGGTTATGGACACCAATAACATCCTGAATCAGCCGGTGTGGAACGCCAAAGAAGTTGCCAACCACCCGCACTGGAACGAGCGCGGCTCGCTTCGCTGGCTGGATGACCCGACCTACGGTGAACTGTTGCACCAGGCGCCGGGATACAAGATGTCGGCTACACCACCGCGTCTGAAGTGGGCGCTGAAGCCGGTGGGCGCCGACAACGAGCGCATCCTGGGCGAGGTGGCCGGGTTGTCGTCCGCGGATCTCAAGCGACTCGAAGAACAAGAATGTATTTGACGGAGACCAACCATGCTGCTCATTTGCCCGAAGTGTAAAACTAAGAACTACCTCGATCCGTATCCTTTCTGGAATTTCAAGGGGACAACCCAGTGTGCCGATTGCAAAACCATCTGGCGCATTGAAACCACGGGAGGAAGGTGTGTGTCCGGGCCCGAGGAAGCGAAGGGTCCCGCGGACCTGTTGCCCGGTTTCGCCGAGAAGCAGGACAATTCTCCCATTTCCGGTCCGGGACTGACCCGGTCCGCGCCGCGCGCCCGCAAGGACGCGGTCTGTAAACCCATACCGATGGAACGTAACATACGAGGAAAGATCCTCAGCGGACATCCGCTGAAGAAGGAAGACCTTGTGGGCAGCAAACCGAAATTCATCGTTGCCGGATCTCGGTGAAGGATAACTGGAGGCAATAATGGCGAATTACAACACTGAATGCCTGTGCGTCCGCTGCACGCATCTGCGTCCGGCGCTGGATCCCAATATTCAGAAGGCATACCTTGGCAAGTGTGTGAAGCGGGAGTGGCCGTTTACACTCTCGATCACGCTGCAAGGCTGGACGGAGTGTGAGGTCTTCGAGGCCAGCGGCAAGACGTATGTGCCACCTGAACCGGTCGCCGCCAAGGCCGCGGTTGCGGCTGGCGGAGCGGCCGCTGCAAAGCAGGTGGAGTTCTATTACAGCTCCGCCCAAAAGTCCGGCGAGCTGTTCCCGTGCGATATTAAGAAGGCCCTCGACTTGGTGAAGCAACTGCAAGCCGCGGGTGTGAAGGCCAAGGCGGTTGACGTCGCCGGGGTCAAAGATCGCTTCCCCATCTATCACAAAACGGTCAGCGGCCCGGATGCCAGCGTGCGCCCGGTCTTCGGCGCCAAAGGCGCGTTGGTAGAGGACTTTGGGACCAATGTCCCCGCGCTGCTTATCTTCGAAGGCGACCGCTATCCGGTATTGGCTTTCCCGCGCACCGATGCCACGCGCGGTACGATCCGTGTGGAGCAGGCTCTGCAGGATCTGGTCGCGGAGACTGCCAAAACCCCGGTAGCCAAAGTGGGCTAAGGAGAATTTCAAGATGGCCGAGTATCTACCCCCACGCGAGCTGTGGCCGAAACGTGTCTACACCCTGCCGGAGTTCGCGGCCTATGCTCAAAGGTTCAACCCTACGGAAGAACTGCTCGGCAAAGCCGTCGCTGCCGGTTGGGGTGAGCGCACCGCTGTGCTCTTCGAAGACCAGCGGATTACCTACAGTCAGCTCCTTACTCAAGCCAACAAGTTCGCCAACGCGCTACGCCACCTGGGAGTGAAGGAAGGCGACCGCATCGTTCTCCGCACACCTAACATACCGCCGGCCCTGGTCGCCAACTTCGCGATCCTCAAGCTGGGAGGAGTTTGCACTCCTACGTCACCCCTGTTCTCGCGCCACGAGATCGCTCACGTCGCCAACGACTCGGAGGCGGTGGCCATCGTCGTCAGCGCTGCGCTTCTGGGCGAAGTCGAGGCCGCGCGCGCGGACCTTCAGACGGTCAAGCACATCATTGTTGTCGGGGGCGATGCCGCCGAAGTGAAGGCCAAGGGATTCCTCGCCTACGGCGAGCTGTTGCAGTCCGGCAGTCCGACCATCGACCCCGTACTCCGCAACCGCGAAGACGTGGGCCTGCTGATGTACACTTCGGGCACAACTGGGCGCCCCAAAGGGACCGTCCACTTGGTGGAGGAATTGTTGATCGTGCCCGACGGCTTTGGGAAGTATGGCTGGCGAGTCACGGAAAACGACGTTGTCGGCGGGTCCGCCCCACTGGCTTTTGGGGCGGGCTACTCCAGTTACGCGACCATCCCCTTCCGTTTCGGAGCCGCTGCCTCGCTCATCGCCAGGTTCGACCCGGAGAAGATGTTCGACACCATACAGAAGCATCGCATCTCGATCTTGACTCTGGCCCCCACCGCCTACCGCAAGATGTTGCAGGTGCCGGACGCGAAAAGCAAATTTGATCTCAGCAGCCTGCGCGTCTGTACCGGCGGCGGCGAGAGCCTGACTGCCCCGACCTATCATGCGTGGAAGGAGAAATTTGGCCTGGAGATCTTCGAGGGGTTGGGCACGACGGAGATGATGTACGTTTTCGCCTCCAATGTCGTCAGCCGCAAGGCCAAGCCCGGTTCCTTCGGCCAGGCCGTACCCGGCTACCAGCTGAAAGTGATCGACGAAGAAGGTAAGGAAGCGAAAACCGGCACCATCGGTCATTTTGCCGCCTGCGGACCCACCGGCACGATCTATTGGCGCGATCCCGACAAACAGCGCCATGCCATCACCTCCGAAGGCTGGAATCGCGCCGGTGACTTCGTATATGTCGATGCGGATGGCTACTTCTGGTTCGTGTCCCGGGAAGACGACATCATCAAGAGTTCGGGTTACCGCATCGGGCCCGAGGAGATTGAGGTCACCATTGCCACCCACCCTGCCGTTGCCGACGTCGGTGTCATCGGGGTGCCCGACGAAGTGCGCGGCCAAATTGCCAAGGCATTCGTGGTGCTGAAGCCTGGCGAAACGCTCAGCCCCGAGGACCTGCTCGCCTTCTGCAAGGGCAAGATTGCGACCTACAAGCTGCCTCGGGAAATCGTGATCGTAAACGAACTCCCGCGTACACCCACAGGAAAGCTGCTTCGCCGCGTGTTGAAGCAGAAAGAACCGGGGGCTCAGCAACCGGGCGCCCCGCTGAAGACTGGCACCGGTTAACAGCCTTGTGCTGGAAGTGGGATTCGTATCAGGGCATCGCTTTAGCGATGCCGTAACATCTTCAAAATCAGTCGCCCCTTTAGGGGCCGGCATCGAGATCGACTTTCGCCGCAGGCTGCTAACGTCGGTCCTCGGTCTTTTCTCTTCGCAAAGATTCTCTGGTCCTCCGCCAGGGAAATGGGGTAAAACTGTATCCGCGTTCGTTTTCCTGGAGTTCTCCATGAATGACTTCCCCGCTCACCAGTCGCTCTGCGAAAGCATCGTGGAACAGAGCCCGATCGCCATCATTGTTGGGGATCGGGAGGGCATTGTGCGGTTGTGGAATACCGGCGCGGAGACGATGTTCGGTTGGAGTGCCGAGGAAGCGCTCGGCAAATCCATGGACATGATCATCCCCGAGAAGCACCGGCCGCGTCACTGGGAGGGCTACGACCAGGTCATGGGAACCGGGGTCACCAAGTACGGCCGGAATCTGCTTGCCGTTCCGGCGCTCACCAAGGACGGCCGCAAAATCTCCATCGAGTTCAACGTCGTGCTGCTCAAAGATGCCGGCGGGCGCGTCCTGGGCATAGCCGCCACCATGCAGGATGTCACCGCGCGCTGGGAGCGGGACAAGGCCCTCCGCGCGCGCCTGGCGGAACTGGAATCCAAACTGAAGCAAGCCGGTGTTCTGTCCGAAGACAAATCCTAGGAGCCCGTGGTGAAAGTAAGATTCGTATCAGGGTATGCCTTCAGGCATACCACAAGTGCTGTGTCATGAGAGCGCCTTTAGGCGCTGTTGTTGGACACTGGAGTTTCACCACAAGCTGCTAGGCCATCGTGGGGGTTGCTAGATGCCGACACTTCGCACCTTGCTGTCGAACGCCCTGCTCCTGTTGTGTATCGCATGGCCTGTCACATGGGCTCTGGGACAAGCGCCGCCTTCGCACATCTCGACGAGTGGGGCTTGTTCCTCCTCCGAACTGGTGACCTTGCGCACCACCGATGGTGTGCGCCTGCAAGGCATCGTCTTTCGCGCTCCAAAGCCGCGTGCGAGCGCCCTGTTGCTGGTCCACGGCTACGGCGGCACCTTCTATGGCGCCTACTTCGCGAAGCTCGGCGAGGCTGCAGCTCAGGCTGGCTACGACACACTCGCATTGAACATGCGCGACCACGACGCCGGACCCAAGAAATCCTCCTTTACCGATAACCAGGCCGATATTGCTGCCGGCGCCGCCTATCTGCGTCAGCTCGGCCACCAGCGCCTGGTTTTGCTCGGACAAAGCATGGGCACAAACCGCGTGCTGTACTATCAGGCCTCGAGCGGCGACCCCGACATCGCTGCCACCATCCTGGTGAGTGGCCCGGGGGACCTCTTCGAGTGGAACGTGTGGCAATTTGGCAAGGAGAAGGCGCAGGCGTCTGTGGATGAAGCCTTGAAGCTGCAGCGGGCCGGGCGCGAAGAGGAAATGATGGTGGTGGACCTCGGCCCCATGGGCAAGGCACTCTACACAGCCCGATATCTTCTAAGCATGCGCGGTCCAGATCGGCGCTCGAATCCTTACACAAACCTGGCCAAGGTGAAGAACCCGATTCTCATCGTGCAAGGCACGGCCGATAAACTCATTGCACCGGACATCGGCAAAAGGCTGCAGACCGCAGCCGGTCCCACCGCCGTGTTGGCCAGCATTGAGGGCGCCGAACACGGTTTTGAGAATCACGAGTCGGTGTTGAGCGATCAGGTGTTGGGCTGGTTGAACACCGTCGCCCCCTAAACCGACATCTGACATTCGATTCCCGCTCTTGATGTTGTTGTAGTTCGGTACAATCTTGCACACTGGAAATTATAGGGCATCTGAGTTCAGGGAATCGTAGCAGGGCAGTACTGGGAGACGTTATATGAACCTCGAGCGCATCACAACATTGGTTGCCACGGACGGTCATAACATCCCTGCCTATCTTCTTACGCCGGACTCTGCCCGCGGCGGCGCTGTCCTCATCCCTCCCTATGGCGCAACCAAGGAGCACATGCTCGGGATCGCCGTCACACTCGGAGAGGCTGGTATAGCCACGCTGGCCATCGACCTTTGCGGTCACGGTGAAAATCGCACCGCCATCGGTCCGGCGATGCGCGACGAGGTCGAGTCTGCGATTCGCTACGTGCGCCGCTTCGGCCCGGTCGCGGCCCTGGGCATCAGCTTGGGAGGCCGGCTGGCATTGATGTCTTCAGCGGATTGCATGGTCGCCATCTCGCCCTCGGTGGTGGCGGCCATCTCGCCGCAAGGCAAGTGGATGTTTGAGACTTTTCCCAGTCCAACGGTACGTGAGCCGTACCCGGGGTATGTGGTGGAGTTGCTGGATGCCCTCGGTCCCGTGGCGCCGCATGATCGTCCTTGCCTGCTGCTTTATGCCGAGCGCGATATCCCCGCCATTCTCCAGGGTGCACCGGGATTGCAGGCAAGCCTTTCCAAGTCCGAATTGCGCTATGTCACCAGCAACCTGCACCCCGAGGTTCAGCATGAGAACGGCTTTATCCGTTACCTGCCCCGTTGGTTCAACCATATGGAACTTAAGTTCAACTACGAGGTGCTGGCCGTCACCACGGGCTGGCTGAACCAACGCTGGGGCAAGGCCCAGGTTGCCTAGCAGGTGAGGCGCTACCTTGTTAGGCAGAAGACTTTTTCCGTAGCCTGCTCGGAGCCGCTCCCGCGCAGAACATTCTTGGAACGAAGGAGTCAAAACGATGCAGTGGGAGTACTTTGATCGGATGGTGGTTTTCAGCGAGACCGAAGAGGGCATGGTCAGCGGCCTGGATTCGTGGATCAACGGCGCCGGCGCGGAAGGATGGGAACTGGTAAGCTCGGTCCCGTTGATCGCGCCCAACAAGGACGGCGTCGCTTACGGTACCATCGGCATCCACATGGTGTTCAAGCGGCCACACGAATCGCCCGCAGAAGTGTGAGTTGGTTATGTCTGACTTGCGAGGACGGCCTCTGATCGAGAACCGCTTCGGAAAGCTGGGCAGCGGCCACGACTCCGTTGTCATCGGGGACGAGGAGTACGATCTCCCGACTTTGCTCGCCCGCATGGATCTTAATTTCGAAGACAGCTGGCCGATTGACGTTCAGGCGTTATCGGAGAATTGCTTTTGCGTTCGCTACTACGATGGACAGGACCAGCGCATCGTGGCTCACGAATTCGACGCCAGCTTCGTGTTCATCGCTGAAACCCGTGGCCATATTGCCGAGTGGATCGGCGAAGAAGCCTATTACGAATGGTTCCGAGGCATGTCTCGTCGTCCGCCCATACCCGGCGCCGACGTTTAACGTCCGTGTAGAGACGGGGCTTGCCCCGTCTTGGGCAACCCGAAAGGTTTGCTTCGCGCCGGTTTTGGGAAGGGCACGGCCGGGGTGGAGGGCTTCAGCCGTCCCGCCCAGACCCGCCAAAAATGCGGGCTTTAGCCCCTGAGGGTCAGAGGATTACTGAGGGAGAGTTACCATGAAACCGCGCATCCAGGCAATTGCGTTCGACGCTTACGGTACGTTGTTCGACGTGCACTCGGTGATTGCACTGTGCAACCGCAAGTTTCCCGGCCAAGGCGCTGAACTGAGCAAGCTCTGGCGCGCCAAGCAACTGGAGTACACCTGGCTGCGCAGCCTCATGGGGCGCTACGAAGACTTTTGGATGGTGACCGAGTCCG
>Ga0074046_10001050_pt1 | contig 25636 bp, 26 predicted proteins | sample BogForMeECP23OM3_FD_94441 | JGI IMG/M metagenome (GOLD analysis project Ga0074046, IMG submission 94441) | Bog forest soil microbial communities from Calvert Island, British Columbia, Canada - Bog Forest MetaG ECP23OM3 | ecosystem: Environmental > Terrestrial > Soil > Wetlands ...
GGCAGCAAGACCGGCCAGTGCCGGTAAGGGTGCGCTCTGTCACACTCAGCCATCCTGACATAGGTCCGGGTCAGGACTCAGCCGCAGGCGCCGCGCAACAATGTCGCGGGCCAGGCCCGACAATCCTCGATCATGAGCATACGCGTAAGCGCGCAGCCGGATAAATGCCTCCGCGATGCCGACGCCGAGCTGCTCGGTGAGCATCCCGGTGGCCTGGTCGATCTCGGCGCGGTGCAGGGCCAGGTCCGCCGGCTGGCCGCCCGGGCCGGACCCTCCCACGACCTCGCCCGCCGCCTGCCGCTGGGCGTCGAGAAGCAGCAGCGTCGCGGTATCGGCGAAGATCAGCGCATCACCCAGCTGGAAAGCGCTCAGCGAGCCGGACTGTTCCCGGTACAAGCCCATAACCCCGGCCCGGATCGCCCCCACCTGCAGCGGGAACGCAAAGATCGCCGCCGCCCCGGCCTGAAGGGCCGCCGGGGCGAACACCGGCCAGCGGCGGACAGCGTCCACCTCGCCCAGATCCGAGGCCAGCACCGGTCCGCCGAAGGTGGACGCATCTCGGCCCGGGCCCTCTCCCAGGGTCAGCTGGAGTTCGGCGAGCTGCTCGCTGACCTCATCAGTTGCCCGCATGAGGTGGTCCGCCTCCGCGCCGCGCGCGGCGCTCAGCCACGCCCCGGTGACCTCAACCGCGGCGACCGCCGCCGCGCATGCATCCCCGGCTGACACGGGGCCGCGGTGGCTGGCGGCCTGCCTGGCGACCAGGCCCCAGATCCTGCCCGGTCGGCTACCTGTCATCCGCGCAGCCGACGAAGCGGACTCCCGCGGCCGGATCGTGCCTCGGTGCGTTACGGGCAGCTGACATAGATACGCCTCCCTGCTTCAGCAGCAAGGCGGGGACCCGGCCCAGCGGCTAATTTGCCGACTTAAGCACAACACTACGCCTAGCATCGCTGCGGCGGCTGCCGCCGGACCCATGCCGCCAACCGGAGTTTGAGTCGGAGCGACTTGCTGTCCGGAGAAAAGCCAGGGCTAATGTGGCCGCATGACGACTGATTCCGTGCATCGCAACGTGCGGCTCGAACGCATCGAGAACAGCAGGTACGTGGTCACCAACGACCGTGGCGGCCAGATCAGGATAGGTAAGGGTGAGGGCACCGACTTCACCCCGGTCGACCTGCTGCTCGCCGGGATAGGCGGCTGCACGGCGATCGACGTCGACATCCTGACGTCACGCCGCGCCGAGCCGGAAAAGTTCGAGGTCCTAGTCGATGCGGACAAGGTCCGCGACGAGGCGGGTAACCGCCTGACCGACATCGTGGTGACCTTCCGGATCAGGTTCCCCGACGGCGAGGATGGCGATAAGGCCAGGGCGCTCCTGCCGGACGCCGTGCGGAAATCACATGACCGGCTGTGCACGGTCTCGCGGACCGTGGAGCTCGGCACGCCTATAGCGGACCGGATCGAGTAAGCCTGGCAGTCCCCAACCGCTATCTGGAGATCCGTGGCGACGCCGAGATCTCACCAGATGATGACTATGCCTTCGCCGACAGGCTCGGCGCGAAGTACAACGCGAACCTGCGGGACCAGGACCGGCCCGGCGAGTCGCGTGTCAAGGTGATCATCCGCCCGGTGCGGGTCAACGCGATCGACATGAGGACCTGACCGGCGGTAGCCGCTCCTGAGCTGCGGTCCGCCGGCCAGGACTCAGGCCCGCGCACCAGCGACTAATTGACTGGTGCTTCTAGCTGTGCCAGCGGAAACGCCAGACGGCGAAGGCAGCGCCTGCGGCGGTCCAGAGTCCTAGGTTGGCCAGGTCCCAGGCCGGGAAGGGGCGCACCGCGTAGGCGTTTTGCAGCACCACGGCGAGCGCCTTGACCGGGAACGTGGCCACCAGGCGCGACAGCCAGTCCGGCAGCCCGCTGAAGGTGGGGTCGAAGACGCCTGAGATGATCGCGATCGGCAGGAAGCTGGCGTACGCGACGGGACCGGCGGATTCGGCGCTGGTGATGACCGAACTGATGGCCAGGCCGAGCGTGGCGAAGCACACGGTGCCCAGGACCAGGCCCGCCGTCAGCGCGAGCAGTTCGCCCGGCCGCGGAACCGCACCGAACGCGAGCCAGCCGAGCATCCCGGTGGCCGCGGTGACGAAGATGACGGTGGCGACCGTGCTCACCAGCAGGCCGCCGATATAGGATCCCGACGGCAGCGGCGTGGTCCTGATCCGCTTGAGTACGCCGTCGTGGCGCAGCACCGCGACCTTGGATCCGAGGTTCACGTAGGCGGCGACGATCACGCCGAAGGCCAGGATGCCCGGCACGAAGACGGTGGTGTCCTTGATGTCGGTGCCCGGCAGGTCCGAACCGGCGTTAGCCGCCCCGATCAGCAGCAGGATCATCAGCGGGAAGGCAAAGGTGAACAGCGCATACTCGGCGCTGCGCCAGAAACTGCGCTGCTCGAGCAGGGCCTGCCGGACGGCCAGGTGAACCGATCTTGTCACGCGTGATCTCCGTTGGTCCTGGTGAGCTGCAGGTAAGTGTCTTCGAGGCGGGGAGCGGTCACGGCTAGGCCGTCCAGGTCGCCGAGGCTGTTCTGGCGCGCCCACTCGAGCAGCAGCCGCAGGGTCATGGCCGCGTTGCCGGTATGGCAGACCGACTCCGGCCCACGGACCGATAGGTCGATCCCGTCCGGCAGCGGGACGTGACCCCGGCGCAACGCGGACGGCGTGGTGAAGGAGATGCGGGTGGCCAGACCGGCTCGGACCGCAACCTCGTGCGTGGTTCCGGCCAGCTCGATGCGGCCGGCCCGCAAGATGGCGATCCGGTCGGCCAGCTGTTCCGCCTCATCCAGGTAGTGCGTGGTGAGCAGGATCGTCTTGCCCAGCCGGCGCAGGTTCTCTATCGCCGCCCAGCAACGCCTGCGAGCCTCCGGGTCGAAGCCGGTGGTCGGCTCGTCGAGGAAGACCAGATCGGGGTCGCCCGCGAGGGCCAGGGCGAAGTCCAGGCGACGCCGCTGGCCGCCCGACAGCCTGCGGACCTGGGTGTTCCTGACCTCGGTGAGCTCCACTACCTCGAGCAGGTCGCCGAGCGGACGCGGATTCGGGTAATAGCTCCGCCACAGGTCGATGAGCTCGGCGACCCGCGCCTGTCGCGGAAAGCCGCACTCCTGCAAGACCATCCCGGCCCGCTCGCGCAGCTTGGCGGGCTGCGCCGCCGGGTCCAGGCCGAGGACACGCACCTCGCCACCGGTCGGCGGCCTGAAGCCCTCGAGGATCTCCAGGGTGGTGGTCTTGCCCGCGCCGTTCGGGCCGAGCAGGCAGAACACCTCGCCGTAGCGGACATCGAAGTCCACGCCGTGCAGGACCTCGGTGGTGCCGAAGCTCATCCGCAGGCCGACCACGTGGACGGCCGTTTTGTCCGTCATCGCGCACCCTCCGGGGCAGTACCGGCGAGGACTGGGCCGGCGGAGACTGGGCCGGCGGAGACTGGGCCGACCGGGACCAGGGCGTGCACCAGCGCGTCCACCGCCGTGTCCGCGGCCAGGTCGGCCGAGATAGCGGCGCCGTCGGGGTCGGAGAACCGGTGCCGGGCGAACCAGGTCAGCGTCTCGAGCACCAGCCGGGCCGTCGCCGCCGTGTCTGGGGTGCGGCGCAGCGTCCCGGCCTCGGCCCGGCCGGCCAGGTACTCGGTCAGCGCCGCCAGGACCGGCGCGCGGATGCCCGCGTTCAGCAGGGCGGCCATCTCGGGTAGCTCCCGGGCCGAGCGTTCGAGCATGTCCGCGGCTTCCCTGGTCCGCGATTCGAGCTCGAACAGCTCGCGGAGGATCTTCTCGAGCTCGGCCGCGGTGTCACCGGAACCCCGGCCGGACAGGGCGTCGGCGAGCGCGCCGAACGGCACCACCTCGGCGATGAAGTCGCGCGCCTCCGCCACTGTGGCGGCCAGCGGCGCGGGCGATAGCGGCAAGTCGCCTGCGGGCAGGTCCTCGAGCAGCAGCGCGTGCCGGATGGCCAGCACGAACAGGCCTTCCTTGCTCCCCACGTACCGGTAGATGGCCGCCTCGGACAGGCCCATCTCGGCCGCGACGTCGCTCATCCGGGCCGACCGGTAGCCTTCACGGGTGAAGACCCGGACGGCCGCGGCGATCAGCTCGGGAAGTCGCTCGTGCGCGTCGCGTTTACCTGTCATGTCCCGGATCATATGTGTAAGTGAGTGGTTCACTTACGCAACAAAGCGGAATCGTCAGGAAACTCTCAGCTCCGCCGGATCACTCGGGACACTGGAGCCATGGCGATGAAGTCAGCCGACGTGTCTTCGCTGCGGATGCTGCGCCGCGGTAGGTGAGATCGCATGATCAACGGCATCTCGATCGTTTCGGTTTGGGTGCTCGACCAGGACTCGGCCAAGGAGTTCTACGCCGGGAAGCTGGGCTTCACCGTCACCAACGACCTCAAGCTGGAGGGCGGCATGCGCTGGCTGACCGTTCGGCCGCCCGGCAACGAGAACCAGGAACTGCTGCTGATGGACCCGCTGCACTCCATGCTCGACGAGGCGGGCGGCGGGGATCAGCGGGGCGGGGTGCACCATCTGAGCCCACTGTACCGGGGCGACCGCCGTCAAGGGCTGGAGGCGGCGGCGGGGCGGGTACCGGGTCCGTTCGGATCAAAGATCTCCGGCGGAACCGGCTCCGGCGGCCAGCGGCGGCCATGCGCGTAGTGCCGGAGAGGTCACTGCTTTAAAGTTTGCTCATGGCGGAATCCGAACCCGGCGGGGAGATAGCCCGCAGCGAATTGCGCGCCTCCTACGACGACAGGGACCGGGTAGTCGAGCTGCTGCGGGTGTCCGCCGGGGACGGGCGGCTGACCGCGGAGGAACTCGACGAGCGGCTGGAACGGGCCATGACGGCGCGGACCTACGGCGAGCTGGCCCGGCTGGTCGCCGACCTGCCCGCGGAAGGGGCCGTAGCGAGCCCGGCGACGGCGCCCCGGGCCAAGGAAGTGGCGCGCATCGACTGCGCCAGCGGGCGCGTGCAGCGGGTCGACCGGTGGGTGGTCCCGCAGCGGATGGACGTGAAGGTGACAAGCGGCCACGTGAAGCTGGACTTCACCGAGGCGGTGATCACGCAGCCGTCGCTCAGGCTGGACATCGACGTGCGCAGCGGGTACGTCGGGCTGGTGACCAAGCCCGGGATCGTGGTCGACGCCGACGACGTGGCCATCCGCAGCGGCCATGTCCAGGTCCGCGAGCCGTGGGGTTCCGACGTCCCGGTCCAGCTGCGGATCGAGGTCACCGGCAAGGTGGGCAGCGGCCACTTTCGTGCCGGGCCGCGGCGCCGGACGTTCTGGCAGTGGCTGACCAGGAAGCCCAAGCCGTACGCGATCGCGCCGCGCTAAGCGAGTTCTGCGTGCTGTCACCCCGGGGAAGCCTCCGGTGACACCCGCGGAGGCCAGGACCCTGGCCCAGGTCCAGGCCGAACTCGCCCGGCTCGTCCGCTACGACGACGAGTCCATCGTGCACGAGGCGTGGATCAGGCAACGGTACGACCTCGGCGCCGCGGCGAGCTACGCGCCCGCCCGGACCGCGGCGGTGCGGACGGCGTGGCACGAGGCCGGCCACGCGGTGGCCGCGCTGGCGGTCGGGGCGCGGTTCAGTTCGGCCAGCATCCGCCACGGCTCTGTTGGTCAAGGCCGGGCTGGTCAAGGCCGGGGTAGCCAGGGCCGGGTCCTCCGCGTCCAGGGTGGCGGTGAGCAGGCGTTCGTCATCGACGCGGCTGGCCAGATCGCCGAGCGGCTGCGGGACTGGTCGATGCTGACCGGCGACGGCGAGCTGCGAGCGTGGCTGCCGACCTGGCGCGCCGACGGCGGCGACGCGCGGCGGTTCCGGCGCGGGATCATCGCGCGCTTCGGTGACGATGAGGTCGCCGCCTGGCGGCATTGCGAGCAGACGCTGACCCCGCTCCGGCCGCGGATCCGCCAGCTGGCCCGGGCGCTGCTCGTACACCCGCGGCACCTGCCCTACCGGGTGGCCGCGGCCGTCGCCGACAGCGCCTAGGCGGCGGACCGGTACCAGGCCGGGAAGCCGTCCAGCGAGTCGAGCACCACCTCGGCGCCCGCGTCGGCCAGGTCCTCGCCGCTGAACGAGCCGGTCGCGACGCCGACCGCCCGCACGCCGGCCTGCACCGCGGCGGCCATGTCCGGCGGGGTGTCGCCCACGTAGGCCGTCGCCTTCAGGCGGCGCAGCACCGCCGCCTTCTCCGGGCCGTGCACCAGCGTGAACAGCTCGTCGGCGGACAGCCCGACCGCCCGCAGGCTCGGCCCGACCGAGATCGGGTGCTTGGCCGTGATGATGACCACGCGCTGCCCCGCTGCCCGGACCGCGGCCAGCGCCTCGTGCGCGCCGGGCAGCGCGCTCGTCATCCGCTCCGCCAGGCCCACGTAATGCCGCCGGTAGATTTCTGCCGCCGCGGCACCCTGCTCCGGCGGGAACCAGAATGCCAGCTCGTCGTCCAGCTTGATGCCCAGCCTGCGGTCCACCGCGTCTAGGTCGATGGCGGTGCCGGTCTCTCGCGCGACCTCGGCGAACGAGGCCAGAATGGCCGGGCGCGAGTTGATCAGCGTCATGTCGAGGTCAAAGCCGACCGGTCCCATCCCGCCCCCGTCTTGAGCATCTCGATGCCACGATAAGTCAAGATCTCTCATTACCCCGAACGGGCTGGGTATCACCGGTCAAGGTCGGCGGCTAGATCTTCGCGTTTTTCGGGGCATTAAAAGGGTTGCGATTATGAGGGCCGGCGGGGCTTTCGCCGGGGCGGGGATGACGGGCGTGCGGGGCACGCAGCACGGCCGTTCGGGATAATGATTTTGGATTTTTGCGGGCGGGAGGTTTGGTGAGGCAGCGGTGGTGACCGGCGACGGCGAGGTGGATTCGGCCCCGCCGGAAACTATCCCCCTGCCGGGTATCCCGGCGTCCGCGGGGGCGCTCATCTACGACCGGGCGGGCCGGCTGCTGATCCTCAAGCCGACCTACAAGAGCGGCTGGACGATCCCCGGCGGTGTCATGGAGGCGGACGGGGAATCGCCGTGGGAGGCGTGCCGGCGCGAGGTGCGCGAGGAGACCGGCATCGACGTGGCCCGCGGCAGGCTCGCGGCGGTGGACTTCCGCCGGCCGCGCCCGGGCCGCCCGGGGGGAATCCGGTTCCTCTTCGACTGCGGGAAGGTGAGCGAGGAGGCGCTCGCCGGCCTCGTGCTGCAGCCCGAGGAGATCTCCGAGTCCCGGCTCGTCCCGCTCCCTGACGCGCTCGTCCTGCTCAGGGGTCCGATCAGGCGGCGGGTGCGGGCGGCCACCCGCGGACGGCGGCTGGTCTACCTGGAGGACGGCCACCGCGTCCCCGGGGTCAGGCGGTAGCGTCAACGGGTCCGGGCCGTCGAGCACCACTTCCCTGATCCAGCCGATGGCCGCTTCGCCGATCATGACGACCGGCTACGCGGCCGGTTCGTAGCTGAGGTGCACCACGCCTTTGCGCATGATCCATTTCCTTTCTGGTGTCTCGTCGGCTAGTCGTGAGCGAGGAAGAATTCGGTCAGCACGGGGGCGATGGCCTGCGGCTTGACCATGTGATTCTGGCCAGGCAGCGTCCGGTACTGCGCATCGGGCAGGGCATCGGCCAGGGCCCGCGTCCCGTTGGTCATCCAGGCCGGGCTCTTGCCGCCGGCCGCCACCAGCGTCGGGATCTTGACCCCGGCCCATTCCGCGGGCGCGAACGGTGTTCCCCGCTGGTGGTCCTGCACGATCGTGATGTCGTAGGGCAGGGTGGGCGCCACCGCCTTGAGCTTCGGCCAGATGGGCGTCAGCGGCATCACCGCGGTGAAGATCGCCGGCGTGCCCACGAACCGCATGAACATCTTGACCGCGTCTGCGGCGCGTCCGTCGGCCACCAGCCGGTTGAGCCTGGGCAGGTAGTCCTCGGGCATCGGGGAGCGGGTGCTGTCCACGATGAACGGCGGCTCGTACACCGCCAGCTTCCCGATCGCGGGGATGCGCTTGGCCGCCTCGAGGGCGAGCGCGGCGCCGGATGACGTGCCGTGCACGAGCACCGTCTCTCCCGAGTCGGCCAGGGCGGCCAGCGCCTCGATGTCGTCGACCTCGCGGTCGGCCGCGTAGGGCGGGGTGTCACCGCTGGCCCCGCGGCCCCTGCGGTCGTAGGTGTAGACGGTGAAGCGCGGCGTGAGCTGCGCGGCGAGCTTAGGCATCGGCCCGAACGACCGGCTGCACAGGGCGCCGTCGACCAGGATCAGCGGCGGCCCCTGGCCTGCCTTGGTGAACGCGATGGTCGTTCCGTCGGCTGACCGGACGGTGTTCATGGGATTCTCCTTGGTGGTCTTCGGATGCGCGGACGATCAGGCGAGCGTCCGGCTGAGCCAGGATTCCCAGGCGTGCTGGGCCTGGGCGGGATCGGCGTCCTCGGCGAACAGGTGGTGGGCCGCGATCGCCGGCTTGCCGAAGCCGCGCAGGAACCGGTAGATCGCGTCCTGTGCGCGGATGCCGATCGTATGGGCGTTGGCGAAGTAGACGACGCCGTTCACCGAGCCGATCCCATCTGCCGTGAACCGGGCCTGGTCGCCGGGATTCGCGTCCTCAGGCAGGCCGAGCGCGCGGCACAGCAGCACCCGGTCGCGGCCCCAGGTCGTGCCGGGCGGCCCGAACGCGGTGACCGGCGCCGCGAACCGGCCGGCGAAGTAGGTGAGGTACTCCACCAGGGTCCGGAAGTACAGCTCGCCGCCCAGCGTCATCGCCTCGAACTCATCCGCCCAGTCGTCGCCGGGCAGGAAACCGCTTGTCACGGTGCGCAGCACGGTACTGCCACCCGCGCGTCCCTCGATCAGGAACTCATAGGCGATGAACCGACCGTCCGGGGCCTCGCCGCTGCGGTAGGCGAACCGGCGAGCCGGCTCCCGGGCGGTCACGTCGAGCTCCGGCGTGTACTCGCCGAAGGCGGTGCGGACGGTGCCGTTGGCGCCCGGCTGCACCTCGCTGTGGCCCATGAACCAGGAGTCGATCCCGGGCCCGGAGGCGATGGCGGCCCAGACCTCGTCCGGGCTAGCTGGGACTTCGGCCTGTCGGCGCTGCTCGAATGGGTGGCCCATCAGGACTCCTCGGTCTCCGCGGCCATGCTGGCCGTGCTGCCGGTGGTGGCCGTGGCGGCTGTGGGGGCCGTGCTGGCCGGCACGCTGGGATGGACGGCGATCACGAGATGGTGCTCGCGCCCGCCTTCGGCCTGCTCGTCGTGGTACTTCGCCACCAGCGAGGTCACGGCCTCCACCAGTTCGCTGGTGAAGGCGGCCCGGTCGGCGGCGGAGGCGAATCGCACCCGGCCGTCCATCGCGAACGTGGCGAGCTTCTTCTGCGTCCGGGTGGCGCCGGTGATCAGGTCACCGACATCGCGGACAAGCTGCGCGGCCAGGGCCAGCAGCCAGCGGGCCGACAGACGGTCAGGCGCGCGGGCCGGATCGGGGGCCACGGCCGCCAGCGCCGACGGCGAGATCACGTAGGAGGCCGCCGCAGCCTGGAGTAGCCGCTCGGTCACGTTCCCCTTGCGGCGCTCCTCCACCAGCTCTACCAATCCGTGCCGTTCCAGCGCCCGCAGATGGTAGTTGACCTTCTGCCGGGGCAAGCCGATGGCGGCCGCGAGCATAGCCGCCGACCTCGGCTCGGTCAGCTGAGCCAGCAGGCGCACCCGCGCCGGTTCCAGCGCGGCCTCGGCGGCGGCCGGATCGGCGATCACTGCTACATCGATCATGAGACCAGACTTCCATCCGACAAAAAGATTTGTCAAGAAAATCTTTTTTGTCGGTAAGACGGTGGCGGGCGGGTCCAGAGGCTAGCCCACCGGCAGAGGCTGACCCCGCAACAGCAGATGGCGTAGCGGTTGTAGCGGCTGGGACGAGAGCTACGAGGGTGGCGCATCAGCCACAGCGCTGGGCCGCGGATAGCGAACTAGCACATGTATGGCCAGCTCGAATCAGCTGAATCGAATGATCGTGGGTACTTACCCGCACTAGAGGGCGGTAAGTACCCACGATAACGAATTTTAGCGTCTGAGCAGTAGTGTGCGAGTGCTGGTGAGACGGGAGCGCCGCCAGCGGTGCGTATGCGCGAAGGGTCGGCGGGCCACGTCGGTTTAGTCGGCGGTGTGCATTGTGGATCTAGGGCGTCCACCACGTCGAGCACAGCGGAGGGGCGGGGCGGGGAGGTCGGGCCCGTTCGGCGTAAAAATCGGCGGCGCTGGCCGGAACCGTGGAAACGAGCAGTTCGCGGTCGCGTACCCCCCGCATCGAAGGGGCGCGGGCCCACCGTCATGTCCCGGCCGGCCTACGGCCGGTCACTCAGGCTGAGGGCGGCGTGCGGGCCGGGGTGGTTAGCCCTGGCCCAGGTTCCGTTGGAGTTCCTGCCGGAACTGCTGGAACTGGGTCGGGCTCGAGGTGAACAGGGTCTCGCCGGTCTTCGGGTTAACGGTCACGAAATACAGCCAGTTCCCCGAGGCCGGGTGCAACGCGGCCTGGATGGCCGCGTTCCCCGGGCTGTCGATCGGACCGGGCGGCAGGCCCTTATGCCGGTAGGTGTTGTACGGCGACGGGCTGTTGAGCTGCTGGTCATTGGCGAGGATGCCGAACGTGTTCAGACCGTACAGCACGGTGCTGTCGAGCTGCAGCGGGATGCCCTGCGCCAGCCGGTTGTAGATCACCCGGGCGATCTTCGGGTAGTCGGATAGGCGGCCGCCTTCGGCCTGGACCAGGCTGGCCACGATGATCACCTGCCCCTGGCTGAGGTGCACCTGGTTGGCAGCCGCGGGCAGGTTCACGGTCGCGGCCTCCTGGTCGAACCGCTGCACCATGCCCTTCAGCACGCCGAGGGCGGTTTCATGCGGCAGGACCTCGTAGGTCGCGGGGAACAGGTAGCCCTCGGCCTTGCCGTTGGCGTAGCCGGGCAGGCCGAGTGACGCCGGGTCCTTGAGCACCCTGGCGTAGGCGGTGGCCGGGAGGCCGGATCTGGCGCCGAGCAAGGCTATGGTCTGGCTCAGCCGCAAGCCCTCCGGGATCGTCACCGTGACCTGCACCAGGTTCTTCGGGTCGAGCAGCAACGCGTAGGCCAGCGACGCCTGCATGTGCTTGTGCATCCCGTAGAAGCCAGGCAGCAGGCCGGCCGGGTTCGAGCTGTGCTCGGCCGCCAGGACGAACGCGCGCGAACTGGCCACCACGCCCAGCTGCACCAGCTTCGGCGCGAGGCTGGTGGGGGTGTCGCCCGAGGTGACCTGGACCACGATGGAGCCGGTGCCGTCTCCCGAGTAGTCGGCCGGGTGGTACTCGCTCTTGTAGAAGTTGTAGGCGTAAACGCCGCCTACGGCCAGCGGGACGACGATGACCAGCAGCGCGGCCAGCGGCGCGATCCAGCGGAACCTGCGCCTGGAGCGGCGGCCACCCCGCCCTCCCCCGCGGCTGCCACGGCGGGCACGGTGGTCGGGCCGGCCGTTCTCGTAGTCCGCGTCGCCGTCGCCGAAACCGGGGACGAACCTGCCTCCCGTTTCGTACTCGTCCTCGTACTCGACGTCGCCCGGGTACTCGCCCGGCTCACCATACTGGTCCTGCGGGCGGAAATCGGCTGGGTCATAGCCGCTGGCCTGCGCGGGCTGGCCGGGGTGCCACCCCTGGGCTTCGGGGTATTCGGGACGGGAGAGGCGCTGAGTTCTGCGCCACGGCGTCTCCTCCGGGTTTTCGGGACGCCCCTGGTCCTGCGGTCCGGTCGGCCGGAGATCATCGTACCTGGGCTCGTGGTGCACCGGCTCGTACCTGGGCGGCAGCGGCCTGAGGTGATCATCCGGGCGCCAGGCGTCCCCGTCCGGAAGCCGGTGAGATCCCTGCGGCCTCTGGGGTATGCGGGGGTTTTGCGGCATACGAGGGCTCTGGGGCGGGCGCGGGGCCTGCGGTAGCCGAGGGCTCTGAGGCGGGCGCGGGGCCTGCGGCGACCATGGGCTCTGCGGTGGCCATGGGCTCTGCGGTGGCCATGGGCTCTGCGGTGGCCATGGGCTCTGCGGTGGCCATGGGCTCTGCGGTGGCCATGGGCTCTGCGGTGGCTGTGAGCTTTGCGGCCATCCGTCGCCGTTGTCGCTCACGCGCCGCCACCGGGGACGAGCTGGCCCGCGGGGCGGCCGGTGGCGCGTTCAGCGTCCAGGGCAGCTTGCAGCAGGACGGCGGCGGCCGCGGCGTCGACGACCTGGCGGCGGGCCCGGGCGTCCTTCCCGCCGCGGCGCAGCGCGTCGTGCGCCTCGGTGGTGGTGAACCGCTCGTCGACCAGTCGCACCGGGATCGGTGCGAGCCGTCTGGCCAGGTCCGCGGCGAACTCCCGGGCTCCGGCCGCGGCGGCGCCTGCCCGGCCGGACAGCGACGTGGGCAGCCCCACGATGACCTCGATGGCGCCCTGGTCGGCAGCCAGCCTCGCCAGTTCGGCCCGCGCCCGCTCGGCCTTCGCGCCGGGACCTGACGGAAGCACCATCAGCGGGGTGGCCAGAACGCCGCCCGGGTCGCTGCGGGCCACCCCGATGCGAACCGAACCCACGTCCACCGCCAGCCGCACTCCGGCCCGGACCGGACGCTGCCCGAAGGGACGCTGCACAGGCGGAAGCTGCCTCACCGGTGCGGATTCTGACACGATGAAGGCCCCGGAAGGTCGCAGGAGCATGTCAATACGTTACCTACCGGATCTGCCTGTGTCCCGCAAAGCCCGACGAACAGCCTCAAATGCCTCATCTATGACACCGGGGTGACTGTCCGAGATCGGCGCGCCGCCGCCCTGGGCGACGTCCGGCTTCCCGCCACCGTTGCCGCCGAGGGCCTGCGCGGCCGTCCCGACGAGGGAACCCGCCGACAGGCCCAAGCCACGGCCCGCCTCGTTGACCGCGACCACCACGACCGGCTTGTCCGCGGGCACGCCGATGATCACGACCACCGCGGGACGCCCGCGCAGCACCCGGCCGCGCACGTCGAGCGCGAGCCTGCGGATGTCGTCGGGCTCGGTTCCGTCCGGTACCCGGTGCATGACCAGGGCCATCCCGCTGATGTCCGCCGCGCTAGCCGCGATTTCGCCGGCCGACTCGAGCAGCCGGGCCGCCCGCAGCCGCTGCAGCTCGCGCTCGGCCTCCCTGAGCCGGGACACCACGGCCGAGATCCGCTCGGGAAGCTGCTCGCGCGGCGTCTTGAGCTGCTCGCTGAGCTGGCTGACCAGCACGCTCTCCCGGGCCAGGAAGCGGAACGCGTCCATGCCGACCAGCGCCTCGATCCGGCGCACGCCCGAGCCGATGGACGACTCGCCGAGCACCTTGATCAGGCCGAGCTGGCCGGACCTGGCCACGTGCGTGCCACCGCACAGCTCGCGGGAGTAATCGCCGACCTCGACCACCCGGACCTTATCGCCGTACTTCTCCCCGAACAGCGCCAGCGCGCCCATCTCGCGAGCCTCCTCCTGGGAGGTGTAGAACGCGCGCACGTCCAGGTCGTTGACTAGGACCTCGTTGACCTCATCCTCGGTGTCCCGCAGTACCCCGAGCGGCACCGCGCCGGGCGCGGTGAAGTCGAACCTGAGCCGGCCCGGCGCGTTCTCCGAGCCGGCCTGGGCCGCCGACTCCCCCAGCGCGCCGCGCAGCGCGCGGTGCACGAGATGGGTCGCGGTGTGCGACCGGGACAGCGCGCGGCGGCGCTCGACGTCGATCTCGGCGAACGCGAGCGCGCCGGTTCTGACCTCGCCAGAGGTGACCGTGCCACGGTGCACGATGAGCCCGGGCAGCGGGCTCTGCACGTCGCGGACCGCAACCTGGCCGCCGTCCACGGTGATGGTGCCCTCGTCGGCGAGCTGGCCGCCGCCCTCCGCGTAGAACGGGGTGCGGTCGAGCACCACGTCCACCTCGGTGCCCGCGCCCGCCACCTCGGAGACCGGCACGCCGTTGACCAGCAGGCCGAGGATCGTCGCCTCGCCGGAGATCTGGTCGTAGCCGGTGAAGGTGACCGCGCCGGACCGCTCGAGCATCTGCGCGAACGCGGAGATGTCGGCGTTGCCGGTCTTCTTCTCGGCCGCGTCGCGCTTGGCCCGGTCCCGCTGTTCGGCCATGAGCCGGCGGAAACCCTCCTGGTCGACGGTCAGGCCCTGCTCGGCCGCCATCTCCAGGGTCAGGTCGATCGGGAAGCCGTAGGTGTCGTGCAGCTGGAAGGCCTGCGCGCCGGACAGCGTGGTGGAACCCCGACGCCGGTTCTCCTCCACCGAGGCGTCGAAGATCGCGGTGCCGGTACGCAGCGTGCTCGCGAACGCCGCTTCCTCCGCATCGAGGACCGTGCGGATGTTCGCCGCGTCCCGCCTCAGCTCCGGGTACAGCCCGGCCATCGCCTCGATCGCGGTCGTGGTGAGCTCGGGCATGAAGCGCTCGCCGGTGGCGGAGGCCGCGCCGCCGCCGCGCTGGCTGCCGGCCAGCAGGCGCAAGTTCCTGATGCTGCGCCGCACGATCCGCCGCAGCACGTAGCCGCGGCCCTCGTTGCTGGGCAGCACGCCGTCCTCGACCAGCATGACCGCGCTGCGCACGTGGTCGGCGACGATCCGCAGGGCGACGTCGTTCGCCGCGTTCCGGCCGTAGCTCTGCTCGGTGAGTTCGGCCGCGCGGTCGAGGATCTTCCAGGTGGTGTCGATCTCGTAAATGTTGTCGACGCCCTGCAAGATGGACGCCATCCGCTCCAGGCCCATGCCGGTGTCGACGTTCCTGGACGGCAGCGGGCCCGCGATGTCGAAGTCGTCCTTGGCCCTGACCGCGCTCAGCTGGTCCTGCATGAAGACCAGGTTCCAGACCTCGAGGAACCGGTCCTCGTCCGCCGCCGGGCCGCCGTCGCGACCGTATTCCGGGCCGCGGTCGTAGTAGATCTCCGAGCATGGGCCGCCGGGGCCCGGCACGCCCATGTGCCAGTAGTTGTCGGACAGGCCGCGGGCCTGGATCCGGTTCTCCGGCAGGCCGATCTCGTTCCGCCAGATGCTGAACGCCTCGTCGTCGCCGTGCAGGATGGTCGCCCACAGCTTGTCCTCTCCGAATCCGAACCCGCCGTCGGCCTCGGACTTGGTCAGCAGCTCCCAGGCGTACCTGATGGCGCCCTCTTTGAAGTAGTCGCCGAACGACCAGTTCCCCAGCATCTGGAAGAACGTGGCGTGCCTGGTGGTCTTGCCCACCTCTTCGATGTCCAGCGTCCGCACGCACTTCTGCACGTCCGCCACCCGCCGGTACGGCGGCGTCCGCTGGCCGAGCAGGTACGGCTTGAACGGCTGCATGCCGGCGATGACGAACAGCACGGTGGGGTCGTCGGCAACCAAGGGAGCCGAGGGCACGATCTCGTGCCCCTGCTGCTTGAAGTACGCAAGGAAGCGGCGGGCGATCTCTGCCGACTCCATCAGTGGCCATCCTCGGGTTGAGCGTCGTGGTCTGTTGAGAGCATGTGGTCTGTTGAGAGGGTAGAGCCTGCGGGCGCGGAGTGCGCAAGCTGATAAAGCTCCATGCCCTCCCGCACGTCGCGGGTGAAGCGGTAGGTCTGCTTGGCCAGGCGCAACGCGCCCATCCGAGCCGACCGCACCCGGGGCTTCACGCTAGCTCCCGGGGTAAGGCTGGCCCCGGGGGTAAGGCTGGCCCCGGGGGTAAGGCTGGCAGACAGGCGCCGGCCGACGGCGGAGACACGCCGGTATCCGTAAATGCCGCTCACCGCCCCGGCGGTGAGCCAGAAACCCCTGCGGATCATCGTGTCGCCTTCCCTCGGGTCAGCTCGCCGCGTTCCATCACGCGGCCGGGCAGCGCGGCCTTCGGCGTCCGGCGCAGGTTCACGGCGTGACGCACTCCGTAGGCGAGCGCGCCCATCCGGCCCACCGGGCCGCCTGCGATCGCGCGGCCGAGCCCGGTCAGCGCCGAGACCTGGCCGGCGAGTTCGGTCATCCCGGCGCCGAGTTCGTCCATGCTGGCCGTGACCGATTCGGTCTGGTCAAGCTGGCGGCCGGCCCGGTCCACGGCGGCCTGCGCTCCGTCCACGGCCACCTGCGCGCGCTGCAGCAGCACGTCGCCGCGGTCGCGCACGTCGGCAACCAGCTTGCTGCTCTCGGACAGCAGCCGACCCAGCCGGAACAGGACGAATACGCCGACGCAGACCAGCAGCGCCCAGAACACGGCGGCGATCAGCGCGGCGAGTTCCGCGGCATTCATGCCCGATCCGTCCGTGTCATGCCTGCTCCTCCTGGGTCTTGTCGAGGATGGCCCGGATGCGCTCGGCGCGTTCGGCGACGCGAGCCTCCAGACCGTGTCGTGACGGCTGGTAGTACCTGCGATCCGCCACCGAGTCGGGTGCGTAGCGCTGCGGGACGATGCCGTCGTCGAAGTCGTGCGGGTACAGGTAGCCCTCGCCGTGGCCCACCTTGCCCGCCCCAGGATAGTGCGCGTCGCGCAGGTGCGCGGGCACCGCGCCAACAAGCCCGGCCCGGACGTCCGCGTCGGCCGCCCCGATGGCCTTGATGACCGCGTTGGACTTGGGCGCCAGCGAGATGTGGATCACGGCCTGGGCGAGGTTGATCCGCGCCTCGGGCAGCCCGACGAACTCCACCGCCTGGGCCGCGGCGACGGCGGTCTGCAGCGCGGTGGGGTCGGCCATCCCGACATCCTCGCTGGCGTGAACGATCAGCCGCCGGGCGATGAACCGGGGGTCCTCCCCCGCCGCGATCATCCGGGCCAGGTAATGCAGCGCCGCGTCCACGTCGCTGCCCCGCATGGACTTGATGAACGCGCTGATCACGTCGTAGTGCTGGTCGCCGTCGCGGTCGTAGCGGACCGCGGCCCGGTCCACCGCGCGCTCCAGGGCGGGGGTGTCGATGCGGCCGCCCGCGGGCAGGCCGAGCGCGGCGGCCTCCAGGTAAGTGAGCGCGCGCCGCGCGTCACCGCCCGCCAGCCGGACCAGGTGATCGGCGGCCTCGTCGTCGAGGGTGACGGCGCCGCCGAGCCCGCGCGGGTCGGCCAGTGCGCGGCTGATGACCTCCCGCACGTCGTCGTCGGACAGCGGCTGCAGGGTGAGCAGCAGCGACCGGGACAGCAGCGGGGATACCACGGAGAAGAACGGGTTCTCCGTGGTCGCGCCGATGAACGATACCCAGCGGTTCTCCACCGCGGGTAGCAGCGCGTCCTGCTGGGTCTTGGAGAACCGGTGCACCTCGTCGACGAACAGCACGGTCTGCGCGCCGCTCATGCCCAGCGTGCGGCGGGCCGCGTCGACCGCGGCGCGCACGTCCTTGACCCCGGCGCTGACCGCGGAAAGCTCCACGAAGCGGCGCTTGGTCACCTGGCTGACCACGTAGGCCAGCGTGGTCTTGCCGGTGCCCGGCGGGCCCCAGAGCAGCAGCGACATCGGCGCGTCGTTGTCGATCAGCTTGCGGAACGGCGTGCCCGCGCCGGTCAGGTGCCGCTGCCCGATCACCTCGTCCAGGGTGCGCGGCCGCATCCGGACCGCAAGCGGAGCGGCCGCCTCGGCCGCCGTCGCTTCCGCCTCGTCGAACAGGCTCTCGGACTGCCCGCCCGCCTCCCCATCCCCCCTCACTGCTCTGGCCATCCTTCGACCTTATCTCCGCCCGCGCAGCGCGCCGGATGCGGAGCTATGCCACGTTAGCGGCCCGCTGGCGGGGAGCCGGGGGTGGCGGGAGTAGTGGCGGGGACGGCGTCGATGCCGGCCTCGCGGCGCTGTTCGGGGGTGATGGGGGTGGGGGCGCCGGTGAGCGGGTCGAGGCCGGAGGCCGCCTTGGGGAAAGCGATCACGTCGCGGATGCTGGCCGCCCCGGCGAGCAGCATCACCACCCGGTCCCAGCCGAACGCGATCCCGCCGTGCGGCGGCGGCCCGTACTTGAACGCGTCGAGCAGGAATCCGAACTGCGAGCGGGCTTCCTCCGGGGACAGCCCGATCACGTCGAACACGGCCTGCTGCATCGCGGACTTGTGGATACGGATCGACCCGCCGCCGATCTCGTAGCCGTTGGCCACGATGTCGTACGCGTCGGCGAGCGCGCCGCCGGGTTCGGCGGCGAACTTGTCGGCCCACTCGGGCAGCGGCGCGGTGAACGGGTGGTGCACCGACGTCCAGCCGCCCGCGCCATCCTCCTCGAACATCGGCGCGTCCACGACCCACAGGAACGACCAGGCCGACTCGTCGATCAGGCCGCACCTCTGGCCGATCTCCAGCCGGGCCGCACCGAGCAGTTCCCGGGCCGCCTTGGCCGTCCCGGCCGCGAAGAACACGGCGTCGCCCGGGACGGCGCCGACGGCGGCGGCCAGCCCGGACCGCTCCGCCTCGGACAGGTTCTTGGCCACCGGGCCGGTGATCTCGCCGTCCGGGCCGATCAGGGCGTAGGCGAGGCCGCGCGCCCCGCGGGACCTGGCCCATTCCTGCCACTGATCGAACTCGCGCCGGGACTGCGCGGCGCCGCCCGGCATCACCACGGCGCCCACGTACTCCGCCTGGAACACGCGGAACTCGGTCCCGGCAAAGTACTCGGTCAGGTCGGTGAGCTCGACGCCGAAGCGCAGGTCGGGCTTGTCCGAGCCGTACCGCGCCATCGCCTCGGCGTAGGTCATCCGGGGCAGCGGGGTGGGCACCTGGTAGCTGACCAGCTCGGACCAGAGCCGCGCCACGATGTCCTCGGCCACGGCGATGACGTCATCGCGGGTGACGAATGACATCTCGAGGTCGATCTGGGTGAACTCGGGCTGCCGGTCCTTGCGGAAGTCCTCGTCCCTGAAGCACCGGGCCAGCTGGTAGTACCGCTCCAGGCCGCCGACCATGAGCAGCTGCTTGAACAGCTGAGGCGACTGCGGCAGCGCGTACCAGTTGCCGGGCCGCAGTCGCACCGGGACCAGGAAGTCGCGTGCGCCCTCCGGCGTCGACCTGGTCAGGTAAGGCGTCTCCACGTTCACGAACCGGTGCTCACGCATCACGTCGGAGAGCAGGTAGGCTGCCTGCGACCGGATCCGCAGCGCCCGCGCGGTTTCGTCGCGCCTGATGTCCAGGTAGCGGTACTTGAGCCGGACGTCCTCGCTGACCTCGGCAGAGCCCTCGACCGGGAACGGCAGCGGGTCGGCCTGGCTGAGCACCTCGACCTCGTCCGCGACGACCTCGATCTCCCCGGTGGGCAGCTCGGGGTTCTCGTTCCCGGCCGGGCGGGCGCGCACCGTCCCGGTCACCAGCACGCAGAACTCGGCCCTCAGCTCGTGCGCCCCTGCTTCGGCGGACGGGGCCTCCTCGCTACGCCACACCACCTGCACCACGCCACTCGCGTCCCGCAGGTCGATGAAGACCACGCCGCCGTGGTCCCTGCGCCGCGCCACCCAGCCGGCCAGCACCACGTGCTCCCCGGCGTGCGACGCCCGCAGCGTCCCCGCCTCATGGGTGCGGATCATCGGGCTCTGCCCCTCTCCTGTCAGCAGCTTCGCGTCACCGACGTGCCGCCGCTCATCTCCTGCGATCTTTTTACCGAACGACCCGGCTGCCCGCTCCGAGCCGCGGTCACAGGCCCCGGCTGGGCCCCGAGGCCGGCTCCAGGCCGGTCAGGAACGGGTTCGTCCGGCGTTCGGTGCCGATGGTCGTCTGCGGCCCGTGCCCGGACAGCACCACGGTCTCGTCCGGCAGGGTCAGGCAAACCCGCGCCAGGCTGCGCAAGATCGTGGGATAGTCCCCGCCGGGCAGGTCGGTCCGCCCGATCGACCCGGCGAACAGCAAGTCACCAGAGAACAATACGCCACCGGCGATTTTGCTTTTACCTTGTGCTGTAGTCGGCGAGTCCAATGGCAGCCGGAATGTCACGGATCCCTCGGTGTGCCCGGGCGCGTGGTTCACGACGATCTCGAGCCCCACAAGACTCAAAGTCATGCCATCGGCCAGTTCTTTTACGTCATCGGGTTCGGTGAATTCCAGGCCGCCGAACAGCTGCTGTCCCGTTCCGAGCGGGAAACCCTTGGCTGGATCGCTGAGCAATGCGCGGTCGTCCGGGTGGATGTAGGCGGGAATGCCTTTCGCCCCGCAGACGGGGGCGACGGACCAGACGTGGTCGATATGACCGTGAGTGAGCAGGACCGCGGCGGGCTTGAGCCGGTGCTCGGCCAGCAGTTCGTCGATCCCGCGCTCGGCGTCCTGGCCCGGGTCAATGATCACGCACTCGGTGCCGGGCGCGGACGCGACCACATAACAGTTGGCCGCAAACGCGCCAGCCGGGAACCCTGCAACGAGCACAGCCGTCCTTTCTCACGGTACGGTGTCTCAGGCTACCGAGGGAACCCGCATGGCCGCGAACCGATAACGAAGGGTACCGGTCCGGACATCTGGAAGGTACGATTCGCGAACGATCGCGAATATGGCGGGGTTCCGGGGAGGGTCGCCCCTCCCGGACCGACGCTGCCCCTGATTCGCGATCAGAGGTATGCATCGGGTTCGTGGGCCTGCCTCCCGTGAATACCAGCGGTAGCGGATAGTGCGACAGGCCAAGGAGGACGCAACCGGTGGCGGGTAAGAACGAACGCCAGCGCAGGCAAGCCAGGGAAAAGTACCGCCGCCAGCAGGAGCAACGGCTTGCCCGGCAGCGCCAGATGCGCAGGCGCGCGCTGATCGGGGCCGGCGCGGTGCTCGCCGCGGCGCTCGTCGCCATCCTGCTCGTGGTGTTTCTCCCCGGCGGGAGCCCCAAGCACCCGGCGGCCTCGGCATCGAAGTCCGCGACCCCCTCGCCCACCGCCAGCGCGGCGGCCGTGGCCGAGCCCGCGCGTCACTGCAGCTACACGGCGGCTACGCCGGTGGCGCGCAAGGTGAGCTTCCCGCCGACTACGCCCGACTACACGGCCAGTTACCAGGCCACGATCAACACCAACCTCGGCAAGATGACGTTCAACCTGCTCAACAGCAAGGCCACCTGCACCGTCAACTCCTTCGTCCACCTAGCCGAGGCGGGCTACTTCAACAACAGCCAGTGCCACCGGCTCGTGACCAGCGGTATCTACGTCCTGCAGTGCGGTGACCCTACCGCCACGGCCGCCACCACGCTTAACTGCAGCACGACTAGCAATATCGGCGCCGGGACGCCGGGTTACGATTTCGCCAGTGAGAATCTCACCGGTGCCAAATACCCGGCGGGAACGGTGGCGATGGCTAACGAAGGCACGGCTAGCTCTAACGGCAGCCAGTTCTTCATCGTGTACAAGGACAGCACCTCTGGGCTGACCGCTTCCTATACACCCTTCGCCACGGTGTCGTCCGGCCTCGATATCGTCCAGAATGTGGTTAAGGATGGATACTCGTGTCAGTACGGACAAGCCGGCGGGGGCGCCCCCAAGAAGAAGGTCATCATTGACAGCGTGACGATCAAGAAAACCTGACACGAGCACGACAACGCAGGAGGTTCGCCGTGACCACCGCCTACCATCCGTGGGGCCGGGTAGACGCCGACGGGACGGTCTATGTCCGTACCGCGGGCGGCGAGCGGGTGATCGGCTCGTGGCAGGCGGGGAGCCCGGAGGAGGCGATCGCCTTCTTCCAGCGCAAGTACGAGGCGCTCGAGACCGAGGTGGTCTTGCTCGAGCAGCGGATCGCGGCTACCGACATGGCTCCCGCCCAGGCCTCGGCTAGTGTCCAGCGGCTGGCGCGCAGCATCACGGACGCCAACGCGCTCGGTGATCTCGATGGGCTCCGCGCCCGCGTGGAGCGGCTGACCGAGGACGTCGGCCACCGGCGCGAGGAGGCCAAGGCGGCCCGGGAGCAGGCGCGCGTGGCGGCCAAGGAGATCAAGGAGCGGATCGTCGCCGAGGCGGAGCAGATCGCCGCCGAGGCCACCCACTGGAAGAGCAGCGGCGAGCGGATGCGCGAGCTGCTGGAGGAGTGGAAGGCGGCCCCGCACGCCGAGCGGGCCGTCGAGGCCGTGCTGTGGAAGCGGCTGTCCGCGGCCCGCAACGCGTTCACCAAGCGCCGCAAGGCGTACTTCGCCACCCTGGAGGCCGAGCGCGAGGACGTGAGGGCACGCAAGGAGAAGCTGTGCGCCGACGCCGAGGCGCTGTCGGGGTCCACCGAGTGGGGCCCGACCACCAGCGCGTTCCGCGAGCTGATGCGCCAGTGGAAGGCGGCCGGGCGGGCCGATAGGGACGCCGAGGCCGAGCTGTGGAAGCGGTTCCGGGCGGCCCAGGACAAGTTCTTCACCGCACGCGCCGAGGTGTTCTCGGCCAAGGACGCCGCGCTGCGCGAGCACGCCGAGGCCAAGCAGCAGCTGCTCGATCAGGCCCAGGCGCTGCTGCCGGTGACCGACATCCGCGCGGCCAGGTCCGCGCTGCGTGGCATCCAGGAACGCTGGGAGCAGATCGGGGCGGTGCCCAGGGACGCGCGCGAGCACCTGGAGTCAGGGCTGCGGCGGGTCGAGGACGCCGTGCGCAAGGCGGAGGAAGCCCAGTGGCGCCGGTCGAATCCGGAGGCACTGGCCCGGGCCGAGGGCACCGTGGCCCAGCTGCGCTCGACCATCGCGCAGCTCGAGCAGCAGCTGGCCGCCGCCCGCGACCGCGGCGACGCCAGGGCCGCGGATAGCGCCGAGGAAGCCCTCACCGCCCGCCGCGCCTGGCTGGAAGAAGCCGAGCACACCCTGACGGAATTCAGCAGTTTAGGCAGTGCTGGCCCGGGGGGACGCCCCCCCAGACCCCCCGCTCCTGGGGGACCCATCCCCCCGGACCCCCCTTGGGGGGGACACCCCCCGCAACCCCCGGTCAGCTCGTCATCCGGTAGACGTCGTAGACGCCGTCGATGGCGCGCACCGCGCGCAGCACGTGGCCGAGATGCTTGGGATCGCCCATCTCGAACGTGAACCGGCTGACCGCCACCCGGTCCCGGCTGGTCGTTACCGTGGCGGACAAGATGTTCACGTGCTGGTCGGACAGCACCCGGGTCACGTCGGAGAGCAGCCGCGTCCGGTCGAGCGCCTCCACCTGGATGGCGACCAGGAAGACCGAGCCGTCGGTGGGCGCCCAGTGGACATCGACCATCCGCTCCTGCTGGGTCTCGCTCAGGTGGGCCAAGTTCACGCAGTCGACCCGGTGCACGGACACGCCGTGGCCGTGGGTGACAAAGCCGATGATCTCGTCACCCGGCACCGGGGTGCAGCAGCGGGACAGCCGCACCCACACGTCCGGCGCGCCGTTGACCTCGACGCCGGAGTCGCCGGACGTCCTGGGCTGCGGCGCCTTGGTCGGCAGCGTGGCCTCGGCCAGGTCCTCCTGCGCGCCGGCCAGCCCGCCGACCGACCTGACCAGCTTCTCGACCACGGACTGGGCGCTGACCCGACCCTCGCCGACCGCCGCGTACAGCGCGGAGACGTCGGTATAGTGCAGGTCACGAGCCAGGTTGAGCAGGCTGTCGGCGCCGGCGAGGCGCTGCAGCGGCAGGCCCTGCTTGCGCATGGCCCGGGCGATCTGGTCCTTGCCCGCATCGACCGCGGCTTCCCTGCGCTCCTTGGAGAACCACTGCCGGATCTTGTTCCTGGCCCGGGGGCTCTGCACGAACTTGAGCCAGTCGAGGCTCGGCCCGGACTCGGGCGCCTTGGAGGTGAAGATCTCCACGGTGTCGCCGTTGTCCAGGGCGGACTCCAGCGCCACCAGGCGGCCGTTGACGCGAGCGCCGACCGTTCGGTGCCCCACTTCGGTGTGGATGGCGTAGGCGAAGTCCACCGGCGTCGAGCCCTGCGGCAGCGCCACGACCTCGCCACGGGGAGTGAACACGTAGACCTCGGCGGCGGCCAGGTCGAAGCGGAGCGATTCGAGGAACTCGGCCGGGTCCTCGGTCTCGCGCTGCCAGTCGACAAGCTGCCTGAGCCAGGCCATATCCTGGGCGTCGTCCTTGGCGTCCTTGGACCGGCCGAAGACCGTCTCTTCCTTGTACTTCCAGTGCGCCGCGACGCCGTACTCCGCCCGGAGGTGCATGTCCCTGGTCCGGATCTGCAGTTCCACCGGCTTGCCGCCCGGCCCGATTACCGTGGTGTGCAGGGACTGGTACATGTTGAACTTCGGCATCGCGATGTAGTCCTTGAACCGCCCGGGGACGGGATTCCACCGCGCGTGGATGATGCCGAGCGCCGCGTAGCAGTCCTTGACCGAATCGACGAGAACGCGGATGCCCACCAGGTCGTAGATGTCGTCGAAGCCGGTTTCCTTGGCGATCATCTTCTGGTAAATCGAGTAGTAGTGCTTCGGACGGCCGGTGACTTGTTGGGTGATCTTCGCCTCGCGCAGGTCGGCGGACACGTCCTGGATCACTTCCTGCAGGAAGGCCTCGCGCCTGGGCGCCCGGGCGGACACCAGGCGGACGATCTCGTCGAACCGCTTGGGGTACAGGGTGGCAAAGGCGAGATCCTCAAGTTCCCACTTCACCTTGGTCATGCCGAGCCGGTGGGCGAGCGGGGCGTAGATCTCCAGGACCTCGCGGGACTTGCGCTCCTGCTTCTCCCTGGGCAGGTACCGCAGCGTCCGCATGTTGTGCAGCCGGTCGGCGAGCTTGATGACTAGCACGCGGATGTCACGGGACATCGCGACGACCATCTTGCGGACGGTCTCGGCCTCGGCCGACTCGCCGTACTTGACCTTGTCCAGCTTGGTCACGCCGTCCACCAGCGCGGCGACGTCCTCGCCGAACTCGCCGCGGAGCTCGGTCAGCGTGTACGGGGTGTCTTCCACCGTGTCGTGCAGCAGCGCCGCGCAGATCGTCTCGGTGTTCATGCCGAGCTCGGCCAGGATGGTCGCCACCGCAAGGGGGTGGGTGATGTACGGGTCGCCGCTGCGCCGCTTCTGGTCCCGGTGCCAGTAGGCCGCCGACTCATACGCCCGCTCGATGAGCCGGACGTCGGCCTTGGGGTGCGTCCCGCGCACGGTCTTGATGAGCGGCTCGAGGACCGGGTTGATGCCCGAGCCCCGCTGCGCCCCCAGCCGTGCCAGCCGTCGCCGCACGCCCACGCCGGGCGCCGCCGCATCGGTGGCCGGACTCTGCGCGGCCGCCGCCCTGGCCCGCTGGGCCCGGGCGGTGCCGAGCCCCGAGCCCCGCGCCGGCCGTACGGCGGAAGCCGGGACCGAGTTCGCCGACGGGGTCGCGTCTTGCGTGGCCCGCGGGGCTCCTGACGGAGTGGCCTGAGGGGCTCCTGACGGGATGATCCGCGGGGCTCCTGAGCCGCCGTTGAGCGCGTGCGGGCCAGGCACGCCCGCCGCTACCGCCGCCTCGGCCTGTTCCGCGTCTAGGGTCGTCCCATGCTCCGCGTCCGCCCGGGCAGCGTCGACAGCTTTCGTGCCGGTCGTGATTACCTCACCGGCCACTCGCGCTCCTCACATCTGCCAAGCCATCAGTGTACTTGGACGAGTTAAACGCCTGATAGCCTGCATGCGATTCCCGGCCGGCCTGTCCGGACCGGCCTAGACGGTGAGCCCTAGACAGTGAGCCCTAGACAGTGAGCCCTAGACAGTGAGCCCTAGACAGTGAGCCCTAGACAGTGAGCCCTAGACAGTGAGCCCTAGACAGTGAGCCCGAGACAGTGAGCCCTAGACA
>Ga0074046_10001052_pt1 | contig 25614 bp, 29 predicted proteins | sample BogForMeECP23OM3_FD_94441 | JGI IMG/M metagenome (GOLD analysis project Ga0074046, IMG submission 94441) | Bog forest soil microbial communities from Calvert Island, British Columbia, Canada - Bog Forest MetaG ECP23OM3 | ecosystem: Environmental > Terrestrial > Soil > Wetlands ...
CCTTTGGGCATCTGGGCGATTGCGAGGAGCGCATCGAGCCCGTTGAGGGTCCCGCTCACCGGGACGCCGATCACCGGTTTATCGGTCTTTGAGGCGATCACGCCAGGCAGGGCTGCGGAAAGGCCGGCGATCGCAATGAAGACCTTTGCATCACTACTCTTGATGTAGGCATCGAGTTTATCGGGGTCCCGGTGGGCTGAGATGATCTGTGCGTCGTACGATACGCCGTTCTCTTCCAGGACTTTTTTTACCTTGTCGGTGATCTTCGCATCAGAGGCGGATCCCGAGATAACTGCCACGTCAGCCATACTAGCCATCCAAACATATATTGTGCTTATCCAGATATACTATGAGCAGATCCACATGGAAAAAGAACCACTCCTGATGCTGCCGGGCCCGGTGCCGATGCCGGAACGGGTCAGGTTCGCGATGTCGCGTCAGGCAATAAACCACCGCAGCGCCGAGTTCGGCGCTGCATATGCTGACTGTGTCCGGGTACTGAAGACCACGTTTGGGACCGCCAATGATCTTTTTGTCATCAGCGGATCCGGCACCGCCGGCATGGAAGCCGCGGTATCGAACATCGGAAAGGACAAGGAGATCGCCTGCCTCGTGAACGGCAAGTTCGGCGAGCGGCTTTTCAAGATCAGCCAGCGCTATGGCAGGGCACACGAGATCAAGTCCGAGTGGGGTACCCCGCTGGATCTCGCTGCCCTTGAAGCGCAGCTCGAGAAGGGGGCAGAGGTTGTCACCCTCGTCCACAACGAGACGTCGGCAGGTATCAAAAACCCGGTGGAAGCGGTCGGGAAGCTCTGCCGGAAGCACGACGCGCTCTTTATCATGGACGGGATCACCTCCATAGGCGGCGACACAGTTGAAGCAGATGCATGGGGAGTCGATATCGCGATCACCGGTTCCCAGAAGTGCCTCGCAGCACCTGCCGGCCTTGCGATGGTCTCGGTGAGCAGCAAGGCATGGGAGCGGCTCACGAAGAACCCGCCGTATTACCTCGACCTCGTGGCGTACAAAAAGAGCGCCGGGGGAAAACCGATGGAGACTCCTTACACTCCCGCCGTGCCGCTCTTCCTTGCGCTCCGCGAGGCGTGCCTGATCATCGAGGAGGAAGGCCTCACCGCACGGATTGCACGCCACCAGAAGATGTCGCAGGCCGTCCAGGCAGCTGCAAAAGCATGGGGGCTCTCCCTTTTCCCGAAGATCGATAAACTTCACGGGTACTCGACTACCGTGACTGCTGTCGAATATCCGGTGGGTGTCAAAGACGACGTGATGCGGGGATACATCAAGAAGATGGGCATCATCATCGCGGGTGGCCAGGACCACCTGAACGGGAAGATCTTCCGTATCGGGAATATGGGCGCAGTCAGTGCACCGGAGATCCTCGCTACGCTCGCTGCAACCCAGATCGCACTGAAGAAGTCGGGATACACGCCGAAAGGCGACGGTGTCCTGGCAGCCGGTGAGGTGCTGGGATGAAGGTGGGCGTAGCCGATACCACCTTCTCACGCGTCAACATGGGAGCCGTCGCTGTCGACGAGCTCAAAAAACATGCAAGTATTGCCATCGAACGGGTGACCGTGCCCGGGATCAAGGACCTGCCGGTAGCCTGCAAGAAACTGATCGAGGAGCGCAGGTGCGACATCGTGATGGCGCTCGGTATGCCCGGGGGAAAAGACAAGGACCGGATGTGCGCCCACGAGGCCTCGCAGGGCCTGATCATGTGCCAGCTCATGACGAACACCCATATCATTGAGGTCTTCGTGCACGAGGACGAGGCAAAGGACGGGAAGGAGCTTGCCTGGCTTGCCGAGCAGCGCACCCGGGAGCACGCGGTCAACACGGTCAAGCTGGTCCTTCACCCGAAGGACCTGGAAAAAGAGGCCGGTACCGGCCAGCGGCAGGGATTTGCCGATGCCGGGCCTGCCCGTCGCTGACCGTCTGCCCATAACCGGGCGTACGAATTTATGACCATTCAATAAGAGATGATCTGCTATGTGTGATACAAATCCGATTAAACTGGGATTCGTGGTCGCGGAGTTCAACCGCGACATCACGTACATGATGGAGATTGAAGGCCGCGAACATGCAGCATTCCTCGGTGCGGAAGTGACCGAGACCCTGTATGTTCCCGGTGCCTACGATATGCCGCTCGCGATCAAGAAGATGCTGACCGGTGGCAAGGTGGACGCGGTCGTCACGATCGGCTGCGTGATCGAGGGTTCGACCCAGCACGACGAGATTGTGGTCCAGCATGCGGCAAGGAAGATCATCGACCTCTCGCTCGAGTTCGGCAAGCCGGTCACGCTCGGCATCTCCGGGCCCGGCATGACCCGGCTCGAGGCGAACGAGCGGATCGATTACGCGAAGCGGGCCGTTGAATCCGCTATCAAGCTTGTCAAGCGATTAAAATGAAGTCCCTCTCGGCAAAGATCGCAGCCGTGGCCCCTTCAGCCACGATCGCCATCTCCGATAAGGCCAAGAAGATGGAGCGGGAAGGCATCGACGTCATCAGTATGTCGATCGGCGAACCCGATTTCGATACCCCAAAGCACATCACCGACGCGTGTATCGATGCCCTGAAGCGGGGGGAGACCCATTATGCCCCGAGCAATGGTATCCCCGAACTGCTCGGTGCGATCAGCGAGAAGATCAACCGCGAGAACGGGTTCACCTGTACCTCCCAGCAGGTGATCGTCGCCTGCGGGGCCAAGGATGCGATCTACGAGGCAACGGAGGCGGTCCTGAACCCCGGTGACGAGACGATCCTCCTCACCCCGGCATGGGTCTCGTACGAGCCCTGCGTCCAGATCGCCGGCGGCAAAGTCGTCAAGCACGCGGTCAACCAGAAGAGTTTCCAGCTCGACGATTCGATCCTCGAACGTGTCACGCCGAAGACCAAGATGATCGTAGTTAATACGCCATCCAACCCCTCAGGTGCTGTTTTGGATAAGGGCTCACTGAAGCTCGTGGCCGATCTCTGCCAGGACAGGGATATCTACGCAATGTCCGACGAGATCTACGAGAAACTGGTGTACGGGAAGAAGCATATCTCGCTCGCGTCCATCGGTGACATGGCGCAGCGCACGATCACGATCAACGGGTTCTCGAAGTCCTATGCAATGACTGGCTGGCGGCTCGGGTATGCGGTGGCTCCTGTCGATATCATCAAAGCCATGTCCAAGGTGCAGCAGCACTCGATCAGCCAGGCGGCAACCTTTGCTATGTGGGGCGGGGTTGCGGCACTCAGGGGCGACCAGCAGTGCGTCGAGGAGATGCGGAAGGAGTTCGATCGTCGGCGTAAATACGTGATCGCCGAACTGAAGAAAATGGGCTACGCGACTGCCCCGGCCGACGGGGCATTCTATGCCTTTGTCAAGGTAGCGGGGGATGACACGGAAATTGCGAACAGGTGGCTCGAGAAGGCCCACGTAGCAGTGACGCCAGGCAGCGCATTCGATGCACCCGGATGGCTCCGGCTCTCGTATGCGACCTCGATGGAGCGGCTGAAAGAAGCCATGCTGCGCATACGTAGACTCGACGGAAACTAAATATCAATCTTTACTGTTTTTCCACCAGATCTTTGCGAATGTTGAGTTCCCGGAAATTACAATCCCGCTGCCCTCCACCCGGATCAGCGGTGCGAGGTACTGATGCACGATCTCCTGTTGCTCCGCGGACTGCGCATTGAACCGCTGGTTAAAGAACGTCTCCATATCCCCCCGTGAGGAGAACCGGTACTCCTTATCAAGTGGCATCATCTCCACGTCAGGATAGATCCCCATCTGGTACAGGACATTGAATAAGCAGTCGGCCTTCGGACCGGAATAATACTGGGTCCCGTGGAGCTGCTCCCAGAGATCGGCATACATCCGCTCCCAGAACGGCATGTCCACGAACCAGTAGAGGCAGACGGCCCCCTTCGCCACGGCATCCATCTTCTGGAGGGAAGCACGGATATCCTCCATCGTCAGCGAAAGGGAAGCAATCACGACATCGTAGGGGCCTGTGAGATCCAGTCCAGGATCAACATCCTCCCACCGTTTCTGTACGCAGCGGATCGTGGCGATGCCCTCACGTGCAGCCCGTTCCTTCAGGAGGGAGACCATGCCGGCACCCGGCTCGACCACAGTTACAGAACTCACCCGGGGTGCAAGCGGGATCGCGAGCGTGCCCGGGCCGGCACCGATGTCCAGCACACGGGAACCCCGGGTAACCGTAAGTCCATCGAGTGTCATGCGGATGTGGGCATCGTACTCACTGCGGGAGTTGGCATCGTACCGCTCCGCGTTCTCCCGGTTGTTCCAGTTGTGGGTCTTGTCTTCAGGGAGTTTTGAGGAGTCATGTCGGGCCTGCTGGTACTTCCAGACCTCGTTCCAGTCAGAGGCAGTACACGTTGGTACTGTTTTCCGGCTCATCACACTGAGTATCCTCCCATCCGGTTATAGATGTTTTCAAAGTGGGATAGAGTGAAAGCGAGACAGGACCGGGGCGAAAACCCGGCAACCGGTGAATACCGGGGGAACACGTACCCGGAATTTTCCCATAATGGCGGAACACCTCCCGACTCTTTGGATCTAACAGAACAAAAAATGCATAATAAATTACACTAATACGCAATTTTGTTCCACAATGTATTTATTTATACAAAGTAAGTACTGTATATGAAGACAAAGATCCTCCTCGATGAGGAGCAGATGCCGAAGAAATGGTATAATATCCAGGCAGACCTGCCCTCCCCGCTCGATCCCCCGCTCCATCCCGCCACGCATAAGCCGGTCGGCCCTGATGACCTGAAAGCGATCTTCCCGATGGAGCTGATCCGGCAGGAAGTGACTACCGACCGTCATATCGATATCCCGGAAGAGGTACAGGACGTCCTGCACCTGTGGAGGCCGAGCCCGCTGTACCGTGCACACCGGCTGGAAAAATTCCTCAAGACCCCGGCGAAGATTTACTACAAGTGGGAAGGAGTCAGCCCGGCCGGGAGCCACAAGACCAACACCTCAATCCCCCAGGCTTATTACAACATGAAAGCCGGGATCGAGCGGATCGCAACCGAGACCGGCGCAGGGCAGTGGGGATCGGCCCTCGCCTTTGCTACGATGCTCTACGATCTCCAGTGTACTATCTACATGGTCAGGTCCAGCTATGCCCAGAAGCCCTACCGGAAATCGATGATGCAGGTATGGGGAGCGGAATGCATCCCGAGCCCCAGCACAAAAACGAATTCCGGCCGTGCGGTTCTTGAAAAGGATCCGGAGACGCCGGGGGCTCTGGGTATTGCCATCTCCGAGGCTGTCGAAGATGCAGCAACGCATGACAACACCAACTATGCGCTGGGTTCCGTGCTGAACCATGTCTGCCTCCACCAGACCGTGATCGGGCTTGAATGCCGCGAGCAGCTGGCAATGGTGGATGCATATCCCGATATAGTGATTGGCTGTGTCGGTGGCGGGTCAAACTTCGCCGGGATATCGTTCCCGTTTGCAGGTGACAAGATGACCGGAAAGCACAAGGATGTGGATCTCATCGGTGTCGAACCCGCTTCGTGCCCCACGCTCACAAAGGGACTCTACACATACGATTTCGGCGATGTGGCCGGCCTCACGCCGCTCATGAAGATGTTCACGCTGGGCCATGATTTCGTACCGCCGTCAATTCATGCCGGGGGCCTCCGCTACCATGGGGATTCTCCGATTGTCTCACGTCTTGTCCACGACGGTGTGATGCGGGCGGTCTCTTATCACCAGAGCGAAGTCTTCGAGGCAGCCCAGACCTTTGCCCGGACGGAAGGGATCATCGTTGCCCCCGAGACCTCCCATGCGGTCAGATGTGCGATCGATGAGGCACTTTTGTGCAAGAAGACCGGTGAAGAGAAGACGATCCTCTTCAACTGCTCGGGCCACGGCAATTTCGACATGTCGGCATACGATGCCTACTATGCCGGCAAGCTGGTGGACTATGAATACCCGGACGAGCTGATCAAACAGGCCATCAGCCGGATCCCCAAAATAACCTGACCTTTTTTATGTACCGGATCGGCTTTGTCGTCAACCCGGTGGCCGGCATGGGTGGCGCAGTCGGCCTCAAGGGAACCGATGGCAGGGTCGGTGAGGCCAGGTCCCTGGGAGCGACGCCGCAGTCCGGGAACCGGGCGAAGATGACACTTAGCCTGCTGAAAAAGGATCCCGACCTGCTGTTTTTAACCTGCTCAGGTAATATGGGAGAGACGATCCTCAAGGAGGCCGGGATACCCGGCTATCAGGTAGTTTTTACTGGCAAGAGTGAGAGTTCCGCTGATGATACAAAGGCCGCTGTGCAGGAATTCCTCAATGAGGGTGTCGATCTCATCCTCTTCTGCGGGGGAGACGGGACGGCCCGGGACGTTTTTTCGGTAACAGGGAGGAATATCCCCATCCTTGGTATTCCTGCAGGAGTGAAGATGTACTCGGGGGTCTTTGCGATAACCCCCGGTGCAGCGGCTGAAATGGTCGCCGGGTCGGATAAGACTATCCTGAGGGATGCAGAGATTATGGACGTGGACGAAGAAGCGTACCGCTCCGGAATCCTCACAACCCGGCTGTTCGGTGTCGCCTCCGTTCCTGTCATTGCCGGCATGGTCCAGGTTCCCAAGCAGGTGTTTGAAGAGACCGACGAGGAGCGTGCAAAAGATGAGATCGCCCGGTTCATCCATGAAGTGATGGTACCGGACACGCTCTATATTCTTGGGGCCGGGACGACAACGGAAGCAATCGCACGAAACCTTGGGATTCCAAAAACCCTCCTTGGTGTTGACGTAATAAAAAACGGAAGGATTGTAACGCAGGATGCCAATGAAAAAACCCTCTGTAACCTGGTGGAAAATGAGGAGGACATCCGGATTATCATCAGTCCTATCGGGGCCCAAGGCTTCATTCTGGGACGGGGGAATCAGCAGGTCAGCGCAGCGATCGTCAGACGAGCGGGAATACGAAATATTATCGTCGTCGCCACGCCGCACAAACTGCAGGAGACCCCTGAACTGCTGGTGGATACCGGCGATAGTGAGCTCGACTTGGAATTCGGAAGCTCGATCCAGGTCATTTCCGGGTACCGGATCGCCCAGCACAAAAGGATTCGGCAGATGTCCTGAAGGTCAGTCTTCTCCGGAAAATAATCGCGGGAAACCCGTTTCTTTGAATATGCCGGATATCTTTAGTATTTTTCCGGAAAAAATTTCTGAAAATATTTTCAAATATTTTTTCGGATTCTTTCTTTTGGAATTTTCACCATGCTCCTGTCGACCCTGTCACGGGCATTTCATGCCGGGATACAGTTCGCCCATGGTGCGGGGCTGGCGATCCTTAAAGATCTCATCGGCGTACCATTTTATGCCGAACGATATGATGCTCATCAGGATCGGGATCGTGTCCTTCCCTTTTTCCGTGAGCACCCACTCGACTACCCGCGGGCTCTCCTTCACGACAACTGCCTCGATCAGTCCGCACGCTTCCAGTTCATGCAGCCGCATGACAAGAACCCTTGACGTCAGACCGGGTAGGGAGCGCCGGATCTGGTTGAACCGGTTGATCTTCAGCAGCGCAATATCCCGGAGGATAAGAAGCGTCCACTTCTTCCCGAGCACTCCCATCGTGACAAGGAGGGGACAGACCCGGAATTCCACCGCAGGGACCAGGGGCAGGTCAGCTGCCGGCGGTTCCGCCTTTTTCATGGTATACTTTTGGAGCCTGCGCTATTAAAGTGGTATTATTAGTATACCAGTTCTAAGATCATGAAACACCCGGAAGATGAACAGGTGCCTGGACAGGAAAACGACCAGAAACTTCCTGCACAGGATCCGGCTACCTGGCTAACAGAGAGCATCCGGCTGTTCTGCCGGAATTCCCCGGAGAACAGCCTTCAGAATGCGGCACAGGACCGGGCCTTCGATGAACCCCTTGTCGGATTCTCAAGCGGGGCGGACCCGTTGTATGAGTCCCTGCAAAAGGACATCGGTGCTCCCCTGATGACACCGGCAGAAATATTCCGGAGGTCATTTCCTGGGACGGGTGCCACGGCAGAAGAACTCACCGTGATCAGCTGGGTCCTTCCCCATATTCCGGCAACCATTGCGGATAATGCCGACCGGAGGTTCCTGCCTTCCGAGCGGTGGGCACGGGCCAAGCATTTCGGCGCGGGTTTTGTAAAGGAATTGTCCCGGCGCGTCGTCAGCCTCCTGGAAGAGGCAGGGTACGAGGCAACAGCCCCGCAATATGCACCGTTCTGGTCCGTGGGAATGTCAAAAAAGTACGGGCTTGCATCGGCCTGGTCCGAACGGCATGCCGCACACGTCTCCGGCCTCGGGACCTTCGGCCTCTGCGACGGGCTGATCACGCAGAAGGGAAAAGCCATCATCTGTGGCTCGGTCATTGCACGGATCGCGGTCCCGCCAACACCCCGGCCGTATACGGATCACCATGCATACTGCCTGCACTTCACGCACGGGACCTGCGGAAAATGCATCACCCGCTGCCCGGCACGGGCAGTCTCGAAGAAGGGACATAACAAGCTGTTATGTTATGCGTACCTCATGGGCATCACAAAACCCTACGTAAAACTGCGATACGGGATTGATGATTATGGCTGCGGGATGTGCCAGACCGGGGTCCCGTGCGACAGCAGGGACCCGGTGCGGCGGGCCCCGCGATAAGTGAGTTTTGAAGGACCGGGGATTTCACTCCGTCCCTACCTTTACGCACTCTACAATCGTCCCGATCCGGGCAACCGCGGCACACATATCCGGCACGTACGCGAGGGCCTTTCCGCTGTTCACCATGATCGCTTCGTACTGCTCCATCACGGGCGATACCACCATGCAGGTGTCGGCAAAGACCCGGGCCCCACTCTTCTCAATCGAATCAACCGTCCGCTGGTTCTTCTCGATCACACCCTGCGCTGCGAAGACATAGAACGGCATGGTCACCAGCTGCCCCTTGAGGAGCCGGGCGATCTCCTCCAGCTCCGCGGGAGAGCAGTGCGGGCAGCCCACCGCAACCGCTTCGACCGGGATCTCTTTGAACAGCTTCCTGATCTCCGCAGCTTCCACGGCGATTGTGTCGAGGCCGGTGAGATCGGTTGGTATTTTCAGTGCTTCCGGTGTCACGCCTTCCACGTGGTAGAGCGCCACGGCACCGGTAGCCGCCATCGCCGCCCCGAGCCCCTTGAGCTGATCCTTGTCCGGGTTGATCCCGGAGAAGAACGGGATCCGGTTGCCCACGAGCTTCCCTGTATGGTAACCGAGCGCCCCGTAGTCCGCGATGGACCATTCGCGGGTGTCGGCCTGCACCCGGACGACCACTTGCGGCCTCCGGTTCTCTTTGAGATGGAGACCATAACAGGGTGTCTTCCCCACAAGTGCAGCGGCAAGGGCGCCGGGCCCGCCCTCCCGGTTCGTCCGGGCACCAATCACCGAGTTCGCATAACTGACCGCGGAGGACTCGGACCACGCGAGGTGGTCGCCAAAGTTCGTCTCGCGGAGATAGTAGGGCGTGCAGGTACATTCAAGGCCAATGCCGAGCCTTTCGTAGGCGGCGATAACGGCCTGCTGCTTCTGCGCAAAGTCCTCGTTCACGCCCATCTCCTGCCACCGTTCACGGGGCATGCCGATCGGGTTAAGCACGGCCGGGACTACCGCTTTCGCATCGAGCGAGTTGAGCCACTGGAGGCCGTATTCCCCGATCGTCTTGTAGGACGCACCACTTACCTGGGCGCTCCTGATCGGGACGAGCCGTTCGGCCCCGAAGACCTTCCCGAGCGCCACGAGAAGTTCAAGCATCTTCTGCCGGGTCTCGCCCTCTTCACCGGCAAGGATCCGTTCGTCATCCTTATCGAGCAGCATTTTGCTCACCACGTGGCCCGCGAGAAGTCCGCCTCGCGCCCGAGCACCATCGTTGCGTCGACCCCGACCTTCACGTTCGTGCCGTCCTCGAGCTGGCACGGATCGAGCGAGGATCCGCGGACACCGGTGATCACCATGATATCCCGGTCGCCGCTGACACGCGTAGCAATCGCGTACTCGACCTCGTGAGGGTTCAGGGGATCGATATCCTCGTCCACCACAACCACGTGCTTGAGCGAGGTATGGGCGGCAAACGCGGCCATGATCGCGTTCTTCGCATCGCCCTGCGTGCTCTTCTTGATCTGGATCACGGCATGGAGATAGCCGCAGCCGCCCTTCGTGAGGACTACGTTCCTTACTTCGGTCACGCCGGCAACGGCCTTGTAGATCTTCGGCTCGTAGGGAGCCCCCATCAGCATCTTGTGTTCGTCGCCGCCAGGAAGTATGCCGTGATAGATGAAGTCCGGCTTCGTATACATCCCGGTGAACTCGATGATATGCTGCATGCGGACCGGGTCATAGGTACCGGTGATGTCGACAAACGGCCCTTCCTCGGTGAGATCCCCGGTGATGAACCCTTCCAGCACGATCTCCGCGTCAGGCACCAGCACCCCGTTACTGCACCGCATCACCTTCATCTCGCCGCCCATCAGTTCTGCGGCGAACGGGAGCTCCATGCCGGTCGGTACCCGCGTGCAGCTGGCAAAGGTCACAGCCGGGTGCGTGCCGATCGTGATCGCGATGGGGAGTTTCTCTCCCTTCGCAAGGGCTTTCCTGAGCATCACGTGCGTGTGCCTGCCCTCGACAAGCCGGGCAGCAACCCGGTGGTCGTCCAGCACCTGCATCCGGTGGATCGAGGCATTCTCCACACCGTCCCAGCGGGAGAAGACGATGGCGGAAGTGAGATACTTCCCGGCATCTTTGGGGTAGTGGTGCATGATCGGGATCTTTGCAAGATCGGGTTTCTGCATCGGGAGGGGGCCGTCTTCGATGACCTTGCCGTTGAACTGGGCATCCGCGAGGGTTTTGACAATCTTCGTTTCATCGATGCCGAGCGCAAGGGAGAGGGAGGTCCGGCTCGCGGTGAGGTTCATCACGGCACGCGAGCCACCAATCTTATGGAAGAAGAGGAGCTTATCAGTGCCGGCTGCCATCTTCGGCGCCTCCATGTCTACGGAGACTTCCTCTTTTACGTCCACAACGAGTCCTGCCTTCCGCATCTTTTCGATAAATTCACGCATCGTAACCGCTCCAGCGCTCTATGAGGTCGTGTTCTATTTCAAGGTGGTCGAGCACGCGGGCCACGACCATGTCCACGAGATCGTCGATCTTCTTCGGCTTGTGGTAAAACCCGGGGCTTGCGGGCATGATCATCGCTCCAGCGTCATCGGCGGCAAGCATATTCTTCAGGTGGATCTTCGAGAGCGGCATCTCTCGGGTGACGAGGATGCATTTCCGGTGCTCCTTGAGGCAGACATCGGCAGTGCGTGTGATCAAGTTGTCGGCATACCCGTTCGCTATCGCCGCAAGGGTCTTGGAACTGCAGGGTATCACTACCATCCCGTCGTACTTGTGTGACCCGCTCGCAATGGACGCAAAGAGTTTGTCGATCGGATGGTACTCGGCATTCAGCCCCTCGAACGAGACGCCCTCGTGGGCAGCGATCTTCGCCGCCACGTCCGAGACGATGATGTGGACCTTTGCATCCTTGCAAAGCACCTCAAGCAGGCGCCGGGCATAGATCGCCCCGCTCGCACCTGTCACCCCGACTACGATCTCTTTTTTCATGGTTGCCAAAGTAGCCTCTCCTGTGATACCAATGTCGGAGTGAAGGCAAAAAGAGTTTGTGCCGGAGAAGTTCCGGCCGGCTGATCCTTTTTCTGTACATTATTTCTTCGGCGGTGCAAAGAAGCGGTACCGGACCTGGCCCTCCTCGACCTTCTTTGCATGCGATGGGTTGAGGTCGCGGCGTGCCTCGATCACGAGCGTATTGAGGATGTTATGGAGCCGGAGGGTATCGTAGTCCTTGTCCTTGTGCTCGTTCAGGAAGTCCAGCAGGTCGTTGGTGCTCCGGAGAACGCCGGTGCTCCCCACGAGGTTGAGCCGGTTGAGCGTCAGGGCGAGGTTCTTCTTTGCTACGTCCATCTTGTAGGGATCGCCCCCGGCAAGGTTCAGTTCCGTGATCGCGTTGAGGAGATCGGTATAGACCTTGAGCTTGTGGGTGCTCTCGTGCATCTTTGTCTCGGCGCTCCGGAGTTTCCACAGGACAGCGGCAAGGATGATGATCACTGCCACCAGGCCGGCAGTTATGACAATTGTGTCTTCAAGCATGGGATTGCCTCAGATTTTCTTTGGTGTTACGGGTTCCTTTTCGCCGCTGTCACGTCCACCTTGACAAGGTTGCCGGTCATATCAATCCTGTACGAGCCGATCGTGTACATCGGGTACTGCTGGTGTGTATCATTCCTGTAGGAGTTACCGTTCCCGTCGTAGCCGTAGGTATCGGTGTGGCCGGTGTCCACGTTCGTCACATTCATCCGGAACCAGCAGGACTGCGGATCGACGTTAAGCGGGAGGACGACAAAATCGATCCCCCACGAGGAGTTGTCCACATGGAACTGTTCGGTATAATGGTCACTTTCGCTCTGGAACGAGTAGGACTTCTGCAGGTAGTGGTCGCCCAGGGAAAAGGAGGGGTGCGGCACGACCGCTGTTGCAGCCGCAGCGGGGATACCTGCCGGGACCGGCGTCGCAGTAGCGACGGGGGCCTGATTCTGAGTGCATCCGGCGATTACGACCGCTACAATGATCAGAACAAGAGCTACGAGTACACTGTGTTTCATATGAGTGAGTGTTTGGGGATTGGAATATATTATGGTTATTTGTGATTCCGGTGCATCCCACCCGTTTTTACACGGTTTCCTGGCCGGTTCCTGTAGGGTGAACGCGCGGACACTCCCGGCAGCCGGAACTGGTCTGGAAAACGTCTCCTAAAAAAGTGTATCCTGCCGGGTCGGTTTCCTGATGTGCAGGATCTCGCAGGCTGCATCCGTAACCTGTTCCCGGAACGCCGGCAGCGTGTACACACCGAGACGCCACTGCTCGCGCCGGGTCGCATTGAGCGTGCGGACCCGGGGGGAGATCTCCTCGAAACTGGTCTCGGAATGCCGGTTCCGGACCCGGACCGCAAGGGACATCTCGCGGGGAACGGAAGGGATATCCACCAGTACTTCGTGGGGCCGGATGCCGGCAAGCTCCGCGATCAGGCCTGCATACTCCCGGCTCTTCTCCAGCGGGACGCCGTCCTGGTACGCCGCGACTGATACCTGTTCGCTGCCGACCGTGATCGCCCGCTTGTAGAGCCGGCGTTCGTAGAGCCGGGACATGATCTCCCGGGATACGGTGCTGCCCGAGCTGGCCAGTACATGCATGCACCCCGCATCGTCGAGCCGGAGGAACTGCTCCGCGTCGTTCCCGCCATTATCCTGCAGGTGCGCGAGGGCCGCAAGCTGGAACATGCTCTCACCGATACGGCTGACATGGTGGTAATAGACGCTCGGGCGCATCAGTGTCCGGGCGATCAGGAGCGATTCCGCTGCATTCACACCGTTCTCATCCAGCACGGTACCTCCGGAGGTCCAGACCAGGTGCCGGATCAGGCGCTGGGCGTCGACCGTGCCATACGGCGCGCCGGTATAGTAGGCGTCCCGGAGGAGGTAATCCATCCGGTCCACGTCGAAATCACCGTGGATGATCGCCGAAAGCCTGTGCGTCCCGTTCACTACGGCACAAAGTTCCCCGGGATCGATACCCTGCTGTTCGAGCAGGCCTCCCACCGTCTCTTCCAGGACCGGGCCGATATCGTCATGCGTGCGGTGAAGGTATTTTTCCATCAGGGGCTCGCTCGCATGGGAGAAAGGGCCGTGGCCGATATCATGGAGGAGGGCGGAGGCAACGATCAGATGCCGCTCGTCATCAGCCAGCTGGAACCGCCGGCTCGCAACGTCTGCGAGATGCATGGTCCCAAGGGAATGCTCGAACCGGGTATGGTTTGCACCCGGGTAGACGAGGAACGAGAAACCGAGCTGCCGGACATAACGCAGGCGCTGGAGTGCGGGAGCGTCCAGCAGTGCCCGGGCAAAATCCTCGACCTCAATGTAGCCATGGACCGGGTCCTTGATGATCTTCAGGGTCACTAAAGAATCTTCATATACATCGCATAAAAGTATTGAGTAATGATTACCTTCCTATCGGGCGGGACTGGCACCCCGAAGCTCCTGCGGGGCATGCAGAAAGTGGTGGACCGGCACGAGATCGCAGTGATTGTCAACACGGCCGAGGACATCTGGATATCAGGCAACCACATCTCACCTGACGTGGACACGGTGATGTATCTCTTTGCCGGTATCCTCAATACAGACACGTGGTGGGGTGTCCGGAACGACACGTTCACCACGCACGAGGAGACAACCCGGCTCGGCATCGATGAATTCATCGCTATTGGCGACCGGGACCGGGCCGTACACATTGCCCGTGCCGAGATGCTCCGCGGGGGGATGCGCCTGACAAACGTGACCAAGGTGCTCTGCGAGCGGTTCGGTGTCCGCGAGACCGTGCTTCCCATGGCCGACACTGAAGTGACAACACAGGTAAAGACCGATCTCGGCCTGATCCATTTCCAGGAGTACTGGATCCGGGCCAGGGGAAAGATCGAGATCCAGCAGATCGTGAGGAGTTATGACGACCCTCCGGTGGCGACACCGGAAGCGCTTGAGGCCATCGAGGCGAGCGATGCGATCGTTATCGGCCCCTCGAACCCGATTACGAGCATCCTGCCGATCCTTGACTGTGCCGGGATCAGGGAGGCAATAAAGAACAAGTTCATTGTCGCGGTAAGCCCGTTCATCGGCAACGAGCCCATCAGCGGCCCGGCCGGCGCCTTCATGGTGGCAGCGGGGTACGAACCGAGCGCGATCGGGACGTTCAACTGCTACCGGGGACTCCCCGATGTGTTCATCCAGGACACCCGGGACCCGGTGAACGTGAGCCAGTCGGTGAGGTTCGATACCCTGATGGTTGATGAGGACAAGAGCGTGGCGCTGGCGCAGGAGATCCTGCGGCTGATCGAAAAGCATTGAACGCGGGACATGCCGGGATGACTCCTGCATGAAAATCCCGGCAGCAAACCTATATCATGCTGCGCAATAACGATTTACGTGAGAGATATGAGAGATTTTCCCGTATATTCCGCGTCCTTTTTCGCGCTCCTTTTCCTTGTTGCAATCGCTTCCGCTGCTCCTGCCGGCGGGGGGTTCATCAAAAGCATTGATCTCGGCCATGGCGCCGTGACCATGCTGTCCATGACTTCGGATGGTTCCTTTGTCACGGCAGCGACCCAGGACGGCACGATACTCCTGCTGAGCCGGAATAATGGAGCGGCCTGGCATTATTTCAATTCCAAGAGCAACTCGCAGTACTCGGTTGCCGCAATTCATCCTTCCGGCACGTCCGTGCTGGGTGCCTCAGGATCAGCGGTGTACCTGCTCAACGATACAGGTGCAGAACTCTGGAGCGACCAGCGGGTCCGGCAGGCAAATGTGGAGGACGTGGCGATCTCGACCGATGGCTACGGGTATACAACAGCCGGTAACAACCTGTATTTTTTTGACAAGACCGGAAACCCGCTCTTTACCCTGAAGACCGCAAGCACGGTCTGGCGGTTTGCAATCTCAACCGACGGGACGTACATCGCAACAGGCACAACGAACCCGGACCACCGGGTATACCTGTATGACCGGAACGAAAGCCTGCGCTGGACCTACAACCCGGATGCCCAGATCAGCGACGTGGATGTCTCGTACCAGGGCACGCGGGTAGCGGCCGGGGCAGGTCAGGACCTGTACGTCTTTTCAAATGACGGGACGCTGCTTGGAGCCTATGACTGCGGCAGCCCCATAAACGGGGTCTCGATGTCCCGGGACGGGACACGGATTGCCGTGGGCACGCAGGACGGCAGTGCAAAGATCATCTCTGATGCCGGCCTCCTGCTCTGGCAGTACCAGTCCACGGGGAAGGTGTACGATGTGGCCCTGTCTTCTGACGGCACCCAGCTCGCCGTAGCCGTGGACTCGTCGGTCCAGTGGTTTGCTCCCGATATTCCCACTATGAATCCGTCTGCTTCCGCGACCACGGCAATCACAGCGCCGGGCACAGGAGCAGTGATCGTTTCGTCCATACCGGCAGGAGCGGGTATATATGTGGATAATTCCTATCGCGGAGTCTCACCGCTGACGGTGGCTGATCTGTCGCCTGGCAACCACGCCATACTCCTGAAAGAGGCAGGCTACAGCGACTGGTCAACGACCGTGGCCGTGATACCGGATACAGGGATCAGCCTCTCAGGCAGTCTCTCGCCAGCCGTATCAACGACCCACTCCCCCGATCCCATTCCGGCCCTGATCGCAGGACTGGCTATCGCAGGACTGGCTGTCGGACGGAAAGGACGCAGGGAACAGTAAGCTTCCCTGTTTTTCCTGAGGGGGAAGGGGGTGCTGCCGGTATATACACTCCCGGGCAGGCCATGAGGACCGGGAAAAGGTGCTTTTCACCCGGTTTTTTCCCACGAGAACTGGTCGCCATTTTCCGGGCGGATCTCTCCAAACACTGCAAAAAAAGCATGAGTTGTGCAAATTCCGGTGATTTTCCATCCGATACCTATTTGAAGGATTTATATACTAATATTTGTTCGGAGATGTAATATGAGTATCATCAAGAAATTCCTCAACCTGTTCAAGTCAGGGAAAGGAGAAGAGGACGAAGCGCGCCTTCAGGCACAGAAGGAGCGCTATGACAATCTCCTCAGGGCTCTCACTGAGGGCGATCTCGATGCCCGCTGGGCAGCTGTAAGATCGGTTGGCGATCTTGGCGAGCCGTTTATCGAACCGTTGATCCGGGGGCTCAAGGACGAGTACTGGATCATAAGGCGTGGTTCAGCCGATACACTGGGCAAGATCGGGGCTCCTGCCGTAAAACCGTTGATCGGGGCGCTTGATGAGCCGCTTGAGGACATCCGTCAGGAAACGATCCGGGCCCTCCAGCTGGTCGGGGAACCTTCAGTGGGTCCCCTGGTCCAGGCAACAAAGCACGGCCACCCGCTGATCCGGCGGGGTGCGGTCCAGGGACTCGGTATCATGGGCGAGGGGCGTGCAGTCCCGGTCCTTATCGATGCCCTGAAGGACCCGGATGCCGGTGTCAGGTACGAGGCCACGGTAGCTCTCGGCCGCATCGGGGATCCCCGTAGCGTCGCCCCGCTCATCGATAGCCTGAACGACCCTCAGGAACACGTGCGTGTTGCCGCCATGGCTACGCTCTGCTCACTCGGTGCCCCGTCCATTGAGCCGCTGATCCATGCTCTCGTTGATCTGAACGAGGATGTCTGTCGGAGGGCGTCGCTTGCGCTGGTAACGATCGGGGAGCCGGCCATGGATGCACTGATCGCGGCACTGGGCGACCAGAACCCGGGCATCCGCAGGGGTGCTGCCGAGGCACTTGGCCAGATCGGGAACACCCGTGCCATACCAAAGATCATTGAAAGCCTAAGGGACCCCGAGCGGCTGGTCCGGATCGAGTCCGTCAAGGCCCTTGCCGCACTCGGCGTCCCTGCAATCGCTCCTCTCATGCAGGTCTTCCGCGAAGGCGACGGCCATATGCGGACCGGCGCAATGGAGGCGCTCTGGATGCTCGGCCAGCCGGCCACGACACCCCTCATCATGGTGCTAAAGGACGATCAGAGCGATGTCCGGAAGCGGGCGGCCCTCCTGCTCGGCGAGATCGGCGACCAGAAAGCGGTGGATCATCTTACCGGCCTGCTCTCCGATGATAATGTCACGGTCAGGAAAGAGGCTTTCGAAGCCCTCGAGATGATCAAGAACCGGACAGCGGCCTGATCCGGTCTTTCTCTTTTCAATAGTTTTTGCCGTGACGCCGGTTCCAGGATGGCAGATACGGTGCTGCAGAAAAAGTTCACCCGGGCTGGATCCCGCGTTGCCGGTGTTCTTTACTCCTGCTCGCGCTGCATAAGCCTTTTTTCCCATTCCACCTAATATCCTCACCAGCATGCCCGAGTTGTTTTCGCGCACACGGAATGTGCAGAAACGTTCTGCCGATGAGGAAAAACAGAAGACTGCCCGTCTCTCAGTCCTCTCCAACATCACCCTCGTCCTTATGAAACTTTCCGTAGGGTTCGCGGTCGGCTCCCTTGCGATCATCTCAGAGGCGATCCACTCGGGCATCGATCTCCTCGCTGCAGTGATTGCCTACATCTCGGTGAAGAAGGCGAGCGAGCCTCCTGACGAGATCCACGAGTTCGGGCACGGCAAGTTCGAGGGTATGTCCGGCTTTTTTGAGGCGCTGCTGATCTTTGCCGCCGCCGTGCTGATCATGTACGAGGCAGTGATGAAGCTGATCCACGGGTCGTCCGCCTTCAACACTGACCTGTTCGGGCTGTTCGGGATCGGTATCCTCGTGATGGGCATCTCTGCCGTCATCAACTTCTATGTCTCCAGCAGGTTAATGAAAGTGGCAAAGGAGACCGAGTCCATAGCCCTCGAGAGCGATGCCTGGCACCTGCGTACCGATGTCTATACCTCGGCCGGGATCATGGCCGGGCTCATCCTGATCAAGCTCACCGGCATCCTGATCCTCGACCAGCTCTTTGCCATCGGGGTTGCCGTTATCATCATGCATGCCGCGTACGAACTGACGGTGCGATCGTTTGGCACCCTCACCGATCGCAAGCTGTCGGATGAGGAGGAGATCAGGATCAAAGAGATCCTGTGCGATCATGCAACCGATTTTGCCAACTTCCATGCCCTCCGGACCCGCCGGTCCGGGGCGGACCGGTTCATCGACCTCCATCTCGTGGTGGCAAAGGACACGACCGTGGAAGAGGCCCATGATCTCTCCGATCACCTGGAGGCCGACATCCTCCTCGAATTCCCCCGGACCAGCATCACCATCCATATCGAGCCGTGCAGCGGTACCTGCGGGGGCTGCACTTCGCTCTGCAGGCAGGGAACCACCCCGGCAAAAAGTGAACTTTAAAGATTGGCGACGTCATTCTGCCGGCTCTTCCCGTCCGGTATGCGGACAAATAAACCTGCCTGACAACGTTTTTGCTCTCGTGCGGGAATGACAGCATGAGTGCCGGGTACGCGTCTGGTCGTAACAAAAAGGAATCCTGCAGCCGTAACGGCCGGTGCCCGGGTTTTTTAAAAAATGTTTGCTCTGTAGAAATCATTTTTTTCGAAGAGACGATGCCTCCCTCTTGCGCCCCCAGTCCCCCGCGGGGGACGGGGCGCAGTGCGATGACCCGAGTCAAATGGCAGGTAATGCATCGTCATCGCAACTGGGGGATGCCATAGCGGCGGGGGCAAAGCCCAAAAGAGCGTCAGCGATTATGAGGTTTTCTACAGAGCAAAAATGTTTTTAATCCAGGCCGAACTTCCGGACAATCTTCTCCCTGATCGCTTCCTTTGGGTAGGCGCCGATGATCCGGTCCACCAGCTGGCCTTTGGAAAAGAGCATCATCGCGGGAATCGCGTCTATGTTGAATTGCATTGCAAGCCTCCGGTTCTCATCGGTATTGCACTTTCCGAATGCCACCTTGTCACCGTACTCTTTCGCAAGCTCGTCCATGATGGGCGCAATCCGCTGGCAGGGACCGCACCATTCCGCCCAGAAGTCTACCACGGCATATTGGTTTGTGGCGAGGAACTGCTGGAAATGCATCTCGTCGACATGCTGTACCGCACCCTTATCTGCGTGTCTCATCTTCTCCCTCATCTCCTGCATCCGCTTATCGCGGAGGCGCTGGATCTCATCATCCATGATCCAGATATGCCGGCACGGTTCATTTAATGCTAACGAACACGGCATCCCTGCACAATCTCCTGTAAGTGAGTAAAGTATATCTGCGGATGCCGACTATATTATAACCCTGATTATAGGAAGCGAGGTAGGGTAGTCAGGATATCCCGACGGGCTCATAACCCGTAGATCGATGGTTCAAATCCATCCCTCGCTACTGTTTTTCGTGAGTTATGCAGGATTACGGTTTTCTTCCGGGAAAATTGAACGCGGAATAATATACCTCTGTTATTCGGAACAGGCCATATTCTTCCTGCAGGAAAGACCGTGAGCACCTGATGGCAAATTCATACCTTCCTCGCCACCGTCACGATGAATGTCCGGTTCCGGTACACCACATCAACATCGGGGAACCCGGCCTCCCGCAGCCAGGCGAGCTGGTCTGATAGTTTATCGTTCCTGTCAAGCTCATCCCGGCGTTTCAGGATCTCCGCCTGCTGCGATCCGGTCATCAGGCCGCTCTTCAGGAACCCGTTCCAGTAATCCAGGTAACGCTGCCGGAAGTACGGTGTCTCGCCATCTGCCTGGTCAGCGTTCACGAACATCCCACCCGGTTTCAGGCATGCAAAAATGCGCCCGGAAGAGGAGCCGCTTCTCCTCAGGTGCAAGGTGATGGATGGAGAGGGCCGAACAGGCAATGTCGTACGGCCCGCCAAGATCTCCCGTTGAATAATCACTCACTACATACCGGGTATACTTACGGCCGGCAAACCGCTGTCGTGCCATCTCCAGCATGTTCTCCGCGATATCCACGAGCGTCAGGTGCGCCTGCGGGAATTTTTCCAGCAGGTACGCACTCATGAGACCGGTGCCAGCACCGATGTCGAGAACTTCCGGTTCGGAGTCTCCCGATTCCGCTGCCCAGACCGCAGTACGGTAAAACTGCCGCTTCTCCGGGATGATGTACTCCCGCTGCGTGTCGTAATCCTGTGCGAACCGGTTGAACGCCTGCCTGATGTGCTCCATGGAAGATCATGCCTCTTATACGGGGATTTGTTATAATCAGGAATAGGGTTTTGGCGATTTCTCTTTTATGGACATGAAAACGGCAAGGAACTTTCCGCGCGTATCCAATACCGGACGGACCGACACCTTCACTTTCCGGCGCTTTGACGTGGTTGTTACCATCGCAGTATTGGAATCATGAAATATACCGGCCATCTGGTTGGCGGCATCAGTAACGGGGTCCTTCAGTGGCTCTTCAGTCTGTTCGTTGATAAGCATCAGGACGTCCCGCCAGTGTTTCATAAGGATACGGTTGGCCGGAAGATCGAGGAGCCACGCCGCGTAGGGATTGAAAAAGATGATCCGGCCGCGTTTATCCATGATGAGGATCGCCTCAAGCAGTTCCATGATCTTTTTCGGATCTCCCGCGGGATACTGCTCCGGAGCCCCGGGCCGGTTGCTGTGATTGTAGATAGCAAGATCCACATTCGTCGAGATCTCGATTGCAGTGAACGGTTTGAAGATGATCCCGTACGGCTGTGAGTACTTGGCCCGTTCGAGCTGCTTCTCATCCGATATGCCTGTTATAAAAATAAGGGGACAATGGAAGAGCTGGAAGATGTAATGGGCTGCGTCCATGCCATCCATCGCACCGGACAGGTTGACATCCATCATCACCAGGTCGGGCATCAGCTCAGCGGATTTCATGATGGCTTCCTCACCGGAAAAGGCGGTGCCGGCAATCGTGTACCCCCTCTTCTGGAGCATGGTTGAAAGCACGTGGGTGATGATGGCATCGTCATCGACAATCAGGATGCGGGGAGTTGAAGCCATAACCAGCTGATCCTCAGGTCTGTAAGGGTACAATCATTATCTTATCGGTTAAAATGTGGTTTTAAAACCAGGCCGGGGATTGCCGGGAAACCGGACGATTCATGATGACAAAAAAATGGCGGGAGCGATGCCGGATCCCGCAGTATTTACGCTTCGAACGACCCGAGCTTGGACTGGACCGTGCCGTCAACGAAGTTGACCTGGCATGTCTTGGCCTTTTCTCCTTCTATCGGCAGGGGGTAACATCCCGTGAGGCAGCCAGTGCAGAGGCTCTCGCGGTCAAATCCGATCGCCTCGACCAGCGCATCGATCGAGACATGGTGGAGGGTTGTGGCTGTAATGCTGTGACGGACTTCGTCCTCGACCTTGTTGCTCGCGATCAGCTCCTCGCGGGTCGGCATGTCCACACCAAGGTAACAGGGTGCCTTGATCGCAGGGGAGCCGATCCGCATGTGGACTTCCCGGGCACCCGCGTCCCGCATCATCTCGATGATACGCTTGGAGGTCGTGCCCCGGACAATGCTGTCGTCCACGAGCACGACTGACTTGTCCTTGAGGTGGGCAGGGATGGGGTTGAGCTTGATCCGCACCGCCTTTTCCCGCTCTTTCTGGGAGGGCATAATGAATGTCCTGCCCATGTACCGGTTCTTCATAAGGGATTCAACAAACGGAATTTTCGAACGTTCCGCGTACCCGATCGCGTATGCGGTTCCCGAATCGGGCACCGAACAGACCGAGTCGGCCTTCACCGGGTCTTCCTCAAAGAGTTTCTGGCCGATCTGCCGGCGGACGTCGTACACGAGTACGCCATCGATGACTGCATCCGCCCGTGCGAAATAGATATATTCAAAGATGCAGTGGGCACGTTTGCCGGCCACCGCAATCTGCATGCACTTGACTCCTTCTGCATCGATCCGGATCAGTTCGCCCGGCTTCACGTCCCGGAGGAACTTTGCACTCAGGGCGTCGACTGCAACACTCTCCGAGGCCACCATGTACCCGCTCCCGGTCTTTCCGATGCAGAACGGCTTGATGCCCAGCGGATCCCGGAAGCCGTAGAGGACTCCGTCGATCATGATTACTACCGAGTAGGATCCGACAAGCTTTCGCATACAGAAGCTTACTGCATCTTCCACGGATCCCGAGTTGCTGATCGCGTCTATCAGGATCTTTGCGATGATCTCGGTATCGGTCGTCGTAGTGAAGATCTGCCCGGCCTGCTCGTACTCTGCCCGGAGCTCACAGGTATTGACCAGGTTCCCGTTGTGTGCAATAGAGATGAAATGCTCCTGGAACTGGAAGTTCAGGGGCTGAATATTCTCTGGAAGGTTTGCGCCCGTCGTCGGATACCGCACATGGCCGATGCCGGCGGTACCTTTCAGATCGGATAAAACAGAGGGGGAAAACACATCGGCGACAAGCCCGTTCCCCTTGAACTTGTGGAGCAGGGTGCCGTCAAAAGTGGATATTCCGGCGCTCTCCTGGCCACGGTGCTGGAGAGCGTACAGGGCATAATAGAGCTGGATTGATACACCGCCAGCATCGACGATGCCAACGATTCCGCACATGGTACAACTCTTAATGCGTCGGAATTTTCGGTCTCTTGGTGTTCCACTTGTTGCTGATCATCTTTGTGCTTCTGCCAAAACCACAGGCAGAGCAGACTTTCTTCTGGGCGTGGAACGAGATCTTCCCACAGCGCCGGCAGGCGATATGGGTGAACTTGTTCCTCTTTCCCATTGATGGAGTGCCTTTTGACATGTTACTTCACCTTATTGTTCGAGTGATGGAGAGATATAAATTACATTATCCCCACGGACGATGAGCGTGCCTACTTTCTGGACCTGCCCGTTCTCCACTTCCTCTGCCTTATCGAGCACGAGGTTCATATGTACATCATATCCCTGGAGAACGCCCCGTATCTCTCTCCCGCCTTTGAGAGAGACAATAACGGGCTGACGGTTCAGCACCAGATCCAAAATATCCAACGGCCTTTTGGTCATAATAATACCCTGTTACCATCGCTCTGGAGTAATATATGTGTGCGAGCAGTTTACTTAAACATACCGTAGATCCCCTCAGGGCAATAAGGTTTCCTGTGCCGGGGAATGACGGGAAAGACAGGGAATGCAGCGGGCGCACGCGGCGTATAAACGGGTCCTGCAGGATGCATATTATTTTCAGGCCTGCGCTCTGAATATTGATGCAGAACGATGAAAAAGATTGTCGTAAAGAAACGTCATTCGATCCGCAAGAGCCAGGGCCAGGAGCTGCTGGAGCGGCTCGAAGCCCAGATCGGACCATCGGCAACCCTCTTCCACGCGGAGATGATCGAGGTACTGGAAACGAACGCAAACGTCTCGCTCTTCATGGTAGGTAAGAAACCGCTCCTGATGGCCACAGACGACTGGGTTTTCCCTACGTTGAAAGGAGCGGTCCAGCTGCCGTTCCCGGATCGCCGTGTAGTTGTCGATGCCGGGGCAATCCCCTACGTAGTTAACGGGGCGGATATTATGCGTCCCGGGATCGTCTCGTGCACGGATGACGTGAAAGCCAACAGTCCCGTGCAGATCGTAGATGAGCGGCACGGCAAGCCGCTTGCGATCGGTATTGCCCTCCTGGATGCGCCCGATCTGCGTGCCAGTACGGGAGGAAAGATGGTAAAAAAGTTCCATCACGTCGGTGACGAGATCTGGAACATGGAAATCTGATCGGTAACAGTCTCTTTTCGCGTGCGGGAAACGGGCAGTTTTGCCCATTTTTTTCGCATAAATGGCCCCAAGACGGTTTCAAAATAGATACTATTAAATAAGTTTCGTCATACAGTTTTTTTATGGTTAAGATCATAGACACCCTTCTTGGCAAGAGTTCCGCGAACTCGGACGACGATTATATGGAACTTGACCTCGCATCGTACGAGGAACACGGGGGATCCTCCCCGGCACTGCTCGTGAAGATTGCAACCATCACCGACCTCAAGGATACCCCCCGCGTCAAAGACGAGGTCTACTCCGGCAACATCGTGATCGTTGACATCTCCCGCCTGAAGATGGACAAGATCTCCTACGAGCGTGTGCTCAAGGACTTGAAAGAAGTGGCAAAGGATGTCAACGGCGATATCATCGGCCTCGGCGACCAGCGGTATGTCGTCCTGACCCCCATGTCCGTAAAGATCTCCCGCGACAAGATCGGTGGAGCATAAGTGCAGGAAACGAAGGCAGTCGTCCCGGGCCCATGCCCTTGTTGCAATACTGAAATCCAATACCTGTATAAGACGGAAAATATTCCCTATTTTTCAGATATCCTCATCATTTCGGCGATCTGTCCCGCGTGCGGGTATAAGTTCGTCGATACGCAGCTCCTGAAACATGGAGAACCCGCACGGTACAAAGTTGCAGTAGAGACTGCAGACGATCTCTCGATCCGGGTGGTGCGGAGCATGAGCGCTGCCATCGAGATCCCGGAGCTTGGCGTGAGGATCGATCCTGGTCCTTCGTGCCAGGGATTTGTGTCCAACGTGGAGGGGGTGCTCGACCGGATCGAGACAGTCGTGAAAGGTGCATTCACATGGGGCAATGATGTTGAGAAGGAGAATGTTGCAGCACTTCTCGCGGATATTGTACGATTGAAGGCCGGAGCGTTCCCGGTTACCTTGATTCTCGAAGACCCGTGCGGGAACAGCGGGATCATCTCCGAGAAGGCTGTGAAAGATACGTACGTGCCGGAAGAGGACTATCCGCAAGAGTGAATTTTTGAAAACTGCCGGTAATTAGGATCTAATACAATTTTCGAAGCAAAAAGATATATTTCCCTCCTCTTGTGCCACCAGTCCCCCAAAGGGGGACGGGGCACAATTGCGATGGCTCTATTACAGAAGTGAATTTCTTAAATTTCTGCTCTGTAGAAATCCTATCCAAAACAAGACGGTACTGACGACCGAAAGATCTAAGGTACAGGGTCTCCTTCTTTTGATGTGTGGTCAAAAAGACAGGAGACAATTAAGAAATCAGCGA
>Ga0074046_10001053_pt1 | contig 25581 bp, 30 predicted proteins | sample BogForMeECP23OM3_FD_94441 | JGI IMG/M metagenome (GOLD analysis project Ga0074046, IMG submission 94441) | Bog forest soil microbial communities from Calvert Island, British Columbia, Canada - Bog Forest MetaG ECP23OM3 | ecosystem: Environmental > Terrestrial > Soil > Wetlands ...
AGTAACCAGCTACACCGCCGAGACCCGCCGCTGCGCCCAGGACCCCCGCCGCGCACTCCAGATTCTGGACCTCACAGCCCTCTCGCCTGGCTAAACACCGCCTACGACTTTGGCAAACCCCTGCAGTATCCTGAGGGAAGCTGGGTTGAACGAAGACGGAAGCCAGGCTGAAGCGCGGAGGGGTGAGTCGTGAGCCAGCATGCGATCGTGATCGAAGGCGACGGCTCGACCAACTACAGTGCCTATGCCCTTGATCTGCCTGGCGTAGTGGCCACGGGCGACGCTCTAGAAGAGTGTGAAGCTGAGATGCGCGAAGCGATCGCTTTTCACATCGAAGGCCTGCGGCTTGCTGGCGAACCGGTACCGCCAGCCACAAGCCATGTCGCGATCGTTACCGTTGCCGCGTAGCTCCTAGCTCCTCAAACTCGCGCCGAGCCCTGGGTTTCCCTTCCAGCGTGGATATACGATCTGCCGCAGCCTTAGCCCGGTACCTGGAACCAGGGCGCTCGGGCCACCTCGAAGCAGCGCTGCCACGGTGTCACAGGGCGTGCCACCGGCGGCCGTCCCTCTCGATGAGCTGTGTGGCTTCTTGGGGTCCCCACGTGGCCGCGTGGTAGAGCGGAATCGGATCCGGCTCGTCTTGCCAGTAGGCCAGCAGCGGGTCGACGATACGCCAGGATCGGGCCACCTCATCGGCACGGATAAACAACGTAGCGTCGCCGATCAGCGCATCGAGTATGACGCGCTCGTAGGCGTCGTCGCGCGATTCGCCATAACCGTGCGAGTAGGAGAAGTCCATCGATGCCTTGCGGATGCGGAACTCATGGCCCGGCACCTTGGCGCCGAAACGCAGGCTGACGCCTTCGTCTGGCTGCACCCGCGCCACCAGCGCATCGGGTCCCAGGGTCACGGCCTCCGCCGGGAACAGCGGCAGGTGCGGCGGCCGCCGGAACTCCATGACCACCTCGGTCGTGCGGCGCGGCAGGCACTTGCCGGTCCGGACGTACACCGGCACATCTGCCCACCGCCAGTTGTCGATGTGCAGCCGCAGCGCCACGAAGGTCTCCGTCGAGCTCAGCGGGTCGACGCCGCTTTCCTCCCGGTAGCCCTTGATCAAGTTGTCCCGGGTGCCGCCGCGGGTGTACTGGCCCCGGACCGCCCGCCGGGCGATGTCCCCGGGCTCGGTCAGCGGCCTGATCGCGCGGAGCAACTTGACCTTCTCGTCGCGGATGGCCTCGGGATGGAAGGACGTCGGCGGCTCCATCAGGAACAGCGACAGCACCTGCAGGACGTGGTTCTGGACGATGTCGCGTACCGCACCGGTCACGTCGTAGAACCCGCCGCGCGAGCCCACCCCGATCGTCTCGGCCACCGTGATCTGTACGTTGTCGACCCAGTTCCGGTTCCAGATGGGCTCGAAGATCGAATTGGCGAAGCGCAGGGCCAGCAGGTTCTGAACGGTGTCCTTAGCCAGATAGTGATCGATGCGGAAGATCTGCGACTCCTTGAACGACGCGCTGATGTCCGCGTACAGGCTGCGGGCGCTCGCCTCGTCCCATCCGAACGGCTTCTCGATCACCAGCCGCGGCCAGTCTCCCTCCGCGGCGACGTTCGCCCCTGAGGCGCCCAGCTGGACGGCGATGATGCCGAAAAGGCGCGGCGGCGTCGCCAGGTAGAACACGCGGTTCCCGGCGGTGCCTGGCGTGCGGTCACATTCGGCGAGCACCTCGCCCAGGCGGCGGTACGTTTCCGGGTCGTCATAGCCGCCGCTGACGTACCGGAAGCTGGCTTTCGGCGCCCATTCTGCGGCCGCGCCTGCCCCGCCGGGGACCTCCGACAGGCACTTGTCCGCCCACTCTTCGTCGCTCATTGCGGTCCGGGCGACGCCTACCAGGGCAAACTCGGGCCTAATCCGGTGATGGACCGCGAGCTGGCGGATCGCAGGCAGAAGCTTGCGCTCGGTCAAGTCACCGGACGCACCGAAGATGACCAGCGCGCAAGCCGGTGCCCGCCGCGCCGCGTCATCTTGAATTTCGCGGTCATGGAAGTTAGCCCCGTCCGCCCCGCGTCCGCCAGCATCCGCCCGCTCGCTCATCGCTCCATCATCCAACTCATCCATCAGGGGTAAAAGCCCTGCACCGGTTGATGGCCGCCGTCTGGCGTGATGAGCAGCGCGAAGTCGAGGTGCGGCGAGGCCGTCGTACCTTGTTGCGCGGGGCGGCTGACCATGTCCACCAGCGTGTCGTCGCACTCGCGCAGCAGCCCCAGGACCCCCCAGCTTGCCCTGAGCGGGCACCTGGCGTAGGAAGGTGCTGAGGCCAGTCGCCACGCCGCGGCGCGGCCGCGGTACCGTCACCTGCATAGGTTCACTCAAGCTGACTTCGCCTTCCCCTTCTCACTCCGGGAGCACTGCTCATGGCCGTTGACATGTACTTGAGCATCCCCGGTCTAACCGACGAAAAGGGAGCCGCGCCACCGGGGGCCGTTCTCATCGGCTCGGTGCCGTTCCTTCAGATCTCCGATTTCAGCCTCGGCGTTGCGACCGCAGGCGCTGCGCCCACAGGCGCATCCGCCGGCAAGGTCGAGTTCAATCCCCTCACCGTCGTCCTGCCAGTCGACGTCGTCACCCCCTTGCTGCTCCGAGCCTGTGTTCAGGGGACTCAGTTCGCGGACGCCAGCCTGATCGTGCGGACCGCCGGTACCAGTCCACCGGTCACCACGGAGAAGTACGACTTCAAGACGGTAGTCGTGCGCAGTTTGTCTGTGGCGGGATCGCCCAGCGGGGACCGGCAGAGCCTCACCTTCGGGTACGGCGCCCTGCAGATCACCTTCACCCCGCTTAACGCGCAGGGGAAAGCGGAAACGCCATCGACGGGCGGCTTTGATATCGTCACCAACACGGCCAGCTAACCTCGGTCTGACCGACGGCGTCACTGCGTCGCGCGCTCACGTCACGGTGGGCAGGACCTGTTCGGAGAGCCCGAGAACGTTCGCTAGCGCGGGGTCCCGGTCACCGGTCCGCCACAGGAGATAGCTGAAGACCGGCGGGATCTCCTCGGTGAGCGGGACGATCCGCACGCCGTCGAGGGTCATCTGCCTGACGGCCGAGTCGGTGGTGTAGTGCAGTCCGACGCCGGCCGCGACGAGCGCGACGCACGTCCACGAATCCGGGGCGGTCTGCACGATGTCCGGGGCGAAGCCTGCCGCGTGACAGCCGAAGACGAACATGGCCCGGACGGCCGAGCCGAAGGCTTCGGGCAGCATGATGAAGGGCTCGCCGCGGAGGTCGGCAAAACAGACCGACGCCGCAGCCGCGACCGGGTGGCCCACAGGGACAGCCAGGACGCCGCGTTCGCTGGCTACGGCGCGGCTCTCAACTCCGGGCGGCGCGTGCTCGAAGCGCGCGATGCCCAGGTCCGTGGTGTGTTCCAGCAGTTCCCGCAGCACGGCCGGGCCGTAGCGGCCGGGCCGGAAGGCCAGGTCGATGCGCCGGTATTGCTCACGCACCTTCCGCGCGAGCCTGCCTACCATCACCTGGGACGACGGGCCGCGAAGCTGAACCGCACGTGCCCGCTGTCCCCGCGGCGCGCCGCCGCGACGTCGGAGCGAGCGCGCTCCCCCATCCGCAGGATCGCCGCCGCCGGCTCCAGCAGCGCCCGCCCGGCCGGCGTGAGCTCGACGCGCCGCGTCGTCCGGTCGAACAACGGGGTACCCAGATCGGCCTCGAGGGCCCGGATGGTGCGGCTGAGGTACGGCTGGGCGAGATGCAGGCGCTCGGCCGCGCGGCCGAAGTGCAGGTCCTCGGTGACCGCACTGAACACCTCGAGCTGGGTGAAGTCCACGGCCAGATTATATCGATATCGGAAATAGTAAATAGATTATTGGTATTGGACATGCATCAGAAACGGTCCGAGAATCGAGAGGCATGAGCGACAAGGTCAGCGACGAGGACTTCTCGTACATCCATGCCCAGGTGCGGCGTTTCGTCCGCGACGACGTCGTGCCGCGGGAGAACGAGATCATGGCCGCGGACCGCATCCCCGACGACCTGCGAGCCGCCGCGGCCGGGATGGGGCTGTTCGGATACGCGATACCCGCGGAGTGGGGCGGACTCGGACTGGACCTGCGGCAGGACGTCGAGCTCGCGATGGAGTTCGGGTACACCACCCTGGCGCTGCGGTCGATGTTCGGCACCAACAACGGCATCGCGGGCCAGGTACTGGTCAACTTCGGCACTGACGTGCAGAAGAAGCAGTGGCTGGAGCGGATCGCCTCCGGCGAGGTCGTCGCCTCGTTCGCGCTCACCGAACCCGGCGCCGGCTCGAACCCGGCCGGCCTGCGCACCCGCGCTCGGCGCGACGGGAGCGGCTGGGTTCTCGACGGGCAGAAGCGCTTCATCACCAATGCCCCGCTCGCGGACTTGTTCGTCGTGTTCGCCCGCACCCGCGAAGCGGGCCCCGAGGGCCCTGGCATCGCCGTGTTCCTGGTGCCCGCCGACACCCCCGGCGTCAGCATCGGTCCGAAGGACGCGAAAATGGGCCAGGAGGGAGCCTGGACCGCCGCCGACGTCATCCTCGACTCGGCCCGGGTAGATGAATCCGCGCTCGTCGGCGGCGCCGAAGAGATCGGCTACCGGGCGGCCATGACGTCGCTGGCCCGCGGACGCGTCCACATCGCCGCGCTCGCGGTCGGCAGCGCCCAGCGGGCCCTGGACGAGTCGGTCGCGTACGCCGCGGCCAACACGCAAGGCGGGATCCCCATCGGGGAGCACCAGCTCGTGCAGGCGATGCTGGCCGATCAGTATACCGGCGTCGCCGCGGGACGCGCCCTCGTCCGTGACGCCGCGGCCGCCTACGACAGCGGCGCCGACCGGCGGGTCGCGCCGTCGGCGGCCAAGCTCTTCTGCACCGAGATGGCCGGCCGCGTGGCCGATCTCGCGGTGCAGGTGCACGGCGGCACCGGGTATATGCGCGAGGTACCGGTCGAGCGGATCTACCGCGAAGTCCGCCTGCTCCGGCTGTACGAGGGAACGAGCGAGATCCAGCGCCTGATCATCGGCGGCTCCCTGATCCGTGACCAGCGGGCTTCCAGGCCCGGCGTGTCGGCCTAGCGGCCCGTCTGAAAGTCTGTACATCATGCGTGAGGTCGTGATCTGTGAACCAGTCCGTACCCCGATCGGCCGGTACGGCGGGGCGCTGAAACCGCTCAGCGCCGCGGAACTCGGCGAGATAGCGTTGCGTGGCCTGCTTGACCGGACCGGGCTCGACCCCGCCGCCGTCGACGACGTCGTGCTCGGTCACTGCTACCCAAGCAGCGAGGCGCCCGCGATCGGCCGCATGGTCGCGCTCAACGCGGGCCTGCCGGTGACCGTGCCTGGCATGCAGGTCGACCGGCGCTGCGGCTCCGGGCTGCAGTCGGTGCTCCAGGCCGGAATGCAAGTGAGCACGGGCGTGCACGAACTGATGATCGCGGGCGGGGCGGAGAGCATGAGCAACGTCCCGTTCTACTCCACCGAGATGCGCTGGGGCATCAAGGGCCCGGGAGTGACCCTGCACGACGGGCTCGCCCGGGGGCGGGTCACGGCGGGCGGGCGGGATTACCCGGTTCCGGGCGGCATGCTGGAGACCGCCGAGAACCTGCGGCGCGAGTACGGCATCTCCCGGGCCGAACAGGACGAGCTCGCCCTCATCTCGCACCGGCGGGCGGTCGCCGCGCAGCGATCCGGGGTGTTCGCCGAGGAGATCGTCCCGGTCACGGTCAAGACCCGCAGGGGCGAGGACGTCGTCGACATCGACGAGCATCCGCGCGCCGACGCCTCCCTTGAAACGCTGGCCGGCCTGAGGCCCGTACTGATCAAGCAGGACCCTGAGGCCACCGTCACCGCGGGCAACGCCAGCGGGCAGAACGACGCGGCCGCGATGTGCGTCGTCACGCACCCGGAGCGAGCCGACGCGCTGGGGCTGCGGCCCCTAGTTCGCCTCGTGTCGTGGGCGGTTTCCGGCGTGCCGCCCAAGATCATGGGAATCGGGCCCGTCCCGGCGAGCCGGGCCGCGCTGGAGCGCGCCGGACTGAAGCTGTCCGACATGGACCTGATCGAGCTCAACGAGGCCTTCGCAGCTCAGGTGCTCGCGTGCACCCGGGAATGGGGTTTCGGCGAGGCCGACTTCGAACGCCTCAACGTCCACGGCTCGGGGATCTCGCTAGGCCACCCGGTCGGAGCCACCGGCACCCGCATCCTGACCACGCTGGCGCGGGAGATGGATCGGCGGCAGGTCCGGTATGGCCTGGAGACGATGTGCATCGGCGGCGGCCAGGGCCTCGCCGCGATCTTCGAGAAGGTCTCCGGATGAGCGGAGTACCCGCCTCGTTCGGGAAAATCCTGGGCTGTACCGGCCGCCCGCGTTCAGCCTGATCGATCGCGCGGCCGACTGACCTCGGCCCGAACGGCTTCGGTGTCCGCTCCGAGTGCGGGCACCCGCCCGGCAGCGGCGGTCCAGTCGCGAGCTCTGGAATAGGCTTACAGGGCAGTCCCGACGTCGGCGATCGGTATGCCGGGTTTGGCCGGCTGCCCCGGGAGCCCGGTGATGGCACAGGATCCGGCTTCGGCCTGCACGAGCAGGTCGTAGGCAGCTTGTGGTCGAGCGGACCACCACGGCCGTAGCCGGAGATATCGACCACGATCAGCCGCGGATAGCGGTCGGCGAGCGTCTCGGGGGCGAGCCCGAGGCCGCCGAGCGCACCGGGAGCAAGGTTGCTGACCAGGACATCAGCGCGCTCGAGCAGGCCGGTGAACACGTCGAGGTCCGGCGGCTCGGTCAGGTCAAGGGCCGCGGACTCCTTGCCGTGGTTCAGCCACACGAAATGGGCGCCCATGCCCCGGACCACGCCGTCGTAGTGCCGGGTCGCGTCACCGGAACCGGGCTGTTCGATCTTGATCACCCGGGCGCCGAGGTCGGCGAGGTGCCGAGTGCACAACGGGGCCGCGATGGCTTGTTCGAGCCCTAGGACGGTGATCCCGGACAACGGCGCCACAGGCGTGGATCTGGGCTCCGGGTCGCGTTCGCCGGCCGTGGTCATTCTCCTTTTCCCGACTGGGCCCGGACCGGAATGTCGTCGATGGGTGTCGCGGGGTCCAGTGACGACAAGTCCCCTTGCCGCTCGTCCAGGTAACGGGACCGGATGGCGCGCCGCATGATTTTCCGTTCTTGGTCTTCGGCAAGGTCTTCACCACGTGCAGGGCCGGGGCGAACGAGCGGCCAACATGATGAACCGCTGTCGCCACCAGGTCGTCATGATCGACTCCATCATCGCGCAGGACGACGGCTTCCGGGACGACCGGTACGAAGAGCACGACCTGGTCGCCGCGCGATATTCCCAGCCCGGTCAGGTTGGCCGCGCACCGGCGGACCTCGGCATCGAGTTCGGCAAAGGTCAGCGTGCGCCGCTGGCCGCCGTCACCTTCGTATACCACGGCCGTCTTGCGTGCCATCGACCCGGTGGCATGGCGATGTGAACACAACGTCGCCGCGTTCAGGCGCCCACCAGGGAACCAGGGGACCATCTCACCTTATATATTATGTTGACAACCCCTGATCGGATGGGCGAGCCGGTGCAGAACAGCCGAGCCCCATGTCCGGGAAGGCCGTGCCCGCGGCGACGCTGATGGCGCGGATCAGCCTCGTGCCTGGAACGGTTCGATGAGCTGCTCGCCGAGAAGCAGCAGGACCGGTCCCGCCGAATCATCCTGCTCGACCGGGACCGGTCGGCCGTCTAGGCCGGTACGCCCTACGGCATCGCTGCGGGAAGGGAACCTCGCACAGCCCGCCAGGATGTCCCAGATCGTCAGCGCGACGCCGAGGTTGACGCGCTGGATGTCCGGCGCGTGGTGAAGCCGGTGGTAGGCAGGGCTCACGAGCACGCGGCCGACCGGGCCGAAGGTCCAACGGAGATTAGCGTGCTGGAGAGTGCCGATACATATGTAGATCGTGATCAGCACCGGAGCTATCGGACGCGTCGGCATCAGGACCACGACCGGGACAGTCGCCAGAAGAAACCCCGTCGTATGCATGAGAGGGTGCGCACGGAATGACGTCAGGACGCTCAGCTCCTCCTGGCTGTGATGAAGGGCGTGGAAGCGCCACAGGGGACCGAGCCGGTGATCGGCGTAGTGGGCCAGCCAGTTGGCTCCGTCCATGGCCACCACGGTCAGCGGCATGAGCAGCCAGCCGGGCCAGTGTTCCGTCGATCGCAGCTCGATCCAGCGCGCATGACTACCGATCAGCGCCGCCGCCCCGACACTGAGCAAGGTCATCAGCGGGATCACCACGGCGGCGTGCAAGGCCAGGAAGCACGCATCCTGAACGTGGCCGCGGGCCAGAACCGGACGACGCTCCGCTGGCCATATTCGCTCGCAAATCCCGGTCGCGACAACCAGCGCCACCAGAAGGGGAGCGGCGAGTTCGGCCCGGCCCGCCGAGAGCACAGTTTCGAGGCCGCCTTGTCTGAGCAGCCCGGCAACAGCGACCCAAAGGACGGAGACCGTTATCCCGGCCAGGACAAACGAGGAGGGGCACAGGCGTCGCCACCAAGCGAGCCGAACTCCTGTCTGCCCGTCTACAGCGGCCCGGTCTTGGTGCGCAGCGAACAGCGGCACGCGATCTCCGGCCGCTGGTGCTCGCACCGGGACCTGCGAAGCGGACACTAGAGCTCCTCGACTCGCGGTGGGCCGGCGCAACTCTCGACGCGTCTTGGGTTGAAGATTACAACCAGCGGAATTAGAGATCGATCGGCGCACCGAGCCTCGCTCACGCCGCTGCGGGGACGCTGCGGGGACGCTGCCCCGACAAGGTGCCCGTTTGCCAAATTAACTTAATCATTTTACTATATTAGACAATGTTCGGGGATTCGCCACCCGGTAATCGCCCGCAGGCGTCCGCTGAGCGGACGCCCTGGGTCCGACACGAACTCATCCGAGTCACAAGCCGGCGACCGGGCTACGCATCCCGCCGACTCCGGCACGACTCAGCCAGGAAAGGAGAGGCGTACATGAACGAGGCGTGTGATCGGTGCGGACCTGCAGTGCGCGCCGCGTACCGCGTGGAGCGGCGCGGCGAACTGTACCTGTGCAGGCACTGCGCGAGCCAGCAGTGGGAGGCGCTCTCCGCCCAGGGCTGGACTATCTGGCCCGCTGGGGCGCTGGCAGTCGCGCCGCAAGCCAACGAATTTCCCAGCGCGGCGTGACAGCGATTAAGATCCCTGACCCGATGCCTGCGGCGGGACGCCGCTCTTGGTGATCTGGCTATTCCCCCAGCGGTCCAGGCTCCTCCGGCTTATGCTGAGGAAACAGGCTGGCTCTCAGCACAATTGGGGGGATGCCATGCCAGATGACAACGCCCATGCGGCTGACGACACAAGCAAGCTCCGGGCCAGGTTCCCCCGGTGGGGCATCCTGTTTGATCCGCTGGAAAGCGTGTGGGTCGCGGTCCGGGGTAGGCGAACGCTGGTCGCGGCCAGCAGCCCGGAGAAGCTGACCGAGCAGGTGGAGGCAGCGGCCCGCGGCGAGGCCGGGCCGGATGAGGGCGACAAGACCAAGACATGGCGTGCCCTCCGCAAGCATGGGCGCGGCTAGCAGCTGCGGCGGAGCGGAATGGTCCCCCATGGCGCGCGGCAGCCTGACATCGCTTGCCGACCGGTCTATTGGACATACTGCCTGCAAGCGAGACAGTGGCTGGCTAGACTGGGTGGCCCAAGAGGAAGCCAAGAAGCGGGACCGGCCTCAGGCGCATGTTCGCCGGCGGCGGCGCATCAGGGGGGCGGGATTGCTGCGTGACCCGTTCACTCCCGCGGCGGTAATGACCGGCCAGCGGTGGCCGGATTTTCCTTTCGGCGGCTGACCGTGGTAACACGCTCTGCCTCCTCGGGGCTGCTGGGGCTGAAACCGGCCGGTCCGCGTCTCCTGCTGGCTGCGGCTCGGCTGCCCTATGGCGCAATGGCGTTCCTGGCGAACCTGGAACGCTGGGCCCGGTCGGCGGCTGGGCGCGCGGCGGGCCTGTTCGCGGTGATCGCTGGGGCGTACGTGGTGGGCGCGGAGCTGGGGTGGCATCACTTCAGCTCGGGCCTGGCGTTCGGTTACCCCCCGTCTGGTGTCGATGTGGCGGCCCTGCTGCTGATGGCGCGGCGGCGCTGGCCGGTAGTGATCGCCGCGATCGTTGTCAGCGAGGTCGGCGTCGATCTTCAGCATCAGCTGACGCTCACGGTGGCGCTGGCATCGGCGCTAGCCAACGTGGTGGAGCCGGTGACCGGCGCGTTGCTCGTCCGCTGGTTCTGCGCAGGACGGCGGCCGGACCTCGCGACCCGCCTGGGTCTGGGCCGGTTCGTATTGGGCGCCGCGGTGCTCGGGCCGGTGGCGGGCGGGCTGGTCGGGGCCTCAGTGAGCTGGGCGAGCAAGGGCGGCTGGTGGCCGGGGCTGGTGCTGCAATGGTGGGCCGGGGACGGAATCGCGGTGCTGGTGATCGGCGGCCCGTTGCTGCTGTGGGCTCAGCGGCGGGCACTGGTGTCCTCGCGGTGGCTCGAACTGGTGCTGGTGGTCCTGCTCACGGCCGGGCTTTCGGTCGTGGCGTTCCGCTTCGGCGAGCCGTCCAGCCTGCTGCTCTTGCCGATCCTGGCGTGGGCGGCGTTCCGGCTACGTGACCTGGGCGTGGTTCTTACTGGCGCGGCGTTCGCGGCGGTGGCCAACTACATGACGGCGGCCGGGTACGGCGAGTTCGCTCATCTGGGGGTGTCGTCCTCAGCTTCGGTGGCCGTGACGCAGGCTTATATCGCCTTGGTCGTCCTGGTCGGCTGGGTGCTGGCTCAGGAAGTCGCGGGCCGGATGTCGGCGGTGCAGGACCGGGACAGCGCACGGCTGGAGCGAGCGGTGGCCGAGGCCCGGCGGGAGGCCGCCGAACTGGGCGCGGTGCTCGCCGATGCCGCTACGGTCAGCTCCGTCGGTGACCAGGTCTCTGCCGCGGTCCGCGCCCGGCTGGACGCGGCGCATGTGGTGATCAGCGTGCTGGCCGCCGACGGACGTCGGTTCGAGCCGCTCGCGGGTGGCGATGCTGCCGCGCAGGTGGATGCTGCCGCGCAGGTGGCGGTCATGTCGGCGCAGTGGACGATCGATTCCGACGCGCCGGGACCGCGCGCGGTCCGGGACCGCACTGGCGTGTACCTGGCTGACCTGAGGGCATCCGAGGCGGGGATCGGGTCCACGGCCGCCCTTCCGTTGCTCACTGAGGTCGGCGCGCTTGGCTATCTCGGCGTATGGTGGGCCGGGCCGCGTGAGGCGACCGCCGTGGAACGCGAGTATCTGCGGAGCATGGCCGAGACGACGAGCCGTGCCCTGGAGCGGGCCCGGCTCCGGGAGGCCGAGCAGCGCGAGCACGCGCGGGTCGAGGCACTTGCCGAACTCACCCGGCTGCTCGCCGCGGCCCTGACCCCCGAGGCGATCGGCGAGGTGGTGGCCGATCGCGTCCGCGCGGCCGTCGGCGGCGCCGACGCGCTATGCCTCGGCGTCATCAGCCAGGACGGCCGGCGGCTGGTATGGATCACCACGGCCGGCTACGCCGGGGAGGTCCCCGGGCAGTTCCCGGACCTGCCGATGGACGTCCCCGCGGCCGCGACCGATGCCGCCCGGACCGGCCGCCCGGTGATCATCCGGACGCCCGCCGAGTATGAACAGCGCTATCCGGGCCCGCAGACCCCGGCGGTCGTCGCGCACGGATCGAGCTGGCTGACATGGCCGCTGTGGGTGGGCTCAGCACCCGTCGGCGCGATCGGCCTGATGTGGAGGCATCCCCAGCAGTTCGAGGCGGGGCAGCTCGCCTTCGTCGCCGCCGTCGCCGACCTCGTTGCGCAGGCTCAGGTCCGCGCCCGCGTCTATGCCGATGAGCACGCGCTCGCCGCGGTTCTGCAGCGCGCGATCATGCCCACGACGGCCGCGGTGATTCCCGGCCTGGAGATCGGAGCCGGCTACCGGCAGGCCGGAATGACCCAGCAGATCGGCGGGGACTGGTACGACGCGATGGCCCTGCCGGGCATGCGCGCCTACCTGGCTGTCGGCGACGTGGTCGGACACGGGCTGACTGCCGCCGAGGACATGACACAGCTGCGCAACGCCGGGCGTACCCTGGCCATCGCCGGCTATCAGCCCGCCAGCATCCTTGAAGAACTGGCGCGCGTCACCGACTGGGCGACCAGCGGGAAGTTTGCCACCGTGGCGGCTGCGATCATCGAGCCCGACGTATCCCTGGTCACCTACGCCACCGCGGGCCACCCGCCGATCCTGATCCGCCGCGCCAAGACCGGGACGGTGGAGATCCCCCCGCCCGCCGAGGGGCCAGCCCTGTGCCTCCCGAGCGACCAAGGCTGTCCGCAGTACACCCAGGGCCAGACGGGTTTCGACGTCGGCGACATCATGCTCATGTACACCGACGGGCTGATCGAGCGGCGCGGCGAGGATCTCGAAGAAGGCATAGCCCGTGTCGCCGAACGATTGCAGGCATGGCAGCCCGGCGCGCCGCTCGGCAGCCTTTGCGACGAATTGATCGCGTCCCTCGGCGCCGAACCCCAGCTCGACGACATGTGCGTGCTGGCCGTCTCCCGGCCAGGACCGGACCGGGCACAGGGAGAAGTGTTCTGAGCCGCACGCCGGGCACCTCCGGCAGGCTTCGGCTTTCCCGGCTAACACGCGGTCATCTCGGCGGCGGTGCGGGCGTGGGCGCCCTCGAGGAAGCCGACTAGCACGCCGCAAGACCCGTCGGGCGGGGAGTTGTCGAGCACGACGTTGAGCTCGTCGTCGAGGCTGGGCACGAAGCCGTTGAGGCCCTGCTCGCGCCAGAACGGCGTCGGGTAGCCGACCTGGAACTTGATCACCGAGCCGGCCGGGATCTGCTGGTGGGTGAATGCGAGGAGTGCGGCCTGGCTTGTCTGCGCCGTGCGGACTGGGATGGCACCGCGGTGACGGGCTCAGCGCCACGCGGTCAGCTCGTTACGCGCTCCGGGTAATCGAACCGGGAGTGAGCAAGACAAGCAGCCCCTCCGGGTCGCGCACGGTCGCCAGGGTTATCGGCCCGCGGGGTGTCGATTGTGTGACGCGCCGGGGCGGGCCACCGAGGCCGAGAGCCGCAAGCCGGCTCAGCGTGGCCTCCACGTCGACGAAAAACGACAGCAGGAAGAACCCAGTCCTCGGCGGCGAGGGCGGCGGCCCGTCTGGGACGTCACCGTCGAACACGTTGAGCTCCAAGACACCGGCGTGGTCGTCCGGAACTCCCGTGTCGCCGAGGAAGACCGCGCGCACGCGGCGGCTGGGCGCGTCGAACAGGTCCGGCCAGTCACCCTCAACGTGCCGGTCATGCAACAGGTCGAGGCCGAGGCCGTCCCGGTAGAAGCGCAGGCTGGCGTCGAGGTCGCGGACCACCACCACGGAATGATGAATGCCTCCGGGCATAGCACGCAACGCTAACAGCCTAAGCCGCGAGCCTGACGCAGCCCCCTCTCCGTCATGTCGCAGGCCAGGGTAAGGCCAGGGTAAGGCCAGCGATGTCACGGGCGCGACGCGCCCGCCCGATCCGCGATCGTGGGGCAGTACCAGCTGTGCCGCTGGCGCGGAAGGCGTTGTCCCGCAACGTCGGGCCGGAGCCGACCGGTCCGCCTCTTCCGCCGCCATGTCAGCTCATCGGGAAAGGGAGGAGATCCTATGTCCAGCGAAACTGTAGTCCGCCCCTTCCGTGCCGGTTTTCCGGACGAGGAGGTCGCCGAATTGCGGAGGCGCGTAAACGCGGCCAGGTGGCCCGAGCGCGAGACGGTCACCGACGATTCGCAGGGCGTGCGGCTCGCGATGATGCAGGAGCTCGCGCGCTACTGGGGGAGCGACTACGACTGGCGCAAGTGCGAGGCGAAACTGAACGCCCTGCCGCACTTCATGACCGAGATCGACGGGCTTGACATTCATTTCATCCACGTCCGCTCCCAGCACGAGGACGCGCTGCCGATGATCGTCACCCATGGGTGGCCTGGCTCGATCATCGAGCAGCTGAAGATCATCGAGCCGCTCACCAATCCCACGGCGCATGGCGCGAGCGCATCGGATGCGTTCGATCTGGTGATTCCCTCGCTGCCGGGCTACGGGTTCTCCGCCAAGCCGGCCACCACCGGCTGGGATCCTGCCCGCATCGCACGTGCCTGGGTGGTGCTGATGAAGCGCCTGGGATACACCCGGTTCGTGGCGCAGGGCGGCGATTGGGGCGCGGCCGTCACGCAGGCGATGGGGGAACAGGCCGCTCCGGAGTTGCTCGGCATTCACTCCAACATGCCTGGTACCGCCCCAGCCGCCATCAACAAGGCGGTCCAGCGCGGCGACCCGCCGCCACCGGATCTGTCAGCCGAGGAGAAAAGCGCGTACGAGCAGTTGAGGACCTTCTACGCCAAGCACGTGGCCTACGCGCAGATCATGACGACGCGCCCGCAAACGTTGTACGGACTGGCGGACTCACCCGTCGACCTGGCCGCGTTCATGCTGGACCACGTCGACGGTACCGGCCAGCCCGGGCTCGTCGAACAGGCCCTGCAGGGGCACCTGACGGGCGCCCTGACCCGGGACGACATCCTGGACAACATCACGCTGTACTGGCTGACGAACACCGGGGTTTCCTCGGCTCGCCTGTACTGGGAGAACAAGGCGGACTTCTTCGACGCCAAGAACATCTCCATTCCGTTTGCCATCAGCGTCTTCCCCGACGAGCTGTATCAAGCCCCGCGGAGCTGGGCAGAACGCGCGTATCCCCGCAACCTCATCCACTACAACAAGCTCGACAGAGGCGGCCACTTCGCCGCCTGGGAACAGCCGGACCTGTTCTCCGCCGAGATGCGCGCCGCGTTCAAGTCGCTGCGCTGACTAGACAACCGGCGGCGGCGCGCCAGCTGCGCGCCGCCGGACGGCACACGCGACGGCACCGGCCGGGCCACTGGCCGGGCACCCAGCCATATGGAGGGCATTGTCATGACAGCACACTGGCGCGCGCCCGCCGGGCTGCACGTGGCCTCGGCCCGGCTGCCCGATGAGGGTGAGCTGCCTTCGTTGGACGGCGCGACCGGCTGGCTCAACTCGCCGCCGCTGACACCAGCCGGGCTGCGCGGGAAAGTGGTCCTGGCCGGTTTCTGGACCTATACCTGCATCAACTGGCTGCGCCAGCTTCCCTACCTGCGCGCCTGGGACGGCAAGTACTCCGGCCACGGGCTGGTGGTGATCGGCGTCCACACGCCCGAGTTCTCCTTCGAGCACAACGTCGGCAATGTCCTGCAGGCCGTGCAGGAGATGGGGATCACCTACCCGGTCGCGACCGATAATGACTACGCGGTATGGCGTGCCTTCGGCAACCACTACTGGCCCGCGCTCTACTTCGCCGACGCGCAGGGCCGTATCCGGCATCACCACTTCGGCGAAGGCGAATACGGCCAGTCGGAAATGGTCATCCAGCAGCTGCTGGCCGAGGCCGGATCCGCAGGCGCCGGTACGGACCTGGTCTCGGTGGAGACCCGCGGCCTGGAAGCCCCGGCCGACTGGACCAGTCTGCGATCACCGGAAAACTACACCGGCTACGGCCGCACTGAGAACTTCGCCCCGCCGGGCGGCGCTGTGCCCGGTAAGCCGCACCTCTACACCATCCCCGCGCGGCTGGGGCTCAACCAGTGGGCCCTTTCGGGGGACTGGACTATGGCCGAAGAGGCCACCACGCTGAACGCCACGAACGGGCACATCGCCTGCCGCTTCCACGCCCGCGACCTCAACCTCGTCATGGGACCGGCAGCACCAGAAACCCCCGTGCGATGCCGCGTCTTCATCGACGGACAGCCCCCCGGCGAGGCACACGGAAGCGACGTCGACCGCGATGGCAACGGCACGGTCACACAGCAGCGGGTATATCAGCTCATCCGTCAGCCCGGCCCCATCACCGACCGCACCTTCGAGATCACCTTCCTCGACCCCGGGGCTCAGGCCTACGCATTCACCTTCGGCTAGAACAGGACAATCACCATGGACACGAGCAAGACACCGGGGACTGACCCGCCTTTCGGCCCGGTGAGGCAGATCGAGGCCGGCGTGCTGAACACCGGTTACGTCGAGGCTGGCCCGGCCGGCGGCCCGGCGGTCATGTTGCTGCATGGCTGGCCCTACGACATTCACAGCTTTGCCGATGTCGCGCCGCTGCTGGCGGCGGCGGGCTACCGGGTCATCGTCCCGTTCGTCCGCGGCTACGGGACCACCCGCTTTCTTTCGGACGACACGCCCCGTAACGGCCAGCAAGCGGCGGTGGCGGTGGATGTCACCGCGCTCATGGATGCGCTCGGCATCGGCAAGGCCATCCTGGCCGGCTTCGATTGGGGGGCGCGGTCAGCCGACGTCATCGCGGCGCTGTGGCCGGACAGGTGCAAGGCCCTGGTCTCGGTGAGCGGGTACCTGATCGGCAGCCAGGCGGCCAACGCCGCGCCACTGCCACCGCAGGCCGAGTACGCCTGGTGGTACCAGTACTACTTCGCCACCGAGCGCGGCCGGGCCGGCTACGACACCTACCGGCGCGATTTCAACAAGTTCATCTGGCAGCTCGCCTCACCGAAGTGGGCCTTCGACGACGCCACGTTCGCGCGCAGCGCGGCCGCCTTCGCCAACCCCGATCACGTCGCGATCGTGATCCACAACTACCGCTGGCGGCTCGGACTGGCCGCAGGCGAGCCGCAATACGACGACCTGGAGAAGCGGCTCGCCGACGCTCCGGCCATCGCCGTGCCCACCATCACCCTCGAAGGCGACGCCAACGGCGCGCCGCACCCGGAGGCCGGCGCCTACGCCGGCAAATTCACCGGCAAGTACGAGCACCGGACCATCTCCGGCGGCGTCGGGCACAACCTGCCCCAGGAAGCACCCCAAGAGTTCGCCCAGGCCATCATCGACGCCGACCATCTCTGACCGCCACTCATCAGCCCACGGCCCCTGCGGGCCGGCATACTCAGGCCGGGTTGGCACCGGCCGCCATCGCGGCCTAGCACCTGCTGCGGGGGCCGTTGAAGAAAGGGAGCAACAAGTGAATGCGACAGTCCAGCAGGCCCAGCAGATCGGCGTCAAGCCGACGATCGTGCTCGTGCACGGCGCCTTCGCCGACGCCTCCAGTTGGAACGGCGTCATCGAGCGGCTGCAACAGCAGGACTACACCGTCGTCGCCCCAGCGAATCCGCTGCGCGGCGTGGCCGCCGATTCGGCTTACACCGCCAGTCTGCTCGACCAGATCGACGGCCCGGTGCTGCTGGCCGGGCACTCCTACGGCGGCGCGGTCATCACCAACGCCGCGACCGGCGCCCCGAACGTGGTCGGCCTGGTCTTTGTAGCGGCCTTCGCCCCCGATGAAGGCGAACGCCTGGGCGAAGCCGCGAGCGACTCCAAGGACAGCATCCTGAACACGGCCCTGGTCCAGTACCACTTTCCGGCCGGACCGGACGGGCAGACCGCGGTCGAGTTCGCGATCAACCCCGCGCTGCTCCGGGAGGCCTTCGCCGCCGACCTGCCCGCCGAGACCACCGCGCTGATGGCCGCTACCCAGCGCCCGGTCGCCGCCGCAGCGTTCACCGACGCGTCCGGACCGCCCGCCTGGAAGAGGCTGCCGTCCTGGGCGGTGGTCGCCACCCGCGACAAGGCCGCCGGTGCCGACGTCGTCCGTTCGATGGCCCGGCGGGCGGGCGCCGGCATCGTCGAGGTCGAGGGCTCGCACGTGATCATGATCTCTCAGCCGCAGGCGGTGACCGACCTCATCCTGACAGCGGCCCAGGCCGTCGCTGATCCACGCCGGTAGGCGACATGAGCACGGTACCAAGATCAGCGCGACTGGGGCGGGCGGGCCGCCTGTGTCGCCGCCGCTGATCATGGACGGGAAGGTGGCCATCATCACCGGTGGCTCCCGGGGTATCGGCGCCGGTCTGGTGGCCGGGTACCGGGGGCGGGGCTGGGCGGTGGTGGCCACCGCCCGCACGATCAATCCCTCGGACGACCCGGGCGTGCTCACCATCGCCGCAGACCTCACTGAGCCCGCCACCGCCGGCCGCATTGTGGGCGCGGCGCTGGACCGGTTCGGCCGCATCGACACCCTGGTCAATAACGCGGGGGTGTTCATCTCCAAGCCGTTCACCGACTTCACGCCCGCCGACTACGCCGCCGTCGTCGGGGTCAACCTCACCGGGTTCTTCTGGCTGACCCAGCGCGCCATCACCGAGATGGCTAGCCGGTACGGCGGCCACGTGGTCAACGTCCCGGCCGCCCTGGCCGAGGTCGCGGACTCCGGCGCGCCCTCGGTGCTGGCCGCGCTGACCAAGGGCGGCGTGACCGCGGCCACCCGGTCGCTGGCCGTCGAGTACGCCTGCTTCGGCATCTGGGTCAACGCCGTCTCACCGGGCATCATCCAGACCCCGGTGCCCCCGCCGGAAAGCTACGGGCACCTCGGCGACCAGCTGCCCCCGCTGGGGCGGGCCGGCGAGGTCAGCGACGTCGTGGACGGCATCTTGTTCCTGGAGTTCTCGCCCTACATCACCGGCGAGATCCTGCACATTGACGGCGCCCCAAATCGCCAGATCGCCGGCCACTGACACTGAGCAAGTCGAGCTGAGAAGGGAGCCGGCTGATGGCAGTCAGCTTCGTACCGGACATCAGGCCGTTGGTCACTGAGATGGACATCGCGCACATGAAGGGCTTCGGCGTTTGGCTGGATGACTTCGACTACATGCCCGACCCGGCTCACGCGCAGAAGGTCCTGGACGCGGTCAGCGCACGGGCGATGCCGCCAAGCAGCAGCGGCGAGCCGCCCTGGTCGCCGGATAGCGTCCAGCTCTTCCGCGGCTGGATCGCCGCCGGATACCAGGCCTAGGAGCGGCGGTGCGGGCTGCGGGAGTGCGCCGGTTCAGCGGCTCGGTGGAGGTCCTGGAATTGCCTGGGCCCCGGGCGCTGCGGCCGGATGAGGTCCTGATCGACGTGCGGGCGTGCGGGGTGGGCAACTGGGACGAGTTCGCCCGCACCGGAGACTGGGACCTGGGTGCCCGGCCGCCTATGGCGCTGGGCGCGGAGGCGGCCGGGCTCGTTGCCGCGGTCGGAGACCAGGTAGCGGGAGTCAAGGCGGGCGACCGGGTGACCGCGCATTCGGTGCCGCTGCGCGAGGAGGGGGCCTGGGCCGAGCAGCACGTCGCCGCCTCCGGTCATGTTGCCATCTTGGCCGCGGCAGTGCCATTCGATGCCGCCGCGGCGCTGCCGGTCCCGGCGCTCACCGCCGACCAGGCGATCGGCGACGCGCTCGAGGTCCGTGCCGGGCAGACCGTCCTGGTGCATGGCGCTGGCGGCGTGACCGGAGGTATGCTCGTCCAGCTGGCCGCGCACCGCGGGGCAACGGTCATCGCCACGGCGGGCGCGGACAGCGCCGGCCGAGTAGCCGCGATGGGGGCCAGCACCGTTCTCGACTATCACCGGCCGGACTTGGCCCGAGCGGGTGCGCCTGCTGACCGGCGGCGGCGTCGATGTGGCGGCCAACGCGGCACGCGCGGGCTCCGGCGAGGCGGTGCGGGCGGTGCGGGACAGCGGCCGACTGGCCACGATCACCGCGGACCTGCCGGCCGCCGAAAGGGACATCACCATGCGGGCGGTGCAGGTCGTCCCAGAGGCAGACGGCTCGGCGCCCTGGTCCAGCTCCTCGCTCAGGGCGTGCTCACAGTTTCCGTAGGTGACAGGTTTCCGCTCGAGCGGGCCGCCGCGGCGCTGGCACACGCCAGGCACGGTGCCCATGGCTCAGCCATCGTGCTGCGGACCGGGAACCCCGGCTGAGGCGAACTAACCCGCACGCGCCAAGCCCGCCCTCGCGGACGCCATACGGTCCGCCCGCCGCCGGAGACAGCCGGGAAGCTTCCGCTGGCGCGCGATGGGCCCATGTTCTGTGTCCTTTCCAGGTGGAGTTGATCGCCGCGGTCCTGCCCAGACAGGCCTAGGGCATGTTCGGTGGTTGTCCACGCCTGGTCAGTTCCTGAGTCGCCGCCAGGATGCTTTTTTGCAGGTCGTTGGGCGAGGCGCTGGCCTGGGCCGGCGTGGCCCTAGCGGCGGCTTGCTTCAGCAGGGCGTCGCGCGGTGGGGCGGATCGTGGCGTGGTACGCGTCAGGAGTTCCCCGAGATGGTTGGCCTGGGCCACGCGTATGCCCGGGTATCGCGGGCCCAGGCCCAGCCCGGGCGGCCTCTTCTTGGCCTGCTGCGGCTCATGCAGGACTTCGGGGCAGAACCGCAGCAGGATCGTTTTGATGATCGACGTGTGATCGAACAGGGTGCTCGATACGGTGCGCGGTTCGGCCCACGGCGAGACGATGATCGCCGGCACGCGCACGCCGTACCTGCCGAACGTTTCGGGCTCATCGTCGGCGGCCTGGGGTGGCGGGACATGATCGTAAAAGCCGCCGTTTTCGTCGTAGACGATGACCAGCAGCGAACGGTCCCACTGCGGGCTGGCCGCCAGCGCGTCGTAGACGGCGAGAACGAGGTCCTGGCCGTCCTTGATGTCGGCCGGCGGGTGGTCGTCGTTGACGGGGAAGCCGAGCGGATTGAAGTTGGCGGCATGGCCCCGCTCGCTCTCGTCAACTCCCATGGCTCTGTCTCCTTCTGGCGTTCCCTTCTGGCTAGCTGGACGCCAGCCCGGTGGCGCCCGAGATCACCAGGAATGAGCCTTGGTCCTTTCCGCGAATGTCCCTGTGCATTACTGCCGCGAGCACGCCCAAGGGCGATGGTCGTATAGCCAGCCCGTGTCTCGCATCACCCATACCGGATGACACGGCACGTACCGCCGACGGGCCAGGCGACCGGGAAGCGTCGCCGGTGTCGACGCCTGGCTCATGGATACAGCAGAAACCGGCTCGGCACGGGTTCCTGGTCGTAGGCGGGACTGTTAGATTTGTCCGGTAGCGGCCAGCGGGCCAGCCGAGATTCCCGGAGGGAGTTAGGTATGGCGCCATCCCAGCCGGGATCAGACGAGGACGAGCTCGGGCCAGTCGATTTCCTCGCTATCGAGTTTCCGGGCGGTCGGCTCACCGCCCCGGGGTTCGAGAAGCTGCTTGCTCTGGCCGACCAGGGCGTCGTCGACATCCTGGACATGGAGTTCGTCGCCAAGGACGCTGACGGCAAGAGCAAGAAGGTTGACGTCTGGGAGTTCGCCGTTCCCGAGGGTGTCGACCTGAGCGCCTGGGCCGGGGCGTCGTCAGGCTTGCTCGATGACTCAGACGTCAGCGAGATCTCCGCGGCGATGGAGCCGGGCAGCGTCGCCGTGGTCGTGATCTACGAGAATCGGTGGGTTCTCGGCCTGGTGGACGCCTGGCGGCGTGACGGCGCGCGGCTGATCGCCGAGGGCGGACTGTCCGCGGCCGACCTCGTCGCTGCCCTCGACGCGACCGAGCCCTCCTCCTGACCCGGCGACATTCCTGACTGCCCCAGCGACGAAGCCAACGACCAGGAGGCCACCGTGGGCATATTGAAGACCGCCGCTACCGTCGCGGTCGCCAGCTCCGTGCACGGTCGGATTCAGCGCCGGCAGCAAGCCCGGTGGGCGGCGCAGGACCAGGCCCACGCGGGCGTACCCGCCCCGCCACCGCCACCGCCGTACGCGCAGCCGCAGCAGGCCTACACCGCGCCCGTGCCTGCCGCCCCGGCTCAGCCCACCGACATGAGTGACCGGCTTGCCCAGTTGAAGCAGCTCGGCGAGCTGCTTCAGGCGGGTGTGCTGACCCAGGCCGAGTTCGACCAGCAGAAGGCCCGTATCCTGAACGGCTGACCTGGCGGCCGATTGCGTCAGGACGTTCGGTGCCCTGCAGCCGGGCTGCGGCGTCGCGAGGCCCATCGTCCGGTGTCCGCCCTGATGATCGCGTTGACCTTGCCGACCAATCGCCTCCGGGCTTCGTCGTCGCGATCCTGGCTGGGCAGCAGACGGTAGTCGTTGACCGCTACCTGCAGTTCCGTCCAGGCGAAGCCGAAGGCAACCCAGCTGTCGTGCGAATCCAGCACCTTGTTCAAGCCGGCGAGCACCACCGTCGTGGCGGCCAGTGTCGCCGTGATCCAGGCGCTGGCCTTCAGTCCCGCGGCGACGGTGGTGGCCGCCGTCAGGAGCAGGAGCAGGAGCTCGATGGTGCCGTAGGTCACGCGGGCCCGGTTGCGGTGCCGGGCGTACCAGTCAAGCTGTTGAAGGGCGAGGGCCAGGGCCGGGTCAGGAGCTTCCCAGGGATCATCGGAGTAGCTTGGCTGAGCCGGGTTCAACACGGTGGTCACCCTTCGCTTGAGGCAGGTGTTACCACCGTGCCATTTCGCTGAGCTCGCCGGAAGCTATCCGGCCCGCCAGTACACGGCCTTCACCCACACCGTGGCCAGTGCGTCCAGGGCCCGGTCGTCATCGAACGGCACGTCTTTCTCGCCGCCTTGCCCGAGCCAGATGTAGCAGAAGTGCTCCAGCATGGCCGACAGCGCCGAGGCCGTCAGCACCGGATCGACACCCGGGCAATAGCCATCCGACTGCGCCGCCCTGATAGCGGCCGCTATCTGGGTGATGGCCTCACCCCGCAGCTCGAGCCACCGGTCCCGGAAGCGTCCCTCGATCATGCCCGCCTGGAAGATCCCGATCAGCTCGCCGCGCCGCTTGGCGTAGTTGCGCCAGAAGCCGGTCACCGCCTCGCGCAGCGCCTCCTCGCCGGAAAGGCCGGCCCGGTACGGCAGGGCCGCCAGCCGGGTGGCCTCGGCGTGGAACTCCTCGGCCAGGGCGATGAGCAGGTCAGCCTTGGTGTCGTAGTAGTTGTAGAAGGACGCCACCGACCGGCCGGCCGCCGCGGCGATGTCGCTGATCCTGGCGTTGAGGTAGCCGTCGCGAGCGAACACGAGCCTTGCCGCCTCGCGGAAAGCCTCGTCGGTCTGCCGGCCCTTGCTTGTCTTCACCAGGCCGCGGCCAGGCCGGCGTAGGTCAGCTGCGCGCCCTGGTGATCGGAAAGCGCGGTCGCATCGGAGTTGACCGCGGCCCGCCACTCCAGGACATGGACCAGGGACAGCAACGGTCTAGACTCGGACGCCGGTCCGTTCGGCCGCGGTCTTGGGTTCGTGCCGGACGTCGCCCGGCTGGCCCATGGCCCGCCGCCAGCAGGCGAACTCCAGCAGGATGCCGTCTGGGTCCTGGAAGTAGAACGAGCGGACGAAGACGCCCGGGTGCAGTTCCCGGGCCACGCCGAACTCGCTGTCATCGTGATCCAGGATCGGGCTCACCCGCACGCCCTTGGCCTTCAGCTTCGCACGGTATTCCAGGAACCGTTCCTCGGGCACGTTGAACGCGACGTGGTTCATGGAGCCGACCGCGCTGGTCCACTCCCCCAGGCCCGGGACGGTCACCGGTGCCGAGACACCCGGGACCGGGTCGGGGGCGTCGGGGAACCAGAAGAACGCCAGCGCGTTGCCGCCGCCCATGTCGAAGAAGAAATGCTGGCCCGCGCCGCCCGGCAGGTCCAGCGTCTTGATCAGCCGCATGCCGAGCACCCGCGTGTAGAACTCCACGGTCCGCTTCATGTCCGAGCAGACCAGCGCCAGGTGATTGACGCCACCGAGATCGAACTCCTCGTTCCGCCACTCCATGACGTCCTCCTCGAGATGCGGCCTTACCGCCAGAACTAAACCTAAACTCAGTTTCAGTTCTGCGCCAGGGCGCAGTAGCCGGGAATCGGGGGCGCACAGGGTACGCAAGAAGGTACCCGGGGGCCCACCGACTCGGCTGCGGGACAGGCAGCAGCGGATGGGAGCGGGTCATGACCGAGGTCGTGCGGGAGTTCGTCGGGCTGCCGTCGCCGGTGGTGGGCCGGGCCGGCGCCGACGGTCATCCGTGCCAGGGCCTCTACCATCGCCCGGCGGGCACCTGGCCGCGGGTGGCGTTCATCGCCACGCACTACAACGTGGACTTCAGCGAGCACTACCTGGCCAGCTTCATGGCCGAGCGGGGCTTCGGGTTTCTCGGCTGGAACACCAGGTTCCGCGGTAACGAGGCACACTTCCTGCTCGACCACGCGCTGGCCGAGATCGGCGTCGGGGTGCGCTGGCTGCGCGAACAAGCAGGTGCCGAACGGGTGGTGCTGCTCGGCAATTCCGGCGGCGGCTCGCTCATGGCGGCCTACCAGTCCCAGGCCACCGAGCCCAACGTAAGGCCGGTCGCCGGGATGCGGCCGGTGCCCGCCATCACCGAACTCCCGCCCGGCGACCTGTACGTCGCGCTGACGGCGCATTCGGGCCGACCCGAGGTCCTGACGGCCTGGCTCGATCCGTCGGTGACCGACGAGAGCGATCCGCTGTCGGTCGATGAGGCCCTGGACCCGTACGACCCCCGCAACGGGCCGCCCTTCAACGCGGACTTCCAGCTCCGCTACCGGGCGGCGCAGCGCGACCGCAACGAGCGCATCACCGACTGGGCGCTGGATCAGCTGGACCGGCTGGCCGGGACGCGCGCCCGGGACCGGCTGTTCACCGTCGCGCGCAGCTGGGCTGACCTGCGCATGATCGACCCGTCGATCGAACCGTCGGACCGGCGGGCGAACTGGTGTTACCTCGGCGACCCGATGCGGGCGAACTACGGGGTCTTCGGCGTGGGCACCGTCAGCACGCTGCGCAGCTGGCTGTCGATGTGGAGCCTGCGTACCTCGCAGTGCACCGCGGCGCCGCACCTGGCCCGGATGAGGTTGCCGGCGCTGGTCGTGCACGCCACGGCGGACGCCTGCGTCTACGACAGCGATGCCCGTACCCTGTACGACGCGATCGCCGCGGCGGACAAGACCCTGGAGTTCCTCAAGGCCGATCACTACCTGCAGGAGCCCGCGGGCGCGCGCACCCAGGCCGCCGACCTGATCGCAGCCTGGGTCACCAGCCGCAGCTAGCAAACCCCGGATACCACCCCCATCCCCTCAGGGCGGCCTGGTCCGCCCCTCCGTCGGCAACACCCGCGTCGCATGGAAACTGCGGCACCTGATCACCACTCGCAACGCCCGGTGCAGCGCACCCGGATGCGGCCACCCCGCCGCCCGTTGCGACCTGGACCATACCCTCGCCTGGCACCTTGGCGGCGCGTCGTGTGAATGTAACCTGGCGCCACGGTGCATGCCATAATGACACACGTCAACCGTCCGCCTCTGGTACGGGTCTCGTTTTATCCGTTCGGCCGCAGTTCCGGGCGTTGACCTGGCTGAACGCTGCGTGTGGGGGTGCTGGGTCAGGCGGTCCGGCGCAGTTCGTGCTCGACTGCCCGGCGGATCCACGCCGATAGCGACCGGTCGTCGGCATCGGCCGCGCGGCGGGCCTGCTCCAGTAGTTCCGGGGGGAACCGCACGGGCACCGGTGTGCCCAGTCGGGAGGCATGGCGTCGGCGGGCCGGTCCCTGCGGCTCCTGGTTTTCCGGCTGCGCGTAGAAATCGAATTCCTGGTCAGGTGTCATGGGCGTGTTCGTCATCGGTCTCTCCGGTACTGGGCGGCAAGCC
>Ga0074046_10001054_pt1 | contig 25536 bp, 24 predicted proteins | sample BogForMeECP23OM3_FD_94441 | JGI IMG/M metagenome (GOLD analysis project Ga0074046, IMG submission 94441) | Bog forest soil microbial communities from Calvert Island, British Columbia, Canada - Bog Forest MetaG ECP23OM3 | ecosystem: Environmental > Terrestrial > Soil > Wetlands ...
CTTATATATTTATCAATGACATACAAACAATTTACTCTCAAATCACTGATTCTAAACAACCGCGTAAATAGCTTCCCTAGGTGTTATAGTCGACTACATCACCACAAATCGGGCGGGAACTTTCGCTATTGGCGGTGTACGGACGAAAGTCCCCACTCAAGGTCAAAAGAGGGCGTGAGAAATGGTTGTCGGCACAGAAGGGGATGGGGCACCCCAGTTAGGCGGTAGCCCGGATCCCCGCTTTAGCCCACTACGGCCCGAGCTGCCTTGGTCAGCTTGCGCGGGCGGGACATTTCGCCGCTGAGGCTCTGGTTCTCCATCCAGGTATCGAGAAGGCTTTTCTTGAACTTCCAGCGGTTACCCAGTTTGAAGGCGGGAATCTTGTCTTCCGAGACGTATTTGTAGAGGGTGTCGGGCGAGACGCCCAGATACTGCGAAGCTTGCCGGATGTTCATTACTTCGCGTGCATCAGCCATGCATGACCCTCCCAGTGTCCGCGGTTGACTACTGGCGAAATGAATCGCCAGGAATGCTGAATTCGTTTTCGTCGCCGCTACGCCCGCGTCCGGCTAAAGCCTCCCGGAATCTCGGGATTTCGCCCGCTTCGGTGGGTGTTTTCTCCGTTAGTCAGGCCCGGTTTACCGGCCCTTTCGCCGGACTTTCGACGTACCTCGGCGCAATCAACCGCCCCCCATTGTAGGGCGCAGGTTGGCGAACGGCCAGAGTGTCGGTGTTGCCGCAAACGATACCTGCACGAGGGTGGCAGTGGGCCCTCCCATTCGTCTTCGCCATTCGTCACCCCCTCATGATTTACGATGGTCTTCGCAGGTAGGAGGTAGCTTGGTCTGCAGCAGTTGCGGATACGACAACCCGCATGAGCATCGCTACTGCGGAATGTGCGGTACGCCCTTCCCTCATCGTCCTTTGACCGTCCCTGAGGCGCAGAGCACGCTGAGCTTCAGCAGCGCGCCACTGGAGGTCGTGCCGGCGCCGCTGCCCATTCGCACTGTCGAACCTCCGGCGGTCGTACCGCAGATCCACACTGTCGAAGCTCCGCCGGACGTACCGCCAGCGTCAACAAAACCGGTCGAGGTGGAGCAATTCGAGGCAGAGCCTGTAGAACCTGCGCCCGAGTACACTGCGGTCAAGGAACGGGAAGAGCCAACCGAAGTTGTGCCAGCAGTCGCCGTCGCCGTTGAAGCCGAACCGGTTACTCCTGTGCTGGAGCCAGTTGTTCTTGGGTCCGCTTCGGTGGTCGACACTGTGGAACCGGCTCCTGCTGCGCGCGGACCCGCTTTTGAAGGCATTGAGCCGCCACTTCCGCGTCGTGAAGAACCCGCGCCTGTCGCTGAGGAACCAGTCTCCGAACTTCCCCGCGCAGCCGAAGCCGCCACTGTCGAACCTGCCATCGAGCCGCCTGCGGTCGAGCCCACTTCGTCCCGCGAAGCAGCGCCGCTTCCGCCGTCCGTTGTTGAGCCTGCTGCGCCAGCATCAGAGACATCGCGCCAGGATGTTCCCCACCGAATAGGTGAGGACCATGAGCCCGTTGCACCAACCCCACATGTAGTAGTCAGGCCCGGGCCGCGAATCGTGCCGAAACCCGCGCGTTCGCGTCGCGAAACGCCGCCCGCGCGCACGGATCTGCGGCCGCGCAGACCCGCAGCGGTACATCCCTCGCCTGATTCGTTACGCATCACGTCGCCGCCCGACTCGGCCGGCATGCCGACATTCCAATCCGTCGCGGAAGCTTCCGGGCCGCCAGCCATCAGTCCTTTCGAACCTCCGGCCGAAAAGCATACCGACGAGGACCTCGAACTCAAGGAGTTCGTCGCCAACTTCCGCTACACGCCGCCCGACGAGGCCGCCGCCGAGCTCACCATGCGCAGCGAAGCGCCGGTATTTGACGATCAGGAGCCCGCGGAATTCCACCATGCGTCGTTCGACGGCGACGTGCCACCTCCTCCGGAAGCGGGCGCACATCCCACCGGCGACGAATACTATCCTCCGACTGCAGGGTTCGCCGACCGTTCGCGCTTTCTGGATATTGCTGACGGCACGCAGCACGGTCCGTCAGATCAGCGCCCTCCGTCCGCCACCGGTCCGTCGTTTCTCGGACTCGACAACCCATCTCCCCTACCGTCGGCCCTCGATGAAGCCGCTTCGCCTTCCCGCTCTCACGCGCTTCTGTGGTCAGTTTTGGCGATCCTGGCGATCGTCTTCGGAGTCTTGGGTTTTCTTGAAGGGCGCGCACAGATCACCCATGCCTTCCGCGGGCCAGTCGAGATCGTCCGCGAGCGATTCGTCACCTTGCGCATGCGCGTTATGCAACTGACTGCGTCCGCCCCTGCAGCCGTGCCCACGGCAGCCGCACCCGAAAGCGATAAGAAGCCTGCATCGCCATCGCCACCAGCAGCGAACCAGGCTCCGGCAAACCCCAGTCCTGGGCCCAACGGCGCCCCCTCGACTGAGTCGTCGGCTGCGCCCACTGCCGCGCCGGCGAACTCCGAGGCTCAAACACAGCCAAGTCCGCCAGCAGCTCAGCAGGCAACGCCTCCGGCTGACAGGAATAGTGGAGCGGCCACTTCAACCAACATGGCAAAGGATGAGCCACCGAAGTCGATCGAGGCGCCTCCGCCTAAACCGCCGACGAAGCCTCAACCTGGCCAACAGGAATTGGCCAAAGCCATGGATGCCAGCGATTCCGCCGCTGCCGCTGCGTGGCTGTGGAAGGCCACCTCCCGGGGCAATCCTGACGCGCCGGTACGCCTGGCCGACATGTACATTAAGGGCAAGGGAGTGCCGCGCAGTTGCGAGCAGGCCCTGGTCCTGCTGCGCTCGGCTGCCATCAAGGAGAATGCGCCGGCCCGCAACCGCCTTGCTGCGCTGTACGCGAATGGCACCTGCGTGGCTCGCGATCCCGTCAGGGCATACCAACTGTTGTCGTCCGCTCTCGAGGCCGACCCGACCAGCGACTGGGCTGAGCAGACCCGTAAGGACCTCTGGAACAAGATGACCCCGGCAGAACGCGCAGAAGCGCAGAAATCCCAGTGATCGCGCTGCACTCGCTTGAACCGATATAATGCCTGCATCCGGATGCCGGAGGTCACATTCCGGCGCGTTTTGCATCCAGCTTTATTTCCCAGGCATCACAGACTCTCGGAGGAAAGAAATGGCATTCGAAGTTCCACCGCTGCCCTACGACTACTCTGCTCTGGAACCTTACATCGATACCCAGACCATGCACCTGCATCACGATAAGCACCACCAGGCTTACGTAACCAACCTGAACGCCGCTGTCGAAAAGGCGCCTGAGCTGGCAGGTCTCACGATCGAAGACCTCATCAAGGGTCTGGAGAACGTGCCCGAGGCGGTACGCACCGCCGTCCGCAACCATGGCGGAGGCCACATCAACCACACCATGTTCTGGACCATCATGGGCCCCAACGCTGGAGGCGAACCCAGCGGCGCCATCGCCGCGGCCATCAAGAGCAGCTTCGGCGATTTCGCCAGCTTCAAGGAAAAGTTCAACGATGCCGGCGCTAAACAGTTCGGCAGTGGATGGGCGTGGCTGGTGCGCGATGGCGGCGGCAAGCTCAGCGTCATGAGCACGCCGAATCAGGACAATCCGCTCACCCAGGGCTTCTATCCCGTCATGGGTAACGACGTGTGGGAACACGCCTACTACCTGAAATATCAGAACCGCCGCGCCGACTACCTCAAAGAGTGGTGGAACGTGGTCAATTGGCTGGAAGTGAACAAACGCTTCCAGTCGGGTAAGTAGGCACGATCAACAGTACGAGGAAATGCGAAGGGTGCGCCAGTTGCGCACCCTTTGCCTTCTACAGCCGAAAATCGTGCGGCCCAGCATTGCACGAACACCAAGAACCTTCAGTCCCCGAATTGCGCATTCATGTCGCGCCATGCGTTGACGCTGCGGCGTTCCGCTTCTTCGGCGAATCCTTCACCAACCTTCTTCAGACCGGCGAAAATTTCCATGCCTTTGTGCAGGTAGTCGGGTGCGTTTTCCAGCACTCCTTCGAATTTTTCCGGATATTCGCTGGCTAGAACCGCAAGCCCGCCGGCGGCGAGCGCCATGCCCATGGGGCGGCGTCCCATCAAAATGAGCAGTGCTCCCGCGCCGATCGATCCGAATACCACGGTCTTCTTCCAGTTCTGCATGCTTCACCTCAAACACTCGCCAAAACGTCAACCATTGTAGCGGATGAGTAATCGCCCGGTGTCTCCGTATCGGTTCGCAGCGGCTTTCGAGTGCGGCGACCAGCAAGTCAAATCCTCACTTCAGCGCGTGTATAATTTTTGGTACGCGCCCGTAGCTCAGTTGGATAGAGCGATTGCCTCCGGAGCAATAGGTCGGGAGTTCGAATCTCTCCGGGCGCGCCAGATCATTTGATCCTTCCGTTCGGATGTGCCTCGCTCAGGATTTTGGCAGACGTCTCCCGCTGTCTCAACGCTTGAAGTTCGTATCTCTTCGGGCGCACCAGCATCCGTCGCTTTCTTCGGATTTCGACCTTCCTCTGTTCTAATAGCGGAGACGCCCAAAATCACTGTTGTCCCAGGAAGGACTTCGCTCTTGCTTTGGTTTCGTCGCATCTTGTTCGCCTTGGCATTCATCGTCGCTCTGTTTCTTACCATCTGGGTCGCCGGTGCGCTTTTCTTCGATTCGCCGTTCCCCGCCCTGCGGGCGCCAGCGGCTGTCCTATACACCATCGTTGTACTCGCTTCCCTGCTGTTTCTGCGCCGTCATCATCTCGGGCTCGTGGTCGCGTTTGCCGGCTTCGCGCTCGTCGTCTCGTGGTGGTTCACGCTCCAGCCGTCCAACCATCGCGACTGGCAGCCTGACAACGCCGAAACGGCTTACGCCGACATCGATGGCGAGCACATCACGATTCATAACTTTCGCAACTGTAGTTATATCACCGAAAAAGACTACACCTGCCAGTGGGAGACCCGTTCCTTCGACCTGGGCAACCTGACGGGCGCCGATCTTTTCATCACCTGGTGGGGGCCGACCTTGATCGCCCATCCCATTGTCAGCTTCGACTTTGGCAGCCAGGGTTACGTGCCCATGTCGATCGAGACCCGCGACGTGGTGGGCCAGGGCTACTCTGCCATCCGTGGGTTTTATCGCCAGTATGAGCTGGCCTACATCGTCAGCGACGAGCGCGACGTCGTCCGCCTGCGCACCAACTTTCGCAAGGACGAAGAGGTTTACATCTTCCGCACCACCCTGCCGCCGCAACTGACGCGGAAGGTGTTCCTCGACTATCTCAAGCGCGTCAACGAATTGCATCGCCAGCCCGAGTGGTACAACGCGGTCACCAATAATTGCACCACTAACATCGATGTGTCCGCATCGCAGGCCCAGGGCAGAAGCACGGTGTGGGACTGGCGCGTTCTGCTGAACGGCAAGATGGACGAGATGCTGTACGAGCACGGCCGACTCGTTACCGGCGGATTGCCGCTGCCTGCGCTTAAGGCCCAGGCCCACATCAACGCCGCCGGGATAGCTGCCGACGACAGTCCCCAATGGTCGCAGCTCATTCGGGTCGGCCGTGTCGGCTTCACCGCACCACCTGCTGTCACCGCTCCGGCGCAATAGATCGTCCGGCTTTTTCCCGCGATCGCTCCGACATTGATTGCAGCAGCACTCCTGTGTGCATCTGACGCGCAATCCAAGGTTGCTTTTTGTCAGTCCGCGTACCGGCTAGAGCATTTTCAGAGAAGGTGTAGACCGAGTTCCTTCAGGGGCTGAAGAGGCTGCTGAAAAATGCGCAGCACGGTGTGCCGCGCGGACTAAAGTCCGCGCGGCGGGTCAAAAATTAAAGGCTTTATCGGCATGACTGAAGTCGTGCCCTGACACAAAACAGCGCGTCAGCGACTTTTTCAGCAGCCTGTGAAGCCCGACGTCGTGAATGCCGCTTACGGCACGGCTGAAGCCGTGCCCCTTCAAGTCGACGGACGGACTACATTAACGGAGGAATTGCTCTAACCTATTTCGCGACAAAGATCAGGAAGTAATCCATCCGGTCGTCCTTCACCAAATCGTCGTGCTCGTCCGCCAGCCGATAGCCCGCTGACTCGACCTCTTGAATCACGACTTTCTTCTCGACGCCGTGGTTCTCGCCGTTTCCGTTGCGGTCGATGATGCCAACTCGCGCTCCCGGGCGCAGCGCGCCTCGCAAATTCTGCATGAGTTCAACCGGCTTCGCGACCTCGTGATACGTCTTCAGCAGCAACACCGCATCCACGCTGTCCGGTGGCAGGCGCGGATCACCAGCCGTCCCTAACACCGTGTTGATATTCGTTAGCTTTTCTTTGGTCGCACGCTCCTGCACAAAGCCAATGGCTTCCGGGTTGATGTCCACCGCATACACTTTGCCCGTCTCTGTCACACGACGCGCGGCGCGCACCGCGAACCATCCCGACCCTGCACCGATGTCAGCGACCGTTTTGCCCGGAACGATCCCCAACAGGTCCATCACTTGATTAACATGTAGCTTTTTGTCGCGATCGGGATAATCGAAGATCGACAGGTCGCCGGTATACGGAGTGCTTGTCTTACGCTGCTGCTGCTCCTGAGGGGCCGTGGCCGCCTGCCAGAGCGCCGGCAGCGCACCACCGGCCAGCAGCACCAATACCCCTGCCAGGCCCGCTGCCCAACGCCACGTGCTTTGTGACGGTTTTCCCATCAGGGTTCTACGCATATCACATAAGATGTTGCCTAGTGTGCCACAGACTGCATGTCCGGCTTAAAGACAACGGATCTAACTGTCCAATCCGTTTCTGCCTGTGCCTTCGACAATCCGTGGCTGCTTTTCGCGCTTCCACCAGTTACCATAGGGCTGCGACGACGGAAATCGGCTTGCTTGCGCCGTCGGCCGCGAAGTAACTTTTACCACTTCGCCGCATCTGGCGGCTACGGCTCTGTCATAAGGACGTTTGCACCTCGTAATTTGGGCCATGAGGACATCGATGACCGCGTCGAAGAACGCTTTTACTCTCCTTATCTCATTGCTGTTGTTGGGATTTGTCCTCGCGTGCGGCACCGGCCGACCGCCTAGTGCAGTTGGCCCACTGGTCATCAGCCCGGCCGCATTGCCCGCCGCCGTTATCAACGTGCCTTACTCCGCCACTTTGACGGCCGTAGGAGGCTTGCAGCCCTTCACATGGGCTATGGCTTCCGGCACTCTACCGCCGGGACTGACCATCAGCACCAGCGGCGCGAACGGCATAATCAGCGGAACTCCCACCGCGCTAGGCACCACTTCCTTCAAGGTGCAGGTCACCGATTCTCAGACACCTACTGCTGCGGTTGATATCGCCTCCAAGAGCATCACGGTCAACCCGACTTTGTCGATCAGCACCATGTCACTCACCTCCGGGTCAATCGGCGTTCCCTACAGCGCCGCGTTGGCCGCCTCGGGAGGTGTGCCGCCTTACACTTGGTCTGTTACTTCTGGCGCCTTGCCCGCCGGCCTCAGCCTCAGCACCTCAGGACTCATCACAGGTACGCCTACCACCCAGGGAACCTCAAACTTCACGGTGCAGGCCAGCGATTCGGAGACTCCAGCCGCTACCGCCAGCGCACCCCTGAGCCTCACGATCAACGGCCCCACCTCGCGACTGACTGGCAATTACGTCTTCTCGTTTTCGGGATTCCAGAATGGCAACCCGGTGACGCAAACCGGGAGATTCACCGCTGACGGCCTGGGCAACATTACCGCCGGACTCATGGATTCCAACGGCGCCGGTGGAGTGCACACCAAGCTGTCATTCACCGGGACATATTCTCTGGACTCCACCAACACCGGCCCCATGGCTCTGACCATACTGGGGTTCGGCACTTTCACCTACCAGCTTGCCGTACCGGCCTCGGGAACGATTCGCTTCATCCAGAATGGCACCGCCGGAAACCAGGGCACCGGAGTGGTGCGCAAGGTCTCGGCTCCTACACCAATCACCATAGCTTCGCTGGCTAACTTCTGGGCCTTCGGAGCCACTGGGGCCGATGTTGCACTCAATCGCTATGCCGCCGTTGGTACCTTTCAGTCGGCCAACACCGGCGCATGGACCAACGGCGTTCAAGACACCAACGACAACGGTGTCGTCGCCTCCAGCCAAGCTTTCACCGGTTCGTTTGTCGCCATAGATCCGGTCACCGGTCGCGGCACGGCCACTCTCACCGCCAATTCCGTCACCACCAACTACAGCTTTTATCCTTTCTCTTCCGCCGGGCTCTTCATGATGAGTGTCGATCCCATATCGGCCACCGCGCCCCTCGCTCTGTTCCAGCTCGACACGACCACGAACAACTGGTCCAACAGCCTGCTCAACACGACCACCGTGGCGGCCCTCCAGGGCGTTGGCATCTCCAACGGCAGCTCCGCGCCCTACGGCCTGCTTGCCTTCGTGAAATTTGACGGCGCCGGCAACCTGACAGTATCCACCGACGAGAACCTCGGCGGAACTCTCAGCGCCAACAAGTACACCGGCACCTACAGCGTCGCCAGCAACGGACGCACCACGCTCACCGGCTTCGGCAGCAGCACCGTCGTCTTGTATCTGTCCTCCAGCGTCGCCTTCACGCTCGAGTCCGACGCAGCTGTAACCTCCGGCAGCATCGTTCCACAGATAGGCACATCGCTCTCGAATTCCTCTATCAATGGCTCCTACCAGGGCGGCACGCTCCAGGCTGTCCTCCCCAGTGCCACGGTCGAAGCCGACTCCGGCACCGCCGACGGCAATGGCAACCTCTCGCTCTTCTATGACACCAGCGGTCCTGGAGGCCCGCAGCAAGGACTCACCTCCGCCATCACCTACAACGTCGATTCCACCGGACGCTCGCCGCTCACAGCGAACGGCAGCACTGTCGGCATCGCTTATGTGGTGATCGCTAACACGAGCGGCGTGTCAGCCAGTGGCAAGGTCCTGGTGCTTTCCACCGACGCCAACCCGAAGATCAATGATCTAGAGCAGTAGCCAGCGTCCCGCTTCCTGAGCCTCACTTTGCGGAATGTTTTTGAGACAAGCCCTAGTCTAGCAGGCCGCGGGAAAAGTCGGGAAAGCAGATTCCTCGCGGGCTGAAGCCCGCGAGGAATGACAAAAATAAAGAGCTTAACGGCACGACTAAAGTCGTGCCCTGACACAAAGCCCTTCAAAAGCGAGTTTATTGCAGCCTGCGAGTTCTTTTCGATCTACACTACCATCGCTACACTACCAGCACGATCTTCCCCAACGCTCCCGAGGGTTTCATGATTTCTTCATGGGCCCGGGCTGCCTCGGCCAGCGGAAACGTCTTTCCGATCACCGGACGAAGAGTGCCGTTCTCCAGCCCCGCTCCCAGCGCGGCATGTATGTCACGCAACTCCTGCTCGGTGGCCCCGCCCAGTGTCATGCCGCGAATGTCGGCCTCGCGCGACATCGCATCCCGAGGATTGATCTCGATCGAACCTCTGCTGCCGACCACTACGACCCGCCCCTTCTTGGCCAGAAGTCCGAGGTCGTTCGCCAAGTTCTTGTTGGCCAGCATCTCGATGATCAAGTCAAACCCGCGCTCGCCGGTCAGCTTCATCAGTTCGTCGAGATAGCCCGCCGCGTTGTGATTCACCGCATGATGCGCGCCCTGCTCCTTCACCAACTTCAGTCCGGCATCGGTGCCGGCGGTCCCCATCACCAGCAATCCAGATGCGCGTGCCAGTTGCACCGCCGCAGTGCCAACGCCGCCGCTCGCGCCATGGACCAGCACTTCTTCGCCGCGCTTTCCGCCACCACGCTGGAAAAGTGCGCGATACGCCGTGCCGTACGGGATGCCCATCGCCGCGCCCTGCTCGAAGCTGACGTTTCCCGGCAGCGGATGCACCTGCGACTCGGTGCACAATGTCTGCTCGGCATACGTGCCACTCAGCGATCCCGATGTGTACACACGGTCGCCAACCTTGACCCCAGCTACTCCCTCTCCCACCGACGCCACCACTCCCGCGGCATCGGTCCCCGGCGTGTATGGGAGCGTGGGCTTCATCGCGTAGGTGCCAGCGCGCACGTACACCTCCACCGGATTCACGCCCACGGCGCGCACCTGTACGACCACCTGTCCCGGTCCCGGATGCAGGTCAGGAACTTCCTCCAACTTCAACACCTCAGGCCCGCCAAACTCATGTACCCAAATCGCCTTCATGATGGCCTCCAGCCGCGAAGTATCCGCTACGGCAATGCTCCATACTAGAATATTCAGCGCGTTCATTCAGCGCAGCACATTTTCGGTGTGGGAACAGTTTGTTCGCTGGCCGTCCACAACCTTCGTGCTGTCTGGACTGAGGTCGGCCACGAATAATGAAGAACACAGCGGTGTTACTTTCGAGCAGTCCCATCGCCCTGGCGCGCAAAGGCGTGATGGCGGCGATCGCGCAATTTCTTGTCGCCCACAACGGAAGCGTATTGCACTCCGACGACCACGTCGACAGCGGCCGCGAGCTGTTCCTTTCCCGGCTGGAGTGGGACCTGGAGGGATTCGATATTCCCATCTCCGCCTTCGAGGAGTGCTTCAGGCCCGTGGCCGACGCATTCCAAGTCAAGTATCACCTGGCACTGAGCGATTATCGCCCAAGAGTCGCCATCCTGGTTTCCGCTTATGACCATTGCCTGGCCGATTTGCTATACCGCCATAGCGCCGGCGAGCTCGCGTGTGAAATCATCAAGGTCATCAGCGGCCATCCGGCTGCTCAACGCCTCGCGCATTTTCACGGCGTCCCGTTTCATCGGCTCAGTGAACCACTGGACAAGCGCGGCTGCGAGCTGGAAATGCTCGAACTATTGGGACAGGACGTGGACCTTATCGTCCTCGCTCGCTATATGCAGATCCTCAGCCCCGAATTCGTTGGGCACTACCTGCTGCGCATGATCAACATTCATCACTCGTTTCTCCCCGCATTCGTGGGCGCGAAGCCTTACCACAAGGCTTTCGAGCGAGGAGTCAAATTGATCGGCGCCACCAGCCATTACGTCACTGCGACTCTGGATGAAGGGCCCATCATCGAGCAGGACATTGTGCGCGTCTCCCACCGCGATACCGTCGACGACATGATGCGCAAGGGCCGTGACCTGGAGAAAGTCGTGCTCTCGCGCGCCGTCCGCTTGCACCTGGAAAATCGCGTTCTGGTGTATCAGAACAAAACCGTGGTGTTCGTTTAAAGGTCAGCTCTACCCAAAATCAACTTTCTTAGGGGCGCGCCCCCACCCTTGCTGCCCGCGGGAGGCGACAGGGTGGGAGCCGTCACACCCGTTACTTTGCGGCTGCTGCCATCTTTTCGCGCATCTTCGCCATCTCCTCGCGGTTCGGCCCGTAGGGTGCCGGAGCGCAGCCTCCGGCCAGCCGGCACATCAACGACAACTGTCCGCGATGATGGATCTCGTGATGCAGCAGCATCGTCCACAGAATCTGCCGGACCGTCACAGGACTGCCGGTAAAGAACATAATCTCCCGGTCCAGGTCAGCCGCGTTCAGCTCGCGTACCCGGTGCACCGCATCTTCATGGACACGCTCGAATCCCGGCGCCAGTGCCTCAACAGTCTTGGGACGCTCGATGCCCGGCGGCTTGGCGCCCATCTCGAATACACCCCGTTCGATGCCATACGTCATGTACGCCTCGGCTTCTGCCAGGTGCCATCCCAACTCGCCCAGCGACCTCCCGCCCGCGTCTGGCCGGAAATCATATTGGTTCACCGGCAACGCCCGTAGCATCGCCGCGCTCTTCTTGGTTTCTTCGTCCCACACGTTCAAGAATGTCTGCAGTTCGTTTGACATGCACTATCTCCTTTTGCCCCCGGACTCCGGCCCGGGGTGTTTTTGTGAAGTTATTGGTCAGATACATCAGGGCCCGAAATCGCTGAGCCCCCCAGCAGCACAGTGCGTATTGAAAACGGACTCTGGTTGCGACTCGCAGTTCTGCTTATGCGGAGCGACTTGCTGAATCACCGCCTTCCTGCACGCGCCGAGAATTTCTTCCGACAGCGCGCCGTCATTCACCGCCCGCGCCAGCATTAATCCACCCAGGCATAACGCCATCGTGCTGATCGCACGTTTGCGATCAGGGTGCTGCGCGTCGAATTGCTCTGCAATAGAATCAAATACCCTGCACAGGTGACGTTCGAAGACCTCGCGCGGCTTCCCGCCAACCCTCGCGACTTCCGCGGCCAGCGCCGGCATCGGACATCCGCGGTCGGGTGTATCGCGATGCTGATCGCTGAGGTAAAACGACGCAAACGCTCGCAGCCACTCGCGACCTCGTAACTGGTTCAATGGCTCAGGCTGGTCATTCTTCGCATTGCAAAAAATCGCATCGAGCGCTTCGGCCAGCAAGTCTTCCTTGGAGCGAAAGTGAGAATAAAAACCGCCAGCGGTGAGGTCAGCCGATTTCATGACCGCATCGACACCAGTCGCAGCGTAGCCTTGCTTGCGAAATAGCCTTCCCGCTGCGCGGAGAATCCGCTCGCTGGTTTGCTGCTTGTGTCCGGCTGAGTAACGCATGCGGGAATAGTATTACGACCGTAATCTTAAGTCAACACTCCGACTCGATCGCCCCGGCACTGTTCTTTAAAATACCGTCGCAGCCCTAAACCGCTACAATCTTAACCAAGAGGATGGAATGCCCATAACGCAGGAAGAAGTAATGGCTGCACTCAAGGAGTGCTATGACCCGGAGATCCCCGTCAACATCGTCGATCTTGGACTCGTTTACGAAGTGCGCGTCAAGCCCACTGCCGTGGCCAACAATGCAGGCGACGACGTCGAAGTCGAGATGACCCTGACTGCGCCCGGCTGCCCTTCGTCGGGATACATCACCGACCAGGTCAAACAACGCCTGCTAGGCATTCCCGGCGTGAGCGACGCCAGCGTTGAAATCGTTTGGTATCCCCAATGGACCCCTGAGCGCCTCAGCCCCGACGCCCGCAGACAACTCGGCATCGACTAGAAACCGCCGGGTGTCCCGGGTTCGCGCCCCACGTTCGCGCTAACCTGGGAAGCCACCATGCCGAAACTGACCGCTGGCAACTGACTACTGGATACTCTTCTTACCAGGTGTACTTCGCCGGCGGCTCCTGCTTCGCCGCCTCGTTCAGGACCTTCTGCTTCCATTCTTTCCGGTCGGACTTCCGCACTCCGCCCACTTCGGCCGCCGCCAGAATCAACGCGCGATAGGACGCCAGCCACGGCAACTTCACCAACGACGCATCCGGAGTCTCCGCCTGCTTTATCAGCGCCAGTTGCGATTCCTTCCACCCCGCCGGAGGTGCACTCCCCGACCTCAGATAACTGAGCGCCTCAAGCCCTGCACCGCCCAGCTTTTCCAACTGCAACACCCGTCCGCTGGCATTCAGCAGCACCGGAGCCTTCGCCGAAATCGCGCCGAAGCCGGGCCCCATGTCACGCCATTGCTGAAATGTCTTCGTCAGCTCCTCCGATCCTGCGCCAAACTTTGGAGCATCGCTCAATACCTCATCGACCAGCGCCGCGAACTGCCGCCGGAAGGGAGGATCGGGCACCACCGCATCCGTTAGCTTCACCAGCGGGATGAGCTGCGTGCTCGGCGTTCCGTGATGGTTCATCTGCTCCCGCGTGCCCACCCCCTCGGGCGACGCAATCCTGCCCAGCATTCCCAACGATCCCAGTTCTGCTGTTCCCGAAATCTGCCGCAGCATACGATTGGTACTCGACAGGTGCTGCAGTCCGGGCTGCTCCAGCCATACGCTCACCACGTCGAGCCGCCGGTACATATCGGCCACGTTGTTCACGTCGCGCGGCGACCAGAAGCGCTCCGCCACCGCCGCTGTCCGCGGCCAGATGCGGCTGTCAATGTTCTCCGGCGACAGAAACTCTCCCCAGGCGCACACCTCGCCTCCCACAATGTGGGATGCCTGCTCCTTCGTCAGTGTCGAGTCCGCCGGCAGGGGGTCCGAGAGATAGAGATACTCCGCCGGGCCCATGTGGTCGAGATAATACGTCGTTGACCATATCGCCCCATACCCTTCGCGGGCCGCCCGGTCCAGTGACTTGTAGCCCCGCCACGACTGCACCACCGTCTCTTTTGGCAAATCGGGCGTGAGCACCTCGTCCCATCCCACCATCCTCTTCCCGTATTTCTGCACGATCTTCAGCACCCGTTGGTTGAAGTAGGTCTGCAGCTCTGCCGTGGTGTGGTAGCCGTGCGCCCGCATGAACTCCCGGATCTGCGGGTTCGCCTTCCACTGCTTGCCGTTGTTCTCATCGCCGCCGATATGGAAGTATTCGTCGGGAAATAGTGCGGCCATCTCCCCGATGAACGCGTCCAGAAACTCGTACGTCTCTTCCCGCGTTGGGTCCATCGTGGGATCGAACACGCCCCAGCGCATCTCCAGCTCGTACGGCCCGGGCGCACTGGCCAGCTCCGGGTACCCCACCATCCACGAACTCGTGTGCCCCGGCATGTCAAACTCCGGGACCACGCGCACCCCGCGGTCCGCGGCGTACTCGATCACTTCACGTACTTGCTCCTGCGTGTAATACAACCCGCCCGAGCCCATCCCCTGCAGCTTCGGATATTTCTTGCTCTCGATGCGGAACCCCTGGTCCTCGCTCAGGTGCCAGTGAAAGACGTTCATCTTCACCGCTGCCATGGCGTCAATGTTGCGCTCGATGACATCGACTGGTTGGAAGTGCCGCCCCACGTCGATCATCAGTCCGCGCCACGGAAAGCGTGGCTTGTCCTGAACGTTCACCAGCGGAAAGTAGTACCCGTCTCCATCGCCGCTGACGAGTTGCGAAAACGTTTCCATCCCACGCATTGCGCCCACCACGGCTGTGGCGCTCAATGTGGCACGATCACCTTCGACCGAGAGCGAATACGACTCATCCTCGCCGAACTTAGGATAGGTGGCGCCCGCTTCTTTCACAGCGACCGTAAGCGTAGGCGGAGCCGGAACCGGCGCAACCCCCAACGGCAGCACCAGTCCGGTGCGCCGACGCAGGCGATGTTGCATGCGCAGAATTGCCCGCTCCAGCCGCGCATCGGTGAATCCGCTTGTGCCAACGGTGAATGAGGCGTCCAGCCTCAGCTTGCCCGCATTCACCTTCACCGAAGCCGGCAAGGGCATCACACTTACCGCGGAAGCCCCATTTACACCCGCCGGAGCGCCCGCAAAGACGAAAATCGGCAGCAATAACATCGCAACAAGAGCTCGCATGGTCATTATTAGGAATTTACACTGTCGGTGGTCCTGTCCAAGCTGGTTTTGTTCGGACTGGCATTTACGCTAACTCCGGGGCTGCTTTTCTTGACTTGAGTCTTATCCGCGCCCTCCGCGGTTGCTGTTGATCTGTCATCAGGTCCGTTTCTATCGTGTGTTCGTTTATGTTTGATGGGATGATTGTTTATGAACGTTTCTGATATAATGCTCCAAGGAGTTCAGCCATGTCCAACTCGGATCACAGCCGCAACTTCCCGTTCCAGATGCTCAAGGAAATCTACGAGCAGCCCGAAGCCATTCGCCAGACCATCATCCAGCACATCGACCCGGTGACCCGCATGGTTCGCCTCGATCGATTCCCCTGGACGAAGGCTGAAGTCGCTGCCCTTCGCCGCATCACCATCGTGGCCAGCGGAGCCAGCCGCCATGCCGGGCTTTGCGGCAAGTTCATGATCGAAGAGCTCGGGGGCATACCCGTCGAAGTCGAGCACTCCAGCGAATACGGCTACCGCAAGCCCACCGACGGCAAAGGGTCGCTAGTCATTGCCATCACCCAGTCGGGCGAAACCGCCGACACCACCGCCGCCCAGCGCATTGCCAAGGACGGCGGCATGAAGACGCTCTCGATTTCCAACGTGGTCGATTCCACTATTTCGCGCGAGGCCGACGCCAACTTTTTCACCCGCGCCGGCAGAGAAGTCGCCATTCCCGCAACCAAGAGTTTCACCACACAACTCACCGCGCTCTACATGCTCGCGCTCTTTCTGGCCGAGCAAAAAGCAACCCTGACCCGCACCGAAGTCACGGCCCGGGTGGAAGCCTTGTCAATGTTGCCCGATCTCATCGAGCACTCGCTCGACCGCTTCAACGCCGAAGCCGAAGCCATCTCCGCCGACTACTACCAGGACCAGACTTTTGTCTTCCTGGGACGTGGCGTTCACTACCCCATCGCCCTCGAAGGCGCCCTCAAGCTCAAAGAAATCTCGTATGTTCACGCCGAAGGCTATCCAACGGGCGAATTCCGCCACGGCCCCACCGCGCTCATCACCGAGACGCTGCCTGTGGTCGCCATCGTGACCTACGACCGCCGCGACCCCGAATCGATGGTGCGTTACGAGAAGTCTCTCGCCTTGATCGAAGAAATCCGCGAGATCTCCCAGCGCCAAATCCTGCTGGCCTCCGAAGGCGACGAAACCGTGCGCGCCATGGACGTCGCGATGTTCTCCTTGCCGCACCTCGAAGAGCTCTTGCTGCCTATCATGGAGGTGGTGCCGCTGCAGTTTCTTGCCTACCACATCGCCGTACGCAATGGCCTCAACGTCGACCGCCCCCGCAACCTCGTCAAATCGGTAATGGTGGACTAGGGTTTTGTCTGCGAAATCCGCGGTTGCATTTGCTTTTCCGAACGAGTTTGATCCGTGTCATCCGTGTAAATCCGCGGCTGCTTTTTGCTTTTCTGACCTGCAATTCCGTGGTTGCTCTTGCTTTTTTGCTCGAATATGATCGTATGCGACCATGCCGAACAAACGCACCTCCGTGCTGAACGAGGAACGCCGCCGCGCCATCGTTGACTTCGTCAACCGGAATGGCCGCGCGCTGGTGCGCGAGCTGGCCCGAAAATATTCCAGCTCCGAGATCACTATCCGCCGCGACCTGGAAATGCTGCACAACCGCGGCCTCATCTACCGCACTCATGGAGGCGCCCTCCCCATCCGCGCCGGTTCCGAATCCGACCGCAACCTCACTGAGCGCGAAATGCAGCATCCGCGCGAGAAACAGCGTATCGCCGTCGCCGCTGCCAAAATGGTGCGCGAAGGCCAGTCCGTCGTCCTGGACTCGGGCAGCACCACCACTGCAGTCGCGCGGGCGCTGCGCGAATTTCAGCATCTCACCGTCATCACCAACGCCATCAATATTGCCAGCGAACTCTCCGGCACGCCCATCGACGTCATCCTCACCGGCGGCATGGTGCGCGCCAACTCCTACTCGCTGGTTGGCCCCATCGCCGAGGAAAGCCTGCGCCGCCTCAAAGCCGACATTCTCTTCCTCGGCGTGGACGGCTTCGACACGCAAACCGGGGTCTCCACGCCGAACCTGCTCGAAGCCCAGCTCAACCGCCTGATGGTACAAATCGCGGCCCGCGTCATCGCCGTCTGCGACTCCAGCAAGTTTGGTCGCTCCAGCTTGTCGTCTATCGTGCCGCTTGCCAACATTCACGGCGTCATCACCGACAAACAAATTCCCCGCCAGCATCTGCGGGCCTTGAATAAAGCAGGAATCGAAACCATACTGGTGTAACTGTAATATGGGGCGAACGGCCGTCTGCCGCCCTGCATTCAAAGATTCACCATTGATCCACAGCGAGGAAATGCCATGGCAGAACCGACCTACGAAGAGTTAAAGGCTCAACTGACCGCGCTGCAGGAAAAAGTCAAAACCCGCGAGCGCCGAGCCATCGATTTCAAAGTCAGCGAGAAGGGTGGAGTGAGTGTTTACGGCCTCGGCCGCTTTCCGGTGACGCTCTACTACGAACAGTGGATCCGCCTGCTCGACCATGTCGAGCAACTGCGCGCGTTCCTCGAGGAGAACAAGCCCAGCCTCAAGCTTAAACAGCCTGAAGCGTAAGCCGCGGGACGCGTGAGGTATGTTTCGCTGTCATCCTGAGCGAAGCGACCGAAGGGAGCGCAGCCGAAGGACCCCTATTCCTGCAACAAGTCCAACGGAGGACATGGATTGCGTCCGGGTCATACGTGCACCCGCGGTTGCCTTTGCATTCATGACCCCGGCTTTATCCGTGTCATCCGTGAAATCCGCGGCCGCTTTTGATTGTTGTCGCGAACCGCTCATTGCCCCATGAACAGCTGCAGGTTCTCCGCCTTCCACTGCATCGCCCGATGAATCCGGTTATACCCGCTGGGATGGTCGAAGAAAATCCACTCCTCTACCGGACCCGGCTTCATCCTGCGGTACTCGCCCAGGTGGATCGCGGCCTGCGCAAACCCATCCGGCTGCCGGCTGGCATTGAGACCGAACATGTCGGCCTCGGCTTCCTCGGTGCGCGTATGCGTGTTCAAAATCGGGGTCAGCACAAAAAAGAAGATTGACACCAGCAACATAACCAAGGGCAGGACCGCCGGGTCGCTGACCCCACGAATCCCCCATTTCGCGCCCCAGCGCTTCAGGCACCAGTCCAGCGACCAGCGCAGGAACCCAAACATGGCCAGCAGCACGAGAGTGAAAAATATGATGTCCTTCGGAATGTGATTGAGCACGTAATGGCCCATCTCGTGTCCCATCACCGACTCGATTTCCTCCAGTGAGCCGCGTCGCAGCAGGTTATCGTTCAGCGTGATGCGCATGGTCTGGCCGAACCCGCTCACGTTGGCGCTCATGCGTGTGGTCTGCTTCGAGGCGTCCATCGTCCACACATCGTGCGCGGGAATGCCGTTGGCCCGCGCCATTGCGAGGATCGGCTTCGTTACTCTGGGATCGTCCAGCCGCGTGACCTTGTTAAATGTGGGCACGATGAACACCGGCACGATCATGACCGCGAACACCATCAGCACAACGCTGACCACCGCGCCCCATACCCACCACGTGCGCGGCAGCTTCCTTACCACCCAGAACAGGACCACCACCGCCACACCGCCCAGCAGCACGCCAAGCCCCAGTCCCTTCGTCTGGTCCCACATCCACGCGCCGAACGTCTGCGTTGCCAGCCCATACTTCCACTCGCGGAAAAACCCCTCGTACACCGCCAGCGGAAACCCCAGCAGACTGGTTAGCAAAAGATATTGCACCCAGTAGAGAAATGTCTGCAGCCACTTGAAGCGCGTAATCCTTTCCGCCAGATTGCGCATCCACGCCGACCATCCCAGGTTGAGCAACAGCAGCGAAATCACTGCGCCCACCAGAAAATCCCATAGGATCAACCAGTACCCGCCCTCGAAGTACGCGTCCGAGTGCGCCTTGGCACTCGCAGGCATCAGGTCCATGTAGGCGCCCGTCGCGGCGTTCACATCGAAGTGGTCCGACGGCTGCGCCGCCACCGGAACCTTGGTGATGTCCGGTTGTGCCTCCGGCGTTGCTTGCGCTGCGGCCACTGCCGCGAAGAAGAAGACTGCCGCCATTACCAGGCCCGCGAACACACGTACGCGCAATCTCATCGTTTCACCTCGTCTGTATTTCTGTCCTGGGAGTGCGATGCCACCATACGACCCTGTGCTCGCCCCACAGCCAATTACGTCCAAACGGCACAAAAGGTTCCCAATCGATGCGGAGTCGAGGGACCTGCATCTTGTGCCCGCAAGCCATCAGCTACTAAACCGCTGCGTCCCCGGTCGCCTTTGTTATCGGATTACGTAGTATCCGCGTCCTTTCCACAATCTGCGGTGGCTTTTTGATTTGAGTTTTCTCCGTGTTCTCTGTGGTTGGTTTTGTCTCTGAGATTCAATCCTGATCCGTGCAGATCCGTGTAAATCCGCGGCTGCCTTTGTCTTTCCGCACAGCGCAACTTTGATGTTTGGGTGTATCCTCCCATGCAACTACTGCTTCCTGGTCAATGTGCTCTTCTGTCAGCAGGAGGTCTCGTCATGAGCGAAAACACGCCCCAACGCATCGGCGACTACGAAATCATCCGCGAGCTCGGTCACGGCGGCATGGGCAAGGTATTCCAGGTGCGCAATGTTCTCACCGACCGCGTCGAGGCCATGAAAGTGGTTCTGCCCGACCTGGCGGGCCGCAGTGATTTCGTCTCCCGCTTCATACGCGAGATCAAGACCCTCGCGGGCCTCGACCATCCCAACATTGCCACGCTGCGCACGGCGTTCACCGCGGGCGACCAGTTCGTCATGATCATGGAATACGTCGAGGGCGTCACCCTCGCAGATAAGTTGCAGCGCGGGCCGTTCTCCACCGCTGACGCTTTGAACTACACCAGCCAGGCGCTCTCGGCGCTGAGCTACGCGCACAGCAAGCACGTCATTCATCGCGACATCAAGCCGGGAAACATGATGCTCACGCCTCAGGGCGTGGTGAAGTTGATGGACTTCGGCTTGGCGCGCTCAGTCGATGAGGTCGGCTTGACTGCGACTGGCGCAACACTCGGCTCGCTCGACTACGCTTCGCCCGAGCAAGTGCAGTCTCTGACCACCGATGAGCGTTCCGATCTCTACTCCGTCGGCGTGTCGTTGTACCAGATGGTCACCGGCAAACGAATGTTCAGCGCGACCAGCAGCTTCTCGCTCATGCAGGCACAGGTGAAGGAAATTCCCCGTCCGCCCATTGAGATCGTCCCCACCATTCCCAAGCCACTCAACGAAGCGATCATGCAATCTGTGGCCAAAGATCCGGCGCTGCGCTTCCAATCCGCCGACGCTTTTCGCAACGCATTGTCGCAGATTGCTGCCGGCGACGCCCCTGCGACGTCGGTGCCCGCGGACATCCCAGCCATGGCGACTGCCCGTCCCCCCGCCGATCCAGGTTTCACCGTTCCTTTCGAACCGCAATCGCAAAGCAACCGCAATCTCCTGCTGGTCATGGGGGTTGTGCTCGTCGCTGCGCTCTTGGCCGGAGCTGCCGTCTACAAGTCCCGCCAGCATCGCGAATCCGATCAAGCAGCGGTCGCCCCAGTTCAGGCAGCGCCCCCACAGGCCAACCCCGGTACTCCTGCCGACAACTTGCCCGCGCAAAGTCCGCCCGCCCCACCTCAAGTTCCTCAAGCGCAGCCCGAGGGGACAACGTCGGCAGTCGCCCAACAACCGGCAGTCGTCGCTCACAAGACCAAGCCTCAGGCGACGGCCCCGGATTATGGCAACAGTCCTTCTGCCGAAGACATCCAGGCGCAACAGCAAGCTGCTCTCGAACGAAAGCGCCAGCTTGACGCGATGGAGACAGAGGTCGACCATCTTGACGGCCGCGTCTCATCGGTTGAGAGCGGCCTCAGCGCTCTCGAGCAGCAGATGCAGCGCGATGGCTTCGGCCTTCGCGGAGACATGGTCGCCGCCCGCAGCAACATGCGCAACGACATCGCCAAGGCCAAGCAGGCCATGGATTCCGGCGACACCGAGCGCGCCCGCCACTTCCTGGACCTTGCCCAGCATGAGGTGGAGAAACTGGAGGCCTTCCTCCGCGGCCACTAGCGATTTCTTCTCGACGTGTCATCCTGCGCGAGGACCGCGAGAGCAATCGCCGTCCGATTCGAAGTTGAGGCGTTTGCGAGGCGTCCGAGCCGAGCGCTGAAACCCTGAGCGAGCGAAGCGAGTCGAATGGGGATCTGCTGTTTTGTGGAGCCCGGAATTACGCTACCCCTCTCTTCGGCTTTTGCACTCAATTCTTTCGATCTATCCGTGTCATCCGTGTAAATCCGTAGCCGCTTTGTTTTTCGACTTCGTTTTATCCGCGCGCCTTCCGCGCAATCCGCGGTTGCTTGTGGATTTTGTGAACCGATCCCGATCCGTGTCGATCCGCGCAAATCCGCGGCTGCTTTTGGTTTTCGTGACCAAAGTCGTATCATCCGGTTGAATATCCAAAATATTAAGGAGGCCCTGTGACCCGCCTGTCTTACTGCGCTCTTCTCTCCGTACTTTGTCTTTCCACCGTTGCATCCGCCGACCTGAAGATCAAAACCCGCACCACCGTTCAGGGACACACCAGCGAAGGGACGGTTTACATTAAGGGACCACGTCAACGCACCGAGATGACCTTCGGAGGCCGGGGTGGTTCCGTCAACATCATCCAATGCGATCAGAAGCGGGCGATCACCGTTATGGGCGGCAACCAGTGCATGGTCATGTCGATGGGTGGCGGCGAAACCAGTTGTCCCGCAACGCCAAACATGCGTGACATGGCGCGCGGCATGGCCGGAGGCGAGCCCGCTCCACCGCGTAAGGGCGGCATCGTCACCATCAACCGCACCTCCACCGACACCGGCGAGCACCAGGATATGTTTGGCTACAAGGCGCGTCACATCAAATCGACCATGATCATGGAATCCAGCCCCGATGCCTGCAACCAGTCCCACATGAAGATGGAGATGGATGGCTGGTACGCCGATCTCTCGGCTGGATTTTCATGCGCTGACGAGAACTACCGCGCCATGGCCTGCGGCGGTCCCGGCGCCAAGTCCGGATGCAGCGACCGCATCGTGATGAAGGGTAGCGGCGGCGCAGCGCTCGGCTACCCGATGAAGCAGACCACCATCATGACATCCGACCAAGGCACATTCACCATGTCAACAGAGGTGGTCGAGCTTGCCAGCACGACCCTCGAAGCGCCGCTCTTCGAAATGCCGCCCGGCTGCCGCGTCATGGACATGTCCGCCATGACGACGGCGGGAGGCGCGCCGCCCGCGACGCACACCGAGCCGTCCCCTGAGCCTGCCGCAGCGCCTACACCGGCGGCCGCGCCTGCACCCACTCCCGCGGCTGTTGTCGCGCCTAAAACCGCCGGCGTCGTCCGTGTAGGTGTGGTCAAAGTCAAGGATATGACTGGCCAGGGACTCCCCATCGACAACCTGCGAGTCAACCTGGTCAGCGAACTCGAGCGGAACAAAATGGAGGTGATACCACTCGACGCCGACACGCCTCACACCGACGTAGTGACGGAAGCCCGCGCCAAGCAATGCGATTACATCGTGTACACCGTTCCCACGGCTGTAAAGGATGCCAACACCGGCGGACTTCCGCCGGCTTCGATTCCCAAAGGCGTCACGCTCGATCCCGCCAAGTTTCAAGCCGTAACTGCGGTCACTCTATACAAGGTTGACAAGCCGCAGCCCGAACTCAAAGACGTGCCGCTGGCTGCCGACTCTCCCCAGTTCGCCGTCGATGCCGTGATGGCCACCTTCGTCATCGAGTCCGACACTGTCGCGCATCAGATCGACGACGACGCCCATCCCAAACCGGCGGCGAAGACTGCGAAGGCTCCAGCAAAAGCCCCGGCGAAATCAGGATCTTCAACGACTAAGCCGAAGTAGATACGTGGTTGGACAAACCATTTGGGTGCCCCACCCTCGTCGCCCAGCGACAGGGTGGGAACTCAATCTTCAGCGTGATCTTCAATGCGGATGCCTATCCTTTTGCGCAGCGCTTCTTGCGGAGAATCTCCAGAATTTGCGGCTCACTCGCCTCGCGTTTCGGCTTGGGTTTATTCATGAGGCCCACCTGCTGCCCAGTTCGAACTCAATTCACTAACATCTGGTGCATCTCGGTTCGCGGCAGAAACGCTCTTCAGACGTTCTCTGGCACGCCTTGTACAGGATGGTCTGTCGTGCCTGGAGCTTTCGCCAGAATCGCATCGATCGACTCCACGCATCGCAGCTTGGGATGCTCCTGGTCCATCTGCGCGCCCAAGGGACGAGCCTGCAGGTACAATCGTCGCGCACGGTCCGCATCGCCACGCCGCTCCACGGCTTGGGCTGCCTCGAAAAACGTGAAGTATTGCAAGGGCAACATCGGAAAGTGCTCAATCGTGAGTTCGGAAAAGTCGTAGGTATGCACAGCAGCCTGCATTTCGAGACGTATCTCCAGCGGCTGCTGGCTGCGTTGCGTGATGTTTCCCCAAATCAGCATGGTCGCGCGCAACCCGTCCAGACGCTCCAGCGCCTCTTGTTTACTGGTGATTTTTGTGTACTGCGGTAGAAAACGAAACTTCAACTCCTGCGCCAGTGGATATTCTCTCAGGGTGTTTTGCACCACCCGAAAGAACTGCGTACTCACCACGTCTAAAGCATGCAGCGTAGATGCGGTACCGAGCGTTTCGGGATCCACGGAAAACACGTCGAACGGGGCGATCGCGATACCGATCTCGTCTGCTCTAAACGGACGCCCCTGAGCCCGCGCGCGCAGGTACGCCCAGCCACCGATCGTGAGCGGAATGATCAACGATACGAGGACCAACCCCGCGAAGTACGGCAACCCATACTGCGTGTCTTTTACGTTGTGCCAGCGCACGTACCAGAAGCTATAGATCAGGTCATACGCAAAGCCAAATACCACGATTGCCGTAACCAGCGAGAGGGCAAAGGCTCCCGGCGACCGCAAGGAATACTTAAAGGCTTTCGCAATTTGATCGGGGATATCGGTGATGCCCATCGCCACTCCCTGCCGACAGCGTCTCTTGTCGGAACACTGGCAACTGGTTACTGCTTTTATCCCTCATTCGGCATTACAATCCACAGGATGATGTACAGCAGCCCGCCTGTGCCCGCGAACAAAATTAGCAGCAGCCAGATGATCCGCAGGGCGGTTACATTCCAGCCGTAATACTGGGCCAGTCCTGCGCACACTCCCGCGATCCGCCGTCCTGCGCGTGGACGCACCAGCCGCCGCTCCGCCTCGTTGCCCGCCACCGGTGCGCCACAGTAAGCACACACGCGTGCATCATCCGGATTCGCCTTGCCACAATGGTTGCAGTACATTCGTCGGTCTCCCTCTTGAATCTGCGTGCTCCAAACCTTTTTGAAAATGGCGGGCCCCGCAGTGCAGCGGTTTATCCGTGTACGGTTTTCTAATCACTAGCCACCGTCACGGCGCCATGCCCTCACTCATCCACAGTTTGAAGACGTCGATCCGCGACTGCGGCCAAACTTCATCGCAAGGCATCGATCCATCTTCCAGGCGAGCCACGATGTTCTGAGCTTGTGCCCGCACCTCGTCATACGACGACAAATCGAGCCCAAACGGCTTCATCGCCTCCACGTCTTGCTCGTCCCGAAACAGCGGGCGAATATCCTTGGCAAAGCTGAGCGCCATCATTCACCTCCACGACTGGAGTTCCATCCTATCGCACGGCCTGCAGCCTCACCAGCGCCACGATCTGCAAGCGCATGTCTGATCCACGCTATTTTGCTTGGCCGGCAATTGTGCCGTCTGTACAATTCCTGCGAAGGTCCATCGCCTTCCTTCATCCCGGGAGCCAGCCATGCGTGACCCCAAAGTCGCTTTCTTGTTGCTTGTCCTTTCTGCCGCAAGCTTCGCCCAGCAATCCAGCACGAGTCCCACTACCATTTCCGGATGCCTCATGGGCCTCAACGGAAACTTCACCCTGCTGACCCCGAGCGGCGAGCGCTATATTCTCAAGGGCAACCAGAGTAGGCTGTTCAGCTTCAACGGCATGCAGGTGGAGATCACAGGAAAGCCGAAGTCCTCGAAAAAGGACGCGGCCAGGCACGAATTTCAGGTGTCCAGCGTGAAGAAAATTGCGCAGGTCTGCCAGTAGCGCGAAGTCCTCAAACTACCCTGGAGACAACGGAGAGTCACCTGGCGGCATGATCTCCACGCTCGAGGTGATCTGGAA
>Ga0074046_10001056_pt1 | contig 25520 bp, 25 predicted proteins | sample BogForMeECP23OM3_FD_94441 | JGI IMG/M metagenome (GOLD analysis project Ga0074046, IMG submission 94441) | Bog forest soil microbial communities from Calvert Island, British Columbia, Canada - Bog Forest MetaG ECP23OM3 | ecosystem: Environmental > Terrestrial > Soil > Wetlands ...
CCGGCCAGTTCATGTTCTTCCCCGCCCTGCCAGATAGCCTTGACGCCAATTTTTTCATAGAGCGGTTTATTCGTTGCGCCGACATCACCCGGTGTTGCATCCACGACAACATCGGCAGCCCGGCACATTTCCTCTACGGATCCCGCAACTTCAAGGCCTGCTTTTTCGAAAGCAGCTTTTTTGGAGATATCCGCGATATACAATGGATATCCCCGCTGTTTTGCCACAAAAGCTTCCGCGTTCGGGCGTGTCTTCGATACCCCGATTACTTTCATGTCCTTCTGGGCAGCAACTGCATCGGCAACGCGCTTGCCGATGGTACCATACCCGTTGATGGCAACCTTGATCATACAATCGTACATTGCGTCTGGACAGAAAAAACTATGTGGAATTTCAGGAAAGATCCGGATGATCTGCAGACTCTTCAGAACTGTAGTTTTCGGTGTTTTTAACATATATTTAAATGGTCCCGGAAAAGAACAACAATTATATGAACTTCCCCTCCCTGGACATGTCCGATACACCGGTGCGGTGGTGGCAGATTTCCATTATAGGCATTATCATTTTTTTATCGGGTGTTGATGCCTTCTTCTGGACACCCATGTTTCTTGACGTGCTCATTCCACTCTTTGGCATCCTTGCCCTTGCAGTCGGCGTGATCATGATCGTGTTCTCCATATCGGTAAAACAGGATCTCGTATACCAGTTCCCTATATTCTTCGCAGGTATCCTGTCCCTCATTGTTGCTTCGATTGCTATCATGATACCGGGACTTATCCAGACCTCGCTCATCATCATCATGGCCTTTATCGCGATCATCAACAGCGTGCTCCTGATCATTGTGGGGTGCTCGCTCTCGGATGTGTGGAAAACACGTCTCGTGATAGTCCTTTTCGGTATGCTCACCCTGTTCCTGAGCATACTGATGGCGTTATTCCCTGCACTCTCCACTATAGCCCTTGTGAAGATCTGGGGTGTGTATGCGTGGGTTATCGGAGTCCTTTGTATCGTTGCGGGAGCCTCGATGAAATGGATGATACACTCACCTGCAGACGGACAAAATACCATTGTCCTTCCATGATAAAATCTGGAAAATTTTTTATCGGTTTTTAAATAAGAGAAAATCTCGTAACAATGCTGCCTGATAAGCGGTGGATTTACAGGAACAGATTTTGTATCTTTACAACTTCCGTGCTGTCTTTTGCCCCTGCATAGAGTCTGAGTGGTTCTTCGTTTACTTCGAGAAACCGGATACCCCAGTTGACTTTTGAGAGCAGTTCTGCGGCCCGCTCTTTCTCGCCAACAATGAAGAGTGCAGCAGCAAGCGCCTCGACTGAGGATAATTTACAGGGTTTGCCGAAGTTGACGGGGTTTGCCGCCACGAGGAAGGGAAGTGCCCTCCGGATCCGCCAGGAACGTACAGCACCGGTATCCAGCACTACCCATGAGCAGTCCAGCACGGTAATGGATTTGACAAACCTGTCCGCCGGGGAGAGAGCCTGTTCGGCTGTAGGATCGAGTAGTAAAGTATTGCGCGGAATCTGGTAAATCTTGGAAAAGATCTTCAGAAATCCGGCCCTCTCCAGCTTCTTGACCGTACACTTACGGGGATCACAGCTGTTATCCCGGTAGGAGTACAGGGGGATCATTGATCATCTGTGCGTGCACACACTGTAATAATGTACGTGCTCTGCAGTCCCTGCATACTCAACCCGGTGCTCCGGGCGGACGGGATTACAAGACCTTCTGATCTTGAGGCCTTCGAGCGCGTGAAAACCCGGTGCAATGCATTCGGTATTGAAACAATCCCGCTGCCATGTCCTGAGACTCTCTATTTGGGCACAGACAGGATCCCGGGAACATTTCTCGAACGGCTGGATACCCCGGCATTTTACCGGCTTCTGGATGAACTGGAGGAACAAGTCCAGGAAATCATTGTCAAGCGCGGCTCACCACTCTGTATTATCGGTGTCAATTCCTCACCAACGTGCGGTGTCACCAGTACCTGGTATGGAAGCAGGGGCGATGAACCCCCCAGACGAAACGGGCGGGGGGTTTTCCTCTCCCGCTTTCCTTATATTCCTGCGATCGATACGCTCGTCTTTGCTCGATACCGGGTATATCTTGCCGCACCTCTCTTCTCGGATGCCGAACGATCCTACAACCTGCAGGTAGCTGATCTGCTGAGGAAAAACCTGTTCGAAGTCTACCTGCCACAGGAAACTGGCGATGATTGCAATACGCGGAAAAAAGAAGAGCAGGGGAGGTTATTTTCGGCTAATAAAAATGCCCTTGAAGATGCGGATATTGTTGTTGCAGTCATTGACGGTGCCGATGCCGATTCGGGTACCGCGTGGGAGATGGGGTATGCCTTTGCACAGGGAAAACGGGTGATTGCACTCCGGACCGATTTCCGTCATGTGGGCATCAACGAACAGGTGAATCTCATGTTAGAACAATCGGCAGCTGTAGTTGACAGCAGGGAAGCACTTCTTGTGGCTATTCAGTCTCCTGTGAAAATGCGCGATCCATGAAACGCCGGAATTCGCTCCTTTTTTAAAATAGCCGAAGAATCTTAAGAAAAAATGCCCTGCAATAACTATATGAGAATATTTGCGAAATAGTACATGGTTATTATGGTGAAAAAAAGCGAGGATCGGGAAAACAAAAAACGATCAACCGGAGAGGATACCTGTGATCTGGACAATGGGTTCGTCTCCCCGCGCCTCATGTTTCAGGACTTCACTGTTGAAAATATAAAAAATATCATACGTACCAGCAGGTATGTTCAACTGCTTTTATGCCTGACCCTTATCGGTTTTTTCCTTCGCTTTTATCATCTCGGCTTCAATTCCCTCTGGCTCGATGAAGCCTCAACCTATACATTTGCCTCCATGACGCTGCCCGGTATCTGGCAGGCAACAACCAGCGGGGAATTCAATCCCCCCTTATTCTACTGGATGGAACACGTGATGCTTGCTCTGGGCAATAATGAAGTGATCCTCAGGTTTATCCCGGCTCTGCTTGGTGGCCTTACTGTACCCCTTGTCTATAGCGCAGGAAAAGAGTTTGTTGATCGGAATGTTGGTATTATTGCGGCTGCTGCCTGTGCATTTTCGCCATTTCTTATCTACTACTCCCAGGAAGCACGGGCATACTCGGTCATGCTCTTTTTCGTCATCTTTGCGATGGTCTTCTTCCTTCGGGCACTCAAAACCGACGATACAAAGGACTGGGTTCTGTTCGGTTTCCTTTCAGCTCTCGCGTTCTGGTCACATTTTTATGCACTTGTCATCATCGGGGCACTGGTTCTCTATGCACTTGCAGTGAAACTCACATCATTGAGGAAGGATATCGGATCAATCAAACCGATGATAATTGCAGGGGCCGTGTTCGTAGTTGTCTGTCTCCCTCTTATCCTTGTAACGATACAACTCTTCGTCAAGAGGACAGCCTCTGCCCCAACATTTGGTATTCAGGGTCTTGGTATCATCAGTGAGACTTTCCAGCAGATCTCCGGCTTTTCCGATCTTGCCATGATACTGTTTCTGATATTGTTTATCGTTGGAATTTGCCAGGCATTTCTGATCGATAAGAACAAGGGGCTGTTTCTCGTATCGCTTACGGTACTGACATTTGTGATCAGTTATTTCCTCTCCTACAAGATCCCGATGGAGCCCCGGTATCTCATCTTCCTTACACCTGTCTTTTTTATCGGGATTGCACTCTGCTACAAACCCCTCTGGAATTTGTTCAGGAATCCCGCTGTCATATACGGGCTGATGGTGCTGGTCGTGATTCTTGGTGCACCCGTCCTTGTGAATATGTATTCCGGCTATACCAAGGATGACTGGAGAGGTTTTGCAGGTCAGGTTCAGCAAGCGACAAATCCCGGGGATTTCGTCGTATTAATCCCGGGATACATTTCCCAGCCATTCAATTATTATTATTCCAATACATCGGATCAGACATTAGAATACGGGGCATATACCGCAGCAGATCTTGATGCCATCGCTGCCCAAAAGACCAACAATACGATTTATTACATCATCACCGGCGACATCATGTCTGCAGACCCGAAAGGTGATGCAATTGCATGGCTGAACAATAATACAAAGCCCTATGCACCGGAATCGTCTATCGCGCTGAGAGTATCAGCCTGAATTAACGGGATTAAAAATGTACGACCTGACGGTGATTATTCCTACTTTCAAGGAAGAGGCGAATATCCGGAATATTGTCACGGAAGTGGATACCGTCCTCAAACACACCGGGATCGAAGCCGAGATCCTTGTTGTGGATGATAACTCTCCGGATACTACCATCGCGATTGTCAACGACTTGAAAGCGTCGATGCCGAATGTGAACCTCCTTGTCAGGACCACTGACCACGGGCTCTCGCAATCCGTAGCTGACGGATTTCTCCATGCATCCTCGGATATTTTTGTTGTTATCGACGCTGATTTTTCCCATCCGCCGGCTCTCATCCCGAAAATGTACGAAGAGATCCGGGCCGGCAACGATGTTGTCATCGGCAGCAGGTACATGGACGGCGGGGGGATAAGGAAATGGCCCCTCAAGCGGCGGGTCATCTCCCTTGGGGCAACATTTCTGGGGCGGCTTCTCTTTCCCGATATTACCGATCCGGTGAGCGGGTTTTTTGCCGTCAGGAAACAGGTAGTGGCGCAGGCACATCTGAAACCCCGGGGATACAAGATCCTCTTGGAAGTGCTGGGGAAAGGTATCTGGGAGCACGATAAGGAGATACCGTTCGAGTTCAGTGATCGGGAGATCGGCTCAAGCAAGCTGAAAATCAAAACTATCATTGAGTACGCACAGCAGGTTGTGGATATTACCCTGTACTCATTTACCCATCGCCGGAGCGCTGCGTGGCGGGAATGGAATCGAGTATTTAAGTTCGGGATTGTCGGGATATCCGGAATTATTATCAATCAGGGGGTGCTCATATCCCTCAAGGAATATGCAGGCTTTTCTATCCCTGTTGCAAGTGTTTTTGCCATCGAGCTGGCAATATTGAATAATTTTATCTGGAATGATCTGTGGACCTTTAAGGAATGTGACAAGACACAGAAATTATCATGCACGTGGCACCGGCTTCTTTTGTTTGAGGTGGTCTCAGCAGGGGGGGCGATAATTAATTTTGCACTACTTAACATTCTCACGTTCAGTATGGCTATCGATTACCGGATTGCAAATATTATCGGAATTCTGCTGGGATTCGGATGGAATTTTGTTGTCAACAGGCGTATTACCTGGATACGAAAGTGACAAATCGGATGTTGCTCTGAGGAGAAAACGGGGAATATTCTGAAATGATTATTTAACATTAAGGCTATGATCACATGAAAACGGAGACGGGACATGAGTAAGAAAGATAAAATTGCGAATGAGCCGGTAACACGGAAGAAGAATCGGGGAAACAAGCCCTTCAGGTTCCTGGGAATACAATTTGACGCCCTTGATGGGGATACAGTAAAACGCCACATCGCCCTCCTTATCCTTGCCACGATTGTGATGAAGTTCGTGGTGGTGATTATTACTGCGACCATTTTCCACTCCTTTATCGATTTATTCGATATCGAGGGGTACTTGAGTAGTGCCACTCCCCTGCTCCAGGGACAGTTACCCTATATTAATTACCCATTTGCGTACCCGATCCTGACATTCATCCCGATTCTTCTTGCGTTTATTCCGGCGGTGCTGACTTGGAACAGCATGGCATTTGTGCTCTCATTCCAGGCCCTCATGATCGTGTGTGATATCCTCATTGTCCTCTCTGTCTATTTCATCGGGCTGAAGATCTATAATGCAACAACAGCCTTCTATGGGGGGCTCATCTATGCAACTGCATTTTCAACTGCATATTTTGTTGTCACGAAGTCAGACGCGTTCCCGACATGTCTCCTCATGCTTGCGATTCTGTTCACCATATATGGAGTGAGCTTCCGTGGTTACGTGGGCGCGTCAGCCGGTTTTTTTACAAAGATATTTCCGGCAATTGCCCTGCCGTTCATGGTACTGTACAATGCAAAAACCACCTCTCTTAAAGAGGAGCTGATCTCTGCCGGAAAGATCTTCCTTATTTTCTGCCTGGTCCTGCTGGTGCCCCTGGCCATCATCAGTCCCGCGACTCTGAGTACCTATCTGTTTGCAACGGGAGGCTCTGTCGGTGTTTACGTGAATACCGCCACTTATACCCTCTACGCCTATGTCTCCGAAGTGTTCCATCTGGGAATCTCCGTTGGTTTGGTATCTGATGTGATGTATGTCCTGATGGGGGCCATCCTTCTGTTGCTCGTCTATATCGCTTTTGCTGAGCGGGAAAAGAATGAAAAAACATTCCTGAAACTGGTATTGTGCGCCATATTCTGTCTGGTTTTTTTCACAAAATTCCACAGCCCCCAGTATATTATCTGGTTCACCCCGCTCCTCGCGCTCCTGGTTGCCGATGACTTTGTAAAGATTGGATTGTTTTACATAAGCCAGGTTTTTGCCTATATCGAGTTTCCGCTGATATTTAAAATCTCCTATACCAACACGCAATATGTGAGCCCGGCCGGATCATCAGGGTGGTACCTGATATTATTCTTCTTCACGTTGGAGTACATCGTTCTCATAACGCTGATGTACTTAACGCTCCGACCTCGGGAAGGGATAATTACGAAACTGAAGGAATATTATAGGGTACGGCCCAGGAAACATGAGTAATCAAAGACCTTCCCGATCTGACAAGGTGCTGAATTACAGTACAGTGACATATAATAACCAGATAACCGTGAATATACAGTGAAAATTAATGAAATTAAGGTGAAATATATGAAAATTGCTGTTGCGGCTGGAACACGACCGGAATTTATTCAGGTAGAGCCGATCATCCGCGAACTAAAGAGGCGGGACATCGCGACGATCTTCATCCATTCCGGCCAGCACTATGATTATGAAATGGACAGAATCTTCTTTGATGAGATGCATATGCCAACTCCCACCCATTATCTTGGGATCGGCTCAAAACTTCCCGGTGAGCAGATCGGAGAGATGATCACAAAATCAGAATGCATCCTCCGCTCCGAGAAACCCGACATGCTCCTCGTTACCGGAGACACGAATACCGCCCTTGGTGTTGCCCTCGCGGCGAACAAAGCGAAGATAAAGGTCGGCCATTTCGAAGCCGGGATGAGAAGTTTTGACCGGACTATGCCTGAGGAGATCAACCGGATCATCATCGATAACATCTCTGACGCCCTGTTCTCACCTACGCAGCGGGGTGTTGACAATCTGCATAACAACGGGATCTGTGATAATGTGTTTCTTGCAGGGGATGTAATGCTTGATTCAATTGTCCGTTATCGCCATCTGATAAAACCGCGCTCTCGCACCCTGTCGGAACTTGCAATCGGGAAAAAACCCTATCTTCTCCTGACCTTGCACCGCGAGGCAAATACTGACGATCCAACCCGGTTAAAAAATATTCTTGACGCAATATCCGCCCTTCCGTTTCCGGTGATATTCCCGGTTCACCCCCGCACAAAACAGCGGATCCGGGATTTCTCCCTGACCCTTCCGGAAAATGTTCATCCAATCCCGCCTCAGGGATATTTTGAATTCCTGCGTTTGATTGCTCATGCTGAAAAGCTCCTGACAGATTCGGGCGGTGCCCAAAAACAGGCTTTCTTCCTCTCAAAACCTTGCATTACCCTCAGGCCGAATACTGAATGGATGGAGACCATTGAGAATGGGTGGAACATCCTTGTTGATGACAACCGGGACAAGATTATCGGAGCGGCTACAAATCAGGATCCGAGGAATCCACCGAATCTCTCGTTATTCGGGAACGGTGGGAGTTCAGAACGGATAATTGATGCAGCGCTCTCCCTGCTGTAACGAATAACAAAAATAGTTTCAAAGGAGAAAAATTACGTTACTGACAATCCTTCTTTGATATACCAGCGCACGTATTTTGCAATTCCCTTTCTGATATCTGTTTTTGGCGTAAACCCGAGCGTCTTTTTGGCAAGTGAAATATCTGCTGAAAACCGCATAACTTCGCCGGGTCGTTTCGGGAGGTGTATCGGGGCCATATCCTTGAGATCCCTGCCGGTTTCCTTTGCAACTGTATCGATTATAATCTGTGCCAGATCATTGATACTTGTCTCTTTACCGGTTCCGAAGTTGATGGCAGTGCCGAACATATCCAGTTCCTGCCACTTATCGATAATCAGCGAATAAGCGGCAATGAGGTCATCAATGTAGTGGAAATCTTTTGTCTGCACGCCATTACCGTAGATGGTCGGGGGACAATTATTCACCACCTGTGAAACAAATTTTGGAATGACTGCCGAATATCCTTTCATCCTCTGGTTCGGCCCGTATGTGTTGAACTGCCGGAGGATGATAATAGGAAGGTTGTACACATGGTGATAAGATGAGCAAAGTCGATCCGCTGCCGCTTTCCCTGCTGCATAGGGTGATTGGGGGTTGAATGGATGGCTTTCGTCCATAGGCATGTACTGGCCGGTACCGTACACCTCAGACGAGGATGCATAGAGCATCAGCTTGAGGGGATCCTTTCTTGCCATCCCTCTCCGGACGGCTTCGAGCACGTTCTGGGTACCTCGGGTGTGAACTTCGAAGCTTGGTACCGGGTTGTCAATTGATTCCTCCCAGTGGACCTGAGCTGCGAGATGGAAAACCATATCGACATTATTCACAAGTCGATCGACAAGATCGAAGTCCATGACCGAGCCTTTAACAAAATAAAAATTAGGGGAATGGTTGTAGCAGGCCCGGATATTATCAGTTGTACTTCTGGACAGATCATCAAGAACAATGACCCGGTGTCCATTTTTGAGGAGGAATTCGGTTAAATTACTACCGATAAATCCTGCCCCTCCTGTGATTAAAACTGTTTCTTTGTGCATGATGTGATCTTTTCCTGTTTATAACTGCCGCTGGATAACAATTCATTCGTATTTAGGGGAGGAAAGGGATATAAATATTGTGAAAACGGGAAAATATCCGAAATTATTTCTTTTAAAATTGAAATCGCCCTCTTCACTTTTATGAGAAAGATCCTCCTGTAAAATGAGAGCTGTGTTTACTGCCATTTCTGCCGGAGATACTTTGCCTTGAAAATTTTAAAGAGAATTCGCAGATTGTTGAATATTTCTTTTCTCACGTTCAGTTTGGATTCACCATACTCGCGTGTATAGACCCGTACCCCAACTTCATATACATTTTTTCTATTGAGGATGAGTTTTGCAATAATCTCGGCACAGATCTCAAAATTATTGCTCTCCAGAATAAGCTCATCCAGTGCCTCTTTCCTGTAGAGACGGAAAATGGCACTCACGCAGGTGAGGTCGTCTTGCAGGAGCACCTGGTAAAGGAAATTAACGGATTTACTGATGAAGAGCCGGAACGGGGAGGAGATCTCTTTTGCAAGGTCTTTTCCCCGGTAGGGGGATGCCGATATACAGTCTGCCCCGGTCTCCCTGTATGCCGCCAATAGTTTCTCGATATCTTCCGGACGGTACGTGAGATCAGAATCCATCATGATAACCAGGTCTCCCTTACAATTTGCGAGACCTGTTCTCACTGCCACCCCCATTCCCTTATTTGCGCCGTGGGGGACAACCACCACGTTTTTCTGTATCTCCTTGAGCTTGTTTAGCTCAGCGAGGGTAGTATCCCTGCTTCCGTCGTCCACGAGAATATATTCGCAGGTCTCACCGTACCGTTCGATGATCGGTCCCGCAACAGGAAAGAGTCTTTCGGGGTAGAGGCGGGCGTTTTCAGCTTCATTGAAGAGGGGTATGATAATAGATATCATTCAGGTCCTCCACTGCACTGGTCTTCAGCAAATTTTGCAAAGATGAATCCGTAGATCAGGACCAGATACATCGAGATCAGCCGGTCGGTGAGGACGATAGCTATAGCGTCTGCTGAGGCAACCCCGAGTAGGGTGAGAAGGTAACCAAGAGATGCCTCCATAACACCTACACCGAGTGGAATCTGGGAGGCAAGACCCGCTATGATGGAGAGACAGAAAAAAATCGTGAGGAGGATGGGGTTCAGCGTATACCCAAATGCCATTGTAACTATCCAGAAGCGCACAAATTCCGAACCGAGCGAAAAAACCGTGATGATAAACACGGCAACGATGTCCCGGAACGGGAGTTTTTGAATCTTGAAATCTGCAGGGATCTTTTTGAGAACCGGGATCTTCGAAGAGTACTTTTCTATGAGCGCGAGGAAGAAATCTGCCTTGTAGTAGAAGAAAAAGAGGAGGATGAGAAGTACCGCCGTTACTTCTAGTACGATAACAGTAATTCCCCTGAGATCGATGAACACCATCGCGAAAGCTGCAAGGAAGAGGATCATCAGTTCGAAGAACCGTTCGTAGAAAATCATGGAAACCCCGGTGAAGAAGCGCATGGCATATCGCCTCTGCATGTAGTAGGCTTTGTAGAGGTCCCCGATCTTTCCCGGAGTGATATTGGCATAAAACAGACTTGCGATGCTGACGAGTGAGGAATCGTGCCAGCTTATTGCGGTATTATACTTCTCGCTGAGGAATTTCCAGCGGTAAACCCTGAGTGCAAGGGTACCTATCGACACTCCGAATGCAAGCAGGAGGAGAGGAATATTGACGGATAAAAGCGTCCGGTAATTCTCGATAATGTCCGAGCGGTAGATCACATATGCCAGGATCAATAATCCGATAAGGAGGAGCCCCGTCTGCAAAATCCGCCGGTTATTTTTTATGGTTTCCATAGATTCATCCGGTTCATGTGAAGAACAACTTACTATGATTTGCCTCCTGTTATTATATCTGGATCGCTAATCCAGCTCAGGTGCATGAGGAGGATAAATCCTCATAAGGCTACGGGATAAATGGATACTGTTATGTCCAATCTCACCGTCGCAGTTCTTGCCCCCCCCGATTATGCAAAGGATCTTGGGAAGAAGGGCACAACGAGCGATATTACTTTCTACAACCTGAAAAAGGGCGAAGCTACAGTCACGTTTATCGAACCGACCCGGTACCCGGAAAAATTATCCTCGTTGTTTTATGCAGTCTCCCTTGCCGACCGCATTCTCCTCGTTGTGGACGAGATTAATGCCTCATTTGGGGAGTGCGTGCTGATGCTCCAGAGCGCGAACAAGAGTTCCGGCTACCTGATTCTCAAGAATTACATATCGCCGGATCAGATCGCTCCGCTCATAAAAGGGACAGTCCTCGAACACTACGAAATCCTCGAAGAGGATATGGTAGGCCTGCGCGAGAAGATGCTCGAGATCGCTGTCAAACAGACCGCTCATGGGAAGGCCCATGAAAATACCGGCAAAGGTGCCGTCCCCGTTGATGCCCACTTCAATGTAAAAGGGGTCGGCATCGTTGTCCTGGGGTTTGTAGCACAGGGAATGATCAAGAAGCACGATACCCTCAAGGTATTACCTACAGAAAAGCCCGTCCAGATCCGGTCCATCCAGAAGCACGATGACGATGCCGAGAGCGCAGTCTATGGCGATCGCGTGGGTCTTGCCCTGAAAAGCATAGAATCGGAAGATCTCGACCGCGGCTTTGTCCTGACCAATGATCCGGCAATCCGGCACGCGACCACCATCACCGGGAAAGCGCAACTGGTGAAGTACTGGCCTGCCCCCCTGAAAGAAGGCATGGTGCTCTATGCCGGCCACTGGATGCAGTTCCTCCCCACACACCTTGAAAAAGCGGTCGTAGAAGGTGACTGGAGAATGCCGAGCATCACCCTCTCCCTTGAGAAGGCGCTTGTCTATCCCCCCAATGCACGGGTTGTACTACACTATCTCGAAGGCGGCAAGCTCCGGGTTGTTGGCTCTCTTATCCTTGACTAATCTTCTTTTTCCGGCGCCGTGAAAGGCTTGTTTCTGGCTCCCAATTACCTTATCACTGGGGACGATCATGAATGTACTGAGTACAATGCTGGAAGATATTATTGGATGGGTTGTCCTGGGCGTTATCGTCCTTGTAGTCATCGTTCTCGTGCTCTGGGCCGTAGGAATCTACAACCGGTTTGTCAGCCTTCGGAATTCCTCGGAAGCCACCCTCGGGCAGATCCGTGTGGCCATGAAGAAGCGGCTGGACATGATCGAGCAGCTTCTTGGTGCCGTGAAAAGCTATGCGAAGTTCGAACAGGATACCCTCACGAAGGTTACCGCCATGCGGGCCGCTGTTGCTACTGCCGGACCCGGTGACCTGAACAAGGTCGAGGCCGAGTCCCGTTCCATCTTCGGCCGCCTGCTTGCGGTTGCAGAAAACTATCCCGACCTCAAGACCTCAGGCACTGTAACAAGTCTTATGGACTCCGTAAAGGGCCTTGAGGACGAAATCGCCCGCCAGCGCTATACCTACAACAACATCAGCCAGGAATACAACACTATGATCGACACAATCCCCTCGAATTTTATAGGGAAGATCATGGGACTTATCAAGCTGCAATACCTGCAATTTGAGGAAGCGATCGAGAACGCTCCCAAAATAGAGTTCTGAGCAGGTCATTGCCGTGGGAGAGATACGACAGCTTGCCAGTATTGTTGTGGCCGGCCTGGTCATCGGCCTCATCGGCCTCATCATCGTTAACGCAGCGCCGGCCCTGTTTGAGGGGAATCTGGTGGTGGAATCTTACGATGCCACGCTCCAGAGCAACGGAACCCTGACAGAGCACTATACCTACGATGTGCACACCGGAGGGGTGTATCGCATGCTGTACCGGAGCTGGGATGCCCCGCTGGTCTTTTCACCCCCCTCGTCTTCTGCAGTCCAGTTCGTGTCGGCAGCGGCCCCTGAGGGTGTTACCTGGTATGCAAAAGGCAGTGATGGTACCGTAAATGTTGCTGGAGATGCACAGGCCGCTTCCCGGAAGGCAGCAATCGACGAGCTCGCCAACACCAACGAAGTTGGCATCTTCAATCCGGATTATTATACTGATGGTATCTATACTGCCGGATATACCTACCTCCTCTACCCCCCGATCGAGTACGATGGCACCACCACCCACCTCAACCTGAAATTTGCCGGGGATACGCATATTCCCTATCATAATGTCCATATCAGCATCCCTGCAGATAATGTGCAGCAAATCTACGTCTATCCCCCCAGCCTGCAAACCCAAAAAACCGGTGACACCTACGTGATTACCGGAAGTGTGGCTGAGAATGAGATTCTTTCAGTGGAGATGCTGGGTACGAACAATGCATTTGCCGGTATGCCCGCGTTCCGGACAGAGTCTCCTGATCTCCAGGGTCAGACAGGTTCCGCGAACTTCTGGTACAATGCACCCTATTACGTAGCATATCTCCTGAATGGGATTGCGATGGTTGCCGTCATCCTCATCCCGCTTCTCCTCATCCTGATCTATTACCGCTACGGGCGGGAGAAAAAATTCACGGTCCCGGCATACCTGAGTACCATCCCCTCTACGGCGCTCAGGCCCTGGCAGGTAAACCTGCTTTTCAAGGGTGATGCGCTGGATTTCGATGAGGACGGCTACTATGCGACCCTGCTCGATCTCCACCGGCGCAAGAACATCACGATCACGGAAAAAGTGGACGGTAAAGGCGTAGAGATCCGGGTGCTGTCGTCTGCAAACCTCGATCCCTACGAACAGAGGATCCTTACGTTCATCGACCAGGTAGCGGATAAGAGCGTTATGGACACAGAGAAGATTGCTGCCATTGCAAAGCGGGCGCAGTCAGACAGCAGTGCAGAAGAGACAGCTCTGCGGTACCAGCGTAACCTTACTGATGTGACCAGCAGGGTAGACACAAGCCTCTCCAACCAGTATATAGTGGATGGCCGGGACCACATTACCCCGCTGGGAATGGTTGCGGGCGTTGTACTCGGCGTCACAGTGATCCTTGCCGTTGTATATTCAATGCAGTCGTACATCCTTATCCCGGCAGCAGTTCTGTGGGCTGCAGTCCTCATCCAGACGGGGATCGCTTTTGCCGCTCCGTCCACGTTGTTCGGCCACTGGAAGGACGACCGGTATAAAGAAAAGCTTGAGTGGGATGCATTCACCCGTTTCCTCTCAGACATGGCCATGATCCAGAAGTATGCACCCGCCGATCTTTCAATGTGGGGTGACTGGCTCACCTACGGAACTGCTCTCGGTGTCGGAGCGAACGTAGAGAAGGCGATGAAAGAGCTCAATATCCGTATGGCCGACACCGGTGTTCCGGTGGGGGCCATGGCGATGAGTGCCGCGTTTATACCGCTGATTGCCTTCTCGCCACCGAGCCACGGTGGCTCCGGCGGCGGGGGATTTGGCGGTGGTGGTGGCTTTGGAGGCGGAGGCGGGTTTGGTGGCGGTGGGGCCGGGGGCAGATAAACCGTGGTGCCCATCACTCGCCCCCTCATTTTCGCTGCCATTGTGATTGTATCGATAAATCTCTGCGGATGACGGAGATCACGGCCGTCACCTAGTCATAGAAGATATAAAGCCGCACAAACCATATGAATACCAGAACAGGAATCTGATCTTATGCAATATACGGAAGGTCAGCTCGGCAGGGTCTTTGTCGTGAGGATCGATGACGGGGAAGACATGCTCGTGTCCCTTCGCCAGTTCGTCCAGGACAAGGGTGTCCGTGCCGGCTCGATCGTTTTCCTCGGTGCCCTGATGGACGGGCGGATGGTTACCGGCCCTGAAGAACCGGTCATTCCCCCGGTCCCGCATTTTGTAATGTTCGAAGGGGGCTGGGAGGTCTTCGGCGTGGGTACGATATATCCCGGGGAGGGAGGTCCGCATATCCATTATCATGCGTCAGTGGGACGGGCAGGTCACGCCCTGACCGGCTGCCTAAGGGAGAAGGCCGTAACCTATCTCATTGTTGAGGCTGTGATTTACGAATTCACTGGTCTTTCCGCCAGGAAGGAGTACGATGAAAAGACACAGCTCCACCTTCCTGTACTTCGTCACGAAAACACTTCCGGAACAGCGGAACAGGAGCCGGTAAATGAAGAATCCCGCCCGGCCCCCCGTGAGGAAAAGAAAGAGGAGAAGAGTGAACTGCCGGGCGGTCTTGCGGAGATAATCCGGGATCTGACCCGGCGCCCCCCGACATAACCCGGCTCGCAACCGGAAAGAGTTTTTAAATCCTCCCGTTTTATGATTTCCCAGCCACCGTTTCTCCCAATCTCGCGCGAAGAGGGACAGAAGCTGGGTATTGAACAGTTCGATATTATACTCATCAGCGGGGATGCCTATGTCGATCACCCCTCATTTGGCACAGCCCTGATCGGCCGTATCCTTTGGGATGCCGGGTTCACGGTCGGGATCATCGCCCAGCCGGACTGGAAAAGCAGTGCGGATTTTACCCGGCTCGGCTCGCCCCGGCTCTTCTTTGGCATATCGTCGGGCAATGTCGACTCGATGGTGAACAACTTCACCCCGAACCTGAAGAGGCGAAGCGATGACGTGTATTCACCGGGCGGCATCCCGAAACGCCCGGACCGGGCCGTGATCGTTTACGCGAACCGGGTCCGGGAACTCTTCCCGGGTATACCCGTCATCCTTGGTGGCATCGAGGCCAGCCTCCGTCGGTTTGCCCATTACGATTACTGGCAGGACCGGGTCAGGCAGGCAATCCTTGCTGATGCCCCTGCCGACCTCCTCGCTTTCGGTATGGCCGAGCGGCAGATGGTGGAGATCGCCTGCCGTACCAGTGCAGGCGAGCCCATAACATCCCTGCGTGATATCCGCGGGACCGCGTTTACGATGGAGCTTGCGGAATGGCGGAGCCGCAGGTCCCATGGTATAGTCGAGATTCCCGGGTTTTCCGAAGTGTCTCAGGACAACGCTGCTTACGCAAGGGCGTTTGCACTACACTATGCCGAGCAGGATCCGGTCCGGGGAAAACCTGTGGTGCAACCGCATCCAAAAACGGTTATCATCCAGAATCCCCCGGCCACACCGCTGACAACTCTGGAACTGGATCATATCTACGATATACCTTTTTCCCGTGAGGCCCACCCGTCCTACCGGCAGCACGTGCCTGCCCTTGAGCCGGTCAGGTTCTCGGTGGCCAGCCACCGCGGCTGTTTTGGAAGCTGCTCGTTCTGTGCCCTTACCCACCATCAGGGCCGGATCATCCAGGGCCGGAGCATCGCATCTCTTGTCCGTGAGGTCACCCGGATGACGAGTATGCAGGGATTCAAGGGTATCGTGCAGGATGTGGGAGGTCCGACTGCCAACATGTACGGGCTCTCGTGCACTCTCTGGGAGAAGACCGGCGCCTGCAGGGACAAGAACTGTAGCACGGCCTGCCGGACATTGCAGACGAGCCATCGTGCCCAGTGTGAGCTCCTCGCCGCCCTCCGTGCCATCCCCGGCATCAGGAAGGTATTCATTGGATCCGGTATCCGGTACGATCTTATTGTGGCCGACCCTTCGGATTACCTTGGGACCATCTGCGATCACCATGTCTCCGGTCACCTCAAGGTGGCTCCCGAGCACATTTCAGAGAACGTCACCCGGCTCATGAACAAGCCCGGGCAGGAAGTGTTCGACCGGTTCCGCAAGGAGTTCGCAATGTTGCAGAAAGACAAACAGAAGAAACAATATATACTCCCCTATTTCATGTCCGGGCACCCGGGCTGCACGATTTCTGACATGATCCTGCTTGCAGAATATATCCGTGACAACCAGCTCTATACCGAACAGGTGCAGGATTTCACGCCCACTCCCATGAGCTTCTCTACCTGTATGTATTACACCGGACTCAACCCGTTCACCATGGAACCGGTTCATGTTCCAAAAGGACAGGAAAAGAGGATTCAGAGGGCCCTGCTGCAGTACCGGGATCCCCGGAACCGCAGGCTTGTTATCGAAGGGCTGGAAATCGCCGGCCGGAGAGATCTGGTCGGGACCGGGGGACAGTGCCTGGTGGGGGGAGATTTCGGCCATCCGCAAAAGTCATTCCGGAAACACCAGGGATCGAAAAAATAAGGGTTGCATTCCCGGCAATCCTTATGTTTTACTTATACCGGCCATTATGTAAAAAACAGAAAAAGGCCGCACTCACTTCCGGCCATATTCGTCATCGAACCGGACAATATCATCTTCCTCCAGGTACTCCCCAAGTTGAACCTCAATCACTTCGAGCGGGATCAGACCAGGGTTTTTCAGCCTGTGCATCATCCCGCTGTGAACGAATGTGCTCTCCCCTTTCCTCAGGAGCCGGGTCTCACCATCCAGTTCCACCTCAGCGGTTCCCCTGACCACCACCCAGTGCTCGCTCCGGTGGTGGTGGAGCTGGAGTGAAAGCCGCTCCCCTGGCTTTACGGTCACCCGCTTGATCTTATAGACCGGTGTATCCTCAAGGACCGTATACGAACCCCACGGGCGGTGGACCTGCCGGTGGAACTTGGTCACGGGATCATTGCCGGCATTATACCGGTTCACCAGGTGTTTGACCTGCTCGGTCTCTTTGTTGTCGCAGATCAGGAGGGCGTCCACTGTATCTACCACGATGAGATCGTTTACACCGATGAGGCCAACATGTTTGCCCGGGGCATGCACGTAATTGTTCCGGGATGAAAGGTATTCGGCGTGCCCGACATTCCCTTCCCGGTCGTGGGTCTCTGTGTCATAGAGCGCCCGAAACGTCCCGAGGTCGTTCCATTCCACATCCAGCGGGACCACGGCCACTTTTTTCGAGTGCTCCAGCAGGCCATAGTCAATTGAGATCGCTTCAAGACCCGGGTAATCCGGATCGCTGCCATCAGAGAGTGCAGCATATAATGCCGGCTGGTATTTTTTCAGTTCAGCAAAGAAACAGTCCGTGGAGAGGAGAAAGATCCCGCTGTTCCAGAGATATCCCCTGCGGAGATACTCTTGTGCAGTCTTCTCGTCCGGCTTCTCTTTGAATTCCTCGACGGCATATCCGATCGGAAGTTTCCTGCCCGGCCGGATATAGCCGTACCCTGTATGTGGGGACGTTGGTTTTACGCCAAAAGTTACGAGATATTTTTTTGCAATGGGCTCCGCCGCACGGATCTGGTCGAGGGCATCGTCGCCGAGGATGTGATCGCTTGGGAACACGACAGCCGTTGCATGGCTGTCAATCTTCCTGGTACGCTGCAATGCCCACCCGATTGCAGGCAGGGTATTTTTTCCTTCCGGCTCTACGAGGAGATGGGATTCGTCGATGATATATCCAAGTTCATCGGCCTGGTTGCGTACAAGATACTTGTGGATATCGTTTGTCACAACAAAGATATCATCCGGCCCGGAGAGATGGACCGCTCTCTCATATGTCTTCTGGAACAGGGAGAGTCCGTCAAGCTGGATAAACTGCTTGGGATAATACTCACGCGAGAGCGGCCAGAGCCGTGTCCCGACACCGCCTGCAAGGATGATCGATTTCATGGAACGCCTAGAAGTAGCCCGGCCCGGAATGACATGCACCGGTAATGCGGGTTTCGTCACATAAATCTCATGGGACTGAACATTTATAAGATTCGATCTTCTGCATTCTCACGTGGATTGATCTGTTCCACATACTCCTTTTGGGAAATGTAATCCTGTTCGGTAGTACCGGTCTTGTCGAAGAATTTCCGGAGCCACAATTCCGCACAGATGATGCGCCAGATCTCCGGCGAATAAGCAGACTTTCTGTCAAGGAATGCCAGGTAATTCCGTACTACTGCCACCGCATCCCAGTATGGCCGGCCATGGAATGAATCCGATGAGAGGATGTTGAGCACGAACGGGCGCAGGTCTTCCCGCATCCAGACTTCTTCAGGAGTAACAAAGCCCATCTTGTCCATCCGGCACCGGATGGTTTCGGGTACTATCCCTTTGATCGCTCTGCGGAGTACGGTTTTGGTGACACCAGATCTGATCTTCTGGTTGAGTGGAAGGGATGCAACATATTCTACGAAACGGTAATCGAGGAACGGGACCCTTGATTCGATTGAGAATGCCATCGAGTTCCGGTCCTCGTAATGGAGGAGGGCAGGAAGGTTTGTGCACGTAAGTTCGCGGTACAAAACAGTATCCAGATTCCCATTGTACCGGGGGATTTTTTCAGCTGTGCATTTCAGGAGGTTCCTGCGCGTTTTCCGTTCCATAAGTTGTCGGAATGCTAAACGGAAGAACCCCCGGTGGTGCCGGAGGCTGCCGGTGATCTCGGTAATTGCGGTTCCCCAGCGGAATGACCGGAGGAGCATACCGGTATAACTCCCCTGGTATGCGAGGTACCCGGCAAGGAGTTCATCCGCCCCCTGCCCGTCCAGCACGACTTTTACATGTTCTTTTGCCAGGCGCATCACGCAGTACTGTGCATAAATCGAGAGCGAACCGAATGGTTCGTCCTGCATATAGACCAGCTGGTCGATATCGTCCCAGAGCTGGTGTGGGGTGGGCTCCACCCGGTAGGCATCGACACCGGTTGCGGTGACGATCTCGTTGATGTACCGGCTCTCGTCGAAGCGTTTGTCGGAAAATACCGCAGAGAAGGTCTTCTGCCGGGCACCGGCACTGGCCGGTGCCTCATCGCGGATGAGGGTGTTGATGAGTACGGTGAGGGTCGAGGAATCGATGCCTCCCGAAAGGCAGGTCCCGATAGCGACATCACTCCGGAGGTGGAGCCTGGTCGCGTCCCGGAGGATTGCGAGGAGCCGGGAGGAGGCCACTTCATCCGGTATCGTGGACCGTATCGCCGGGTTGACGTTCACGTCCCAGTACCGGAATGGCGCCGGGCCGGCGGCAGTCACGACCATTGCATGGGCGGGTTCGAGTTGGGAGATTTCCTTGAACATTGTCCGCCCGGAGTGATCAAGCACGCCCCACGCAAGATATGTGCCGAGCGTTCCGTCATCGGGGCATTTCCCCACGTCAGGATGGGCGAGGAGTGCCTTGATCTCGGACCCGAACAGGAACGAGCTGCCGGTCCGGGTGTAATAGAACGGCTTGATGCCGAGCCGGTCCCTGGCGCAGAAGAGCCTTTGCTGCTTCCCGTCCCAGATGGCAAAGGCCCACATGCCGTTGAACCGCTCCAGGCAGGCGGTGCCCCATTCCTCGTACGCGTGCAGGATCACTTCGGAATCTGATTTTGAGTGGAAGCGGTGACCCTTCAGGACGAGCTCTTCGCGGAGTTCGATATAGTTGTAGATTTCGCCGTTGAAGACGAGCCAGAGCGTCCCGTCCTCATTGGTCATCGGCTGGCTGCCCTCCTCAGAGAGGTCGATGATCGCAAGTCTCCGGTAGACGAGCCCGATGTTACCATTTATCCTGGTCCCCTCGCTGTCAGGGCCACGGTGGGCGAGCCGCCTCGACATCTCCGCGAGCAGCCGGGCGTCCGGCGCCGTCCCGTCAAGACAGTACTGGCCTGCGATACCGCACATTATGGTAAAGGTGGGTACCGGTGGTTTAAAAGGATGTGAGGGGAGGGGTCCGTTTTTCCTGTCTTACACAAGTGCAGCAAATGCTGAGGCGGCCATGACCACATTCACTATATTGATGAGTATAATAGCCCGGGCTTTTGTATGGTACCCCCACACGATGAGCAGGAGGCCACTGATGATCCAGACGGCAAAACCGAGCTCCTGCGCAGCAGGGCTGCCGATCTGGCGGACCCCCAGCCACCCGGCTATGCCGAGGAATGCCCCAGAGTACTCCAGCAGCGTGGCAGAATTGACCGGGATCTCCGGAAGTGCCTTGCGAAACCACAAAGAGCGCCCGCTCTGCTGTTCCGGATCAGAATACAGAAAGTCACCGTTCCGGTTGTCGTTCATATGATACCCCAAAAATGCTTCATTAACCTTGTCACACCTGGCTTTTGAATTCCCCTGATGGTGCGGGTTCGATCAGGGATCACCGGAATTATGCTCTGCACGGGATCGTACATACCTTGCCACTGATATGCGGTTCCCGCTCCCCCACCCCCCTTTCCCCCGCGGTTCATTGCCTGAATCCCCGGGTTACATGAATCCGGCCAAAATCCGTGCCGCGATTCGTTGGGATAAATCAAAATATTTTCTTTAAACCGATTTGTATATATATTTGATTTCATCAACCTAAGATTAATCACAATGCTCGCGGACCTCTGTATTTCCCGGACAGTGAAGATCATGGGCCCCGGCCGCCCGCTGAATGAAGCGGGGCGGACTGGTGATCCTGATGCTTGTCCGGGTTGTACTGCTCTGTGCCATGATGGGATACACTCCAGTCTTCCGGGTATACCGGAGAAGGAGCCGGACGAATTGTCCGGTTCGCGGGGGATCTTCCTGCATGGCGCGGTGTCCGTGAACGGTTGTGGGATCTTCCCGGTTGCTACCGGGACTGCATGGGGTTTCACCGCTCACAGCTGCATACGCAATAACCTGCCGGCGTCTGGCGCGTAGTGCACTTCCCGTTGCCCGAGGGTTTTGTTGAAAGCCGGGGCAGGGAGGCACCGGCACGCACCCGGCGGCCATGGCACGCGATACGTTAGCGGAGCGGATGATGCGCCTGTCTGCATAGCCGATGAAAAAAAACCAAAAGAACATGACAGAATACGAGAAGGAAACAACTATCGCAGGATCCACAGGGATCCCGCAGCGGAGAAGAAAAGGCGTTGCCGGATCTTCCCGCGAGGTATCGCAATCTGATGAGAATAAGTCCGGTGCGGTCAGTGCCGGGCAACAAAATGAGGAACTGGAATGGGCTTGCCGGCATGTGAAAGATGAGCCGGCGCCGGAACCTGCGAATGAAGTGTTCCGGAAAACAGAGCTGCACACAACACCCCCGGATACCGGATCGGATGAGCTGAAAAAACTCATGCGCCAGATGATGCAGCGGCTCAAAAGACCCGACCCGGAGATCCTGTACCTGCAGTACGAGAACTCGTACCGGGACTTCATCTGCTCTGTCCTGGCCCGGCAGTATCGTGAGGAGAAACAGCAGCGGGAGCAGGTCGCGGCCCTCTGGGAACAGATCGATCTCCTCGATGAGCGCCTGGAGCGCAATATTGACCGGCTCGAACGTCTCATCCATGAGGCGACTCCCCGGGGGGTGAGGGCATGAGACGGGGACCGGTATCGCAGAAAGCGATTGATTTCGCGCTGCCGATCGCGCTGGCCCGGGGTTTTGTCACATTCTGCCGGCAGGGCCGGGGGAGTGTCTCGACCTTCGTGATCCATGCTGCCGGGTACACGGCCGTTGTCAGCGTACAGATGAGCCGGCGGCTGCACGGATCGCTTGCGGAGATGGAAGCCCAGTTCGCCGAGATGATCGCCCTGCTCCGGCTCGTACCCCCGGGATTGTGCCGGTCCCGGGAGCTCTGGGCCTGCAGCCGGCACGGGGGACTCAGGCTCTTCCGCGTACTGGAGCAGGGTATCATTGAACTTGGCCGCGACGGCGAACCAATCGTGAGTGCATGAGGGGGATGGCAGGATTGACCAGGACACCCGCAAGATACTCGTCTCCGTCGGTGATTTCCCCCGTATACCCTTATTTCAGGGATAGGGGAAAAGAAGCCCGTAAAGGGCCCCGATTCCCCCTTTTCCGGGCCGGAACGACACAGTTTCGCAAAAATGCGTGCCGGTTTCCGTGCGTTCACATTGTGAATTCAGGGATTTTTACGCCTGAGGAGCCGCGTGTTCCGGACCGTGTTAATATGGGTCAGTTAGGGAGGCAAAAGTCGGGTCATGATGGGGTTCAGGACGTCCCGGCCCGGGAAAGGGCACTTTTGGATCACCCTCTCCGACGGAGAGGGGGTCAGGTTACGACGGTATATGACGACGCGGAGGATGCCGGAACAGAACAGGGAACAACCGGACAATGAACGGAGGAAACAGAATGGAAACGATCATCCATGCAACGGAAGACGAAGCACACAAATTATCTCTTGAAGGCAATGCGATCATACTCGGCGGCGTGGAAGTGCACGTGAAATTTGTCCGCTACCAGGGAGACGTTGGGATCCAGCTGGACTTTATCCCGCCGTTCGGGCCCGGCGATGTGCCGGACTGGATGGTGGATATCAACAGCCGGCTCGCCGGCCTCTGCCGGCAGACCGTGATGAACATGCAGAACCGCCCCCGGGACCGGCTCCTCGGGCTCGTCCGGAAAGATGGCGGGAAGGACCGGATGCTTTACCGGCTCTACGTGACTTCACGGATCGCGGACGACGGCACGCACGAGACGGTTGTGCATGATTTCATAGACCCGGCATTTCTCCGGATCGATCCGGGGGTTCGTATGCGGGCGGCCTCAGCGAGGGGGACGGTGGAGGGGGTGTTGGGAAGCGGAAGGAGAGAGGGGGTGTGATTTTTTTTGGAGAGTTTGGAGATGAATCTTCGCATTCTTTTTTTGGGTTATAGGTATCTCACGTTTTGCAACCCATTAATTCTGATATTACTTTTCTAAGAATGGAAGGCTGGCTCGTGATCCGAGCGAGGGAGGTTCCTAAAATTAGTATTTTTATATGCGTGGCTAATTTTATGACTTTACCACTCATTATGGAAAAACTGTAAAATCAATTATTATTTTCTTTTATAAATGCCGCTATAAGTTCGGTAATTTCTTGAGATTCTTTTGTTAAATCATCCCATGTTTTAATATTTTTTATTGCATATTCACAAAATTTTCCTTTATCAGAAATCGTTTTTCCATCTGAGTATGAGCCTATACGTTTTTTAGGGATAAGTGCATTAAAGAGGTTTTCTAAAAATTCACCAAGTGGATTATCAGCATAATCTTCATGTTCGAAATTTTGAATGCCAGATTCATCATAATTTTTTAAAATATCTTTTATTACTTTTGGAGATAGTAAGTTTTCAACTTCTCTACTACGGAGTTCAACAAACCGTTTTTCTCCCAGTTTCGTTTTTAATTGGGCATGTCGTCTTTGTTTTTTCTCGCTATCACCGGGATTATCAGCAATAAGGAATAGTTTTCCGCATAATCTCTCAACATTTATTGGGCACTTCTCTTCCTCTAAAAATGACCAATGAGTGATATTTGATCCTCCGTACTCCACAAACGAATAGTGTAAATCTTCCTTATAGGCAAATTTCTCACCTTCTTTGTTTTTATACATCTCTAAAAATTTTCTAAAATATTTCCTATCCGTTATTCCTTCAACCCATACTGTACAATTTGATAAAAAAACTGAAGAATTTCTAACGCCAAGTAACTCAAGCGAACTCGGATCTCCATTTAAAAGGGGTTGAACTAAAAATTTTGGATCTTTCGAATCACTTTTTCCGCTATCCAATTTTTTTCGAACCGAATAAATAGAAATTCGTGTGAAATCTAAGGAAATGTCAAGAAAATGATTTGAGTGAGTTGTAATAAAATATTGGAAATTATCAAAACCCGGTTCATCAAGAAGTGTTTCAATTAGTTTTCTTTGCAATCCCGGATGCAGCATTTTTTCCGGTTCCTCAATGAAAACTAACAAATTCTCATCTCTATTGAGAAATAATTGGAGAGTAATAATGATTATTGTTTGAAGTCCATCACCTAAATTGTAAATTTCACGATCTTTTTCATCGCCGATTTTAATAAAGATTGTTTGGGTTTCCTCATGCGGAATTAAAAGAACTGTTTTATTTTCAAAAAAATTTTTTGATAGAAATTTTTGATATTCATCTAGTTTTTTACCATCTTGAGACAATCCTAGTCTAAATTTTTTAAATTGTTGAAAAACATCTAAACCAGTAAAAATTTCAAATCCGTCTACTTTTCCCTGAAAATAATCTTTCGCGATTCTCGAACGATAAACATCCTGTTGATCGAAATCCGTTTGCGACTGTGGCACAAAATTGATGGGAAGTAAGCCTCGTAATATAGGAATATAAATTTTCTTGGATACTGGCTCTTCTAAGGTTTTTTCAAATCCCTCACCAAATATTTTTGTATTTTCGGAAATAATTTTCATTATTACGTCGCCAATTTGTGTAAAATTGACATTAGTACTTGTGGATGAAGTTATATTGTTAACAAAGCTCTTTTTTATGTATTCCAAAAACTCGTTATATTTGATAGAGAATTTTCCGGATTTGCTATAGTACTCTATTTTTCTTAAAGAATCAAATTTCGCGCCAAATTCCGGATCCGGCTTCCATTGAATTTCATTGAAATATGTCGTTATCTCTTTGTGGATTTTCTCCGCAGTCTCATTCCATTCCTGAGGAGTAAGAACAAAAGGAATCCAGGCAATTTCATGAGACAATATATTTCGTAATAACCTGCTTTTGCCAGAATTATTTTCCCCGATGAAGAGATTTATTTTCGACAAATCTTTCAAAAAATCTGGTTTTTCGGTGCTATCAATAACAGTAAAGTCACTATCGGAAATTTTTAAGGATTGAATACGATATGTCATAATAGCAAACTTCAATTTTTAGTATATAAAAATATCCTGATTACAAATTTAAAACAGTTTATATTTTGAGAAATTGTTTTCATTAAACAATCCTAACTGGAATACGTTGTTTCATCTCATCCGTTCTTCATTGAGTTGCC
>Ga0074046_10001057_pt1 | contig 25501 bp, 20 predicted proteins | sample BogForMeECP23OM3_FD_94441 | JGI IMG/M metagenome (GOLD analysis project Ga0074046, IMG submission 94441) | Bog forest soil microbial communities from Calvert Island, British Columbia, Canada - Bog Forest MetaG ECP23OM3 | ecosystem: Environmental > Terrestrial > Soil > Wetlands ...
AAGGCGGAAAGTTCTCCGCTGGTGAACACCGGTACCAGGGTAGCCTTCACCGCCGGGGCACGCAGCCCTTTGACCGGGTCCGGGCGGTCGTCCTCGATGGCCAGCCAGCGCAGGAACCGGCGCCATGTAGCGACATCGCAGAAAGGGGCGGCAGCCACCGAAAGTCCGGGCCTTTCAGCCCGCCCTCATCGGGACCTTCGTCCCGGTGAGTGCGGGCCTATGCCCCCATGGCCCGGCGATACCGGCCCTGCCGTAATGAGAAGGTCGGTTGCGGCCCAGGACGATTGAGGGCCCTCCCACGACGCGACGCGGGACGTGGCGGTGCCGGCGGGCGCCGGCTGCCAACCGCACGCGGCGTGTCCAGGGCAGCGAGCGGAGGAAAGGACTGCTGTCATGTTCAAGTCGCTGAAGTCGCAGAGTACGTCCCTGATCCTGCGCGGCCTGCTGGCCATCGCGGTCGGGATCATCGCGCTGGCCTGGCCTAAGGTCACGGTCCTGGCGCTGGTCATCGTGTTCGCGGTGTACGTGTTCATCGCGGCCGGCCTGGAGGCGGCGCGGGCGTTCAGCAGCCGCAAGGCCGGGCCGGTGTTCGGGCACCTGCTGCTCGGGCTGGTCGACCTGGCCGCGGGGGTGGTCGCCCTGGTGTGGCCCGGGCCCACCGCGCTGGTGCTGGTGCTGATCGTGGGCATCTGGGCGATCATCGCCGGCATCGCGGAGATCGCCGCCGCCTTCGGTGAGGGCGAGGCGGCCGGGACGCGGGCGGCGTTCATCTTCGCCGGGCTTATCTCGATCGCGTTCGGCGTGGTGCTGTGCGCCCGCCCCGGCATGGGCGCGATCGCCCTGGCGCTGGTGTTCGGCCTGTTCAACCTGATCGCCGGGATCTGGATGATCGTGCAGGGCATCGAGCTGCGCCGGACCGGGAAGACCCTGGACTCCGCCTTCCCGGAAAAGCAGCCGGCCTGAGCCGATCAGATCCGGTGTTCGCGGCCTTCCCCGGCCAGCAGGGCGCGCCGGGACGCCACGAGCGAGGGCGCGAGCGGTGCGAGCAGCCGTCCGGGGGCCGCTCCATGGTCGGCCTGAATGGCGACGAAGGCGCCGTCGATGGCGGCGAGCGCGAAGCGCGCGAGCTGGTCAGTGACGGGGCTGCGCGGGTCGTCGCCGAACGCGGCCGCGATCTGTGCCCGCAGCAGATCGAGCGCGTGCTCGCGGATCCGGCGCACGACAGCCTGTATCTCTCCCTGGCCCGCGGCGGGGGGCTGCGCGGAGAAGACGATCAGCAGCCGCAGGAAGTCCGGGTGCCGCTCGAGCGTGCCGATGGCGGCCGACACGACCCTGGACAGGTGCTGCGCCGGCCGCCCGGCCCGCCGGGTCAGGTCCGGCAGGTCGGCGAAGAAGCGCTCGGCGCCGCGTTCCATGACGGCGAGCAGGATCCCGTCCTTGGAGCCGAAGTAGTGGTAGACGGAGCTCATCGGGATGCCGGCTTCCTCGACCACGCGGGCCAGCGTGGCCGCTTCGAAGCCGTGCTCGGCCATGACCCGCTCGGCGGCGTCCAGCACGAGTTCCCGCGATCTCAAACCCCGGCGATTGGGTGTCACCTCGGTGCGCGTTGTCATGGCCTCAGCATAGCGCAGTTTTGTAGTTGACACTCCAAAAAAACTATTGTAGTGTTTGCTACAGTTCTAGAGAGAGGAGGCGCTATGCGCTTCACGGAAGATGTCGACGAGGAAGTCCCGGTCCTGATCGTGGGCGGCGGCGGCGCGGGCCTGACCGCCTCGATGCTGCTGGCCCGCCTGGGCGTGGAGCACCTGCTGGTCAGCGCGCGTCCGGGGACTTCGGATCTGCCCAAGGCCCATGTGCTGAACCTGCGGGCGATGGAGATCCTGGAAGACGCGGGGGTGGCGGACGCGATCGCCGGGCGGAGCACGCCGGCCGGGCAGATGGCGGCCACGGCGTTCTACGCCGGCTTGGCCGGCCCGGACCCGGACTACGGGCGCCGCCTGGCCCGGCTGGAGTCCTGGGGGGCCGGCGGGGCCGATGACAGCTGGCGGGCGGCGAGCCCGTGGCGGCAGCTGAACCTGCCGCAGATCCGCCTCGAGCCGCTGCTGAAGGCCCGGGCGGAGGAGCTGTCCCCGGGGCGGATCCGGTTCGGCCACGAGCTGACCGGTCTGGAGCAGGACGCCGAGGGGGCGCGGGCCGCGATCCGCGACAACGCCTCCGGCCGCCAGTACGCGGTGCGCTGCCAGTACCTGCTCGGCGCGGACGGGGGCCGGCGGGTGGCTAGCCTGGCCGGTGTCGGGTACGAGGGGCTCGGCGTGGTGACGCAGACCGCGACGCTGCACGTGTCCGCCGACTTCTCGCCATGGGCAAAGGACCCCGACGTGCTGATCCGCTGGATCTTCTCGCCGCAGGCCGGGGTGCTGGTGGTGATGGTCCCGATGGGGCCCGAGCGGTGGGGTCCTGCCTCGGAGGAGTGGGTGATCCACCTGAACTACCCGGTCGATGATCCCCGGGCCCAGTCGGATGCGCAGGTCGAGGCCGACGCCCGCCAGGCGCTGGGCGTGCCGGATCTGCCGATGACGATCCACAAGATCACGCGCTGGTCGGTCGAGGCGGTGATGGCGTCGTCGTTCCGGGCCGGCCGGGTGTTCCTGGTCGGGGACGCGGCGCACCGCCACCCGCCCACCGGCGGGCTGGGCCTGACCAGCGCGATCCACGACGCGCAGAACCTGTGCTGGAAAGTCGCGGCCGTGCTGGCCGGCCATGCCTCGCCGGCGCTGCTGGACACCTACCAGGCCGAGCGGCGGCCGGTCGATGAGCGCAACGCGCAGCGGTCGCTGGAGAACGCGGTCAACCATTTCGCGATCGGCGCGGCGCTCGGCATCTCGCATGAGAGCACGCCGGAGCAGAACATGGAGCTGCTGCGCCGGATGTGGAGCGGCCGGCCCGAGGACGCCGGGCACCGCTCGGCCGTGCTGCGGATGATGCGGGCGCAGTCGATGGAGTTCAGCGAGCTCAACGTCGAATACGGCTACAGCTACCAGTCCGCGGCCGTCGTGCCCGACGGCAGCTCCCCGCCCGCGCCGGTCGACGGGATCCGCGTGTATGAGCCGTCCACCCGTCCGGGTTCCCCGCTGCCGCACGCCTGGGTCGAGGATGAGGACGGCAACCGCCGCCCGGTCAAGGACCTCGTGGCGCCGGGGCGGTTCCTGCTGATCGCCGGCGAGGAGGGCGAGCCGTGGTGCGAGGCGGCCAGGCAGCTCGCCGCGGAGGCGGACCTCCCGCTCGACGCGGTGCGGATCGGCCACCTCGACGGCGACCTGTACGATCCGCGCTGCACCTGGCTGCGCCAGCGGCAGATCGCCAGCGGCGGCGCGGTCCTGGTCCGCCCGGACCGGTTCATCGCCTGGCGCCACCCGGCCGGCACCGGCGACCCCCGGGCCGCCCTGGCCGCCGCGCTCAGCCAGATCCTGGCCCGGCCGGTCGGCGCGCCGGTCGCATCAGCAGTCTGACACCGCCGTTCCGGCCATGCCGGGCGAGCGCCGGCACAGGCCCGTAGCACCCGGTCCGTTCGGAAATCTTTGACCCGGAAGAGCATCCACTCCGCCGTCGCGGACAGGGAGAAGACGGCGGCCTGATCCGATGGCACGGCCGCCGCAGGCCGCCGCGGCGAAAACGGCCGCAGGCGGCCTGCGCTGTCTGTTGCAGAATCAAAGAGCACGAAGAATCCGCCCGGAGGCCCCGATGAATCTGCCTCGCACCCCGATGGGATCCGCCTCAGGCTGGCGGCCTGCCGATCCGCCGCGCCGGCCGGTGCTGTTCGTCAATCCGAGGTCGGGCGGCGGCAAGGCCGCGCGCGCCGGGCTCGCCGAGCGGGCGCGCGAGCGAGGGGTCGAAGCCGTCATCCTGGACCCGGGGCAGGACCTGGCCGCGCTGGCCCGTGGCGCCGCGGCGGGCGGCGCGGACGCGCTGGGGGTGGCCGGCGGCGACGGGTCGCTGGCGGTGGTGGCCGCGGTGGCCGCCGAGCACGGAATCGCGTTCGCGTGCATCCCGGCCGGGACCCGCAACCATTTCGCGCTCGACGTGGGCGTGGACCGGCACGACCTGACCGGCGCGCTCGACGCGTTCACCGACGGGGTCGAGCGCCAGATCGACGTGGCCGAGGTCAACGGCCGCCTGTTCCTCAACAACGTCTCGCTCGGGATCTACGGTCAGGCGGTCCGCCAGTCGTCCTACCGCGACGCCAAGGTGCGCACGCTCCTGGCGACCGCGCAGGAGGTACTGGGCCCGAGCGGGGAAGCGCCCGCGCTGCGCCTGGTCGACGACGCGGACGCGAGCACCGCGATCCCGCCGTGGTCCTCGTGTCGAACAATCCCTATGCCCTGGACAACCCGCTGGCTCCCGGCACCCGCCCGGCGCTCGACACCGGCCGGCTCGGGATCGTCGTCCTCGGCGTACCCGGCGGCACCCCCGCCCGCCCCGGACAGGCCTGGACCGCGCCGCGCCTGGAGGTGAGTGCCCCGGCGACGGTACACGCCGGGGTCGACGGCGAGGCGGTGGACCTCAGCCCGCCGCTGCGGTTCGCCATCCGGCCGGCCGCGCTGCGGGTCCGGATCTCCTCGCGCCATCCGGGCGCGTCGCCCTCGGCGACCCTCCGCCTCCCCGGGCCCCCGCCGCGCGGCAGTCAGGATAAGTTATCTGATCATCTCTGTGATATATTATCATTATTGAGTAATTATCCCAGGAGAGGATGGCCGGCTATCCCAGCCGGCCTCAGCGCGCGGAGTCCGTCCGCCCACGGCGGCGCGGTCGTTCACGTGCCAGCGGAGATGGGAGGACAACGATGGCGAAGGTGGCAGCGGCCGGCGGAGTGCCGAGAGCCAGCCGCCTGGACCGGCGTAAGGCCCGGACCCGGCAGGCGCTGATCGATGCCGCGGTGCGGCTGATCGCCGAGGGCCGCGGCGATCGCGCGAGCATCGCCGAGATCACCGAAGAGGCCGACATCGGCTTCGGGTCCTTCTACAACCACTTCGACAGCAAGGAGCAGCTGTTCGGGACCGCGTCCGGAGAGTTGCTGGAACAGTGGGGCCAGGTGATCGACCAGGCCTGTGCGGACATCAGCGACCCGGCGGAGGTGCTCGCCGTCTCGCTGCGGCTCTCCGGGCGGCTGGGCTGGACACATCCCGACATTGCCCGGTTCCTGACCGGCGTCAGCCTGGAAGGGCTGGACGCGTCCCGCGGGCTGGCGCCCCGCGCCCTGCGCGACATCCGGGCCGGGCAAGCCGCCGGGCGCTTCACCGTCACCGACGCGGAGATCGCGCTCAGCGCGGTGGCCGGCGGCCTGCTCGGGCTGCTGCGGTCGCGCGAGCGGCATCCGGACCAAGTGGACGAGACATCCGTGGACCAGCTCGCCGAGGCCTGCCTGCGGCTGCTCGGCGTTCCCGCTGCCGAAGCCGCCCGCCTCGTCGCGTCCTCCCTGCCCCCCGTCGGGGCGGTCAGCCGGTAATCTCGATCTGGTCGACGACGGCCATGATGGCGTGTCCCCGCCATGCGGCGCGGACGACGGCGTCGCGCTGCGCCTGGGTCCGCACATGGCCGATCAGCGTGACCGTGTTGCCGCTGATGCCGGTCACCACGCGGCTGTCGTCCAACGGCCCGGCATGCTCCTCGAGGGCGTCCTTGACCAGCGCGTTCACGTCACCGGGAGCTACGTCGAAGACGAAGCCGATCTCGTTGGAGATGTTGCGGACGCCGGTCAGCCCGGCGACGGCCGATTCGGCGGCGGCGCGCTGGCTGGGGTACTTCACCGCGCCGGTCAGCGTGAGGTTGCCGTGCCTGGCGGTCGCCTCGACCCCTTCCGGCACGGCGGTACTGGCCGCGAGCGCGTTGCTCGCCGCGGTGGTCAGCATGGCGTCGTCACGGTAGTCACCCGGCGGCAGTACCACCTTCAGGTGGTTGTGCACGCTGCTCACCCCGGCGACCCGCCGTGCCGCCTCCGCTGCCTGCCGGTACTGCGGGTAGCTGGGCACCGTGCCGCTGAGCGCCACGTTTCGGTTGACGTTCCTGACGGTGATGCCGGCCGCGTCGAGGAGCAGGTCACGGCTGAGCTCCTCTTCCACGGCCTCGCGGATGTCCCTGGCGTCTCCCATTACCTGCCTCCCGGTCAGGGCAGCGAGCTGCCGGCGTACCTCGCCTGGGGCGCGGCTTGTCCCGCCCGGATGAGCAGGCGCGTGACCAGCACGCCGAAGATGAACCCGCCGACGTGGGCGAAGAACGCGGCGCCGCCGCCGTGGGCCTTGGCGTTGAACAGCCCGAAGCTGCCCTCGATCAGCTGGTACAGGAACCACAGCCCGAGCCAGATCCAGGCCGGGATCTTGACGATGAAGATCGGGAAGATCCAGGTGGTGACCCGGGAGCCGGGGTACAGCACCCAGTAGGCGCCCAGCACCGCGGCGATGGCGCCGCTGGCGCCCAGGCTCGGCACCCGGGCGTCTTGCGCGGTGCCGAACCACAAGGTCATCGCGGTCTGCGCCATCGTCGCGGCGAAGCCGCCGGCGAAGTAGAAGACCAGGTAGCGGAGCGGCCCGTAGGCGTCCTCGACGTTCTTGCCGAAGATGGCCAGGAACAGCATGTTGCCCAGGATGTGGTCCCAGCTGCCGTGCAGGAACATCGAGGTGATCCAGCTCACCCCCCACGGTTCGGGCGCGTGGCAGGCGCTGGCGACCGCGCACGGGTAGAACGAGGCGTGGTAGATCGCCGAGTTCAGGTGCGGCAGCTCATAGAACAGCCACACGGCGAAGTTGGCGACGATCAGCGCGATGTTGACAACCGGGAACCGCCGCGCGGACAGGCCATCAGACAGCGGAAGCATTCGGGGCATTCCCTTCGACAGGCCGGCGGGCTGGCCGGAGAGTGCGGGTAGTGAAGCGGGCGGCGCGGCGGCGCACGCGGTAACCGCGCCGGCGGTGCCGGGGCGCGGGCGCGGCCGCGGCCCGGTAGGAGCGGTAGAACCAGTACTTGCCGACCTCGATCAGGGCCAGGTAGCTGATGATCGCCACGATCAGGAACAGGAAGAACGGGCCGGGCAGGGGCCGGAAGCCCAGGGGGTGAGCCAGCGGGGTGAACGGCAGCACCATGCCGATGGTGACCACGGCCAGCGCGGCGAGCGTTAGCTGCAGGCTAGGGCGGCTGCGGAAGAACGGAATCCGCCGGGTGCGGATCGCGAAGATCACCAGGGTCTGGGTGGCCAGGGACTCCACGAACCACCCCGAGCGGAACAGGGCCGGGCCGGCGTGGAACACCCACAGCATGACGCCGAACGTGATGAAGTCGAATATCGAGCTGATCGGGCCGAAGAAGAGCATGAACCTGCGGATGAAGCCCACGTCCCAGCGGGTGGGCTGGGCGACCTGCTCGGGGTCGACCTCGTCGGTGGGGATGGCCAGCTGGCTGGTGTCGTACAGCAGGTTGTTGAGCAGGATCTGCGAGGGCAGCATGGGCAGGAACGTCAGGAAGATCGACGCCCCGGCGGCGCTGAACATGTTCCCGAAGTTGCTGGACGTGCCCATCAGCACGTACTTCATCGTGTTCGCGAAGATCCGGCGCCCGCCCATCACGCCGTCGGCCAGCACGTCTAGGTCCTTCTCCAGCAGCAGCAGCACGTCGGCGGCGTCCTTGGCCACGTCGGTGGCCGAGTCGACCGAGATGCCGACGTCGGCGGCGTGCAGCGCGACCGCGTCGTTGACGCCGTCGCCGAGGAACGCGACATCGGTGCCGGTGCGCCGCTGCGCCCGGACGATCTGGGCCTTGTGCTCCGGGCTGACCCGGGCGAACACCGTGGTCCGCGCGAGCAGGTCGCCGAGCCGGTCGCCCGCGGCGTCGATGTCGGCGCCGGTGGCCACCTGGCCGGGCGGCATGCCGAGGTCGGCGCAGACCTTGGCCGCCACGACCGGGTTGTCCCCGGTGAGGATCTTGACCGACACGCCGAGGCCGGCCAGCCGCTCCAGCGCCGCGCGGGCATCCGGCTTGGGCGGGTCGAGGAAGACCAGGATCCCGCGGAAGGTCAGGTCGTGCTCGTCGGCCGAGGTGATCGAGGACCGGCCTTCCGCCTCGCGGGTGGCCACGGCGACCACCCGGTTCCCGGCCGCGAACTCGCCATCCAGCGCCTTGCGGGCCGCTTCGGGGACGCCGGCGCACCGGTCGAGCAGGCTCTCCGGGGCGCCCTTGGTGATGATCATGCGGTGACCGCAGTCGTCTTCGGTCAGCACCGAGACCAGGCGCCGTTCGTGGTCGAACGGCGGCGTGGCCAGGCGCCGGTAGCGGGCCAGCACCGCCCGCTGTCCCGCGGCGGCCGGGGAGTCCCACAACGCCACGTCCAGGGGGTTCCCGCCGGCCGGCCGGCCGTCTTCCACCACCGCCTCGTTGCACAGCAGCCCCAGCAGCAGCGGCTCGTCATCGGCCGTGCCGTCCGGCCCGGCCGAGCGCATGAAGTGCAGGCTGCCCTCGGTCAGCGTGCCGGTCTTGTCGGTGAACAGCACGTCGATGTCGCCCAGGTCCTCGATGCAGCAGCCGCTTGACCAGGACCTTGCGCTGGGCCAGCTGCCGCGACCCGGCGGCCAGGCTGGTCGACACGACCGCCGGGAGCAGCTGCGGCGAGATCCCGACCGCGATCGACAGCGAGAACAGCAGCGCGTCGATCACCGGCTTGTGCAGCGCGACGTTGATAACGAAGATCGCTCCGGTCAGCACCCCGGCCACCTGGACGAGCAGCATCGAGAACTTCCGCAGCCCGACCTGGAACTCGGTCTCCGGCTGCTGCTCGCCCAGGCCCACGGCGATCCGGCCGAACTCCGCGTCGCCGCCGGTCGCGACCACCACGCCGGCGCCCGACCCGGCCCGCACCACGGTGCCCATCAGCGCGCAGGAGCCCAGCTCGGCCAGCGGCGTCCCGGCGGCGACCGGCTCGGCGGACTTCTCCGCCGGCACGGACTCGCCGGTCAGCACCGACTCGTCGCACTCGAGCCCGGCCACCGCCAGCAGCCGCAGGTCGGCGGGGACCACCTGACCCAGCTGCAGGTCCACCACGTCGCCGGGCACGAGCTCGGTCACGTCCACCGTGCGCGGGTGCCCGCCGCGCAGCGTCACGCAGCTATGCCGGACACTCGAATGCAGCGCCTCGGCGGTCTTCGCCGCCTTGTACTCGTTGACAAACCCCAGGCCGACCGAGGCGGCCAGGATCACGCCGATGATCACCGCGTCGCTCACCTGCCCGAGGAACGCAGACGCCAGCGCGGTCACCGCCAGCAGGATCAGCAGCGGAGACCGCAGCTGACTGGCCAGCACCGACAGGGCATGCACCCGATGCGAGCGCACCGCATTCGGACCCACCACCCGCAGCCGCCGCGCCGCCTCGTCCTCCGTCAGGCCTGGCGCTCCGCTGCCCAGCCGGGCCAGGACATCATCGGCTCGCAGCGCGGCAGCCTCCACCGCCGTCAGCGGTGACGGGACGACGGCGCCTTCCTCGCGGCTAGGGACGCAACGGCCATGGTCACCTCGTTTCATCGGCTTGTCGATGCTCTGGGCCCCGCGCACTGTCCAGCTAGGGCCTAAGGTCACGGCCCTCAGGACCGTCCCAGCCCGCGCTGGGCTGCCTTCCTTCCGGCCGGCCGCGACCCGGAGAACCCGGCCCGCTGCAAGACTTGACGATTAGTTAATCATGACTGATACTTGATAACAAGACTGAGTTTTCCTGACGAAAAGTCAGGCGCGAAGGAAGCGATCGTGATGGAACACGACACGCAGACACAGGTCCAGGACCCGCATCGTTCAATACACAGCGAGACCGGGACGCGGCCCGCGGAGCACCCAGGCCGGTCGGGCAATCCCCTGATCAAAGCGGCCGGGCTGGCCTGGCTGGAGTTCGAGAAGCCGGACCTGGACCGCGCCGAGCGGTTCTACACCGACTTCGGCTTCAGCGTGGCGGACCGGACCCCCGAGGCGCTGCTGCTGCGCGGCCGGTGGGCGTCCACCGCGTGCCTGGTGGTGCGCCGCGGCCCCCATGCCCGCTTCGTCGGGCCTGCCTTCCAGGCGGCCGCCCGCGATGACCTGGACCGGCTGGCCCGCGGCACCGGCGGGACGGTCACGGCGCACTGGGGCGGCCACACCGTGCTGCTGCGCGACCCCAGCGGGTACCCGGTGCGCGTGGTCCACGGCGTCCCGGACCTGGCCGCGCTGCCCGAACGCGCCCCGCTGCCCATGAACTTCGGGAACTCCGGGTCCGCGCCGGTGCGCGCCAACGCGACCCAGCGGCCGGCCCGGCGGCCGGCGGAGATCCAGCGGCTGGGACACGTGGCGCTGGGCACCACCCGGTTCCGCCAGGCCCTGGACTGGTACCTGGACACGCTCGGGCTGATCGTGTCCGACTTCCTGTACCTGGACGGGCAGCGCGACCGCGGCCCGGCGATGGCGTTCATCCGCTGCGACCTGGGCAGCGTCCCCTCGGACCATCACACCCTGGCCATGGCGCTGATGCCGCAGACCGGCTACCTGCACTCGGCTTACCAGGTCGCCGACCTCGACGAGGTCGCGGCCAGCGGGGAGTACCTGCGCGAGCGCGGCTACCGGCACGCCTGGGGCCTGGGCCGGCACATCCAGGGCAGCCAGATCTTCGACTACTGGCGCGACCCGGACCGGGCCATGTTCGAGCACTACACCGACGGCGACGTGTTCGACTGCACGATGGAGCCCGGCTGGGCCCCGATGTCGGTCAGCGGCCTGGCCCAGTGGGGCCCCGAGGCGACGGCGGAGTTCACCGGCGCCAAGGATCCGCGCGTGGTCGTGGCGGCGATCAAGGCCCTGCGGGACAAGGGCAACGAGATCGACCTGCGCGCGCTGCGCGGCCTGATCAAGGCGATGAGCTCATGAGCACCCGCCTGGCCCGCACCGCGGACGGCTGGTGGGCAGTGACGCCGGCCGGGCTGGTCAGCCTCGGCCTGCCCGCTACCACCACCGCCGGGCTGCTGGCCGGCCGGGCGGCGCTGGCGGCAGCCATCGAGACCGCGCACGCCGCCGGCGCCCGGGACGCGGTTCCCGCGGAGTCGCTGGACCTGCTCAGCCCGGTGACCGCCCCGACCCGGGTGGTCGCGCAGGCGGTCAACTACCGCTCCCACGCGACCGACTCCGGATTCGACCCGGACACGGTCCCGCCGGCATTCTTCCGCAAGGCCTCGCACTCCATCACCGGGCCGGCCGGGGACATCATCCGCCCCGACGGGACCGGGTTCCTGGACTACGAGGTCGAGCTCGGCCTGGTCATCGGCGCGGACATGCCGGTGGGCACCACGGTGACCGAGGAGAACCTGGCCGGGTACGTCGCGGCCCTGGTGGTCGCCGACGACGTCTCCGCCCGGCAGGTCCAGCTGGTCAAGACCCAGTTCTACGAGTCCAAGTCCTACCCCACCTTCACCCCCGTCGGACCCTGGCTGACCCTGGTCGACGCGGCCGACCTGGCCCGGCTGGGCTCGCTGCGGCTGACCCTGTCGGTGAACGGGGAGGTCCGCCAGGACAGCACCGCGGCGGACATGATCGTCCGGCCCGCGCGGGCGCTGACCCTGCTGTCCCGGTTCCAGCCGATGGCCCCGGGCGACCTGCTGCTGACCGGCACGCCCGGCGGCACCGCGCTGAAGGCACCGGCCAAGATCGCCGGGCTGGTCGCCGGGCTGCTGCCGCCCGCCACCCGGTGGAAGCTGTTCTTCAAGCGGCAGGCGGCCAACCCCCGTTACCTGCATGACGGCGACGTCATCACCGCGACGATCGCCTCCCCCGACGGCCGGCTCGACCTCGGCACCCAGCGCAACACCATCATCGGGAAGACGCCATGACCACCAAAGAAATCCTGCCGCTGCCGGAGTCGACCTACCAGCTGCTGCTCGACGCCGCCCGCGCCTGGCCGGACAGCATCGCCACCCAGTGGATCCCCGACCCGGCCGATTACACCCGCTGCCTGGACTGGACCTACGCCGAGCTGGCGGGCACGGTGACCCGGATCGCCAACGCGCTGACCGCCCTGGGGGTGCGCCGCGGCGACGCGGTGACGCTGTCCAGCGTCAACACCTCCATGCTGTACGCGGCCACGCTGGCCGCGCAAGCCGTCGGGATCGCCGCCCCGGTCAACCCCGCGCTGTCCGGCGAGCGGATCGCCGAGCTGGTCCGCCGCACGGGATCCCGGATCCTGGTCACGGCCGGCCCGGAGCTGGACCCGCAGCTGTGGCCGCGGCTGCTCGAGGTGGCCCGGCAGGCCGGCATGACCGCCATCCTGGCCCTGCGGCCCGACGGCGCCCACGGCGTCCCGCCCGCCCTGGACGGTAGCGGCGGCCCGCTGACCGTGGCCTACCTGGACGAGATGATCGCCGGGCAGCCCGCGGATCACCTGGCCGGCGCGGACCTGCCCCAGGCGGGGGACCTGGCCGCGTTCGTGCACACCGGGGGGACCACCGGCGCCCCGAAGGTGGCCGCGCACACCCATGCCAACCAGCTGGCCTGTGGCCGCGGGATCGCCGAGTGCAGCGGCCTGGCGCCCGGGGAGGCGATGCTGGGCGGGCTGCCGCTGTTCCACGTCAACGCCCTGATCGTCACCGGCATCGCCCCGATGTTCGGCGGCGCCCGGGTCGTGTGGCCCGGTCCGGCCGGTTACCGCGACAAAGCCCTGTACGCCCGGTTCTGGAGGATCATCGAGCACTACCAGATCGCGGCGATGTCGGCCGTCCCCACCGTCTACGGCACCCTGGCGCAGGTCCCGGTCGACGCCGACATCAGCACGCTGCGCATGCCGATCGTGGGCGCGGCCCCGCTGCCGGCCTCTGTGCGCGAGGACTTCGCCGCGCACACCGGGCGGCACCTGCTGGAAGGCTACGGGCTGACCGAGGCCACCTGCGCCACCACCTGGACCAGGCCGGGCGAGGAACGCCCCGGATCGGTCGGCCAGGTCCTGCCCGGTCAGCAGATCAAGGCCGTCAAGACCGGCGCCGGCGGATTCTGGACCGACTGCGGACCGGGCGAGACCGGGGTGCTGGTTATCGGCGGGCCCGCGGTGTTCGCCGGGTACGTCACCGACCCCGCTCTGGGCGGTCCCCGGGTCAGCCGGGACGGCATCGTGCGGGACGGCTGGCTGGACACCGGCGACCTGGGCCAGGTGGACAGCGGCGGCTTCGTGTACCTGACCGGGCGGGCCAAGGACCTGATCATCCGCGGCGGCCACAACATCGACCCCCGGGTGATCGAGGACGCGCTGCTGGCCCACCCCGCCATCCGCGCCGCGGCGGCCGTGGGCCGCCCGGACCGGCACTCCGGCGAGGTCCCGGTGGTCTACGTCGTCCCGGCCGGCCCCGGGCCGTTCGACGAGGCCGAACTGCTGGCGTGGGCCGGCACCGCCATCGGCGAGGCCGCCGCCCGCCCCAAGCGCATCTACCCGGTCGACGCCATCCCGCTCACCTCGGTGGGCAAGCAGTTCAAGCCCGCGCTGCAAGCAGACGCCGCCGTCCGCGTCGCGACCGACGCGCTGGCCGCGGCGGGCCTGGCCGACGCCCAGGTCACCGCCGCGCACGAAGACGGACGGCTGGTCCTCACCGTGGCCGGCGCCGACCCCGACCGCGTGCGCGATGCGGTCGCCGGATTCGCCCTGACTGTCCGCTGCGGGCCGGCGACGGCCCCCGAGAACGCCATGAATGACCCGCAGAAGGGACCACGACCATGAACGACCAGTACCCCGCACACTCCCAGCCGGTCATCGTCGTCGGCGCCGGCCCGGCCGGGTGTGCCGCGGCCCTCCTGCTCGCCGACTCCGGGATTCCCGTCACCCTGCTGGAACGCTACCCCGAGCCCCATCCCCTGCCGCGCGCGGTGCACCTGGACGACGAGGTGGCCCGGACCCTGGGCCGGATCGGGGTCAACGAGGGGTTCCTGGCCCGGTCCAGGTCCTGCAGTGGGCTGCGGCTGCTGGATGCCGAGCACCGGGTGATGGCCGAGTTCCACCGGGAGCACCAGATCAGTGAGCATGGTTTCCCGCAGGCGAACATGTTCCACCAGCCCGACCTGGAAGAGCTGCTGCTCGCCCGGGTCGAGGCGCACCCGCTGATCGAGTTCCGCCGCGGCGCCGAGGTAATCGGGCTGGACGATGACGATGCCCCCGGCCCGCTCACCGCGGCCCCTGTCCGGGTGCACGCCCGCATCGGAGGGGACCTGCAGACGTTCAGCGGGCGGGTCGTGCTGGGCTGCGACGGCGCCAACAGCATCATCCGCGAGCTGGCCGGCATCACCATGGAGGACCTGGGTTTCACCGAACGCTGGCTTGTGATCGACATCCGGGTCCCGGCCGGCCTGGATACCTGGGACGGCGTGGAGCAGATTTGCGACCCTGCTCGGGCCGCCACGTTCATGCAGGTCACCGGCGACCGGTACCGGTGGGAGTTCCGGCTGCTGGACGGCGAGGACGAAGCCAGCCTGATCACTCCGGCCGCCCTCGGCGCCCTGCTGCGCCCGTGGACCGGGCGCAGCGGACTGGACGGCCTGGAGATCATCCGCAGCGCCAGCTACACGTTCCGGGCCCGGCTGGCGTCCCGCTTCCAGGCCGGGCGGGTCTTCCTGCTCGGGGATGCCGCCCATCTCACCCCGCCGTTCATCGGCCAGGGCCTGGCGGCCGGGCTGCGCGACGCCGACAACCTGGCCTGGAAGCTCGCCCACGTGCTGACCGGCCGGGCCGGGGCCGGCCTGCTGGCCAGCTACGAGACCGAACGCCGCCCGCACGCCCGGGCCCTGATAAACAAGGCCGTCCGGGTCGGCTGGGCGATGACCGGCGGCCAGGACCGGGCCGCCGCCGTCCGCCGGATCGCCCTGGCCGCCGCCGTCCGCAGCGACCGCGTCAGCCAGCTCATGGGCTCCACGGCCACGCCGCGGCTCAAGGCCGGCGCCCTGCAGCCATCCCCGCGGCGCCTCTTCCCGTCCGGCATTCCCCCGGCGCTATGGGTCGGCGGCCTGATTCCCAACCCGCTGGTGTCCGCCGGCGACGGCACGCCGGTCCGGCTGGACACGATCCTGGCCGGACGCACCGCCGTGCTGACCGCACGACGCCCCGACGCCGGACTGACCGATTTCTGCCGTCGGCACGGCCTCGTCCTGGCGCGGATCAGCACCCCCGGGACCGAACCTCCTGGCACCCAGCGGGACGCCGGCTGGATCGACGTCCGTCTCGCCGGCGACGCACCGCCCGCGGGCATGCGGGCCCTGGTCGCCGATCCGGCGCTGACCGTCCTCGTGCGCCCGGACCGCGTGGTGGCGGCGGTGGAGCCCCGCTGCCGGCTGCCGCGCCTGCCCTGGCACATCCCGGCCGCCGCCGGGCCGGAGCGCCCGGCCACGGCGTCCCCGGCCGCTCATCCCGAATCCCCTTCTCCCGTCACGACTACCCCCTAGGAAGTTCCCATGTTCGTCACCATCTCGCTGCTGCTGGCCGCGGCCTGCCTGCTCCCCGCGGCCGGCAAGCTGACCGGCCAGCCCAAGATGCGGGAATCCGCCGCGCACTTCGGCATTCCCTGGTCCCGCTACCGGCTCATCGGCGTAGCCGAGCTAGCCGCCGCCGCAGGCATCGTGATCGGCCTGTGGTGGCATCCCCTCGGCGTAGCCGCGGCGGCCGGGATGGCGGTGCTGCTCGTCGGCGCCATCGTCACCCACCGGAAGGCCGCCGACAGCGCAAAGGAGACGGTGCCCGCCTTGGTGGCCCTTCTCCTCACCCTGGCCTACCTGGCCATCGCACTTACGGGCTGAGCGGCTTAGGCCCAGCTGAAGGAGGAGGCCATGAGCGCCGAAACGACAGAACCGGCCGCGGCGGACGCCGCCGCGGCACCGCTGGACTTGCTGCTCACCGACGCGGCCACCGGCATGTTGCGCCGGGTGGTCCCGGGCGGCTCCGGGCTGCGGCTGGCCGCGGCGCTGGCTGCCCGGCCGCGGCTGGTGGCCGGGCGGGGGACGCGGCTGGCCGGCGAGCTGGCCCGCATCGCCGTGGGCCGTTCGCGGGTGCAGCCGTCCCGGCGGGACCGCCGGTTCGCCGACCCGGGCTGGGCCGGCAACCCGCTGCTGCGCCGCGCGATGCAGGCCTACCTGGCCGCCGCGCAGACCGCCGAGGGGGTGGTGGCCGAGGCCGGACTGGACTGGGCCGATACGGAACGGGTCGGGTTCGTGCTCACCAACCTGATCGACGCGCTGGCGCCGAGCAACAACCCGGTGCTCAACCCGGCGGCGGTGAAGGCGGTGATCGACACCGGCGGCCGGAGCGCCGTCACCGGCCTGCGGCACTTCGCCGCCGACATGGCGAGCCCGCCGCGGATACCGTCGATGGTGGAGCCGGACGCGTTCGAGGTCGGGGTGGATCTCGCGGTCACGCCCGGGGCGGTGGTGCTGCGGACGCCCGTGTTCGAGCTGATCCAGTACCGCCCGGCCACACAAGCGGTCCGGCAGGTCCCGCTGCTGCTCGTCCCGCCGACCATCAACAAGTTCTACGTGATGGACCTGGCGCCGGGCCGGAGCATGGTGGAATACCTGGTCGGCCGCGGCCTGCAGGTGTTCATGATCTCCTGGCGCAACCCAGACGCCCGGCACGCGAAATGGGACTTCGACACCTACGGCCAGGCCGTCCTGGACGCCATGGACGCCGCGGCGCGGATCACCGGGAGCGAGCAGGCCGTGCTGGCCGGGGCCTGCTCGGGCGGCATCATCGCGGCGATGGTGGCCGCGCACCTGGCGCACGCCGGCCAGCAGGACAGGATGGCCGGGCTCACCTTGCTGGTCACCGTGCTGGACCAGGGGCACGCGGGGCTGGGCAGCGCGGTCATCGACGAGCGGAACGCGCGGCTGGCCGCGGCCGCGTCCGCCGCCCGCGGCTACCTGGACGGCCGGTCGCTGGCCGAGGTGTTCGCCTGGCTGCGGCCCAACGACCTGATCTGGAACTACTGGGTCAACAACTACCTGCTCGGCCGGACGCCGCCGCCGTTCGACATCTTGTCCTGGAACGCCGACACCACCCGGATGACCGCGGGCCTGCACCGGGACTTCCTCCAGCTGGGCGTCAGCAACGCGCTGACCCGGCCGGGCGGGGCGGCCATGCTCGGCTCGCCGGTGGACCTGGCCGCCATCGACCGGGACAGCTACCAGATCGCCGGGATCACCGACCACATCTGCCCGTGGCAGAGCTGCTACCGCTCCGCCGGCCTGCTGGGCGGGAACAAGCGGTTCGTGCTGTCCACCAGCGGGCACATCGCCGCGATGGTCAACCCGCCGGGCAACGACAAGGCCAGGTACCAGGTGGCCAAGGACTGCCCGGAGGACCCCGCTGAATGGCTGCGGCGCGCGGAGACCTGCCACGGGTCCTGGTGGCCGGACTATGCGAACTGGCTGGCCGAGCGATGCGGGGAGGAGCAAGCCGCCCCTGCCGAGCTGGGCGGCGGCGGGCTGGCGCCGATCTGCGACGCGCCGGGAACCTACGTCTATGACCGCTGACCCGGCCGAACGGATTCAGATGCTCAACGTCGGCGGCCGGGTGCTACGGGTCGCCATGCGGGACGGGAACCCGGGCCGGCCGCCGCTGCTGTTGTGCAACGGGATCGGCGGCCGCCTGGAGCTGTTCCAGCCGTTCGTCGACGCGCTGGATGCGCGGCAGGGCGTCATCCGGTTCGACGTGCCCGGCATCGGCGGGTCCCCGGCCCCGGTGATGCCCTACCACCTGGCCACCCTGGCTCCGAAGCTGACCGGGCTGCTCGACCAGCTCGGTGTCGCGCGGGCCGATGTGCTCGGCATCTCCTGGGGCGGCGGGCTCGCGCAGCAGTTCGCGCTGAGCCGGCCGGACCGGGTGCACCGCCTGGTGCTGGTGGCCACCGGGCCGGGCGCGCTCATGGTGCCCGGGCATCCGAAGGTGCTGCTGCACATGCTCACGCCGCGGCGCCACCGGGACCCGGGACACGCGGCCCGCATCGCCGGCCAGCTGTACGGGGGCAGCCTGCGGCAGGACCCGGCCCTGGCCCGCGAGCTGCTGCACGCCACGGCACGCCTCGCCGCGGCCCGGGGCTACTACTACCAGCTGCTGTCCGGCCTCGGCTGGACCAGCCTGCCGCGGCTGCGCAAGCTGCGGCCGCCCACGCTGATCCTGGCCGGGGACGACGACCCGATCATCCCGCTGGTCAACGCGCGGATCATGCACCGGCTGATCCCGGACGGCAAGCTGCACGTCTACCACGGCGGCCACCTCGAGCTCGGCCTGGGCGCCGAACGCCTGGGCCCGGTCGTGGAGGCGTTCCTCGATGCTCACCCCGCCGTTGAGGGGAGCCAGAGTTGAACTCACCGGGGCGGCGGCGAGCACCGGCGCGGCCAGTGACCTTAGCCCCTACCCGGGCGGCGCGCGGCGGTCAGAGCATCGGGAGACTGATGAAGCGAGGTGACGATGGCAGTTGCATACCTTGCCGACCCGGACACGGTCCGTGCGAACCGGGCGCGCGCGAGCAGAGACCGCGGCTCACCCGGAGGGAAGTGACCCGTGCGGACCAGAACTGCCGATACGCCCGGGTCCGGATTGGATCCGGAGGACCGTGAGCTTGCGTGGCATACGCTCAGTGCCGAGCGGGTCCTGCAGGCCGAAAACGTCGACGGGCAGCACGGTCTCAGCTCAGCCGAGGCGGCCGCGCGCGGCCAGCGGTTCGGCCCGAACGAGCTCGCCGAAGGCAAGGCGGAGCCTCGCTGGCACGCGTTCGTCCGCCAGTACCGCGATCCGATGCAGCTGGTGCTGCTCGCGACCGGCATCGGCAGCATCTACCCCCTCAAGCAGCCCGGAACGGGCATCCTGCTGATCCTGCTCACGATGTTCAACGCGGTCATGGGCTTGCAGCAGGAAGGCAAGGCGGCCGCGTCCGTCGCCGCGCTCCGGAAGATGACGGTGGTCAAGGCGACGGTGACGCGCGATGGCCAGCTGACGGAGATCCCTGCCGAGCAGCTGGTGCCCGGCGATATCGCCTCGATCGAGGCGGGTGACGTCGTCCCGGCCGACGGCAGGCTGCTCAAGGCGGCCACGCTGGAGCTTGACGAGTCCGCGCTCACCGGGGAGAGCCTGCCCGTCACCAAGTCCGCCGACCCCGTGCCGGACGCCGACGCACCGCTCGGCGACCGCGCCGACATGGTGTACATGCACACCGACGTCACCCGCGGCGCCGGCGAGTTCGTGGTCACCGCGACCGGGATGGCGACCGAGGTCGGCCGGATCTCGGGCATGCTGCAAACCGAAGAGACCATCAAGACCCCGCTCACCCGCCAGCTGGACGTGCTGTCCAGGCAGATCCTGGTCATCGCCGGCCTCGCGATCGTCGCGTCGGTCGGGCTGAACCTGGCCCACGGCGGCACGTTCACCGCGGTCTTCCAGGCCGCGGTCGCGTTTGCGATCGCCGCGGTCCCGGTCCAGCTGCCGTCGGTGGTCACGAGCATCCTCGCCTGGGGCACGCAGCAGCTCGCCAAGGCCGGCGCGATCATGAAGCGGCTGCAGTCTTCGGAAACCCTGGGCTCGACGTCGGCGATCAACACGGACAAGACCGGCACGCTCACCCTCGACCAGATGACCGCGGTCCAGATGGCGGTGGTCGGCCGGCGCTACGCCGTCGACGGGACGGGCTACTCGACCAACGGGCGCATCACCCGGGTGGCCGGAGACTCGGAGATCCCGCTGGACCCGATCCTGATGCCGATGGTCCTGGCCTCCGACGCGGTGGTCCGTGACGGCGAGCTGATCGGTGACCCCACCGAGGGGGCCCTGGTCACGCTGGCGGCCAAGGGCGGCATCGACGCGGTCTCGACCAGGGAGCGGTACCCGCGGATCGCCGAGCTGCCGTTCGACGCCGCCTACAAGCTCATGGCCACGTTTCACCGGATGAAGGACGAGACCGGGAAAGAGGTGGTCCGCTGCTTCGTCAAGGGCGCGCCGGACCAGTTGCTCGCCCGCGCCGCCACGGTCTTCGACGCCGACGCCGGACCGGTCCCGGCCGGCGGCCGGGACCGCGAGCAGTACCTGGCCGAGAACCAGCGCCTGGCCGACCAGGGCCTGCGGGTCATGGCCACCGCGCGCAAGGACTTCGACCCGGCCGCCTTCGACCCGGGCGCCGACCTTCTCCCGCTGGTGTCCGGGCTGGAACTGCTCGCCCTGGTCGGGATCGTCGACCCGCCCCGCCCCACCGTCAAGGCGTCGATCGCGAAGGCCAAGAAGGCCGGCATCGAGGTCCGGATGATCACCGGCGATCATGCGGTCACCGCGGGCGCGATCGCCGGGCAGCTCGGCATCGACGGCAAGGTGATCACCGGCACCGAGTTCGGGGCGATGAGCGACGAGGAGGCACTGCGCGCGGTCGGCGACATCGGCGTGATCGCCCGGGTGACGCCCGAGCACAAGGTCCGGCTCGTGGAACTGCTCAGGACGAAGGGGCACGTCGTGGCGATGACCGGCGACGGCGTCAACGACGCGCCGGCGCTGAAGAAGGCCGACATCGGCATCGCGATGGGCACCGGGACCGAGGTGGCCCAGGAAGCCGCGGTGATGATCCTGACCGACGACGACTTCTCCACCGTCGTCAAGGCCGTGGAACTCGGCCGCGGGCTCTACGACAACCTGGCCAGGTACGTCCGGTTCCAGATGGGATGCCTGTTCGGATACATTATCGCGTTCCTCGGCGCCAGCGTCTTCAACATCGCAGCCGGCGTACCGCTCCTGCCGTTGCAGACGTTGTGGGTGAGCTTCGCCACCGAGTCCACCCAGTCCGTCGGCCTGGGCTACAGCAAGCCCGCCGCCGGGCTGATGGAACGCCCGCCGCGGTCGCCCAACACGCCGATCCTGAGCCGGGGACTCATGGCGTGGCTCGTCTTCGTCGGGTTGGTGATGGCGGCCGGTACCCTCGGCGTGGTCAGCTGGGCCGAACAGGCTCACGGCCTCCCCGTCGCCCGGACCATGGGCATGGTCACCCTCGCGCTGTTCAGCCTGTTCTTCTCCATCGAGGTCAAAGACGAACGCAAGTCGGCCTTCTCCCTCGACACCTTCTCCGACCGGGCGTTCCTCAACTCGACCGCGCTGTCCGTCGTCCTGCTCATCCTGTCGACCGTCGTCGGGATATTCCACACGGTCCTCAAGACCACCGGGCTCGACCTCGAGCAATGGCTCCTCTGCACGGCCGTGGCGCTGTCCATCGTCGCGGCCGCCGAGATCCGCAAAGCGGTGCGGCGGCAGATCGCCGCCAAAGCCGTCACGGCCGTCCGGCCGGTACCGCCGCCAGCACCCGCCGGCCCATCCCGGCCGGGAACGCCGGCGGGAGCGGCCTGAGGGAGTAACCATGCTGCACGTCGAGGTGAGTCGGATTTCGGAAGGTCCACGCCGGCTGGCTGACGCGGTCAGCTACCTGACGAGCGAGGTCCGCCCGGCGGTGGAGGGCCGGCCAGGCAACCTGGGGACGTCGCTGCTCCTCGCCCCGGAGACGGGTGCCTTGGCGTTCGAATCGTTCTGGGCGTCAAACGGTACGCTCCTGGACAGCGAGGACGTGATCGCAGCGAGCGTCCGCGAAACGGTCCGGCGGGCCGGGGGAACGGTGACCCGCGAGCGCTAGGGCAGGCCAATGTCATGACAGTCGGCGCTTTCTTGGGCTTTGCCCGCCGGCGGAGTGGACTGGCATTGGGGGCGGCGGTCGGCCGCTTCATCTAGCACGGAAGGTATCACTTCATGGGCACGACCAGGGACGTCCGCGCCGGCCGGGCAGGACGTCCAGCCCGAAACGCGATCGAGGGAGGATCACCAGGATGGACCTCAAGGAGAGACGGCAGATCGACGCGGCACGCCAGAATGCGGCCAAGGTCAAGGCGCATGCCCGGCCGTGGCGGTCCGTCTTCGCCCTCGTCTTCGCGGTGATCGCGGCGACCATATCCCGTTCGGCTCGCACAGCCGCATCCAGCCCGGCTTTCTACCAAACGACTTTCCGGGCGCTTGGCCACACCGGGACCGAGGCCCTAGCCGACGCCGCGGCAGTGGCCTTCTGCTTGCTCGCGGCCCTGGCTACGGTCTGGCTCGCAGCCAAGGCCCGCGAGGCGCTGCAGCCGAAGATCGGTACCTCACACGCCGCCGTGATCCGCTACGCCATCGTCCTGCTCGGCGGCCTGGCCACTATCCTCATCACCCTGCAGCTGTTCAACATCGCGGTCATGCAGCTTCTGGTCGGCGCCGGGTTCGCCACCGTGCTGGTCGGCATCGCCGCCCAGCAGAGCCTCTCCAACCTGTTCGCCGGCAACGTCCTGCTGCTCGCCCGGCCGGTCGACGTCGGTGACCAGGTGCGGCTCAGGTCAGGCCCACTGGGCGGCCAGTTCCTCGGAACCGTGACCGAGATCGGCATCACCTACGTCCGGCTGGATACCCCTGACGGGCCGTTCCACCTGCCCAATTCCCAGGTTCTCGCGGCTGCGATAGGACCAGCAGGCAACAGCACGCCTGACGGGCCCTAAGCACACCCTCTGCCGGGGTGGGAGCATCGAGATCGCCCGCAGGAGCCGACCGGTGAGCAGGCCGCCGCCTTTGCCGAGCACGCTGCCCGCAGCGGCGGTCACCTTCCGCATCGGCCCTACCCAGCAGGCAGTCCCGGAGTCGGCCGCGGAGCCAGCTCCCCGGCCGCCCGTTCGGGCGCGGCACGGACGGCCAAACCGTCACTGGCACCGGCGAGCTGAAGCGGCTGCTGCCCCACCTGCGGCAGGTCGTCGGCGAGCGGCGGCGCGTGACGGTGTGCTTTGACCGGGGCGGCTGGTCCCAGGCGCTGTTCGCCGACATCACCGCGGCCGGGTTCGACCTGCTGACCTGGCGCAAGGGCACTGCCCCGGACGTTCCCGCCGACAAGTTCACCACCATCACCTGCGCTGATGACCGGGGCCGGGAGCATGAGTACGACCTGGCCGACACCACCATCACGCTGACCATCAGCGAAGGGCCGCGCAAGGGGCAGACGGTCAGCCTGCGGCAGGTCACCCGCCGCGTGCCCGCCCGCGGCGGCACCACCCGGCAGATCCACGCGCTGACCTCCCGGACCGACCTCGCGGCAGGGGAGGTCTGCTGGCGGCTGACCTCGCGGTGGCGGGAGGAGAACTACTTCCGCTACGCCCGCACCCACTTCGCCCTGGACGCCCTGGACTCCCACGCCGCCACGCCCGACGACCCGGACCGGAAAGTCCCGAACCCGGCGAAGAAAGCCGCCGCCGCCCAGGTCCGCCACGCCGAGATCCTCGCCGCCGCGGCCCAGGCCCAGCGCGACGCCAGCCTGGCAGCCCTGCGCAACCCGGCGCCCGGCCAGCCGGTCACCATCACCAACCAGATGATCAACGCCCTGGACGCCCCGGCCGAGGCCGCCTGGGCCGAACTCCACACCGCCCAGGACGCCGCGGCAGCCGTCCCCGCCCGCATCCGCCTGGGTGAGATCGCCCCGGACATGGTCCGCCTGGAGGCCGAGGTCAAGCAGATCACCCACGCCATCCGGATGGCCGCCTATAACGCCGAGACCACCCTGGCCCGGGCGCTGGACGGCCACTACGCCCGCGCCAGCGACGAAGCCTACGCCCTCATCCGCGAAGCCCTCACCGGCTCCGGCGACATCATCCCCGGCAACGGCGAACTGCTCATCCGCCTCGACCCGCTCACCGCCCCACGGCGCACCCACGCACTCGCCGCCCTCTGCGACCAGCTCAACCAAGCCCCAAGCCGCTACCCCGGCACCGACCTCGTCCTGCGTTACGAGGTCAAACCCCACCCTGGCATTGCATGAACTATCTCTCTATGTCAGGAGTCCTGAGGCTGAGGCTTGCTCCGATCCCGGTGAGCAGCAGCGGACGCCCGGCGCCCCGGATCGACGTACGCAGCCGCACCCCGTCGACGTCTACGTACCGAATCTCCGCCGCGGCCCTTTCGAGGTCTTTCCGGTCAAGCGCCAGCCCAGGTCACCTCTCAGCCGACCATCGGTGCCCGCACGGCGCGTACTGGATCAGCTCGAAGACCTCGCTTCGGTGCACCACCGCCCCGGGCGTCGCCGCCAGGTTCTCGCCCACCACGAACTTCGAGGTGTCCACGCTGGCCGACAGGCGAGGCGGCGTCGAGACGTCCCGCAGCAGATTCCGCGCCCCGTTCACCAGGTTGGCGCCGCCGTGGTTGATCGTCACCTCCAGCGCGGCCGGGTTGGACCACAAGAAGTTCGTCGGCGCCACCTCGGCCGCGAACCGCAGCTCCCCGTCGGCGGCCCAGTCGAGCTGAGCGTCGCCGATCAGTTCCCCGGTGGTGGCGACCGCGGCCAGGTAGGCTTGCGCGATCCGCCGGAACAGCCAGCTGTGCCGCCAGGCCGGATCGGCGAACCGCCGGTCCTTCGGACTGGGGGCGCGCGGCGACACCCCCGCCGCCGTCACGGCGAGCTCCACGCCCAGGCTGCCCAGCCGGCGAGTCACCGTGCCCGGGCGCCGCGCCAGCCTGAACGCTGCCCTGGCCGCGGGGGTCGGCGCAAGGAACGCCGAGCGCATGCCGGGTGCGCCCGCGACCAAGACGTCCAAGCCCCCCGCAGACCCGAGACAACGCGCAGCGGTCCCGGTTCCGGCTCCGTCACGGGCGGCGGGGGCTGGGCCTCCGCGTGGTCGTCCTTCCTGGTTCCGGAAGGGTGCCGCCCTCTATATTCCCGCCCGCACCGTGTCCTCGGTCCTCGCTCACAGGTTGCTCCCGCTCATCGGCTGGCGCGATCCGGTCGCGCCTTCTGCGTATGGCCACGATGGCGCTGAATCCCGGCTCTGAGCATCCCGTCCGCGGGCCGGCCGAGGGCCCGGCGGCAGCACCGGCCGCCGACGGCGGCGGCCCGACGCCGAGGTCAGGCCGTCGCGCCAACCACTCCAGCACGGCGCCCAAGGACGTCTCCCGGACATGGAGCAGGGAAGCCTGCCCGGCCCCGGCGATCAGCTGGAGCTCGCTGCCGGGGAGGCCGGCGGCTCCCGGGCGCGCCCCGGCTTGCGGGCCACGAAGGCCTGCGAGAACAGCGCGGGCGCCGGCGGGACATCACGTCATTGCTGCGGCCGGGATGCGGCGCGGTCGCGCAGCGCCGGCTTGGCGATCTTGCCGATGGGGGTCTTGGGCAGGTCCGTCTCGATGAAAACGGCCCGCGGCACCTTGAACTTGGCCAGCAGGGTCTGGGCATGCTCGATGAGCTCGCCGGGCCCGGCGGTGAAGCCGGGACGCAGCACCACGAACGCGACCGGCTCCTCACCGAACACCGGATGCGGCCGGCCAACGACCGCCGCCTCCAGCACGGCCGGATGCGCATGCAGGGCGTCCTCGATCTCCTTGGGGTAGATGTTCTCCCCGCCGCGGATGATCATGTCCTTGACCCGGTCGACGAGCACCAGGTACCCGTCCTGGTCGAACCGGCCGACGTCGCCGGTG
>Ga0074046_10001058_pt1 | contig 25494 bp, 24 predicted proteins | sample BogForMeECP23OM3_FD_94441 | JGI IMG/M metagenome (GOLD analysis project Ga0074046, IMG submission 94441) | Bog forest soil microbial communities from Calvert Island, British Columbia, Canada - Bog Forest MetaG ECP23OM3 | ecosystem: Environmental > Terrestrial > Soil > Wetlands ...
CCCGCCGACCGCCCCCGGCCCGAACACCGCCCGCCCCTCCACCCCCCCCCCGTCCCCCCCCCGCCCGTCCAGCTCCCGCCCGTCCGCCCCCCGCCCGTTCAGCCCCCGCCCGTCCACCCCCCGCCCGTCCACCCCAACCAGGCCTTCTTGCTCCGCTCGGGCCTCCCGGTCGGGCGGCGCGTCCCCGCACCCGCTTGGTGCGCGCGGAGCCACGCCCGGACCGATCACGCTCACCAAGGTAAATCCGCCCACTGACATTTCTTAGCCGCCACGCCCGACCCACCACTCCCGTCCCGCAAGCCGCGTCCACCTCACGTCTCGCTACGAACACGCCCGCGAGTCCGTGTAACCACGAGCCGAAGGCCCGTTTCTCGACACGCGCCGGGCTCCGCGCTCCCTTCGCGCTCCCTTCCGGGCCCAATTGCCGTGGCCAAGCGGAGGCAGCCACCAACGACGACGTCCCCGTGAATGCAGTGGCCTGTGGGGCGACTGCTGGCGCTCAGTCCATCATCGTGGACCGTTACACGCCTGATCACGCGTGTAACGGTCCACGATCCTGGGGCGCGTGACCGCCGGGGCGCATGGTGCACTTAGCCCGCTGGGCGTCGGCTCATCAGGCTGACTCCCGGTAGTGCCCGGTGTCCTATCAAGCCACAGTCGCCACAGTCGTCGTGCGCCACAGTTGCCCCGCGCCGCGATACGCGCGGCCCGCGCGAGCGCCCCGATACGCGCGGCCCGCGCACCCCGCGATACGCGCGGCCGGCGGAAATGTCAGAGGGCGCCGTTAACGTGTGTCCGTCCATTCACGGAATGCATGGGAGGCGTCATGGAGATTGATTGCGGCCGTTGCGAGATGCGCGGCGCCGGCTGCCAAGATTGCGTTGTTACCGTGCTTGAGCCGCGAAACGTGGCAGGCTTCTCCGTAGCGGCGCCCGGTTATCTCGGGGAGGAGGAGGTGAAGGCGCTCGGCGTCCTCGCGGCCGCCGGCATGGTACCCCCACTTCGGCTTTCGCTGCCCGGCTCGATGATTCTGCCCGGGGCGCGAGCCTGGACTCAACGGGTCTTCCCTGACACGAAAGCCTCGTGATGATAGCGTGCCGGCCTCGTTCCTGCGGGCGAATCGCGCCAGCTTAATGGGGTAGTTGGGATTTGGGGAATCGGTTGAATCGCCCTTTTCGCTTCACTACGCTGGCCCCAAAGTTGCCTGGCTGGTAACCAGCGCCGAAGACCTGGGCGAACGCCCGGGTCGGGTTAGGACGACTTGGGGAGCGAGGTTCGCACGTGAGTACGCGGCTAGCGGACAGCAGGTCCCGGATTCGCCGCGCTGTCGCGATCGCGGCTGGGCTAGTTGCGGTTGGCGGGCTTGTGGTGGGCGCCTCGGGCGCCGGCGCGGCTCCGCAACCGACTGTCGACCAGGTCCAGGCCCGGATCAACCAGCTCACGTCGCAGTTCGACAAGGTCAGCGAGCAGTTCGACCAGGCCAGCCAGCAGCTTTCCGCCGCGCAGTCGAGGCTGTCCCAGGTGCGCGTCCACCTGAACCACGCCAACGCCCAGTTCCAGGCGGCGCAGGCCAACGTGGCGCAGACCGCCGCTGCGGCGTTCGAGGACACCGGGGCGACGTCGATCGCGGGCGTGCTGACCTCGGGTGACCCCTCGGTCGTGCTGCAGCAAGGGTCGCTGCTGATGGAGCTGTCCGGCAGCCGGAACGCCGAGACGCGGCAGCTGCTCACCGACGCCAGTCAGCTGGCCGGGGTCGAGCAGGAGATGCAGCGCACCGAGGCCGGGATCGCCAGCCTCAAGAGTCAGCTCGCCGCCCACAAGAACTCCCTCAGCAAGCTCATCGCGACCGAGAACGCGACCCTGGCCAGCCTGACTGTGCCGCAGCAGCAGGCGGTCGTGAGCAACTCTATCGGCGCCAACGGCAGCTCCACGCCGCAGCAGTACACCGGGCCGACCTCGACCCAGGCGGAAAAGGCGGTCGCGTTCGTCTACGACCAGCTCGGCTGCCCCTACGTGTACGGCGGCACCGGTCCGTGCCACATGGGGTTCGACTGCTCCGGCCTGGTGCAGGCCGCGTGGGCGTCCGCGGGCGTGCAGATACCGCGCGACAGCTATGAGCAGTGGGCCGCGCTGCCGCACGTCCCGCTCTCCTCGATTGAGCCTGGTGACATTCTGGTCTATAACGGCGAGGGCCACGTGGCCATGTACGTAGGCGGCGGTTACATCATCGACGCGCCGGAAACCGGGATGAACGTGGAGAAAATCCCCGAAAACACGTCCTGGTATGCCGACAGCCTTGACGGAGTGCTGCGCCCGTAACCGGGACCACCCGCCGACCCGCCTCTGGCGAACCGACCCGGCTCTGGCGAACCGACCCGGCTCTGGCGAACCGACCCGCCTCTGGCGAACCGACCCGCCTCTGGCGAACCGACCCGCCTCTGGCGAACCCGCAGCCTGAGGGATGCCCCGCCGGTTCTGCATCACCGGCCGTTGCCTAGCCTTATGGCGTGGACGATGACGGGCAGCCCGGAAGTTGCCCTGACCCGGTACCCAGTGATCAACATCGGTCCGCAGGCCGCCCGCGCCGTCCGCGTCGGCCGTTCAGCCGCCTGCGCCAGGTCGTGATGATCCCTCGTCTTCGATCTCGGCGGCCCGTTGCTTGCTTACGGCCTGCTGCGCTCGGCCGGGATGAGCGCGGTGGCTGCGCTCGTGATCAGCGGCGTGCTGCCGGCCCTGGGTATCGCCATCGGCGCCCTGGTGGACCGGCGGCTCGACGTCCTCGGGGTGGTCGTCCTGGCCGGCATCGTCGTAGGTACTGTGCTGGGACTGACCAGCCACAACGCCAGGCTCTACCTGCTCGAAGGCTCGGTCCCCACGGCGCTTTTCGCCGTGGGCTGCCTGCTTTCGCTCCGGTTGCGGCAACCGCTGGTTTTCCGCCTGGCAGTGGAGATCCTCGGCCCGGACACGCCGAAGGGCCGCGACGTCACCGCCGCCTGGCGATACCCGGGATTCCGCCGGGCCTTTCGGGCCATCACCGTGGTCTGGGGAGTCTGTTACCTCGTCGAGGCCGGCGTCCGGGTCGCGATCGTGGAGACGACGTCCACCGGGATCGCCCTGGTCTGCTCCAAACTGCTGCCGTACGTGTTCGTACTCTCGCTGTCCGCCTGGACGCTGGTCTACGGCGAGCACGAGAAGAAGAAAGCCGAGCGCGGCGCCATCGCCAGCCAGGACCCGAGCCCGATCACGGCCACGGCCACGATCACGGCCACGGCCACGATCACGAGCGCGACCACGAGCACGAGCGCGACCACGAGCACGAGCACGAGCACGAGTGCCTAAGCATCCCCCTCCCCACTAGGTCGCTGAGCCCGGCCGCCCGTCCCCTTTGCGCCCCTGTACACTCATCCGGTGCCTCGCACGCTGATCGTCACCAACGACTTCCCGCCCCGCCGCGGCGGCATCCAGTCGTTCGTGCACGCGCTGGCCACCCGGCTGCCCGCGGGCACGGTGACCGTGTACGCACCGGCCTGGAAGGGCGCGGCGGAGTTCGACGCGCGGCAGCGGTTCCCGGTCATCAGGCACCCGACCTCGCTCATGCTGCCGGTGCCCGCCGTCTCACGCCGGGCCGCGGCCATCGCCACCGAACACGGCTGCGAGACCGTCCTGTTCGGCGCGGCGGCGCCGCTCGGCCTGATCACGCCCGCCCTCCGCCAGGCTGGCATAACCAGGACGGTCGCGCTGACGCACGGTCACGAGGCGGGCTGGGCCGCGCTGCCCGGCGCCCGCGCCCTGCTGCGCCGCATCGGTGACGAGGTGGACGTGGTCACGTACCTGGGCGAGTACTTCCGGGTACGACTGACCCGCGCGCTCTCGCCCGAGGCGGCGAGCCGGATGGTCCGGCTGGCGCCCGGCGTGGACGTGACGTTCTTCCGCCCGGGCGCGGGCGGTGCGGCGGTCCGGGAACGACTCGAACTCAGCGACCGGCCGGTCGTGGTCTGCGTGTCCCGGATGGTTCCGCGCAAGGGCCAGGACACCCTGATCACGGTCTGGCCGGAGATAAAAGCACAGGTCAGCGGCGCGAAGCTACTGCTCGTCGGCGACGGCCCCTACGCGCCCGCGCTGAAGCGCCTGGCCCGGCGGCTGGACGTCAGCGACGACGTCATCTTCACCGGCCCGGTCCCGTGGCCCGAACTTCCCGGCTACTACGACGCGGCGGACCTGTTCGCGATGCCCTGCCGCACGCGCCGCGGCGGGCTGGACGTGGAGGGGCTGGGCATCGTCTACCTGGAGGCGTCGGCCACTGGCCTGCCGGTGATCGGCGGCGACTCGGGCGGGGCCCCGGACGCCATACTCGACGGCGAGACCGGCTATGTCGTCCGCGACGGGCCTGGCGTGGTAGCGCGCGTCACCGAGTTGCTCTCCGACCCCGCGAAGGCCAGGGCCATGGGGGAGAAGGGCCTGGCGTGGGTGGACCGCGAGTGGCGTGAGGAGCTTTCCGCCGCCCGCCTGTCCGCGATCTTGGACGCCAACCCCCGGCGCTGACCCCAGGGGCCCAGCCCTAAGACCGCCAAGGACCCGCCTAAGGCCCCTCTAAGCAGACGAATAGGGACTTCCTCCGATGCGGGGCCGGGGGGCCTTACCGCGAGACTCGAAGGGAACGGCCGAGGTACTGACCGGCACATCGAGGAGGAACGATGAACCCGAACATGGCCCGGATCGCTCGGCGCATCGCCGATGTCATCGCCGAGTGCAACTACGCCCAGCGCCGGCTGTTCGCGCTCATGACGAGCCCGGACAGCTACGTGGCGAACCAGGCGAACCGGGACCAGGCGCCCGATACGTACGCCGAATTCCTGTTCCGCACCTCAGGCGGGCTGCTGCACGAGCCGGCCTGCGCCCAGCGGGCACACGGCCGGCTCCCGGCCTGAAACCCGCTCAGGAGTACAGCGCATCGATGTCGGCGGCGAAGTCCTTGAGCAGGACGCTCCGGCGAATCCCGAGCTTGACGCTGAGCTGGCCGGCTTCCTGGGTGAAATCCACGTCGAGGATCCGGAACTTCCTGATGGACTCCGCCCGGGACACCGCTTGGTTGGCGTCATCGACCGCGTTCTGCACGGCGGCGACCAGATCCGGGTCGTCACGCAGCGCGGCGATCGTCGCGTCGGACGGCTTGCCGTGCCTTTCCTTCCAGAGCTCGAACGCCTCGGAGTCCAGCGTGATCAGTGCCGCGACGAACGGCTTGCCGTCCCCGACCACCATGCACTGGCTGATCAGCCCGTGGCTGCGGAGCCTGTCCTCGAGCACCGCGGGCGCGACGTTCTTGCCCCCGGCGGTGACGATCATCTCCTTCTTCCGCCCGGTGATCCTCAGGAAGCCCTCCTCGTCGAGTTCCCCGACGTCACCGGTGCGGAACCAGCCGTCCTCGGTGAAGGTCTCCTTGGTCGCCGCCTCATTGCGCCAGTAGCCAGGGAAGACGTTGACTCCCCTGATCAGGATCTCGCCGTCCTCCGCAATCCTGATCGCGACTCCGGGCAGCGGCAGGCCGACGGTGCCTATCTTGACCCGGTCCGGCCGGTTGACGGTCGCCGCGGCGGTCGTCTCGGTCAGGCCGTACCCTTCGAGCACGGTGACGCCGGCGCCGCGGAAGAAATGCCCGAGCCGTTCGCTCAGCGCGGCACCGCCGGAAACCGCGTACTGCGTCTGGCCGCCGAGCGCGCCCCGCAGCTTGCTGTAGACCAGTCGGTCGAACAGCGCGTGCTGGGCGCGCAGGCCGAGTGCGGGGCGGCCGGGCTCATCGAGCGACCGGCTGTAGGCGATCGCGACCTGCGCCGCGCGGCCGAAGACCGCGCCCTTCCGCTCGCTGACGGCTTTCTGCTCCGCGGTGTTGAACACCTTCTCGAACACCCTCGGCACCGCGAGGATGAACGTGGGCCGGAACGAGGCCAGGGCGGGCAGCAGCGCGGTCAGGTCCCCGCAGTGCCCGAGCACGATCCCGCCCTCGATGCAGCCCACCTCGATGACCCTGGCGAAGACGTGCGCGAGCGGCAGGAACAGCAGGGTGCTGGCGTCCACGGTTTGCGCTACCTGGGCGAGCGGCCCGCAGAACGCGTTGCGCACGTCGGCGAGCAGGTTCTCGTGGGTCAGCTCGCAGCCCTTCGGGCGCCCGGTGGTGCCCGAGGTGTAGATGACTGTGGCCAGGTCGGACGCTTTGGCCACGGCGGCGCGCTCGGTGATGACCTCATCGCTGACGTCCGCGCCGGCCGCGCGCAGCGAGTCCAGCCCAGGATCGATCCGCCACACGTCCGACAGGTCCGGCAGCCGGTCCCGGAAGCTGCCGATCATGTCCTGCAAGCCGGCCGTCTCGACAAAGCAGGCCCGCGCGCCTGAATCGATGAGGATCCATTCGACCTGCTCCGCAGAAGAGGTCTCGTAGACCGGCACGGGCACGGCGCCCGCGGTCCAGATGGCGTAGTCGATCAGCGTCCACTCGTACCGGGTAAGCGACATCAGCGCGACCCGGTCCCCGGCGCCGATGCCCGCCGCGACCAGCCCCTTGGCCAGCGCGACGACCTCGCCGCGGAACTGGTTCGCGGTCACGTCCTGCCAGCCTGCAGGGCCAGGGCGGCGTAGCATCACCGCGTGCGGCTGTTCGGCGGCCCGGCGGAAGACGGAGCCGGCCAGATTCGCGGTCGAGGGGATCTCCGCCAGGGCCGGAAGGCTGATTTCGCGCACGGCATCTCTCCACTGAGGTAGCGCTACTTGGCAGTAATAGCTTATGCAGTGGCAGCTTAGACTGGCTGCCAGTCATTTCCTGGTTACGATCTTGCGTTCCTGTCGGCTTACCGTGGTGTCATGCGAGTCCACGTGGTGAGCGACGTACACGGCCGCGCGGATGCGCTGGCCCGCTCGGCCGAGGGTGCCGACGCGCTGATCTGCCTGGGTGACCTGCTCCTGTTCCTCGACTACGCCGACCATGGCCAGGGCATCTTCGCTGACCTGTTCGGCGCGGAGGCGGCGGGCAAGTACGTCCAGTTGCGCACCGCGAGGAAGTTCGACGAGGCCAGGGAGTTCTCGATCGGTCTGTTCGCGGGCCGGCCGGAGAGCCGGGCCAGCCTCTTCGAGGCCGCGATGACCAGGCAGTACGCCGAGCTGTTCGGTGCCCTCCCCGAACCCGCCTACCTGACCTACGGCAACGTCGACGTCCCCGGCATGTGGGAGCGGTTCACCAAACCCGGGCATCGCGTCCTGGACGGCGGCACGGCCGAGCTGGACGGGTGGACCTTCGGTTTCGTCGGCGGCGGCCTGAGATCGGTCTACCGGACGCCGAACGAGATGAGCGAGGAAGAGTTCCGCGCCAAGATCGAGGCGGTCGGTGAGGTGGACGTGCTATGCACGCACATCCCGCCCGCCGTCCCGGAACTTCTCTACGACACCGTGGCCCGGCGTATGGAAAAGGGCAGCGTGGCGTTGCTTGACGCGATTAAGGCCACCCGGCCGAGGTACTCGATCTTCGGGCACGTGCATCAGCCGCTGGCCCGCAGGACGAGGGTCGGCGTCACGGAGTGCCTGAACGTGGGACATTTCCGCGCCACCGGCGCCCCATTTGTCCTGCAGTGGTAGCGGGTACGATAATGGGTAGGAGGCGTCAGGTGTCGGAAACCCCAGGCGACGGCCAGCCAGAAACTAGCGGCCCGTCGCAAAGCAGTAACCCGCCGCGAAGCAGCAACAACAACAGCAACAGCGGCCAGAGCAGGACCAATGGCCAGTCAGGCAGCCGTAGCCAGTCGGGCAGCGGGCGCGGCGCGTCCCGGGGGAGTGACCCCGTCGCCGACTTCCAGCGCTGGCTGATGAAGGCGGGCGCGCGCAGCATGGCGAACCAGGTCGCCGACCAGGTGAAGCGGACGATCGGCGCCGAACGGCGGGACAGCGGCGATGTGTGGGACACGGCCACGAACGAGCCGCCGCCCAGCGAGCCCCCGGAGTGCCAGTGGTGCCCGGTCTGCCAGGCGGCCCGCGCGGCCCGGACAGGCAGCGCCGCGGGTCTCGGCGCGAGCCTGGCTAACGCGGGCGGGGTGCTGGCGTCCGTGGTCCAGGATGCCTTCTCCGCCTTCGAGCAGGTCTTGAAGACCCAAGATCAAAATCCTTCGGCCGAACGGCCGGGGGTTTCACCGCCACCGACCGGTGCGTCAGATCGCGGGGAAAATCGCGGGGAAACCGCTCAGTGACGCTCGCCATTGGCGTTGATGTCGGTGGCACGAAAGTCGCGGCGGGAGTGGTCGACGAAGACGGCCGGATCATCGCCAAGCTGAAGAGGTCAACCCCTGCGGCCAGTCCGGCCCGGACCGAACAGGCCATCGCCGACGCGGTGACCGAACTCCTGGCCAGTCACCACGTCGAGTCCCTCGGGATAGGGGCGGCCGGATTCGTCGACAGCGCCCGGGCGACCATCTTGTTCGCGCCGAACCTCGCCTGGCGCGACGAGCCGCTGAAGCAGCGGGTGGAGGAGCGTCTCGGCCGCGAGGTCGTGGTGGAGAACGACGCGAACGCCTCGGCCTGGGCCGAAGCCCGGTTCGGCGCCGCGCGCGGGTACCGCGACGTAATGCTGGTGGCCCTGGGGACCGGCATCGGCGCCGCCATCTTCATCGGCGGCGAGCTCTACCGCGGCCGCTGGGGGATGGCCGGCGAGCCTGGCCACATCCGGGTGGTGCCCGACGGGCGGCTCTGCGGCTGCGGGAACCGGGGCTGCTGGGAGCAGTACTGCAGTGGCAACGCGCTGGTCGCCGAGGCGCGCGAGTTCGCCAGGCGCAGCCCGGAAGGCGCCATCCGGCTGCTGCAGCTGGGCGGGGGAGTACCCGAGGGCATTTCCGGCCCGGTGATAACCCGGGCGGCGACCGAGGGCGACCCGGCCGCGCGGCGCTGCTTCCAGATCGTGGGCGGCTGGCTGGGCCAGGGGCTGGCCGACCTGGCCGCGATCCTCGACCCGGCCTGCTTCGTGATCGGCGGCGGCGTGTCCGGGGCGGGCGACCTACTGCTCGATCCCGCCCGGGCCGCGTTCGAGCGCGCGCTGACCGGCCGCGGCCACCGGCCGCTGGCCGACATCAGGGTCGCCCAACTCGGCGAGGATGCCGGGATCGTCGGCGCCGCTGACCTGGCCCGGGTGAGCGGTCAGGAACGCGCTACGAGCGCTCAGACCATGGCCCCTCAGACCATGGCCCCTCAGACCATGGCCCCTCAGACCATGGCCCCTCAGACGACGGCCCCTCAGACGACGGCGCCGTCGTCGCCGTCGTCTGGGCCGCCCGGGCCCGGCTCGTTCATCCGCAGCACGAGTATGGCGAACCCGGCCACGAACGCGGCGACCGCGAAGAACGCGGCGATGCCCGACACCGACCAGCCCGCCGCGGTGGCGACGACCAGGTAACCCGGCCCGCCGAACAGCGCCACCCAGGCGCCCTTGGCGATGGGGTCCAGCGAGGGCAGCGGCGGCGGCGCGGGCGGGATGAAGTGCTCTTCGTTGTCCTCCGGCACGGGCCGCGGCGGCGCCTTGCGCGCCCGGATCCTGCGCGCGCGCGTGCCGTGCGCCGTCGCCCGCCGATCCCGCCGCGCGGCCTGGATCACATCGGGTTCAGAGGTCTCCGGCTGCCCGTCCGCGTCGAACGCCCCCCGAACCCCTTCATCGTCAAACCCCCGTATCCCTTCTACCCCGCGCGCCCCGTCAGTCCCCTGCGTTCCTTCGGTCCCGCGCGCCCCGTCAGGCCCCTGGGCCCCCCCGGTCCCGCCCGCCCCGTCAGTCCCCTGCACTTCCTCGGTCCCGCGCGCCCCGCCATTCCCGTCTGGCCCCCAGGCCCCAGCAGCCTCGTCTGGCCCCCACGTCTCTTCAACCTCGTCTGTGTCCCATACGCTCCAGTCCCCGCGAGTCCCTTGTGCATCTCCTGCCCCGCGCGCTTCCTGCCCCCCCGGGTCACCGCGCGTTGCCCCGGTGCCGTCCGCCCCGCGCGTTGCCCCGGTGCCGTCCGCCCCGCGCGGATCTTCTGACCCGGATGCCCCATTGGGACCCTGAGCCTCCCCTGTCCCGGAACCACCTAGCGCGTTTTCGGCCCCTTGCGTCCCGTCAGCCCCGTGAACCCCCGACGTCCCGTCAGTTTCATCTGTTCCCCGAGTAGCTTGCGAGCGTGGGCTCGTCACGTTCTCGCGTTCGGGCCAGGGCGCCGGCCCGGTCGTGGTCGTGGGCTCCTCGAACCGAGCGACCAGATCACGCCACGCCGCGTCCTCGTCGCTCTCTCTGCTCTCCGTGTTATCCCAGTCCGGCACGTCCCCACCGATGTCCGAATCGAAGCCTTCCTCCACGATAGCCCCGCACGGTCGGATGCTGGGAGGGTAAATCTCAGGAGTACAGGTGCTTATTCGTCCAAGCCAGAAGGATTAAGCCCAAGGCGTATTAAGGCCGTTGCTCGCCGGGCCTCGAGCCAGCGTTGCCGTTTGTCCGCGGCCGCGGCATCGGGCAGTTCGAGCACCGCGGCGATCGCCTCTGACCGCATGCCCATGGCGTGCGCGCCCTCGAAGAGCTCACATTCGAGGCGGTCCAGGGCCAGTCGAGCCGCCTGCACCAGCACGAGGGCGGCCCCCATGTCCAGCCCCTCGGCTTGCCCCGAGGCCGCCGCCTCGGTCACTGACTTGATCGCGTCCAGATCCGGGATGAGGCGCTTTTCCGTTTCCCACAGCAGCAGGTCCACGCCGGACGCGTAGCGCTCAGTCAGGTGCCTGCGCGAGGCGTTGACCATCTCGGGTGACGGGGCAGGAGGTTCCACGTCTTCCAAATTAGTGGCTCGGAAACCGCCCGTCGACACGGCTACCCGGTATGGTCCTGGACGAACTTGGCGCTGCCCTCGAAGATGGTCTGCGCATCGTTGTCGAGCGTCGCGACGTGATAGCTGTCGGCGCATTCGCGCACGGTCACCTGGTCGCCGGGCAGCCCCGCCAGCAGTGCCCGCATGCTCGCGGGCCCGACGACGTGGTCGATGGCGCTGCGGTAGACGAGTACCGGCTGGGTGACGTCGCCGAGACGGCTGACCGTCGTGCCCCAGAGCTTCGGCAGCGTGGCCGCGGCCCGAACCGGCACCCGGTCATAGCCGACCTCATGCGCGCCGGGTTTCTTGATGTCGCTGGCGATGCCGGGCAGCGACCGCAGCACGTGCTTGAGCACCGGAGCGAGCAGGAACAGCCTGGTGTCCGGGGCTAGCGACGGGTTGACAAGGACCAGGCCGCGCACCGCGCTGCCGCGGGTCTCGGCCAGCCGCAGTGCCAGGCAGCCGCCCAGGGAAAGACCGAACACGAAGGTCTGCTCGCACCGGCTCGCCAGCCTGCCGAACGCGGCGTCCGCCTCGGCGTACCAGTCGTCACCGCCGGTCCGGGCCAAGTCCTGCCAGGTGGTGCCGTGCCCGGGCAGCCGGGGGAGGCTGACCGTCAGATCCTGCCCGGCCAGGTAGTCCGCCCAGCCGCGCAGCGTCTGCGGGCTGCCAGTGAAGCCGTGGCACAGCAGCACGCCCACCGGGCCGCCTGCATGATCGAATGGTTCCGCGCCTGGAAGCACTGGTGACATGGTGGCATCGTCGCATGCCGGTACCAGGTGACGCACCCGGGCCCGGCGCCGGACCACGGGCGGTGTTAATTGACCCGGGACATGGGACGATGTGACCGTGTTCTACTGGCTGACGAAGTACACGCTCGGCATGATGCTGAAGATCATCTTCCGGCCCCGGGCGTGGGGCGTCAAGAACGTTCCCCGGCGGGGCCCGGTCATCCTCGCGAGCAATCACCTGTCGTTCTCCGACCACTTCTTCGGGCCGCTGCCGGTGCCGCGGAAGGTGATCTTCCTGGCCAAGTCGGAGTACTTCACCGGACGCGGCATCAAGGGCCTGATCAGCAAGGTCTTCTTCACCGGGGTCGGCCAGATTCCGCTCGACCGGGCCGGGGGGCCGGCGAGCGAGCAGGCGATCAGGACCGGCTTGGGCGTCCTGGCGGCCGGGCATGTGCTCGGCATCTACCCGGAAGGCACCCGCAGCCCGGATGGCCGCCTGTACCGCGGCAAGACCGGGGTCGCTAGGCTCGCCATCGAATCGGGCGCTCCGGTGGTCCCGTGCGCCATGATCGACACCTTCCAGTTCCAACCGCCGGGCACGCTCTGGCCGAACACCCGGTTCCGGCCCGGCGTACGGTTCGGCGAGCCGCTTGACTTCTCCCGCTACCACGGCCAGGAGGCCGACGGCCAGCTGCTGCGGGCCATCACCGACGAGATCATGCAGGCGATCGCGAAGCTCTCCGGCCAGCAGTACGTCGACATCGACGCCCGCCGCGCCAAGGCCGAGCTAGCCGCCGGCGTCGAGGGGCGGAGTGACGGCAGCCATCACGACCAGGCGGCCGGTCAGGAGAATGGCGATGTGAGCGATGTCGCGGGGGCTGACGGCGCCTCCTGACGCCGCAACTGGGCCGCGGCCGGCTATTAGTTTCCTCAGCTCGTGCCGCAGCCATCCGCGCAGGGCTCTTGCCCACTATGGTGGGTGGCATGCGAGTGGGAGTTCTCACCGGTGGCGGCGACTGCCCCGGCTTGAATGCAGTGATCCGCGCCGTCGTCCGCAAGGGCGTGCAGGAGTACGGCCTGGAGTTCGTCGGATTCCGCGACGGGTGGCGCGGGCCGCTCGAAGGCGACACGATGCCCCTGGACGTGCAGGCGGTGCGCGGCATCCTGCCGCGCGGCGGCACGATCCTCGGGTCGTCCCGCACCAACCCGCTGAAGAGCACGGGCGCCGGCGGCCGCAACGGCGTCGAGCGGATCAAAGACAACCTGGCCGGCCTCGGCGTCGACGCGCTGATCGTCATCGGCGGGGAGGATACGCTCGGCGTGGCGACCAAACTGGGCGAGCAGGGGCTTCCCGTCGTCGGGGTGCCGAAGACAATCGACAACGACCTCAGCGCCACCGACTACACCTTCGGCTTCGACACGGCCGTGAACATCGCCATGGAGGCCATCGACCGGCTGCACACCACGGCGGAAAGCCACCACCGGGCGCTGATCGTCGAGGTGATGGGACGGCATGCCGGATGGATCGCGCTGCACGCTGGGATGGCCGGCGGCGCGAACGTGATCCTCATCCCGGAGCGGCCGTTCGATATCGAGCGGGTCTGCGCCTACGTGCAGCACCGGTTCCAGACCAGGTTCGCTCCGATCGTCGTCGTCGCCGAGGGCGCGCACCCGATGAGCGAGGAACTCGCGGTCACCAAAGAGCAACTCGACTCGTTCGGCCATGTCCGGCTGGGCGGCGTGGGGCAGTTGCTGGCCGATGAGATCGAGAAGCGGACCGGCAAGGAGGCCCGCTGCACGGTACTCGGCCACATCCAGCGCGGCGGCACGCCGACGGCGTTCGACCGGGTGCTGGCCACCCGGTTCGGCGTGCACGCGGTCCAGGCGGTCCACGACGAGGAGTTCGGCGTGATGATGGCGCTGCGCGGCACCGACATCGTCCGCATGCCGCTCGCCGAGGCCACCAGCCAGCTCAAGCTGGTCCCGCCGCAGCGCTACGCCGAAGCCGAAGTCTTCTTCGGCTAACCTCTACCCCGCGCTCGCCGCCGCCATGATCGCGGGTCGTTTCTGCCCTATGAGGCTGTCGCATATCCCTTCTGACGTACGCGTCAAGACCGGTCGCGCCGCGGGCGGGCGGGGCGCGGTCCTGGTCCCGGGCCTGAACGGCAACGATGGAACATCGCTGTCGCTGGGACAGCAGCAATGTTCCATCGTTGCGGTTACTGCCGCGGGCGGCTGGGCGGATTCAGGTTGGCGGGAGCGGGCGTGCGGGGCTGGTGGGGCATGCGGGAAAGCGGTGGCGGGCGCAGGCCGAGCACGGCACGGGCCCGGGTGGGGGCGGGCTGGTCCGCGGCCAGTTGCGCGACAAGTCAGGGCAGCGCCAGCCCACGATAACGGGATTGCGCCGCCGATCATCCTCACGCCCACCTTCAGTAACGGCTGCGCCGCGTCCTCAGTGCTCCGGACTAGACGGGCTTCCGCCGCAGGGCGGGGTCCCGTCCTGGTGGGCTGCCACCGAGGACCGTTCGGGATGAAGATCTTGATTTTGGGTTTGCGGCTGGCGCATACATATGCCTACACTCGTCTACGAGTACTTGATAGCGAGTCATCGGAAACGATGACTCGGATACGAGGTGATTGGGATGGCCCGGCAGCGGAGGGCGGGGCGGCGGAAGGTCAGCAACCTGCTGGCGCTGTCGCTGCTCACGTTGCTGATGGAGCGGCCGATGTACCCGTACGAGATGGCCGCGGCGCTGCGCGATCGGGGCAAGGACCAGGCGATCAAGATCAACTGGGGTTCGCTCTACACGGTCGTGCAGAACCTGGAGAAGTACGGCTTCATTGAGGCGGTGGAGGTCGTCCGGGAGGGTCGGCAACCGGAACGGACCACCTATCAGATCACCGATGCGGGCCGGGCCGAGCTGAAGGACTGGCTGCGTGAGCTGCTCAGCGTGCCCGAGCGGGAGTACACCAGGTTCGAGGCCGCTCTCGGCGACAGCGCCGTCCTGCCGCCAGATGAGCTTATTGATCTGCTGCAGCAGCGGCTAGACGCGCTGGATACGGCCAACACCGAGCACCAGGCCGGGCTGGACGCGCTGACCGGTCAGATTCCCCGGCTGTTCCTGATCGAATCGGAGTATTACCTGGCACAGCGCCGGGCCGAGGCGGAGTGGGTGCGGGGGCTGCTGAAGGAGTTCACCGACGGCACGTTCCCCGGCATAAAGGCCTGGCGGCACTTCCACACCACCGGGCAGGCCCCGGACGACGTTCTCGAGCTGATCGAAAGGCAACGAGAGGAGGCGGCCGACAGCTAAGCAAACGACCCCGGCCTGGTGCGGCAACACCAGCGGCCGGGGCCGTCAACCTCACATCGATCCCGCGAGTACGCGAAACCCGAGGTCCCACCACAAGAGTAGCCGGGTTTCTCCTCGCGGCCTCGGCGTTCATACTGGCCAGGCTGATGCCGGGCTGGATGCAGGCCATCGCGTCGCGCAATCCGCTCAACTGGGTGGTTCAGATCGGCCGTAGCGCGGTCTCCGCCCAGCCTGACTGGGCCGCGATTGGGGTGCGCTGCGCCGGGCTGCTGGTGCTCGCGGTGGCGTGCGTGGCCGTGTCGGTGGCGACGTTCCGGTCGTACGCCAAGAACGTCTGAAACCGTAGGCCGAAACGGCGGGGGCACGGGGGCCTCGCCGTTTCGGCTTCCCTGGCTGGCCCCTAAGCCCCTTGCTCAGAAGGCTTGCTGGGCGCGGACGGCCGGCGTCAGCACCTCGCCGACCGCCTCGACCATCCGCGTCATCTCGTAGGAGACCAGTTCGGTGTCGCAATCCGGAGCGGCGAGGACGGCCAGGCTGGAGCCGTCGCTGATCGCCTTGACGAGCAGCAGCCCGCCGTCCATCTCCACCAGCGCCTGAGTGGGCTGGCCCGCCTCGAAGATCCGCGCCGCGCCCTGCATCAGGCTGACCAGCCCAGCGGTGATGGCCGCGAGCTGTTCGGCGAAAACGTGCGGGATGTGCTCGGACAGCGCTAGCGGTACACCATCCGCGGATACCACGACCGCGTGCGCGACGTCCACCACTCGCGAGGTGAAGTCGGTGATCAGCCAGTCCAGGTCCTGGCGGTAGGCGTAATTCAACGATCCGCTCCCTCTGCTGTGCGGGGTGTGTGGCCCTCGGCCCGGTGAGTTCCGCGCTGGAACCCGCTCAGTCGGCTGCGAGCCATCTCAGGTGATCGATGCGGCCGCGACGCGGCTGGCGTCAGCGCCTGGTGACCATCTGCCGGACGGCTGGTTACGTGGTTGTATGCCGGGCGGCCGCCGCCCGCAGAGCCGGGAATGAGATTCGCCTGCGGGACGCGCACGGGCAGCCCGGCGACCGTGCCGTCGCCGCGGACCGGATCGGCGATGATCTGGGCCGCGTGCCTGCCTTCGGCCCACCCGTCGGTGCCGGATAGCCCGTCGCCGTCCGGCTCCGGGGCGGCCCCGGCCGGCTCGCCGTCGTTCCTGGCCGCAGGAGTTGCGGACGCCCGGCGGCTGTGGAACCAGCTCGACGTCGCCGAGTCGGCGGCCTGCACGGTCTCGCGCGGCCCGGCACCGATCGGCGTGGACGCACCGATCGGCGTGGACGCACCGATCGGCGTGGACGCACCGATCGGCGTGGACGCGGCGGCGACCGCCGACCAGTCGTTCGAAGACCGGTCATCGGGAGCGGAGCGCGCAGCGCCGCTATGACGGCCGGCTGTCCGCCTGGCCTGGAAGTCGGGTTGAGCGGCAGGCGGTTTCGGCCACCCGCCGTACGGGCGGGCTTGCCGCTCGACGAGGCTGTCCGGTAGCCATACCAGAGCGGTCAGCCCTTGCGGGGATCCGGCCCGCAGCCGGACCCGTACCCCGTGTCGTTCGGCCAGCCGCGCTACCGCGAACAGCCCCATGTGCCGGGATGCCGATACGTCGATCACCGGCGGATTGATCAGCCGCAGGTTCATCTCCGCCAGCCGGGCATCGGAAAGGCCGACCCCGTTGTCGCTGACCTCGATCAGCACGCCACCGCTGCTCAGTTCCTGGGCAGACACCCGCACCTGGGTGTCCTTGGGGGAGAAGATCGTGGCGTTCTCGATGATCTCGGCGAGCAGGCGCACTACGTCGGACACCGCCTGCCCGGAGATCGCGACCCCGGGCTGAATGCTGAGCACCACCCGGGCGTACTGCTCGATCTCCGACGTTGCGGCCCGGGCCACGTCCGCGAGCGACACCGGTTGGCTCCACTTGCGCGCGCTGTCGTGTCCGGCGAGCAGGAGAAGGTTCTCGGAGTTCCGGCGCATCCGGGTAACGAGGTGGTCCATCACGAATAGATGGGACAGCCGATCCGGATCTTCCTCGTTCTGCTCCAGGGAGTCGATCGTGCGCACCAGCCGCTCGATCAGCGACTGGCTGCGCCGGGACAGGTTGACGAACATCGCGTTGAAGCTGCTGCGCAGCATCGCCTCGTTGCCGGCCAGCCGCACCGCTTCCGAGTGCACCTGGTCGAACGCGCGGGCGACCTGGCCGATCTCGTCCGTTGACAGCACGTCGATCGGCGCCACCTCCAGGCTCGCAGCAGGGTCCTCGGCTTCGGCCAGCTGCCGGACCCGCTCCGGCAGCTGCACCGTGGCGATATCAAGTGCGCCTGCCCGCAGCCTGCGCAGCGGCAGGACCAGGGACCTGGCGACGACGAGCGTCGCGATCAGCACCAGGAGCAGGATGACCCCGGTCAGGATGGCGGTGAACCGCGCGGACTGCTCGGCGCCCTGCTGCAGCGCCTGACTGCGCGCGACGATGTTTCCGGCCACGTCAAGCTCGACGCGCTGCATCTTGTCGATCGTGCTGGATATCGCCTGGTACCACTCCGTGGGCGCGTGGTCCACGCTGATGTTCAGTGGCGTGAGGTCCAGGGCGCCGCTGGTGAGGATGAGATCTTCGATGCCCTCTGCTTCGTTCACCTTCGGACCGGCCACGGTGTTGCTGAAAAAGCTTTGTTCGGCGGGCGTGGCTGTCGTTTCGAAGGACGCCTTGTCAACGAGTTCCTCGGATAGTGCGGTGGTCAGCGCCGGCTGCACACCGTCAGCGAAAAACTGCTGCGTAAGCGCGTTGAAGAGGAGCGCGCGCTGCTGGGCGGCCTGGTCCTTCGCCAGGGACAGCGCGCTGAGTGTCCGGACATCGTTGACGAGGACCGGGTCAGACGTGCCCTGGGCGATCTGGTCGTTCAGGGTGATCATGTCGCCGATGGGGCCCGCGTAGTCGGCGATCACGGCCAGCGCGTCCTGGCTGGCCGTGCTGCGCAGCGCGCCTAGCCCAGCGGGTGTGATCACGGAGCGCACGGTAGCCACGCTGGCCTGGATGTTCGCCGGGAACGAACCGCCGACGCCAGCGGCCAGCGCCCGAACGCTGGCGGCGGCAGCGTCTGTCGCGTGGTAGGAGGGCTTGAGGACGTTGGAGCTGCCGCCAGAGATGACCCCGGTCGTCTCGTCGCGTTCGTCCTGCAGGGCCTGCACCAGGCCCGTGACCTGCTGTCCGAGGCGGGCGAGTTGCGACACGCGGCCGAATCCGGCCGCGCTGTCAACCGCCGTCGATACCCGCAGGCCGCCGAAGACCAGGCCCATGACGAGCGCCAACACGATCACCGCGATCAGCCGCCACGACACCGGCCAGTTCTGCAACGTCAGCTCCGGCGACCTCGGGACATGGAAGACCTTCCATTTCTTGGCGCGGTTATCGGTATCGCCGGAGCGCAGTTTGGCGCTCACCACCCCATGGTTTCCCATTGCTCATGACCTCGCTGGTTTCGCGCCTGCTTCAAACCGCCTCGCTACCGGTGGAACCAGCGCGGCCGGGGCATCCCAAGGCCAGCGGTTTCCCTTCCGGTGGCACCGAGATGGGCTGCCGCCACTCTATTGCGCTGGTTGTGTTAAATATCAGGAAATAGCGATCTATCGTTCTGGTTGTTTCTTGTGATCTCCGGGCTGCGCACCGTGATGTCTGCGCTGGTACGAGCCTCGGGGTTAGCTGGTCCAGGTCGGCTTGATGGCGATGATCGGGTGGGTCCCGCGGGCGCCGACCGGCAGAACCTGATTGAAGCTGCTCTTCTGCCACTGGAATACGAAGGCCGCCGCGGCTCCGTTCTCCCCCAGCGCGTCGAACTTCACCGGGCCCTGCACGCTGGTCAGCGTCACGTCGCTATGCAGGTAGGAGATGATCTTCGCGTTGTCGGTGCCGCCAGTCGCGGTGACCGCCTGCGCCATCACCTGGCCGACCGAGTAGGCCTCGGCCACGTCCGCGTTGACGCCGGACGGGCTGCCGCCGTTCTGGGCGACGTACTCCTTGACCATGTTCTGGCTCGACGCGTTGGCGTACCCGGGGTACCAGCCGTTGGGCACCATCATCCCGTCGGCATTGCCCACGCCCACCGCGGAAGTGAACGCGGTCCCCTGGTCCGGGCCGGACGCGGCGATGAACAGCTCCGGCGTGTAGTGCTGCTGCTCGAACGCCTGCATGAAGGCGGAGACTGTCGGTACGTCGGTGGAGCCGAGCACCACGAGGTCAGCGCCGGTCGCGGCCACCTGGTCGGCCGGGGCCTTGTAGGCGGCGACCTCCTCGGGGAAGATATTGGAGTAGACCGTCCGGACCCCGAGCCTGCTCAGCAACGTCTGGGCGAGCAGCACCGGCGGGTCGGCGAACGGGTCCTGGGACATCGGGTAGGCCGCGGTCTTCGGCCGCCGGTCCGGCGGCAGCGAGGCGATCCACTTCACGAACGGGACCAGTTCGTCCGTGATCGGCAGGCTCACGTCGAACACGTTGTGGTCAGCCTGGTTGGACGGCGTGTCGAAGACGGACGGCGCGCCGCCAGCCCCCTCCACGAAGGCCGTGCCGTACCGCGCGGCGACCGACGACGCCGGCCCGGTGAGCAGGGAGGAGAACGGCCCGAAGGTCAGGTCCACGTGATCCGCGCCGAGCAGTGTCTGGTAGTTGGTGACCACCTGGTTCTGCGAGCTGTCGTCATTGAGGATGGTCAGCTTGACCCGCCGACCGAGCAGACCGCCGTGGGCGTTGACGTCCTTGACCCACAGCTGATACCCCTTCTGGAACGCCTGACCGTCAGCCGAGAAGTCCCCGGTCAGGGAAAGGGACGCGCCGATGGTGATGGGCCCGGTGGAGTTGCTCGACGGGGCGGTGCTGCCCGAGCTGCCACCCGAGCTGCTGCCGCCACTGCAGGCGGCCAGAACGCCCGCGGAGAGCACCGCGACGGCGCTCATCGCGAGTGCGTTTTTTGAGAACCAGGGGTGGTCGGGTCTCACGCCGGGTTCCTCCTTCCTCGTCGCCTCGTCGTTCAGGACTCGTCGGGGTTCGAACCCGCCGGAAACATCGGCATGATCACCTTGAGGGTTATACCGGCCGGATGCGTCGCTTGCTCGATGAATGCCGCAAAATCTTGATATTCAGAGCCGCTGACCACGCTCTGGACCACCCTGCACCGCTGTCGCAGCCGCAGGCCGAGGAAACTTCGTGTTCCGGCCCGGCGATTAGCGAGGCGACGCTTCCAGCGTGGCCGCCGGCTCCTCGAGCGCCGTCGGCACCGGGACATCGCTGCTGCGTATGGTGCGGATATCACGAGGGATAAGGGCCAGCGCGGACGCCACGATGATCGCCGCGGCCGCCGCGTACTGCGCGCGGGAGATCCCGATCGCGGCAGCCAGCGGGCCGGCGATCAGTGCTCCGGCCGGCATCGCCATGACCGAGCCGAGGACGTCGTAAGACGAGACCCGGGCCAGCTTGTCCGACGGGATGTTCCGCGCCATCGTGACGGTCCACTGCACCATCATCATCTCGACGAACACGCCGAGGCCGAACGAGGCGACGCACACCGCCGCCAGCGGCAGGACCATCGCCAGCGAGAGCGGGGATATGGCGATTGCGCCCCCGATGAGCACGACGAACAACATGGGTCGGCGGGGCGTGAACCGCAGCGACGCCAGACCGCCGGCGATCAGGCCGAACGCGTCCGCCGCGGTGATCGCGCCCCAGGCGGCCGGACCGCCGAGGTGCTGCCGGGCCACCACCGGGCCGAGCACGGAGAACGCCCCGTACCAGGCCATCATCACGACGCAGAACTGGGCGACGATCACCCACAGCCAGGTGTGCGAACGGAACTCCGACCAGCCTTCGCGCAGTTCGGTGAGCATGCTCGGCGCCGGACCCGGCCGCGGTTCTTTTCCGGTATCGGGCCGCGAGCCTCGGATCGACAGCAGCAGCGGAACGGTGGTCACCATGCCGATGCCGCACAGCACCAGCGCCCAGCCCGCGCCCGCCACCGCCACCAGCAGGCCGGCCACGGCCGCGCCTGACATCTGGCCGGCATTCATCGCCAGCCGGCTGATCGCACTCGCCTCCTGCAGCAGGCCGCGCGGGACGAGGCGGGGAAGCAGTGCCTGGGAGGCGGGATAAAAAATCGCGACTCCGGTCCCGGTGATGGCCTCCAGCCCGATCATCGCCCACAACGGCGGACGGCCGGTCAGCACGAGCAGGCCGAAGGTGCCTTCGCCCAGCGCCATGAGCAGGTTGGCCGCGACGATAACCCGCTGCGGCGGGAACCTGTCGGCCGCCACGCCGCCGATGAGCGCGAACACCAGCGACGGCGCGATCTGGGCGGCGAGTACGTAAGACAGGTCGGTAACGGAGTTGGTGGCCTTGAGCACCGCGAACGAAACCCCGACGATCGAGAACCCCACCGACGCAGGCGCGATCAGCCGGTCCGCGAGCAGCAGCCGGAAGTCCCGGAACCCGAGCACGGGGAACCGGCGGAGGAGCCCACCCCGTGACATCGGCCCCGTCCTTTCCAGTTGGCACGGCCTTTCCAGTTGGCACGGCCTTTCCAGTCGGCGCTGGCCGGTCTGGTCTGGTCTGCCCTGCCGGCTACTCGACGCTAACCAGCCACGCGGCGAACTGGCAACTTCTTTAACAGGTCAGCAGAGCTGATCGATCCTGGTCCACACGCCGGGCGGGTTGTCGTCACGCGGCAGCCACAGCAGTGGCTGCCTGCCTTCGTACTTGAACTGGAATCCGGGATCGCCTGGATAGCGGTCTCGCCGGTCGGGCCAGACCACCTGCAGGTACGCCGGCCTGACATACCCGTGGTACCGGTCCGAGACCGCGAACATGCTGGTCATCCGCCAGCTCTCATGCACCGGCCGAACCGCGAGCGAGCACGGGCAGATGCCGTCGATCTGATCTCCGGCCCCGATGACCGCGCCGTTGGCGATGCGATCACCGATCGAGTTCAGGATGATCGTCATGTGCTCGATCGGAAGGCCGAACATGGTCAGCTCGGGGCCCTGGTGACTGAGCCATAGGCCTACTGTGTACGCCCAGGGCGGCGCGATCTCATCGCCGAGGACGGCGGAGACCGACCAGCCCACGGTGCGGATGTCGTCGGCGACGGCCTGCATGCAGGCTTCCGGGTCGAGGTCCACGCCCTCGGCCAGTGCCTCACACTCCGCGCACCCGCACCGCTCTTCCGGGGGGTTGGCGCGGCGTCTGCGTGGTGGGTTCATGCCCGACACATTACGAGGGGGGTATGACATTTTCGGGCCGGGCGATACCGAGATACCGAGCTCGCCGCCGAGCACGACCGCGACCTAAGGTTGTGACTGTCGAAGGAAGCCTAGCCAGTAACCGCGATCCGGCCAAGTAACCCGAGGAGGCAGGGCGTGCCCGAACTTGACCGCGACACCGCACGAGACTGGATCGAGCGCTGGGACCGTCAGCAGGAAGAGAGCCTGCCGGACCGCGAGGACCGGTTCACCGCGCTCATCGACGCGGTCGAGGCGGGAACCGAACGGCCTGACCCGCTCGTCCTCGACATCGGCTGCGGCCCCGGTTCGCTGGCCGTCCGGCTGCTCGCCCGCCTGCCGCAGGCCACGGTCATCGGCATCGACGCCGACCCGGTGTCGCTCGCGCTCGGCCGGGCGGCCTACCAGGACGTGCCCGGGCTGCGGTTTGCTGACCTGGACCTGCGCGTTTCCGGCTGGTCCGCGCAGCTGGGCCTGGATCCGGGCACCAGGGCGCCGGACGCCGCGGTGAGCACCACCGCGCTGCACTGGCTGCCCGAGCCGGATCTGCGAGCCCTGTACGCCGAGCTCGCCTCCGTGCTCCGCCCCGGCGGCCTGCTGCTCGACGGCGACCATTTCACCCTTGACGCCAAGGAGGCCCCGACCCTGGCCCGTCTCGACCTGGCGCTACGCCAGCGCGAGGATCATCGGCGCTTGCCCGGCGGGCACTCCGAGAGCTGGCATGCCTGGTGGGAAGCCGTCACCGCCGACCCGGTGCTGGCCGGTTACGTCGCCGAGCGCAGTCGCCGCCGCGTGGACGCGGGTCACCACGGCGGCACGCAGTCGACCCAGCTCGCCACGCACGTCGAGGCCCTGCAGGCGGCAGGCTTCGCCGAGGTCGGCACCCTGTGGCAGCGCGGCGACAACCGCCTCCTGTGCGCCGTCCTGCCCGAAGGCTAGACCCCGCCCGATGACGAGGTAGCGGTCAGGGGCGCCTGGCGTAGGCGACGTTGACGGCCCCGATCACGATCCAGATCAGCGCGATCAGCACCGCCGCGCCACCGCTGACCTGGCCGGGGGCGCCGCCCGGGTGAAGGACCGCCGCCGTGGCCCCGATGGCCATGCCCATGGAACCGAGGCCCAGCACGACGGCGCCGAACCCGATTCGTCCGGGCACTGGCTCACGACGCGGCCGCGGCCGCGGCGGCGGGCTCTGATAAGGCGCCTGGCCGTACAGCCGGGCGTCCACGCGCTTGTCGATTTCTTCGCCGATGCGCTCGACGAGGCCCTCGGCCACGGCGGTGTCGTAGCCGGGCCCGAGATCGCGGTACGCCGCCGTCGAGGCCCGGACTTCATCCCTGATGCTCACGGGGTAAAACTATCGACGGGCGGCGCGGAAAACACTGGGGCTAACACCCGCATGTGAGCTCGGGCTGGCCCCAGGAAAGGGCCGGACGCAGTACCGCTATTTGTTCGGGATAGGGATTTTCTGCTGGCACACTAGGGGGGTGCCAGAGTTCTCCGTCCCTGATGAGCCGTGCGTGCTGCTCAAGCTGGGCGAGATCGTGCTCAAGGGGCGGAACAGGCAGCAGTTCGAGCGCATCCTGCACGGCAACATCCGCGTGGCCGTCCGCGACCTCGGCGTGCCGGTCGACCTGCGCCAGCGGGAAGGGGTCATCCTGCTCCGTGTCGCCGACGGCGAGCAGCGCGGCGAAGCGGCCTGGGCGCAGGCCGTGAGCCAGATGGCGGAGCGGATGCGGGACGTGCCCGGCATCGCCCGGGTGTGCCTGCCGCTGCGGGTGGCGAAGACGCCCGAGGCGATCTCCGCCGCCGCGATGGCGCTGACCAAGGGCAAATCCGGCACCTTCGCGGTCCGCGCGCGCCGCCGTGACAAGCGCTTCCCGCTCACCTCGGGACAGCTAGGCGTGCTGATCGGACGGGAGATCCAGGAGGCGCATGGCCTCGGGGTCAACCTCTCCCAGCCCGATACCACGGTGTTCATTGAGGTGGACCAGGACGAGGTGTTCGTGTTCACCGAGGGGATGGCGGGGCAGGGCGGGCTGCCTGTGGGGATGAGCGGCCGTGGTGTGGTGCTCATGTCCGGCGGCATCGACTCGCCGGTGGCCGCCTACCGGATGATGCGCCGCGGCCTCCGCTGCTTTTTCCTGCATTTTTCCGGCATGCCGCTGACCGGCCCGGAGTCGATCTACAAGGCCTACGCGCTGGTCCGCGGGCTTGACCGGTTCCAGGGCGGGTCGCGGCTGTTCGTGGTGCCGTTCGGTAAGGCCCAGCAGGCCCTGAAGTCGTCCGGCGCGGACCGGCTGCTCATCGTGGCCCAGCGCCGGCTGATGCTCAAGACCGGCGAGGCGCTGGCCCGCAGGCTCAGCGCCACCGCGCTGGTCACCGGCGACTCGCTCGGCCAGGTCAGCAGCCAGACGCTCACCAACATCACCGCGCTCGACGACGCGGTGCGGCTGCCGATCCTGCGCCCGCTGATCGGCTGGGACAAGACCGAGATCATGGCCGAGGCCCGCCGCATCCGCACCCTGGCCATCTCCGAACTCCCCGATCAGGACTGCTGCACGCTGCTCACCCCGCGCCGCGTCGAGACCCGCGCCCGGCTCGACGACCTGCGCCGCATTGAGATCCGCCTGGACGCGGCGGACCTGGCCGAGGAACTAGCCGCGAGCGCGCACGAATACCGCCAGGCCACCCCCTAAAACCATTATCCCGAACGAACCCGGTGCGTGCCTCCCGCCCGCGTCCCTGCCCCTCGCCATTCCGCCCCACCGGCACCACCCGTCCCCCCGGCTCAGCCGCCGCCCTCGCTCTAACGACATCGATGGAACATCGCTGTCGCTGTAGCAGCATCGATGGAACATCGGTGTCGTTTTGCGCGGAAGCTGTGCGGCCCGGCCCCGGGCTTAGGCCAGGGCGGGCTCGCGGGGGATCGCGGGGGCGGGGGTCAGGGTGCGGCCGACCAGGGGGGACAGGTGGGCGGCCACGCTGGCCAGCTCGCGCAGGTCGGACTCGACCAGCGCCTGCGGGCCGTCACACAGGGCGGACTCCGGGCGCGGGTGGACGTCCACGATGATGCCGTCGGCGCCGACCGCGATCGCGGCCCTGGACAGCGGCAGGACCAGGTCCCGGCGGCCGCCGGAGTGCGACGGGTCCACGATCACTGGCAGGTGCGACAGTCGCTGCGCGACCGGGACCGCGCTGATGTCCAGGGTGTTCCTGGTGGCCTTCTCGAACGTGCGGATGCCTCGCTCGCAGAGCACGATGTCCAGGTTGCCGCGCTGGGCGATGTACTCGGCGGCCATCAGCCATTCCTCGATGGTGGC
>Ga0074046_10001059_pt1 | contig 25482 bp, 21 predicted proteins | sample BogForMeECP23OM3_FD_94441 | JGI IMG/M metagenome (GOLD analysis project Ga0074046, IMG submission 94441) | Bog forest soil microbial communities from Calvert Island, British Columbia, Canada - Bog Forest MetaG ECP23OM3 | ecosystem: Environmental > Terrestrial > Soil > Wetlands ...
GCCATAGTCTTCTAACGCTTCGCGGGTGCAGGCGATGGCCCATTTTTGCGACTCATCCATGGCATCGACCACGCGCGGCGGGATAGGCAAATGCCATTTAATCGGGTCCCATACATGCTCACGCACCCAGCCGCCGATCTTTGAGTAAGTCTTGTCCGGGGCGCCGTGATCGGGATCGTAGTAAAGTGCCGGGTCCCAGCGGCTGCGCGCAACCTCGCTGATGCTATAGCGGCCATCCTTGACGTTCTTCCAGAAAGACGTGACATTCGGGGCATCGGGTAAAACGGCTCCAACTCCGACAATTGCGATGGCACGATAAGAAGTATTTTCCATGACGAAACTCCTGTGCAGTTCGATCGTTTATCGCTACGCCGCCATTTCCCTGCCCTTGGCCACTCGGCCGTACAGTACGTCGGCAACGTAATCCATGTCCGCGATGAGGCCCGACTGTGCACGATGTATGGCAGACAATCCCAAACTCAGTTCAAACCCGGCCATCTCGGCATCCGTTATGCCGCCTGCTCCGACGATCCAGCGCAAGCCATCTTCCGATGTCTTGAGCGCGGCCTCGCGAGCGAAGATCCGGCTGAGCGCCGCGAGCGCCGTAGCGTCGAAGCGTCGATTCGTTTTTTCGTTCAGCTTGCCTTCAGACATAAGCGCGGCGCGGCGAGACAAACTACCGGCACACTCTGCATAGGCAATCAATTCGCCCAGGCGCAGCAGAATATGTTGATAGCGGGTGAGTCGCGCGGCTCGCGCTTTTTCCATAACTTCGGCCAATGCGTGCAAAGCCAGAGCCGCTATATCAGCACCCGCGCTCGGCTGTCGGGCATGCAACGCTTCGAACTCTCGCGCTCGCTCGTGAAAGTGTTGTCCGCGCGTTTTGAGGTGAGACTGCCAACGGTCTCGGCTGATAGTCATCTCCATGATTTCGGAGGTGCCTTCGTAGATCGTGGTGATACGAACGTCGCGACTGATTTTTTCCACCATGTATTCATGCGTGTAACCGTAGCCACCAAGGGCCTGGATGCTGGCCTCGGCGGCGGCATTGCCGGCTTCGGTTGCCATGTACTTCGCGATGGCTCCTTCGGTGTTCAGACTTCCTTCGGCGCCGGCATCAATGCGCTCCGCGGTTTCTTCGATATAAGCGCGGGCAGCCTCAAGACGGGCCGCGTGCGGCACAATCAGCTTGTGCGTGTATCCTTGCTTTTGCGAGAGCGGCGCCCCAGCCTGTATACGTTTGACGGAATAAGGAATTGCTCGATCGAGCGCAGCCCAACCAGCCCCCAAACCGAATGCCGCTACCATCAGTCGTGTATAACCGAATACCACCTGTGCTTGATTCAATCCCTGGCCTTCGACTCCACCGACGAGTCGGTCGGCGTCGACATAGACGTCGTTGAACGCGAGCGCCGCCGTGTTACTGAGACGGATGCCGTGCTTATCTTCCGGCTCGTCGTGCGTGAAACCCTTGGCACCTTTCTCTACGATGAACCAACTCGGACCGCTGGGTGTACTGGCTAAGACCGTGTAGGCATCCGCCACTCCGCCATTGCTGATCCACTGTTTGTTTCCATTGATCTTGTAACCGATGACCCGGCCGTCTTGGCTGACGGGATCGGCTGTAGTGCGCAGCGCCCCTAAATCACTGCCAGCTTCTGGCTCGGTGGCACCGTAGGCGAACAACAATCCCTCTTCCGCGATACGCGTCAACCACTTTTTCTTTTGTTCTGGAGTGGCGCCAACGGTGATTGGATCGCTACCCAGGAACGTGGCTAGCACGGCGGTGGCGACGCCTAGATCGATCCGCGCCATCTGTTCACAAACGCAATACACATCGAAGGCCCCGCCACCCATGCCTCCGAACTCTTCAGGAATAAACAGGAGTTGAATGCCCAGTTGGTTCGGGCTGCACATATCGCGGACAACATCAAGCGGACATTCATCGCGTTCATCCAGCTCCCGGAGTACCTCGTCCGGCAGGCGTTTCTTGGCGAAGTCCAGGAGTGATTTCAAACTCAATTTGAGAGTTCTATTTGCGATCATGGTCCGTGCCTCACTTTGCTGCAGCGTTGCGCATTTCGCGGACTTTGTTAGTCAGTTCCGGTAAGAACTCCAGGATGTCGTCAACAATTCCGACATCAGCCACCTGAAAGATCGGAGCCTTCGGATTCTTGTTAATAGCGATCAGGTACGGACTGCCTTTAATACCAGCCAGATGTTGGAACGCGCCACTGATGCCGCATGCCAGATAGACTTTGGGTTTGACCGTTTTTCCGGATGAACCTACTTGACGGGATTTCTCCATCCACTTGGCGTCGACCACTGGTCTCGAGCAGCTCACCGCCGCGCCCATAGCGTCAGCCAGTTCCTGCGCGATGACCACATTGTCTTTTTCCTGAATGCCACGGCCAATAGAAACCAAAACGTTGTACTTGGTTATATCTACGTCACCCGCTTCGGCAACAACCGTTCCTAAGTAGCGCCGGCCGGCTGCAAGAGAACCTACCTCGCCTGATTTGTCGACTACGATGCCGCGTCCGGCTGTAGTCTCCGTTGCCCTAAACGCGCCGGGACGTATCGTGAGAACTGCACCCGATGAAATGTCACACCGAACATGAGTACTAACCTGTCCTCCGAATTCCTGGCGGACTACTTTCAGCTCAGCGCCCACCACCGCGGCGACATCCAATACATCGGAAACGAAAGCCGAATTCATCTTGACGGAAAGACCCGGTGCCAGATCAATGCCGAAATGCTCATGGGCAATTAACACAATGCTGTTGCCCGGCAAAACCTTCTGCAGGGCTTTGCGGACAAGTTCGGCATTGGGGTAAGAAAGATCCTCATTTGCGATTTTCCAAATCTCAGAATAGGAGGCACCGAGGTTATTGCACGCGGAATCGAGATCCGCACCCCAACCACTGAGGATCGCCGTCGGCGACGCGGCGGCATCGATCTTCCGCGCCGAAGCCGCCAGTTCGAATGCGGAATCGTCGACAATGCCGCCTTTGTGCATAATGTAAGCAAAGATGCGAGCCATTATTTCAACCCTCCTTTGGCTGCCACTAACTCCAGAACCTTGTCGATGTTTTCTTCCCGGCTGCCGTGCAGGATCTCCGCGCCATTGCCCGGCGAGGGAACAAAGTAGTCGACCCGTTGCACTTTCGCTGCACTCTCTCCTACAGTGTTCGCGCTAATTCCCAGTTCCGTTGTGCTCAAAGTTGGGATGGGAACTGTGGCCACTTGCCGGATGCCTCGCATACCAACATAACGTGGCTCATTGATGCCGGTTTGAATCGAAAGAACGCAAGGCAGATCAATTTCATTTAATTCCCTGTTGCCGCCCTCGATCTCTCGGCTGATTTTCAGCTTCTGGCCTTCGAGCACCTCAATGGAATTGACAAGCGAGGCAAATGGATAGTCGAGCATCGCCGCTAACATTCCGCCGATCTGAGCGCCGCCGTCCTCGGCCTGAACTCCGGTCAAAATCAGATCGTAATGCCCTTTCTGGACGAAGGCTTTGAGGATGGTGGCGATACCTCGGCCGTCGGATCCGCTGAAAGCTTCATCCGCGATCAGCACCCCATGGTTCGCGCCCATGGCCATCTCCCGGCGCAGGACCTCTTCGTCATCTTCGCCACCAACCGTAGCGACCGTGACACTTCCGCCGATCTTGGCAACGATCTGCAGGGCTTCTTCGACCGCATAGTTGTCTGGTTCATTGATCGAGTAGACCAATGCGTCACGCTCGATATCGTTCCCCGCACTATTGAGTTCAATCTCGTTTTCCGAAGTGTCGGGCACTCTTCTTATGCAAACTAGAATCTCCACGTTCCCCTCCACGAATGAAACTTAACTGCAACTTCACTTGAGAATATGGGACGAAGCCATCACACATTCCTTGATTTCGCCGGCCCGCTCTTCTATTGCATTGGGGCATTCACGAATGACTTGTCGGTCCACAAGTTCCGTCAGGTCGATGACGGTCATTTTTCCTTCCATACCTGCGACCTTGATCGCATCCTCGATATTCACCATGCAGAACGGGCAGGTCGTGACGATGACACTGGCTCCTGCTTCCGCCGCCATCCGCACTCTTTTCACTCCCATCCTTTGCTCTTCTTTTGGCTCGTAGAACAGCATCAGTCCACCACCACCGCAGCAAAATGAGCGGTCACGGCAGCGGCTCATTTCGACTCTCTTCAAACCAGGAATCGCATCCAGAACGTCGCGTGGTTCATCGTAGATTTGGTTGTGTCGACCCAGGTAGCAGGGATCGTGGTACGTGTAGACATCGTTTTTGTTTTCTAATGGGTGGAAGCTGATCTTGCCCGATTCTACTTCTCTGGCGATCACCTGGCTGATATGCTCCACAGGCGGCACGTCCTTGTAGTCATGTTTCAGCGCGTTGTACGCGTGTGGGTCAGCAGTAACGATTCGGCGGACTCCGGATGTTTTGATGGCCTCCACGTTGTGATCCCGCAAGGCCATGAACAGCGTCTCTTCGCCGAACCTCCGTACTTCATGGCCGCTATCTCTCTCCGCCGCACCCAGGATTCCGAAATTCTCTCCGACGTGGCTGAGAATCTTCGCCGTTGCCCGCCCGATCGACTGCATGCGGTCGTCGAAAGAGGTGATGCTGTCGACAAAATACAGAGTTTCCGCGCCATTCGGATGATCTAGGGTTTTGACGCGGCAGGTTTGTTGAAACTCCGTGGCGCTTGCCCAGTCGGCCTTTTTCTTTTCCATCTTGCCGTAGGGATTGCCACGGCTCTCCAGCGCTTTTAGCGGCTTTTGCAGGGACTGGGGCACATTCCCTTCATCGATCATGCCTCGACGCAGATCAACGATCTTGTCGATATATTCCACTAATAACGGGCATTCCTGCTCACAAGCCCCGCAGGTCGTGCAGGACCAGATTTCATCCTGCGAGTAGATGCTTCCGATCAACGCAGTGCCTTTTTTCTCGCGTCCAAAAACTGGATAGTGCGCAAAACTGTAATCTCTCGCCTTGATCGTGATGAATCGCGGTGACAACGGCCTTCCCACGGCATTGGCTGGGCACTGGTCTGAACACCGCCCACAGTCAGCGCAGGAATAGAAATCCAGCATGTGCTTCCAGGTGAAGTCTTCGAACGTCTTTATCCCGAACGATTTCACCTGATCCAACTGGGTATCACTAATGCCCCATCGGACCGGTTTTAAAATCTCTCGGTCCAACTTTGCGAAGTAGATATTGAACAGAGAAGTTTCCACATGAAACTGAATTCCAAAGGGCCGATAGCACAATAAGAAATAAAAGGTTAATTCATGGACAAAATACGCGCCGAAGTACATCCTTCCCAGCGTGGGCAAGGAGGTTGAGACGAGAGCATTCCGAATCATCCACGGAAGGGAGAGTGCGGCCAACACTTCTACGGGTTGGCCTTGCCGTACCTGGGCGGCGGCCTTAGCTGCTGTAAAGAAACTGTCGGCCAGCATCAGGAGTGCGATCAACGACAGAAGAAAGATGGCGTCGGCCGTATGGCCTTTACCGTACTTCGCCGGCACAGCATACCGCGCAGGTTTAAAAACCAGGCGGCGAATCACAGCGATCAGCATGCAGAGGAAAACAATTGTGGCGGCGTAATCTGTGATTACGCCGTAGACATCGCCAGCTCGGCCTGAAAGGCCGGGCGGGACAAAATTCGGTGAAACACCGACGATCAGCACCGAAAATGCACGAATCGCCAGAACCAGGAAACCCGCAAAAATGAAAATATGCAAGGTTCCTGCTGCCCTGTAACGTGGTTGCTTCCACTGACCCAGCCAATATTTCAGAACCCTTCCCAGCCGAACCCAGGGCTGGTCAAAACGAAAATCCCGTTCGCCCCGCATGAGCGGTACTAGGCGCTGCGCCACAATGTAGGAAAAACATGCAATACCAATAAGATGAATGAGGAAGAACAAAGCTCTGCCCGGAACTAAAAAAGATGCCAGTTGCGCAGCTAACTGCATTACTTCCACGTTCTCGACTCTCTTGCGCGACCATCCCTAGACGATCAATCGCGTCAGTACTTTTTTCTCCCTATCTGGGGACCTCTGTTCTGCGGCTGATTCGTAATTGCGAGTTCAGTCCGAGAAAGAAAATCGCGACGCCAGCTTCACCATCTTGAGCACTTTGTAAATATCGGTTCTGACACCGCGCAAGACGATCTTGACGCCATTGTCGTCCGCGACGGCCGCGAATTCTGCCATCGCTCTGAGCGCACTCGAATCGACCCTGAGAACAGAAGAGAAATCCAAAACCAATTCGTCCTCGACACCCCCCAGTTTTCGCCCAGCATCTTGCAATGATTGGACAACGCGCTCCATATCAATCTTGAGCCACACCGTTGTCATTGCCATATGCATCAACCTCCCCTACGCGCTTTGTTGCTGAAACACACTGGCCACCTTCTCCCGACCGCGCCCCTGGTAAGCGTTCCAAAACAGCTCAACCAATTCGCTCATCAATGGCATACGAGGGTTCGATCGCCAAGACGGATCATCAAAGGCAAACCTGGTAAGATCAGGCATTGCCCGCTCGAACTCTTCTTTCGAGATTCCCAGGCCGGCGATCGAACGCGGGAATCCTAGTTGATCGAGTAACTGTTCGATTGCCGTCACCAGGTTCTTCACCTTTTCTTCAGTCGTGTGGCCGCCTAGACCCAACAAATCCGCGATCGTTGCGTATTTCTTATGTGCGACATACCCCTTTTGATACGGCGACGGCAGGAACTTAGCGGGCACTGCCGCGTTGTATGCAATGACGTGCGGCAACATGAGCGCATTTGCCCGGCCGTGCGCTACGCCAAATCGCGCCCCAAAGGAATGCGCGAGCGCATGATTCACGCCCACCGAAGCGTTGGAAAACGCCAGCGCGGCAATGCAAGAGGCGTTATGCATCATGGATCGCGCTTGTTCATCGTGAGGATGCTCATAAGCGATGGGCAGGTATTTAAACACCAGCCGGATCGCCTGCATGGCATTGGCGTCGGTATAGGCCGAAGCGTAGCTGGAAACTCCTGCTTCGAGGGCGTGGGTGAGGCAGTCGATGCCTGTATCAGCAGTAAGGCCCTTCGGCATGGACATCACAAATTGCGGATCAACAATGGCCACATCCGGGCTCAGCGAGTAGTCAGCGAGGGTCACCTTGCATCCGCGCTCTTTATCGGTCAGCACGGCAAAGGGAGTTACTTCGCTCCCCGTTCCACTGGTGGTGGGGATGGCAATAAGCCGCACCTTTATGGTCTTCTCGGTCGGATACTGGATCACGCGCTTGCGCAGATCCAAAAAAGGCGTGGCAAGCTCTTCGAGGTCTGCCGCTGGCGACTCGTACTTGAGTTTCATCAGTTTAGCTGCGTCGATCACCGACCCGCCGCCGAGCGCTATGATTTGGTCTGCCTTATAGAAATTGAGCGCTGCCACTCCTTGGGTGATCACCTGGACCTCGGGCTCCGCATCGGGAATGACCGAGACGTGGACGTGGGTTCCGTCGGGAATGTAACGTCGGACAAGATCCACGGCGCCGATTTGCTCCAAGGTCGGATTGGTAACGATGATGGTGGAGCGCGATGGAAACTGGCGTAGATTCTCGACTGCGTTCATGTTGAAATAGATCTGATTGGGGACGCGGAACCACATATGTGTTTGCGTCCTCCGTGCGAGTCGCTTGATATTGAGGTAGTGATAAATATTAATGTTATCGGTCGTGCTATTGCCCCCACCGGTGCCACATCCGAAGGAGAAAGTGGGTACCAGATCGTTGTAGACGCCTCCCACGGCTCCGACTGAGCCGGGCGCGTTTACAATGATCCTTCCCGCATTCATTACCTCACCGAACTTGCGGATGACCTCATCATTGCCTGAGAAAATCACGGCCGTATGTCCTACTCCACCGGCATGATTCAAGTCGACGCACACCCTGAGCGCCTCATCGACGGAATTCGCTCGATAGACCGACAGTACCGGGAACAGTTTCTCAACCGAGAGGGGATGTTCGCGCCCGACGCCTTTGATCTCGGCAATCAGGAGCTTGGTGCCCGGCTTCACGGAAATACCGGCGGAGTGGGCGATATCGATAGCCCTCTGTCCGACTGCCGAGGGTTGCATGAACCCCGTCTTAGGGTCGATTACCGTGCGCGTCAACAGTTCCGTTTCTGTCTCGGTGCAGATGTGTGCGCCGAGCTCCGCAAATTTCTTCAGCACGAGGTCATAGATCTCATCGTCGATCACCGCCGTCTGCTCTGAGGCACAGATGGTCCCATTATCGAAGGTTTTGGAAACGATAATGTCCACCACAGCCGTATCCAGATCCGCCGTTTTTTCCACATAGACCGGCGTGTTGCCCGGCCCTACTCCCAGGGCTGGTTTACCAGAGCTATAGGCGGCTCTGACTGCTGCTGTACCGCCGGTGGCATCAATCAGGCTGACGTCTCTGTGCCCCATCAGGTAGGCGTTGTCCTTGAGCGTGTGCGACTCCAGGCAGGAAAAAACCCCTTCAGGTGCGCCATGCTTCCGCGCCGTCTCGTACATGATCTTTACGGCCTCTGAGGAACAACGCCAGGCGTTTGGATGGGGGCTAAAAATCACCGCGTTTCGCGTCTTGATGGCCATGATGCATTTAAAGAGCACCGTGGAAGTCGGGTTCGTAATCGGCGTAATCGCAAAGATCACTCCGATCGGTTCAGCCATCTCCACCAGATTACGCTCCGGAATTTCGCGAATGATGCCTACGGTGCGCTTATCCTTGATATAGTTGTAGGCGAATTCGGTGGCCACCATGTTCTTGATGACCTTGTCTTCCATCACTCCAAGCTTGGTTTCCTCAAATGCTAGGCGGGCGAGATGTTGGGCTTGTTCCAAGCCAGCCAGGACCATCGATTTGACGATATGATCGACGTCCTCCTGGGTAAATTGGGTGAAGATGGCGGCGGCGGTTTTGGCTTGAGTAACTAATCTATCCAGGTGGGCAATCCGTTCTTCACTGAGGCATTTTTCGGCAAGCGGAACTGGAATCAACTCCTTCACCGGGTTGCTCGTACCCATTGCTGCCACCGATCTCTATCTCCCGGAGTTCTTGGCAATGAGGCGTTCCTCTCTCCCAGTCTCAGCGACTGGTGAGGAAGGTAGTCCGCTCGTGTCGGCTAACCCTCATTGCGGAACCCCCCGCTATCCGGGTTCACCCTCTTTTTCCCTGCACAAATCGAGCCAATCTCTTCTCTTCGTAACTCCTGTTTCCACAATACTTCGTGGCTCCCTCCGGCTCTTCCTTGCGCCAATCCCCTCTCGTCTGCGTCTTCACACCCAGAGCAATTGGATTGCCTTGCTCTGAAGCACGATTGTTTCTGGTTTTTCGGTGCACTCATTCGAACCGCATTGCAACCGAGTTGCCCATCGGGGAAGAAGCCAAAACACCCGCGCCTTGTCACCTACTCAAGCCTCATCGAAACGTTGCCGCACGCTCTCCGGGATATTTGTGTCCGCCGATCTTGTTGAACCCATCCAGAGAAGTGACGCGGATCACATTCACACCTCCCCCCCGAGTGCGAACCTAGTAACGTCGAAAGAAGTTACGCTGCGACACGGAGCGCAACGGTCGGAAGGCTGAGGCGCGGGAGTGCCGTTGATCTCGCAGATGGGCGGAAGCCCCGGAGGAATCCAATGGTTGATACGATCAAAGAACTTTCTGAACTTTCCCACACGCTCAACGTAAAGTCAGACACGCTCAACGAATTGATTATTTCCTTTAACCAGAAGCTAGCGAAGTTGAATCTCGGCGTTGAGGCCTGGCTTATCGATCCGATCGAAGCGGACGATCCGTATTTTCACGAGGAAGACGAGCAAGGAAAGTTTCCCAAACGTGACGCGACCCTGCTTGGTTACTGCAAGTTCGATGACTGTTGGGCATTGGCAGCCAAACGAGCGACACTGGTGACCAAGTTCAACAGTTATTCGGGCGAAGATGACGAACAGATCGAGTCCGTCCATCACGTCGCACCACTACTGGACTCGTCACGCAACATTCGCGCAAAGGCTATGAGGCTTATTCCAGACTTGCTCGACATTATCAAGATCAAAGCGAGGGCTCTCTTAAACTCTATCGAAGAGGCTGAAAAAACGGCCAAAAACCTCTGACGCTACTGGAGAAATTGCGGCCTTGAACCGCAAGAGTTGAGGCTTTTTGTCAATCTGTGGTGATTCCGGATTCCCTGAGGCAGTTCGCACCGGTTCCAGCGGACTCCCGTATGCGCTTTCGAGGGCCGATTCAAATAGCGAGCGGGCACACAAGTCGTGATCCAGTTCGCACTAAGCAACCGTACTCCCGCTCGGCGAATCCGCAGGCACTTCGACCGCGCGCAGCACTAAATCTTTCAGCGCTCCAATAAACGCCGGCGAATCGCCCACCGCGGGCATCATCCGAAACCGCTCAATCCCAGCCTTTTTCGCATCCGACCGACCCTCAATATTAATTTCATGCAGCGTCTCAATATGCTCGGTGACGAAGGAAACCGGCACGACGAGCATTTCCTTTACGCCCTCATGGCCCAGCCGCTCCAGCGTCCCGACAAACGACGGCTCTAGCCACTTCGCTGGCCCCACCTTGCTCTGAAAGCACAGCAAATGGGTCTTCGGCCAATTGGGGAACTGCGCCGCACCCTGTTCGCAGACGAGTCGCACCGTTTCTTTCACGTGCTGCGGATAAGGATCGCCCTTCTCCACCAAACTCATCGGCAACCCGTGCGCACTGAACACCAGATGAATCCGCGAACTATCCGGAAACTGTCGCAGAATTTTCCCAATATTTGTAATCAGCGCCTGAATATACAGTGGATGATCGAAGAAATGCTCGACGGTGCGTTCGGGCAAAGTGTCGAGTGGCTCGCCATACACGCGGCGCCATTCTTTCAAGCTGCTGAGCGTGGTGGCGTAGGAATAATGTGGGTACAGTGGCAAGAGCACGAGTTCATCGAGCTTATGCTGCTGCTTGATTTTCGCGACCGCGTCTTCGGTCAGCGGTCTCCAGTAACGCATCGCCGTTACCGCGACGACGTCGAGGTGCGGTTCGAGTGCCTCGACCAAACGCGCGCGCTGGCGTTCGGTAAGAATGCCAATCGGCGACCGCCGCCCAATCTGCCCGTAGCGTTCTCTAACGGGAACGCAGCGCTTTTTCGCGATGAAGTTTGCCAGGGGCCTACGAATAAAATTCAACGGCCCCAGCGGGATAATGTCCGGGTCCAGAAATAAATTCCGCAGGAATGGCTCGACAGTTTCAAGAGAATCCGGTCCGCCCAATTGAAAGAGCACGATGCCAACGCGTTTTTTCTTGTGGCCGTTCACGGTTAGTTCCCTTTCTTCGGGGTGCGAAGAAAATGACTCAAGGCGCAAAAACGCCGACGGCAAAGTGCTGGCCAAGCCAAAGCCCTGCGGAAACATTTACTTTGCGCGGGGGAGCGAGTTCTTTAAGCGATCGATTTCCGTCCGCAAAGATAACGTGCGCTTGGCGACGGTCAGATAAAATAGAAAAAACACGGCCCACCCGATGACATAGGCTGCAAAAACGCTGTCCAGATTCTTCATACTACCTCCACCTCCCGGCGAAGGACTTCGACTTCGCCAGCCATTTTTTCCACTTCGTATCGTTCCATCACCAGAAAAATCATCAGGATGTGCATCGCAAACGCGGAAAAGAAAAACACCATCTTCATGGTGGGATCAAGTCCGGAATTCGCGCCTCCGAGGATCACTGGCGAAGGATGCTGCGTTCGCCACCAGCGAATCGCACCGAACACCAGCGGCACATCGAGAAACGCGAAAATGCCGAACAGTGAACTAAGCAGCGCGCGGCGATCCGGCTCTTCGACAAGCGTGCGCAGCAGCAAATAGGAAACGTAGAGCAGCCAGAGAATAAACGTTGAGGTGAGGCGCGCATCCCAGGTCCACCAAATTCCCCAGACCGGATGCGCCCAGATCGGGCCAGTGATCAAAACAACAGTTGTGAACGCCAAACCAACTTCGGCCGCTGAAACGCCCAGCCAATCGTATTTCTGGTCGCGGCGCCAGACATACAGCAAATTCGCGACAAAGCAAATCAGAAACGCCGAGAAGCCAGCCCACGCGCTACTGACATGAAAATAGAAAATGCGCTGGATGACGCCCATGGTTCTTTCTTCGGGCGCAAGATAGAGGGATGCGTACGCGGCAGCAATCACCAGGAGCAGCGCCACAATTCCCAGCAATAGACGTTTTGTCATTGCAATTTACTCCTCCAACAGATATTCGCCGAAAAGCCACAGCGCCGTCAAAAAGACCAGATCAAACACGACGAGAAAACCGATTCCCTTCCACTGGACGCTGGGCTCGCGATCCATCAGGCCAACGGTGACTTCGGTACTTGCGACAAGAACGGGTGTGAGCAGCGGAAGTAAGAGCAGTGGCAAGAGCAATTCGCGCATGCGGGCTTGCGCAGAGATAGCGGAAAGTGCAGTCCCTGCGACGGAAATGCCTAGACTGCCAAGGAAGAGGACAACGATGAGCCAGGGCAGCTCCGGGAGCACCGGCACGTTGTAGAGCACGGCGAAAATGGGAAGCATCAGCAATTCGGTCACGAGGAGGAACAGCGTGTTCGCGCCCACCTTGGCCAGAAATATGGCAAACGGGTCACTAACGGCGAGGCGCAGGGAACTCAACGTATCGTTGTTCTGTTCACGCAGGAAACACGGCTGCAACATCAGGGAAGCGGCGAATAGAAATGCCAGCCACAGCAGCCCGGGACCGAAGCGACGGGATTCTGCAGTGCTCGGATCGAAGGTAAAGCTGAACAGAACAACGACCATCAGGACGAACACGATCGTCGTCGTAAGCAATTCGCGCGAACGGAATTCGGTGCGAAGTTCTTTGCCCAGTAGCGTGGCCGAATTGGCGAAAAGTGTTGCCATTGTGCTAGCGCGCTTAGGCCACTCCGAAATTGAGAATGGAGCGCAAGGATGCGCCCGAATTGGTGTCGTCGACGACTGCGCCCGCATCCAAGCGGACGGCGCGCGTTGCCAGTGTGGAAATTTCCGATTCGCCGTGGAGGCTCATCACGATCGTGCAGCCGGCTTTATTCAACTCGCGCAGAGAATTCGCGAGCCACGCGATGCCCGTCGGATCTAACCCCGTGGCCGGTTCATCAAAGAGCAGTACCGATGGGCGATGAATCAGCGCGCGCGCAATGGCAATGCGTTGCCGCATGCCGCGTGAAAAGGTGCGCACCGGAGAAGTCCGCCGATCGATCAAGCCGACTTCGCGAAGCAACTCTCCAGCTCGCTCGACAGGCTGTTCCACATTTTGCAGCTTGGCGAAGAACACCAGATTTTCTTCGGCGGTGAGTTCGTCATATACCATCGTGGTATGCGCGACGTAGCCCGGACGGCCGTGCAATCCATTGCCACCGGTCGCCGCTGTGTCTCGGCCAGGGAAGCTCAACTTTCCTGCCGTAGGCCGCACAATTTGCGACGCCACGCGCAGCAGCGTTGTTTTCCCGGAGCCATTGCGCCCGGCAAGCACGACACATTCGCCCGGAGCAATCTCAAAAGTTACCCGGCGGAGAGCGTAAAGCCCGCCGTAGCGTTTATCGATCTTTTCGAAGCGGAGGCCAGTCGGCGGTAGTTTGAACGAATTCACGGTTAAATTCCGTAGGTGCTTTGAGGTGCCCCATCCTTTGCGGTTTCCAGCGCAGACTGGGCTCGTACGACCCAATGCCACTAACTCTTCGCTTTTTCCGGATCTCGCCCCGAGAACGCCAATCTTTCGATTGCCGCTACCCGCGCACCAAATCCCGCAATGTTTTTTCGATCTGCGCTCTCTCGCGAGCGTAATCTTCTTCGGAAATGGTTCCAGCCTGGCGTCGCAATTCCAGGCGAAAAATCGAATCTTTCAGCGCGTCGAGGCTGACGTTCACCTCGGCATTGACGGCGGCGAGCTTTGCCGACGTTGCAGCAGCGCTAGCCGCGGCAACCGGAGGGACGGGCAGAGCAGCAACAGCAGCAGACGATGGGGTCGATTTTTTCTTCGCAGCGCGGTCGGATAGGCGAACTGAATCGGGGTGCTCCTCATCGTTGTCTGCTGGGGCTGGCGCCATAACAATTTGTTTTTTCGAGAGCACAACCGCGCCCAGTCCGAACAGAGCAATAAATCCAATGATGATGGGCCACTTCAAAGAATCGAGGCGTCCCGGCACAGCCTGAATATCCTGTTGCGGGCCACGGCGCGAATTTCCTTCTGCCCCCTGAACACCCTGATCCACGCCACTGGCATCGGCCGATTGCTGCGGAGTTCCTACGCCCGAGACATTCACCGCGAGGGTCGCTTTCGCGGCCAACGGAGCGTGGGTGTAAACCATCATGCCCTGTTCCTGCCCGGAAGCGGCTAAGCCATCGCCAGTCAAAGTCATTCCCGGCGGCGCAACGACGAGCAGCTTTACATCGGAATAAGACGCGGGCAGGCCGACCACCGTGCTATTGCCGGGATAGAGCATCCCGTAGGAGAGCCGAATACTTGTTTCTCCTGGACGGAAGGCATAGGCAATCGCATTGTGTCCCTTGCCCTTCTCGATCGGGGCCTGCTGCACCGCCATGCCGGTCGAACTCGTGGTGGAGATTTGCTCGAGCTTGGCGTTTGGGGGAATCGCAAAATCAAAGTTACCTTCGCTGCGGAAATAAGCACGCGCCGGTTGCGAATTATTCTGGACGACGTATTCCTCACCGACCAACAAGTTGCCATCCCGCGGCTGGAAAATCACTATGTGCGAAACTACTGTGATCATTTTGGGATCTTTCGAAACGTCGTAAACGTCCACATCCGCGCGAGGACTACCCGGGCGAATCGCCGTGTTAAACGTTACGCCCTCAAACGCTGCGCGAATCAGCATCGGCTTTTCGCCGAGGCCATCGCTGTTAAAGGTGAACTGTCCTTGGGCGTCGCTTTTGGTGGTGGCAACCTCGGCCATCCCGGCTTGGAGGTCGACCAGGGTAAGTGCAACGCCTGCAATGGGCTGCCCCGTCGTGCGATTGAGTACGGTGCCATTTACTGTGGCAGAATGCGCAGGAGAAGCGAAAAGGATCCAAACGGCAAGGGTAGAGAAGATTCGGGGGAGCGCCCGCGACCGCCAACCGTTCATCGAGCGCCTCGCTCTGCGCTTGCGGGCCGGACGCTCGGGCGTGGACGCCGAATCTGCGACTCGGTAGCCTCCTCGATTTCCGTTAAAAGGACTGCGGCTTCGTTCTCCAGACTGTTTTTCATTCCTTCGTAATCGCCTTCCGAGTATTTGCCGGCACGGTATTCAAATTTCAAGTCGCGAATATTCTCATAAATCGAGTCGCGACGTTCGAGCAATTGATCAAGCTGTGTACGGTGCGGCGCCAGGTCCGACGCATCTGGCTGAATGTAAAAAATGAAGAGCATCACGGCAACGGCCAGGCCGACGCAGGCGCCGAGCATGGCGTAATCCGTGGAGGAAATCAGCAGGAGTCGAAGGAATGCGAGCAACATCGATCAGTCCTCTGTTTCCCGGCGTGCTTGTTCGCGTGCACGCTCCATCGCTTCGAGAGAAATTTTTGTGCCGTCGCTAAGGTTATGCGCAACAGCCGCTGGTTTGGGCTCTTTGCGCCACTTGCCAATGAAGAACACAACCACAGCCAGACCGCAGGCTGTGTAGAAGAATGGCATGATCCAAGCCACGAGGCCAAAACCGTGCTTCGGCGGTTCCACGTAAACAATTGCCCCATACTGATTCACAAACGCCTGAATGATTTGTTCGTCGGTTTCGCCCTTGGCAATGTGTTCGTCGACGTCCTTCATCATTGCTTTGGCCGTGGGGCATGGCCCAGAGAATGCTCCGCCCGGATGCGAGCAACCGCCCGCGGACATGTCGCAGCCTTTGCACATGCACTTCAAGTGCATGCCGACTTGCTTGGCGCGATCGCTCTGCGCTGTGAGGTTCACCACCCACAGCGGGAGGATGGCAAAGCTCAGCATCAGCGTCAGAACCAGGCGTTTTGTCTTAATCATGGCCTTCTCGCAAAGGAATGGAAGGCTGCAGGCCTTGCCTAACGGCCGAGGCCGTTGGTGCAGTCTCTGGCGTCGCTTGCAATGCCAGCGCTACGCGCCGATTCGGCATCAGCGCCAGCAGCGTACCGAATACCACGATGACGCCGCCGAGCCAGACCCATTTCACCAGCGGATTCAGGTACGCGTGGATTACCGGCAGGTTGGTGTCAGGATCTTGTCCAGCATAAACAACATACAAGTCTTCTTTCAACGAAGAATAAATCGAAACCATGGTACCGGATTCTTGATTGGCCTGAAAATTTCGCTTCTCGGGATAGAGCATCATGATCTGTTTGTCGTTTTTGAGGACTTCGAGAATCATCCGCTGTGCGGTGTAGTTGGCTTCGGCTTTGGTGTCGCCGCTCTGCAAAACCAATTTGTAAGGGCCGATCACCAACGAGTCGCCAAGGTTCATCGACTTCTGCACATCTTTGTTGAAGGCAGCGCCTGCCAGCCCGATGAAAATCAGGACCATGCCGAAGTGTACTAGATAGCCGCCGTAACGACGCGTATTGCGCATAGCCAGCTCGTGCATGGACATGACCATCCCCATGCCAGTCCGCGCGGAGAGCACTTTTCCTCCTCGCCAAAATTCAAGGAAGATGGTCCACGCAACAAATGCGCAAAGTACAAAGCTGAGGTCGGAGTACAAGTGCCGGTAACCCACCATCCAGAACGATGCGCCTACTGCCAGGCTGATCACCAGAGGCCAGCCGAAGTTGCGCTTCAAGCTCTCTTGGGAGGTCTTGCGCCAAGCAAGTAGCGGGCCAACGCCGGTCAAGAAGAGAATGGCCAAGCCGATGGGGATCATCACTTTGTTAAAGAAAGGGGCGCCTACGCTGATGCGCGAACCGGAGAGTGCTTCGGAAAACACCGGGAACAGAGTGCCGGAGAGTACCGCGATGCAGGCGACGAGGAAGAGGAGATTGTTGAACAGGAAACTGGATTCGCGGGAGACTATCGAGTCCAACTGATTTTCGCTCGCAAGATAATCACGATTCTTTACGTAGGCCACCGTGCATACGACCAGGATCAGAGCCATGAAGCTCACAAACCACGGACCTATCTGCGAATTGGCGAATGCGTGGACCGAACTGACCACCCCGCTGCGGGTCAGGAAAGTACCCATAATACAGAGCAAGAATGTGGAAAAAACCAACCAGACATTCCAGACCTTCATCATGCCGCGCTTTTCCTGCATCATCACCGAATGCAGGAACGCAGTGCCGGTGAGCCACGGCAACAGCGAAGCATTTTCAACCGGATCCCAACCCCAATAACCGCCCCAACCGAGCACGGCATAGGCCCAATGCGCTCCGAGCAAAATGCCCACGCTCTGAAAGCACCAGGCAATCATGGTCCATTTGCGTGTCAAGTGAATCCACTTTTCACCCGGATATCTTGCGAGCAATGCGGCTAGCGCGAACGCGAATGGAATCGTGAAGCCGGTGTAGCCGGAATATAGATTCGGCGGGTGGATGACCATTTCTGGATACTGCAGCAGCGGATTCAAACCGTTGCCGTCCTGCCGCGTGAGTAAGTCTATGGTTCCGTTGGCCTGCATCGCGCCCAACGCTTTGAACGGGCTTTCCACGAAATTGTTTAAGGTCAGGAAAAAAATCTGGACACCGGCAAGGATCACGCCCACATACGGCATCAATTCGCCGTTTTTGTTGCGATAGGCGATCAAGACTGAAATCACATAAATCGAAAGCAAGAAACTCCAGAAGAGCAACGAGCCTTCCTGGCCAGCCCAAAGGGCTGCGACTTTGTAGAAGGAAGAGAGGTCGCGATTGCTGTGAGAGACGACGTAGGCCACGGAGAAATTATCAGTGAAGAGAAGATAGATGAGGCTGAAGGTGCCAACGAAAATTAAAGCGCAGGTAGCTATACCTGCCTGACGTGCGCTCTTGATCAGCAGCGGATGACGCGTCTTGATGGCTACGATACCCGCGACGAAGGCGTACACTGCGCAAACAAATGCGAGCAGAAGCGAAAAAGAGCCAAATACATCCATAGTCTTCCGCCCTCCCAAAAGTCAAATTATCAGGCGCTGTTTCCGGTTACCTGCTGCTTGTCTGGGTATTGACCGGCGCTGGCTTATCCCCACCGGGCGCTGCTTCGTACTTGGAAGCACACTTTGCCTGAACGTGCTCTGCGACAAATAGACCGTCGGAACCGGGACGGCCTTCTACAAGCGCCTGCGACTTATCAATGAATGTATCGGGCAGTGGATCGGTACCAATGTAGCTGACGGGAAGAGTTTTACCTTCCTCTTCGAGAACGAAATCGATGTGTCCAGCCGAATGCTTGATGGTACCCGGAACGACGGTCCCGGCTAGACGCATGCGATGTTGGCGGCTGGAGCCCTGTAAACCCTGATATTCAGCGATGGTATGGTAGTAGGTCTTGCTCTCGCCATAACCCAGCCAGGCCATAAAGGCCATGGACGCGAGAATGACCCCGATCCCTACGCCAAATTTTGCTCGATTCTGCACAAATCACCCCTTATGCAGCACTTAGTGAGGAATTCTACCACAACCAACTCTACGTCCGTTCAACTCCTACTGTGAGTTCATCGGTCACTTCCCGCAGTGACGTCGGTCACAGAGCGAACTATTTCTGCAACTGGAGTTCGCTCGTCAATGCCTGGCGAAATGCCCTAAATCCGGTCGAATCAGGGCCTTCGCCAAGGTAAAAGGGCATGCCATTTTCCGCCAGGACCGGGCATTCGGTGTTCGTTTCGGTAATCTTGGCGGCGACCGCCGCCAATTCTTTTGAGAACAGTAGCACGCGTTTGGGCTTCAGCGAACGGCGAAGGCGAACCAGCGCGCTGGTTAGCTGGCGATCGAGTAGGCCCTGCACTTCAGACACCGAGAGACGACCTTCAAGTGGGCAATCAAGGACGTGAATCAGCAGCAAGCCGCGTTTCTGAAATTCGCAGAGGACCTGGTCACGGCTCTTCCCTTCGGTGGATATCTCCACGGCTTGCAAGAGTTGCCTGGCTTCCCCAGAAAATTGCTCGCTGTCAGCATAGAGGTAGGAACTCTGCTGAGAAGGCAAGATGCCGCCGAGCAGCAAAGTATGGATATGTACAGGCCGGTAACGCGTGGCCCATTCCAGGCGCTGCAAGCGACGGGCGATATGTGCGGGAGGGGCGAATTGCCCGCAACCGTCACAGGGAAGCATATTGGAGTCTGACATGGGTGATACCCAAGCGTAGTGCAATCCGGGGTGGGGCGCAAACCCAATTAACAAAGCAGCCTGCGAAGGGACGGATCTCTGGCCAGGGGACGCAGGAGACGCGGTTGCACAACCGGGATGGCTAAACGGAGGTTTAACTGTCATGCAACCGCACTGTCTTCTACAGGGGTTTAACCCAGAGGTAGGCTGAAAGTTGCGGCAAAACCACAACAACAGGTACAGGACCCTTACTCCACGTCAACCAGACGGACCGCTTTGTCGTGAACCACAGATTTTGCGGTTATGAATTTACGGTGGTATCGCTAGGCAGCTTGGAGCGCAGGCACCATCTAAGTTCCTGGCTAAGTTCGGTGACTTCCATGCCGGGCATGACAATGAATTTGCAGGAGATCATTTCGCGCGGCTCATCATCATCGGGCAATTGGCAAGTGACGCGACAATACTGGCAATCCTGATTCCAGCAGAACCGACCATACGGAACTGTTTCCGGGCTGATAAATTGAAAACAGCGAAGCAAAGAGTTGCGTTCCGGAACCTGGAACTTTTTTCCAAGAATAGTGATCTCGACGAGCTTTTCATATGGACGGAACGGTTCCGACATGGCTTCCCTGCCCTTTGCAAGTGGTCATACAGCGCGGCGAAACTTTCGTTGACTCGGCACACTGTTGCTGCATGTTCAGAGTAGTTCTCGAAAGTGCTTCGGACAACGACGCCTTCCGAGGAGCGTAGCGTATGTGCTACGGGGTGATCGCTCTACTGTTTGTCGCTTGAAATCTGTGCTGGAAACTAAGCGACGATGTCAAAGTACTGGCACATGTTGCGGAACTTTTCGTAGCGTGCGCTGACTAATTCCTTGGTGGTGTGATTGGTCAGGATGAGCAATTGTCGCTGTAGGACTTCGCCCAGAAGTTTTGCGGCCGCCTCAGGATCAGCGTGAGCGCCGCCGTCGGGCTCTCGGACGATTTCGTCGATGATGCCCAGTTCCTTCAGGTCGTTGGCCATGATCTTCATGGCAATGGCAGCAGTTTCCGCTTTTGTGGAATCGCGCCAGATGATAGAAGCGCAGCCTTCAGGGGAAATCACCGAATAAAATCCGTTTTCCAGAATGTTGACGCGATCACCGATGGCAATCGCCAAGGCACCGCCCGAGCCACCTTCGCCCGTTACGGTCGCGATTACCGGGACGGGCAGCCTGGCCATTTCTCGCAAATTGCGCGCGATCGCTTCACCCTGTCCGCGTTCCTCGGCATCGATACCGGGATACGCGCCGGGAGTATCAATAAATGTAAGGACCGGCCTTCCGTACTTCGCGGCAAGTTGCATTACGCGAAGAGCTTTGCGATAGCCTTCCGGCTTTGGCTGGCCAAAATTACGGATGACGCGCTGTTTGGTATCGCGGCCTTTTTGGTGGCCGATGACAGCAACCGGGCGCCCCTGGAACTTGCCCAAGCCAGTGACGAGGGCTTTGTCGTCACCAAATCCGCGGTCACCGTGTAGCTCAATAAAATCGGTGATGAGTAGATTGATCCAATCGAGGGTGTAGGGCCGTTGGGGATGGCGCGCGATCTGGGCACGCTGCCAGGGTCCGAGATGGTTGTAGAATTCCTTGCGCAGCTCGGCAACCTGAATCTTGAGGCGTTCCAGTTCCGCTTCGCCGTGATCGTCACTGGCCAAGCGACGCAATTCATCGACATCTTTTTCCAGCCGGTCGATTTCGGTTTGCCGCTCGGCGGTTGTCGCCGCCTTTTTATCTTTGCGCGCTGCGCACATTACATCACCATTTTGTCAGGCGACCATCTCGTCTGGCGCCTGCCCGCAGATTTGCCGAACCGCTTCTTCTAGTTCCGGATGAATTCTGATTCTCTGCTGCGATTCTAAGGTCGCGACAGCTCCATCGGCTGAGTGTAGTTCAAAAACGACCCTGCTGGTGCCCGGAGAGTTTGCAAACAGTTTGTGGAGTCGATCGATCCACTCCTCGGTGACTTGGCCGATCTTGAGCCGCACTCGATATTCAGCAGGTGTGGCGGGTTGCGCAGTCGCTTCGAGTTTGCGAGCCTCCTCGAGTGAAAGCCTGGTACCGGCTTCTTCAATCTGTACTTTTACCTTGAGCAACAGAGGAATGCCCGGTTTGAGCACCGATGCCAAGCGCGCAAAACTCTCCGGGAAGGCCAGCAACTCCTGCACGCCGGTCATGTCTTGCAATGTGAAGATGGCCCACGGAGCGCCTTTCTTGCTCCGCATCGGTCTCGTGCCAACAATCAATCCGGCCACAGTCAGTTCCTTGCCGTTGCGTTGACCCTCGATCTCCTCCAGGGTCAGCACGTTTAATTCCTGGAGTCGTGAAACGAATTTATCGAGCGGGTGGCCCGAAACATAAAAGCCCAGCATGGCGTATTCGCTGGCGAGGCGTTCTTCCTCAGAAAGTGGTGGGGCTTCGCGCAGGGTGAAATGGATTTTGGAGTCCGACGAACCGCCGCCAAACAATCCGTGCTGCCCGGTCTCCTTAGAGCGAGCTGCGCGTTGTACGGCGGTGATCGCGTCGTCCACTGACGCCAACAGCTCTTCCCTGCTCCCGAACGAATCGACTGCCCCGGACTTGATCAGGCTTTCAAAAACACGCTTGTTCAAAAACCGTGGCTCGATGCGGCCACAAAATTCGTAGAGATTCTTGAACTCACCTTCCGCCAGACGCGATTCCCGGATCGCCTTGGCCGTATTTTCACCAACATTCTTGATGGCCGCCATCCCGAAACGGATGGCGTCACCGACGGGAGTGAAGTACAGATCACTCTCATTCACATTTGGCGGCAAAATCGAAATGCTCATACCGCGGGCTTCGTTGATGTATTTCACCTGCTTTTCGGCATTGCCGGTTTCGGAAGTGAGAAGTGCGGCCATGAATTCCACCGGATAGTGGGTTTTAAGATAGGCCGTCTGATAGGCCAGCAGTGCGTATGCACAGGAATGGGATTTGTTGAACCCGTAGCCGGCGAATTCTTCCATTAAATTGAAAATACGCTCGGCCTTTTTCTCGTTGATCTTATTCTTGGCGCACCCGGCCATGAACTTCGCGCGTTGTGCAGCCATCTCTTCTTTTTTCTTCTTGCCCATCGCGCGACGGAGGAGATCGGCTTCTCCCAACGAGAAGCTGGCCAGCTTATTGGCGATCTGCATGACCTGCTCTTGATACAGAATGACGCCGTAGGTTTCCTCGAGAATTTCCTTGAGCTCGGGAAGCTCGTAGGCGACTTTGGTTTTTCCGTGCTTGCGATTGATGAAATCGTCAATCATGCCGCCTTGGATGGGGCCGGGGCGGTAGAGCGCGTTGAGCGCGGTTAAATCTTCGATACGCGTCGGATGATAGCGTCGCAGGATGTCGCGCATGCCGTGCGACTCAAACTGGAAGATCGCTGTAGTTTCTCCACGGGAGAACAGCTTATAGGTCTGTTCGTCATCGAGCAGCAGATTATCAATATCCAACTCCACGCCGCGATTCTGCTGCACCATTTTTACGGCATCGTGCAACACTGTGAGCGTCGTCAGACCCAGAAAGTCCATTTTCAGTAGGCCGATGCGCTCCAGTGCGTTCATGTCGTACTGGGTGGTGATTTCATCACGGCTGGTCTTATAAACCGGGACGAGTTCGGTAAGCGGTTTGGGAGAAATGACCACGCCCGCGGCGTGGGTCGAAGCGTGACGAGCCAAGCCTTCCAGGCGGAGTGCCACCTTCATCAAATCCTTCAACCGCTCATCGGCGTCCACCGCGGCCTTCAGTTGCGGCGATTCCTTCAAGGCGTCGGCGAGTTCAATTCCCAAGGTAGCCGGAATTAATTTGGCCAGCCGGTCCACCTCCATGTACGGGATGTCCATGGCGCGGCCCACATCTTTCACCGCCGCTTTGGCGGCCATGGTTCCGAAGGTGATGATCTGCGAAACATTGTCGCGTCCGTATTTTTGGGTAACGTAATCGATCAATTCGCCGCGACGGCGCATGCAGAAGTCGATGTCGATATCAGGCATGGAAACGCGTTCGGGATTCAGGAAGCGCTCGAACAGCAAGTTGTATTGCAGCGGGTCGACATCGGTGATGCGAAGAGCATAACTGACCAAACTGCCCGCGGCCGAGCCGCGGCCCGGCCCGACAGGAACTTCCTGTGCGCGCGCATAGTGAATAAAATCCCAGACGATCAGGAAGTAGCCTTCATAGTGCATCTTCTTGATCATTTCGATTTCAGAGCTTAGACGTGTTTCATATTCGGATAGCGGATTGCGTAACAAGCCCTGTTGGGCGAGACGCTCGAGATAGGGGACGCGTTCGGCAAAGCCTTCGCGTGCCACCTTTTCAAAATAGCTTCCCGGAGTGTGCCCGGCGGGCACCTGAAATTCCGGCAGCGCATTCGGAAAGTGTTCAATCTTTACGTTGCAGCGCGCGGCGATGTCCACGGTGCGGCTGACGGCATCGGGAACCTCGCGAAACACTTCCGCCATTTCCTTCGCCGTCTTGAAATAAAACTGGTCGGTGGCAAATTTCATGCGGTGGGTGTCACTCATCATTTTGCCAGTCTGAATACAAAGCAGTACTTCCTGGGCATGGGCATCTTCGTGATGGAGATAATGGCAATCGTTGGTGGCCACGAGAGGGATGCCCGATTCCTTGGAGAGCTGAATCAAGTCACGATTCACTCCCTTTTCAATTTCTAGGCCCTGGTCCTGAATCTCCAGGAAGAAATTCTGTTTGCCAAAAATGTCGCGTAGCTTGTAAGCATTCTCGCGGGCCTGGTCAAAGCGTTGTTCGACAACGTGTTCGGTCACCGGTCCACGCAAACAGGCGGAAAGCGCGATCAAACCTTTGCTGTGTTTGGCGAGCAATTCAAAATCAATGCGTGGCTTGTAATAAAAGCCTTCAAGGAAACCCGCAGAGACTAATTTAATGAGGTTACGGTAGCCATCCATGTTCTCGCACAACAGCACGAGGTGATTGCTGCCCCGCGTCCCGGGTTCGTTTTCGCCGTTTTCGCCATTGGCAGAGCGGAGGGGAGCGCTCTTTTCGCCGCGATCGTGGCGACTGCCCTTTGCCACATACACTTCGCAGCCGATGATGGGCTTGACGTCGCGCTTGCTGGCTTCGTAGAAGAAATTCGCTGCCGCGAAAAGATTGCCATGGTCGGTGATGGCCACTGCGGGCATTTTTTGACGAGAAGCTTCGTCGAGAAGTTCCGAGGTTTCGCACGCACCATCCAACAAGCTGAAGTCAGTGTGAACGTGCAGATGAACAAATTGGGGATTTCCCATGGACTTTGATTGTAAATCGGTGGAAAGAGAAATGCGAACGGGTAATTTAGATTTTCACAGGCCCATCGATCCCGAGGTGAAGCGATCGACGGGAATCCACAAGGCTGAAATCGCGTTCACCTTATCGCTGGAGATTTTGTTATTCTGTTGCCTCGACACGCCCGCTCCCCATCCGCGGACGAATTTTCTGGAGGCGTCGTTGTCCCTTAGAACCCGTGCCTTGCTTCTCTTCATTTTGATCTTCTCGACGGCTGGAATAGTTAGAGCGCAACAAGAACAAGGATGGTTCCGGACCGGCACAGGCATCGGGGAAGAGAAACCGCGCATTTCGGTCCCCGACTTTGTTGCGAGGTCCGAAGAGGCTAAATCTCACGCGACACTGTTCACTACAGTCGTTAGGGATGACCTCTCCTTTAGCGGTATTGTTGACCTAGTAAGCCCGAGTTACTATCCGACAGAAGCGCTCTCGCAGCCGGGCGAGCTTCGCAACCTAACCTGGACGGATGCTCCGCTGAATTCCAACTTCGTGGCATTCGGTTATTTCACAGAGACTTCTGCCGAAGTAGTGATCTCGGCGTGGATGTACGACGTGAGGAATCCATCCACGCAGGCGGTAGTCGGCAAAGTCTATCGAGGAAATCCTACCGATGTACAGGTCCGCAAATTTGCGCACCAGTTCGCCGACGAGATTGTAAATAAGCTTTCTGGAGGTGCGAGCAGCATTGCGTCGACGCAGATCGCATTCATCAGCGCGCGCGCGGGAAATAAAGAATTATGGATCATGGATTATGACGGGTCGAACCAGCACGCACTGACGTCGCTCGGAAGCATTTCTCTGACGCCGCGGTGGTCGCCCGACGCTTCGCGCATCGC
>Ga0074046_10001060_pt1 | contig 25481 bp, 20 predicted proteins | sample BogForMeECP23OM3_FD_94441 | JGI IMG/M metagenome (GOLD analysis project Ga0074046, IMG submission 94441) | Bog forest soil microbial communities from Calvert Island, British Columbia, Canada - Bog Forest MetaG ECP23OM3 | ecosystem: Environmental > Terrestrial > Soil > Wetlands ...
CCTGAGCAGTCAAAAATCGAATGTCATCCTGAGCGAGTCCCGGCGTGCCGGGACGAGTCGAAGGATCTGCGTTTCTTTTGCATTTGTCTTTCGCGGCGATCGAAAACGAATGGGGCCGCAAGCGTCGCAAAAAAACACGCGGGCGGGTTGCCCCATCCTCAACGCGTTTTGTGCGTTTAGGGTGGGATCGCACGAACCTCAACTCGCAGGTCCTGTATCAGGGCGCGGCTTTCAGCCGCGCCGAAAAACGCCATGAAATGAACCGGGGCTTTACCCCTGCTGGGTCGAGTCACGCCTCCGGCTCGTCCTGGGCCCCGTCGGATTCCGCTTTCGTGCGCTGCGCCTCCTGCCAGGCCTTGTGGTCGTGGCTCTTCACAAACCCGTCCAGATGGGGCGTGATGTCGAAGTTCTCCGGAACCTTGTGCAGCACCACTAACTGCTTAAAGTGGATGTTGCACACCGGGCAAAAGAGTTCGTACTCCTTCCAGATCGCATCGGCCATGGTGCGGGTAGTCTAGCAGGGCGGTGGGAGGGGGGCCAGGGCGGACTACTGAGATAGGAGAGCAAAGCCGCCGCGCGGGTCGTTAGAGAATTAACGAGGGACAAACAGCGTTTCCTTTACGCGCGGAAGATCTGAGAGTTGCCTAAAGAATTCAGTTTCCGTTACCTCTGATGGCCATTCCAATCGGGCCCAAAGGACAATTTTCGCAACTTTTCCGCTCTCTGGCGGCCCCTGCCTAAAAGCTATCATCCCCAAAGCGACCAGGTGGTTAATGTCCCGGAGGAGCGCCTTGCCTGGGTTTCTCACGTTGCTATAAAGTCTGATTGACGCCCAATAAAATGTGCCCCACTCCGCCTCGGGGAATGTGAGTAGATGTTCGAGGAGCGCTATCTCTCGCTTGGCGATCACGCGCTTTCTTGGAGTTTGTAGTCTGCCGAGGAGATCGTGCATCAGGCCTCTGTAGACCTCGATTCGAACGTGCCTACTGATTTCCGCAGCGAGTCGTTGGCTTTGCACGGAGATGCCCCTCAGAGCAAACTTCAAAAATGGGGTCAGATCGTAGTCTGGCTGCCCGACTGCGGATAGTGCCTCAAGGTATGAGTTTTTTTCTTCGTAGTAGTAGTTGGACATCGCAATAAACGTTGAATCCCTCATTCCGGCCCGCTGCAGGCAAAGTGCTTCTAATGCCCGCGCCGTTCTTCCGTTGCCGTCCTCGAATGGGTGCATCGCCGCGAAGTGATAGTGAAGCGCCAAGGCTTGAACTAGATTGTCATGCTCCCCAAATCCCTTTTGAATTGCGTCCTCCATCTGAGCAAAAGCAGTTTCGCATTCGCTGCCTCCCTCAGCTCCCCTATGCGGCGGAACACCGAAATTGACATTGTGGTCCCGCTGCCGGATTACCCCTGGGGCACAATGATCGTCATCGGCTCCGGTGATGATTCTTCTGTGAACCTCACAGATTAATTCCTTTGCTATTGGCCGGTCGTTCGGAATCGTGGGGATCCACTTATACGTGTGCATTGCTGCGTGGGCTTGTCTTTGTGAACGCGTGAATAGTTGCTCGGGCGTTTCGCGCATCGCAAGCTCAAGCTCGGCCCCAGAGAAGTCCGCGCCTTCTATTTTTGACGTTCCTCCAACTTCCAACTTCAATTGCATTGCCTGCAACTTCTCGACCCAGCGCCGTTGGAATGGTATGGTCTTCAGCGCGATGATCGCGCCCTTAGCGTCTGCGAGTTCGCCGACGATCGCAGCCTTGTCGTAGTGAATCCACCTTTCGGGAATCTTATATCTGATCATGTGTCCTACGATAGTAGCGCGATGTCATTTCCATGTCAAGTAAATTATATGATCATATTATATGTATGTAATTACACAGTTTCTTGTCTATCTAATGGTACGGTCATTGATTCTTCGATGCGTTTCATTTCCAATTTATTTCCTTGTAATTTACCGCCATTTTCAGTACAGTTGCTTGCAGAATGAACCGGCTCGGCTCGGCAAAACGCGACAAAGTCCTCCCGGTCCGGGGAGAAGAGACGTGTGCCAGCGTAGTTGTGCGAATGGCAGGAGCGGCGGGGCGCGCGGTCCTCGGGCTCCCTGAAGGCAGGGGATGCGCCTGCAGGGTGCACCGTCGCCGGGAGGCAGGACTTGCAAATGAAATTTGGGCTCTTGTGGATTTAGTTTAATCGGCAGCTTGCCCCAAACGCCGTTAGGCAAGCCGCCTGAAGGGAGGTAAAACGATGCCATTCACCGGTCCGGCCTATCGCTACGACGATGCCACTCTCAACACGGTAAACGAAGTAGGCGGGGTATATGGTTTGTTCCAGCAAACCGCCCCAAACTACTTCGTCGCCCGTTACGTAGGACTGGGTGAGAACTTGCGTCGGCGGCTCCGTGAGCACTTTAACAATCCGCCGATTTCGGGGATCACCCACTTCTTTGCAGAGGCGCATTCGACGGCGGCTGCCAGAGAAGCACGTGAACTTGCGTTAATCCGCGAGTTCAATCCCCCCGGCAACGTCCACCATACTCGATAGAACACCATCGAATTTGCCAGTGATCCGATCAAAGTAGTACCGACGATCCCCAATGCACAAAACGGAGAGGCGCTTGTCCGTGTACAGGTAGAGGGTCTCATCGGTGCTCGGATCGACGTATTCAAACGGTCTCAACATGGCCGGACTGTGAACCCAATTCATAGTCCGGCCAATGAGGTTTAGGAAGGCGTCCTTGAGAGCGAGTTTGCATCTCGCAGCTGCACCGCGAACAATGAACCCCCGCCGCCCATTGACGAGGAGTATCCATCGGTTTATCGCGATGTGTCAATGGTAAATCTGTGCCGGCACCATTCAAGCAATCTGAGTTGCACTATTACCGGGTTGTTGTGGGAGCGAGAATCTGGGATAGAAGAATGGAGGTGCGTCTCCCACCCCGTCCGTCGCGGCGGACGGAAAGGATGGGGCACGGAGGTCAGGGTGACACTCTCAGGGAACGGATGGGGCACACGGGCTATTTGCCGTACACCTTTTGCGCAGCGGCTCCGGCAGCGGCGTCCTCAATAACCGGGTAGATTTCCAACTCCAGAACGTCTGCCCATTCGGCCGCGTGTTCGGCGAGAGCTTCTGGGCCGTTCGCTTCAATCAGATGCCAGCCAAGAATTGAACCCGGAACGTGCCAGCGGCCCACTGTTTTGGCTCCGGCCGGCACCGGGCCGCCCGTCTTCAGGAACTGTTCAAGCGCAGTCTTGTACTTGCCGGGGACAGTCTTCCACACCACCATGAATTTCATGATTTCTCCTCCTCGGGGAATGTTTGTTGGTTGAGATTGCTTGACCCGTGAGGCTCTGCCTGGGCCAAATGGACCGGGCTTAAGGGTATACCCCGTGAGCGGGGGGATAAATGAATTTTTGTGGGGCGGGTGGTCCGGAAGTACGTCCCCGCTTTGCCCCATGATCGCGGTGCGATCGCGTGCGCCGAACGCGCTCCGCTTGGGAGGCCGGAGCAGTCCATCGGAAACGGCGGGCAGGGGCCGGCCCCCGCTGAAACCCGGCCGCTGACGGCTGACACCTGACGCCGGAAGGCGCTTCCTGGCGTGCAAAAACCCAAAAACGCGCTCCAAAAGCCTTTTTGACGTGTTCGTGGGAAATTCTCTGTGAACCTTTGCTCTTAAAAGGTCAATTTCACGGTTTTACGTACCTATTAAATGGCCAATTTCATGGTATTTGCCTCGAAGAATCGCAACCTAAGGAGCGAACATTTGTGGGGCGCGCCGCACCGCTTAAGCGAACATTTGGCCGGGTAAATGCACCCGATAAACGAACATTAGGCCTGATTCCATGGGACTTGCCCCGTCTGAGCCCAGAGAGAAAGAAAAATGCAGATTCTCCGGCGAGGTCTCCCACCCTTCCGGCCAAAAACGTCGGAAGGATGGGGCAACGCACTCACACTCACACTCACACTCACACTCACACTCACACTCACACTCACACTTCGCCCCGCTCACTGTCCGCTGACCACGGCCAACTGTTTGGCCAGCATCTGCCTGATCCCCCGCAGTGCCTGCCGTGTCCGTTCTTCGTTCTCGATGAGGGCGAAGCGCACGTGATGGTCGCCGTGTTCGCCAAACCCGATGCCCGGAGACACGGCCACCTTGGCCTCCGTGAGCAGGAGCTTCGAGAACTCGAGCGAGCCGAGCTCGCGGTAGGCCTCGGGGATTTTGGCCCACACGAACATCGTCGCCTTGGGCGAAGCCACTTGCCAGCCGGCCTTGTTGAGGCCTTCGACAAGCACGTCGCGGCGGCGGCGGTAGTTGTCGCAGATCTGTGTGACGCACTCCTGCGGCCCTTCAAGCGCGGCGATGGCCGCGACCTGGATAGGCGTGAAAGTCCCGTAGTCGAAGTAGCTCTTGAGCCGCGCCAGCGCGTTGACCAGGCGCTGGTTGCCAACCATGAAGCCCACGCGCCAGCCGGGCATGTTGTAAGACTTCGACAGCGTGAAGAACTCGACCGCCACTTCTTTGGCTCCGGGAACCTGCATGACGCTGGGCGGCTTGTAATCGTCGAAGGCGATGTCGGCGTAGGCGAGATCCTGGATGAGATAGAACTCGTGCTCCCGAGCCAGCTCAACCAGGCGGGCGAGGAACGGGAGCTCGACGCACTCCGTAGTGGGGTTGGAGGGGAAGTTGACGATGAGAGCCTTGGGGCGCGGCGTCATGCGCGGAATGAGGTCCTCGAGCTGCGCGAGAAAGCTTTCCTGATCGTGGACGGGGACGCTGATGATGTGCGCGCCGGCAATGACGGGGCCGTAGATATGGATGGGGTAAGAGGGATTGGGGACGAGCACGGTATCGCGCGAATCGAGAATGGCGAGACAGAGGTGGGCGATGCCCTCCTTCGATCCAATGGTGACGATGGCCTCGGATTCGGGGTCGAGTTCGACGCCGTAGCGAGTTTGGTACCAGTTGCAGATGGCTTTGCGCAGCCGGGGCAGTCCGCGGGAGACGGAGTAGCGATGCGTAGGCGGCTTGCGGGCCGCTTCAACGAGCTTGTCGACGATGTGGGCGGGCGTGGCGCCATCGGGGTTGCCCATGCCGAAGTCGATAATGTCTTCGCCACGGCGGCGGGCGGCGGTTTTCATTTCGCCGGTGATGTTGAAGACGTAGGCGGGCAAGCGCTGAATGCGAGAGAACTCTTCCATGGTGACTCCAGAATACAGGGACCGAGGGAACGATGGACCAAGGGAACAAGGGCCGTGAACCGTGGGACGTGATTCGTGAATCGTGGGCCGTGGACAGTGCACAGGTGTGAACTGCCAACTGTGAACTATGAACTGAAATTTGGGATGAGGTGAGGCGGGGTTTAGGCGGCCGGAGCCGCCGCGGCCGCGGCCGCGCGGGCGATGGCGAAGGCGGGATGGCGGGAGTGCTGCATGAACCCATTATAGCGTGGGCTGGGGTAGCAGCTGTCAGCTTGCAGCCTGTAGCCAGCGACGAAAAGCGGTTGGGGTGCGAGCAAAGGTAGACCGCTTCCTGCTGCAGCCTCCAAGCTACGGGCTCGAACGCATTGGAATTTATACTGAAACACAAGATGAGCACGTTCAAACCTGTTGACGAGCAAATGGATTTGCTGGAGAAGGGCGCGGCGGAGATTATCCGCGTGAGCGATTTGCGGGAGCGCCTGGAAGAGAGCCGCAAGACGGGGCGGCCGCTGCGCGTGAAGGCCGGGTTCGACCCGACGGCGCCCGACCTGCACCTGGGGCACACGGTGCTGATGCGCAAGCTGCGGCACTTTCAGCAGCTGGGGCATACAGTCATTTTTTTGGTGGGCGATTTTACGTCGCTGATCGGCGACCCGACGGGACGCAACGTGACACGGAAACCGCTGACGCGGGCGGAGATCGACAAGAACGCCGAGACGTATAAGGAGCAGGTGTTCCGGATTCTCGATGCCCAGGCGACTGAGGTGCGCTACAACAGTGAGTGGCTGGGCAAGCTCGGCTACGAAGACACGGTGCGGCTGACGGCGCACTTTACAGTGAGCCAGATGCTGGAGCGCGACGATTTTTCGAAGCGCTTCCAGGCCGAGCAGCCGATCAGTTTGCACGAACTGCTGTACCCGGTCATGCAGGGATATGATTCCGTGTGCCTGGAATGCGACGTGGAGCTGGGCGGCACGGACCAGAAATTCAACTTGCTTTGCGGACGCGAACTGCAGCGGCAGTACGGGCAGAAGCCGCAGATCGTGTTGATGACGCCGATTCTAGAGGGTCTGGACGGCGTGCAGAAAATGTCGAAGTCGCTGGGGAACGCGGTCGGCATCAACGAGCCGGCGAGCGAGATGTATGGGAAGCTGATGAGCATCAGCGACGAGCTGATGTGGAAGTATTGGGTGCTGCTTACCGACCTGACGCGGAGCGAGATTGAGGCGATGCGGGCGGAGGTTACTGCTGGGAAATTGCATCCGATGGAGACCAAGAAGAAACTGGCGCGGACGATTGTGGCGGATTTCCACGGCGAGGCGGCGGCCAAGAGCGCGGACGAGAATTGGGCGCGGATGTTCCAGACTGGTGAGACGGCCGAGGACCTGGAGGAGGTTTCTGTCGCTTTTGCCGATGTCAGTGGCGGAGATGGAAAAATCCGGCTGCCGAAGTTGCTGGTGGCGATGGGCCTGGCGGCGAGCGGCGCGGAGGCGCACCGCAAGATTGCTGAGAAGGCGGTGCGCGTGGGTGGCGAAGTGGTGGAGAGCCTGCTAATTTCTGTGGGTGCACGCCCGGCGCGTTTGAAGGTGCGGCTGGGCAAGCGCGCGAAGGTTGCTGTCATTGCATAAGCGATGCGCGTCGCAAGCATAAGCGGGACCGCTCCGGGATAGAAAAACGAGGAACGCATGAAAAGCCGGCGAACGGTGTTGAAGGCGTTGGCGGCGTCGGTAGGCGCGACGACGGTGAACCTGAGCGCCATGGAAGGGTTTGCGCGCGGACTGGATGAGCACAGCGAACGGCCGAATATTTTGTGCATTGTGGGCGAGGGGCTACGCGCCGATGAGTTTTCGTCGGCGAGCAACCGGATTCTGCACACGCCGAACATGGACCGGATCGCTGCGGAGGGATGCACGTTTCACAACGCGTTTGTAGTGAATGCGCTGTGCTTGCCGTCGCGGGCCACGATGCTGACGGGGCTCTACTCGCACACCACGGGCGCGGTGTCGAATGTGGAGGGCACGGTGCCGGCGCGGTTTCCGCTGGTGTCGGACCTGCTGCAGAAGGCGGGGTACGAGACGGCGTTTTTCGGCAAATCGCACATTGCCGGCGCGCTGATGGATCACTATTGGGACTACTACTTCGGTTTTGTGGGCCAGGCGGATTACTACCGGCCACGCATCACCGAGGGCGTGAAGGGCAAGTACGGGCCGGAGACGCTCTACGAAGGCGAATATGTTGATACGCTGCTGACGCAGAAGGCCGTGGCGTGGCTCAAGCAAAAACGCCAGAAACCGTTCTGCATGTTTTTGTGGTTCTATGCGCCGCATGCGCCGTTCTACCGGCCGAAGGACCTGGTGAACGATTTCAACGGCGTGGCGATTCCCGCGCCGGCCACATTCGACGAGGATCAGACGGGCTACGTGGACAAGCCGCGCGCCGTGGCCGATGCGGACGACAAGATTGGATGGTCGGAGGTGTTCACCGACGATCCGCGTTCGCTCGAGGAGTTGGTGAAGGATCACTACGCGGGCGTGGAAGACAACGACCGCAACGTGGGCGCGGTGATGGCAGAGTTGGAGCGGCAGAAGCTGCTGGATCGCACGGCGATTGTGCTGAGTTCGGACCACGGATTCCTGTTGGGCGAGCATCATTTATACGACAAGCGCGTGATGTATGAGCCGTCGATTCGCGTGCCGATGATGGTGCGCTGGCCGGGGCATGTGAAGGCGGGAACGACTTCGGACGAGATGGTGCTGAATCTGGACATGGCGCCGACGCTCTTGGAGATTGCAGGACTGCCTGCGCCCGCGGAGATGCAGGGTAAGAGCATGATGCCGCTGGCCGAGGGAAAAGCCGATGTGAAGTGGCGCGAGGACTGGCTCTATGAGTATTACGAGTACCCGGGATTTGAGAATGTGCGGCCGTGCCGCGGGGTGCGGACGAAGAGGTATAAGCTGATCGATTTCTTCCTGGAACCCGAAGAGTTTGAGCTCTACGATCTCGTGAAGGATCCGGACGAGGCGCACAATCTTTACGGCAAGCCGGGTTTCGAGGAGCTGACGGCGCATCTGAAAGAGCGGCTGGCGGCGTTGCGCGCGGGGACCGGCGATACGTACGAGTACAAGCCGACGGGATTGCCGCTGCATCCGGCGACGCAGGTGTTGTCGCAGCCGAAGTGAAAGAACAGCCGTTAGCCATTAGCTCCTAGCCGTTAGCTTTTTCGTGCCGAGGCTGGTGCGATCCTGGGGCTGAAAATCCAGACCTTGGGCACTCGGCTATTAAGGTAGAGTTTTGTTGAGCACTTTTTCGTATCGGGCTTTGGCATCTAGAAGCCGGTAAGTACTGCCGCATCCGTCTTTCCGTTTGGAGAGATATCTCTCATACTCCGCGGCTGCTCGCTTCCACTGTCTTTTCTCTTCCCAGATTCGAGCGATCCTATAATTGCAATCAGCGAGAAGGCTGCGGGCTCTGCGGATGCCCTCCCCGCAGTCCCCGTACGCTAACTGTTCCTCACCCCAACTCAAAAGGTAGCGATAGAGGGAAATGGACTCGTTGTATCGGCCGAGCATGTCAAGCGTGCCTGCGTATCCCCAAATCACCAGCGGACAATAGGGAGCTTCAAGCAATGCCTTCACTTCCCAATGGAGAGCGTGTTTGTACTGTCGCTGCTCGTAATACGTCAGAGCGAGACGACTCAGGAGCCAGTGGTCCTTTGGACTGCTCTTGAGCTCTGCCCTTATCAATCTGCGCGCACCGACCCAGTTCTCGGCCTTTACAGCTTTCTCGATCAAATCCCCAGCGCGGCTATTCATTGGCCACAAGTTTACAGCGAAATGTGTTTAGGCCGGTGTGACGATGTGACAAGAGTCTTGGAGTATGGTTATCAATCCCGGAACTGATCTAGGGCACAAGCACACATGCACAGCTAGATTCTCACTCCCCCAGCGCGAATTTGCGCGCCGATTCCAATAACCTCGCGACGGATTCTTTTGAGCAGGATTCGGTGTAGATGCGCAGGAGCGGCTCAGTGCCGCTGGCGCGGAGGAGCAGCCAGGTTTCGGCGGCGTTGGGTTTGGTTTTGGCTTCGGGATTGTAGAGGTAGAACTTTGCGCCGTCGAGGTTCTCCTGGCGCAAGATGGGCATGCCGGCGAAGCTGGGGTCGCCGGTGGGGAGCGCGCGGGAGCGGGCGATGGCGGCATTCTTTTGGTCGTCGGAGATGTGGAGATCGACGCGCCCGTATTGATGCTCGCCGTACTCGGCTTGCAGGTCGGCAACGAGTTGGCCGAGCGTCTTGCCTTCCTGGGCCATCACGTTGGCGAGCAGGAGACAGTTGAGCAGGCCGTCGCGTTCGGGCAGGTGACGCTGGAAGCCGATGCCGCCGGATTCCTCGCCGCCCATGACGATTTCGCGCTCGAGCATGAGGTCGACAACATACTTGAAACCGATGCCATGCTCGATGAGCTCGCGACCGTACTTTTTCGCGATGCGGTCGAGCATCTTTGTTGTGTTGAAGGCGCGCGTGACGGCGCCGGGCCAGCCCTTGTACTTCAAGACCCAACTAAGAAGCACGGAATAAATTTTGTGCGGGTCGACGAAGTTGCCATTTTCATCGGTCGCGCCGATGCGGTCGGCGTCGCCGTCGGTGCAAAGGCCGGCCTGACAGTGGTTGGCGACGGTGGCTTCGCCGAGAGCGCGGATGTTGGGCTCGATGGGCTCGGGGTTGATGCCGGGAAAGAGCGGGTCGGGATTAGAGCGGATGGGAACGTTGGCCACGCCGATGCGGTTGAAAATATCGGAGAGAATCGTCGCGCCTGCGCCGTACATGGAGTCGATGCAGAACTTCATGTTGGATTTGGCGATGAGGTCGAGATCGGCGAAGCTCTCGATGGCTCTGAGGTAGGAGGGCAGGAAGTCGACTTCATTGATGGGTGCGGGTTGCGACGCGCGCGGTACGGGCTGACCGAGGTACGACTCGATGGCCGTGATCATGGAGGGCTTGCCCGAGCCGCCGTACCAGCCCTTGTACTTGACGCCGTTCCACTGCGCGGGGTTGTGCGACGAGGTGATCATGATGCCGCCGGCAGCACCGCGCTCGCGCACGCCGAAGCTGAGCGCGGGCGTAGGCGTGACGGCATTAGCGAGCTGGACGGGAATGCCGGTAGCCGCGACGACTTCAGCGCAGGCGCGTGCAAATGCCTTCGATCCGAAGCGCGTGTCGTAGGCGATCGAGAGGCCTTTCTTCGGATCTTCCTGGGCGTGAATGTAGGCGGCAATGGCCTCCGCGGCGGTGCGCACGTTGGCGAAGGTGAAGTCGTCGGCGATCACGCCGCGCCAGCCGTCGGTGCCGAATTTGATTTGCGGGTGAGGCATGGGTGCGCTGCTGCTCTCCTTACGAAGCAAAGGACTACGATAGCAAACGGAGCGCGGTGGGTGCACGGGGCGGGAGCACGGGCCGGGAGGCCCGCACTACAGCCGGCCAGGAGGCCGGCGCTACACAGGCTCGGGGAAGGTCATGCAGCTGGCGAACTCGTCTTGAAAGGCGGGGTCGGCGGCGAGGCTTATGTGCTCGATGGGCGGGAGCTGCGGTTCGTGGTCCGTGAGCAGGAACATTTTTGCGCCGCGGAGGGCAGTGTTGCCGGCGGCGTGGATGAGCGCATGCGGCGCTTCAAGCAGGCCGATGCGGAGGGCGCTCTCGATTTGCACGTAGTTGCCGAAGGCGCCCGCGAGATAAATGGCGTGGAGGGAGCTTACGTCAGCGCCGAGGCGCTTGAGGAGCAGGCGGAAGCCGGCGGCGATGGCGCCCTTGGCAAGTTGCAGCTCGCGAATGTCGGATTGACAGAGGACGACGGGCGGGGCGATGGGGAAAATCTTTGAACCATCGGCTATGCGGCCGTTGGCGAGGATGGCTGCGGAACGTAGGCCCGCGGCGATGGCGTCGACCAGACCGCTGCCGCAGATGCCACGCGGCGCGACGTCGCCGATGACGGTAGAGCGGAGCGATCCTTCAGTGAGCGCGACGTAGGCGATAGCGCCCGTGACCGCGCGCATACCCATGCGAATCGATCCGGCTTCGAAGGCGGGACCGGCGGCAGTGGAAGCGCAGACGATGCCATGGCGATTGCCGATGGCGATCTCGCCGTTGGTGCCGAGGTCGACGAGCGCGGTGAGATCGGAGCTGTTGGCGATGCCCGCGGCGGCTATGCCGGCCAGAATGTCGGAGCCGACGAAGCCGCCGATGCAACGCACGAAGCGGATGACGCAATGGGACGGCAGATCCCATCCGATTTCGCCTGGGGTGAAGCGCTGCTCGGCTAGATGCGGCGATTGGAAGGGTACGTGCGAGAGCGGCTCGACGTTGAGGCCGCAAAATAGATGGTGCATGACGGTGTTGCCGACGAGGAGGACTTCGGTGATTTGCGATGCGCGATCGCGGGCGAGGCAGGCGACGAGTTGGCCGAGCGCCAGGCGGATGGGCGTGGCGAGGTCGTTGCCATCGAGCGCGGCACGGATGCGGCTCATGACGTCGGAGCCGAATGCGGCCTGCGGATTGAGCATGGTCTCAACGCCTAGCACGTCGCCCGATGCGGCGTCGATGAGTTGTGCGGCGATGGTGGTGGTGCCGAGATCGATAGCGATGGCGAGACCGCGAGTTGACGATGCTGATTGGTCTCCCACCCTTTCCGAATCCGCTGACGCGGATTCGGAAAGGATGGGGCACGAGGTGGTTCTGCTTGGGGTGGCGGTGTCGGTGAGGATTTGCATGTGCCACTGCAGGCACTCGAGAACGAGCGGGGCGTTGGGAAGGTCGGGGGCACGGGCCTGGCAAGCGAGACGCCAACCTTTGGCAAGTTGATCGGGAGTGAGGGTGTCGGCGTCGGCTTCAGTGACGGGAAGCGAGCCCGAGAGCACACGCACCTGGCAGCCGCTGCACTCTCCGATGCCCCCGCAAGGGAATTCGAAGCCGTGGGCGGCAAGGCCGGGGACGAGGGAGCCGCGGTGCGGGAGTTCGAGTTCGACGCCGAGCGGCTCGAGACGGATGCTAACAAGATCGGGAGTCATACGGCTTCCACGATATCGTCGTCGATGGTTGCGCGGATTTTCGCGCCGGGCGGGACGACGAGAAAGTCGGCTGCGCCCCAGGGGCCGTTAACGAGGCACTCAAGGAGGGTGAGCGAGCCTGGAACCTCTTCGAATGCCCAGCGCTGATTTTCAGCTTCGTCGCGCGCGCGGGCACGGCAGGCTTCGTCGGACGCGATGCCGGTGGAGATGTAAGTGAGGCCGGAGTAGTGACGGCGGAAGGAGGAGAACTGCTCGTAGAGATAGCGGCCGTTGTCTTCGCCGTACTTGGCGATGAATTCCTCGAGCGTGGTTTGCTCGCCCATAAGATTTTTTTGCGAAGGAAAGGCAGGCTGGAGCTTGAGATCGGGAGTTTGAAACTCGACCCAGCCGGGTGAACGATAGTAGACGCCGGAGTGGTCCTGGAAGTACGAGGCGTAGCGATGGCGGCTGCCCATGAGCACGCCGATGCAGTCGTGAGCGCGGGGAAGCACCAGTTGCGTGCGGCCGGCGCGCAGGCCTTCGGTGCCGCGGCCGCAGAGGGCGTAGCCGAGAAGGATGGCGTCGTAGCCGGCGCTGTCCGCCGCGTCGATGCGCTCCTGCAGGTGAGGGCGCATCTCGATGCCCAGCGAGTGCAGGCCCATGGGAATGGATTCGAGGTCGATGGTGTGCGCGGAGCGGGAGACGACGTGCTCGATTTCGCGCGTGAAGACCTGGCAGTGGATGAGTTTGAGATGCATAAAGACAGCTACTAGCTCCTAGCTTCTAACTATTTCGTGCCAAGGAGAACTTTGTCGACCGGCTGGAGACGAAAGCTTCATGCGGCCTGGAGCTGACTGCATAATCCCTCGGAGCCATTGAAAAATGTCCCGCCAGGGCTAAAGCCCCAAATCTTACGCGCCTGCTGCGGCACGACTGAAGTCGTGCCCTTTCGCCGCGCCATTTATGCAACCAGTTCTAGAGCCCATAGCTGGCCTTATCGTACGAGCTGCCGTACTGCTGCTCGAGGGCGGCGATGAGCGCGGCTTCTTCGGCAGGCAGTTCGTCGAGCCCGGACTCGATGCGCGTGAGCCACTGCTGTTCCTTGCGCGAGAGATGGAGTTTTCCCTGGGCGAGGCCGTCATTGAGGACGGCGACAGCAGCGCGGCCGGCGGCGACGGTCTGCCGGTAGGGAGATTCTTCGGCGACGATGGCGGCGGCGATGCGAAGAGTGGCGGTGGGCGAGAGCACGGCGGCCTGCGGGCTGAGCCACTCGTCGGACGCGGTCATCCAATCGCGCAAACTGAGCGCGCCACCCGCCGCGGTTGCGGCATTCATAAGACGGCAATCGTAGGCGAGGATTTCCGTGAAGGCTTCAGGCGCGTTGCCGGAGAGGAGGCGCACGTTCTGCACCGACTCGTTACTCCACAGGTCGCACATGGCGGCGGCGATGTTGCCCAGCGGGCTGAAGTGCGCGCAGGCGGCCGACTTTCCTTCCATGGAGATGGGCTGTCCGGTAATGGCCTTCATTACCGGGCCCTCGTAGGCGCAATCTTTGGAGGGGCCAAGCGCACCCTGCTCGAAGGCGGCGAGACTGCGCACGGCGCTCATGGCGCGGACCACGGCGGCGAGCACTTCGGGCAGCATTTTTTGGTGCGCGAGCTGCATGGCGGTGTTGGCGAATCCGCAAGCGGAGTCGGCACCGGGAACGACCCCCGGGTGCGCGGTGCAGATCGAGACGATCTCGCTCCAGAGCCAGGCCATGTCGCGCGGGGCGAGCACGCCGAGCGCGAACACGATGCCGGGAAAATCGCCGAACATGAGAGCCTGATCGTGAACTTCCTTGCTGCCGACGGACTCGATGGAGAGGATGTCGGCGCCGGCCTGGGCGCAAAGCTCGAGCGAGCGGCAAAGGCGCTGCCAGGGCTCGCCGGTGCGGAGCAGCGGGGGCTTCTGCTGGTCGCGAATGTCGGTAGGCGTCACGCGTAGGGCGCAGGGGAGATGATGCTTTTCGTGAGCAGCGACGAGATGGCGCTTGAGGATGGCGGTGATTTCCGCACCCCACTCGGGCTGGTCGGTCATGGCGGGCAGCAGTTCGAATTCGAGGACGATGCCGGGGACGGCGAGAGAGACGGCGCGGCGCAGAATCTGCGCGGCCATTTCTTCGTAGTGCGCGGTGACGTCGGACCAGGTCTCATTGGTGATGGACATCGGCGGCAGGGTGAAATTGACTTCAGGAAAAACCTGGCCGGCGCCGAGAGTGAGCCCAAGACCGCAGGCGAGCGGATGGGGACACGTGCCGAAGACGAGCTGGTCCCGGCTGGGAATGGCGAGAGAGGTGAACTTGCGAGCGGCCTCAACGATCATGATCAGGCCCCGGCCAGCAGGTTTTTGACGAGGCCGACCGCGCCGTTGGCGTTCTCGCTGTAGCCGTCAGCGCCAATTTCCTTTGCGTATTGGTGCGTGACTGGCGCGCCGCCGATGAGCACCTTGACCTGTGTGCGCAGGCCGGCAGTCTTCAACGCGTCGATGGTCGTCTTCATGGACGGCATGGTGACGGTGAGCAGCGCCGACATGCAAACCACGTGCGGCTTGCGCTGTTCGACGGCGGCGACGAAATTTTCCGGGGAGACGTCGGTGCCGAGATCGATGACTTCGAATCCGCTGCCCTCGAGCATGGAGGCAACGATGTTCTTGCCGATGTCGTGCAGGTCGCCTTTGACAGTGCCGATGACCACGCGGACCGCCATCTTCTGGCCGGCGGCACTGAGCAGCGGCTTGAGCAACTCCATGGCGCCCTTCATAGCGCGGCCTGCGAGCAAAAGCTCGGGAACGAAGTACTCTTCGCACTCGAAGAGGCGGCCGACCTCATCCATGGCCGGAACCATGGACTCCTGAATGAGATCCATGGGCTCGTTGCCGGCGGCGATGGCCGCTTCAGTGGCGGCATGCGCCTTTTTGGCGTTGCCGTTCAAAATTGCATCGTAGAGATCCTGATTTTGCGCCATCGAAACACCTCTCTGCTTCGCGCATCGTGCCGGGAGAAGGTTGCTGCCGGAGCACAGCCCGATTGGTGGCGAAGCACTTGCTCAAAATCGCCCTCGCGCTCGCTTGCGTAGGCCGGTTGCGACCGTCTCCCAAAAAACGGATTGATGATTCAAGATAAATCTCTTTCAGCAAGGTTGGCAAATGCGCGAGAGACCGGTTTCCGGCGCGCGCAGCCCGAATCGGCCGAACTGGCTGTGTCGAGGGGCTTGCCGGCAATTGGCTGCATGGCGGACCGCTCGCACTGGAAGGCTGGCGGCCGGAGCGCTAAAATGAACGTCAATACTGATAGCACGCATACATCCCCGTCCCCCGGCCATTTCGATTGAAGGATCCTCCTATGTCGATTCGCTGGAAAGTGGCAGGTATCCTCTTGCTGGCTGCGGTGTCGACCGCGATGCAAGCACAGGAGGCGGTCGGGGCGCAACGCGGCTTTCAACCCCCGGCCGATGAGCCGTCGGTGAAGAGCGGCCACCAATATGTGGTGGCGATCGGCATCGATCACTACGAAAATTGGCCCATCCTGAGCACGGCGGTGAGCGACGCAACCGGATTTGCCAGTCTGCTGACCGAGAAGTTCGGCTTCGAGCCCTGGGTTGCACCGCTGACGGAGAAAAACGCCACGCGCGAGGCGATCATTTCCCTGATCGACGACGACCTGCGCAACCGATTGAAGCCCGAAGACTCGCTGGTGATTTTTTTCGCCGGCCACGGCACCACGCGCAGCGACAAGATCGGCGAGGCATCGCGGTCCGTGGGCTTCATTGTGCCGGTGGACGCGCGTGCGTCGGGCGCGAACGAGCACTGGAGCGACTATCTGAACGTCGAAGAGCTGCTGCGCACCATCAGCAGCCTGCCGGCTGCGCACATCCTGGTAGTTCTGGACAGTTGCCATAGCGGCATGGCGCTGGGTAGCAAGTTCTCGACCAGCCGCGCCGATACTCGCTTCGAGCGAGACATGCTGGTGAAGGTGAGCCGCAAAGTGATTGCCAGCGCGCAGGGCGACCAGCTTGCCGCCGACAGCGGACCGCTGCCCGACCACTCGCTGTTTACCGGACTCATGATCCAGGGACTCACGTCGGAGGAGGCGGATAGCTACCGCGAAGGTTTTGTGACCTCAAGCCAATTGGGAGCGTTCGCGCAGCAAAAAGTGGCGAAGTGGCCGGGATCGAAGCAGACGCCGCTGTTCGGGTCGTTCGATCTGGACGAGGGCGGCGAACTGGTGATCCACACGGGCGCGGGAGCGAATGACGAGAACCGCGAGCTGAACAGGATGAAGAAGGAGGGCAACCAGTATTGGCAGGACGACGATCCGACGAAGAATTTTCCGTTGGCACGAAGCGTGGTGTTGAAGCTGTGCGACAGCGAGAAAGGCAGCGACAAGTACTGGGGATGCGAGCAGGCGGCACGCAGCTTTCGCACGGGGCTGGGAGGGGGAACGGATTATCCGCAAGCGACAAAGCTCGCACAAAAAGCCTGCGATGCGCGCGTGAGCAGCGCGTGCGTGCTGCTGGGCAGCATCTACCAGACGGGCGAGTCGATCGAGCCGGATTTACAGAGCGCGTTCCGGCTTTTCCAGGACGCCTGCACGCAGGGCAATCTGAAGGGTTGCTTCGGGCTGGGAAGAATGTATCTGGAAGGCCACGGCGTGGCGCAGGATTTCGCGCAGGCGAAAACATTGTTCAGCAAGGCATGCGACGGCGACGAGATGGCGGGATGCAACGGGCTTGGCGCGCTCTACGAGAACGGAACGGGGGTGACGCAGGACTACGCACAGGCGAAGACGCTCTACACCAAGGCGTGCGACGGCGGCTTCATGAAGAGCTGCGAGAACGTGGGGCGCTTGTATTTGCGCGGGCGGGGCGTGGCCAGCGATCCGGCCCGGGCGGTGGCGTACTTCCACAAGGGCTGCACGGGCGGCGAGATGGATAGTTGCAGCGACCTGGGATTCATGTACCAGTCGGGGACGGGCGTGGCGGCCGACCTGGCGCAGGCCACGGCGCTGTTCCGCAAGGCATGCGACGGTGAATCGGCGCAAGGCTGCAATCAGATCGGCCTGGACTACCAGATAGGCAGGACCGTGGCCGTGGACATGCCGCAGGCCGCGGTGTTCTTTCGCAAGGCATGCGACTTGAGCGGCACGGGAATGTGGGGCTGCAACAACCTGGGCCTGATGTACGTGCGGGGCACGGGCGTACCGAGGAACCTGACGGAAGCAGCGCGCCTCTACCGCAAGTCCTGCGAAGCAGGACAAATGATTGGCTGCCTCAATGCGGGCGACTTGTACCGACTGGGAGCGGGCGTGACGATGGACGAGGAAGAGGCGGTGCACCTGTACCGCACCTCGTGCAATGGGGGCAATTTGGCGGGGTGTACCCAGCTGGGATACATGCTGGAGAGTGGAGTGGGCGCAACGAAGAACGAACCCCAGGCTATCGGGATGTTCCGCAAAGCATGCGACGGGGGCGAGCTAAAGGGATGCCTGGGTCTTGGCGGGATGTTTGAAAGCGGCCAGGGCGTGGCAAAGGATGAGTCGCAGGCAGCGAAGTTGTACGGCAAGGCATGCGATGGGGGCAACTTTACGGGATGCACCTATTTGGGCAACCTGACGTCGAGTGGCCGCGGTGTGGCTAAAGACGAGACGGCAGCTTTCGCGCTCTTCAAGAAGAGTTGCGATGGCGGCGACACGAATGGGTGTTTCGGTGTCGCACTTGCGTTTTACATGGGATCGGGGGTTGAAAAGGACCTGACGCAGGCAGCGGCCCTCTACCGAAAGAACTGCGATGCGGGGCACTTCCTGAGCTGCTCGAACCTCGGCGTGATGTATGGGGCAGGCGAGGGCGTGCCGAAGGATGATACCCAGGTGTACAACCTGACGCGAAAAGCCTGCGACGGCGGTTCGATGTTTGCGTGCACCAACCTGGCCTTCTCCTATTACCAGGGCAGGGGAACGGCAAGGGACGAAGCCCAGGCGATTGCAGTCGACCATCGCGCCTGCGACGGTGGCGAGGCGAGAGGGTGCGTAGGCCTTGCATGGTTCGACTTCCTGGACAGCGAGGGCTTCAGCGGTACCAAGAGCTATACCGAGCTGGTGGCCGTTTATCGCAAAGCCTGCGATGGCGGCGATATGAAAGGCTGCACAGCGCTTTATTACATGACGCTCAACGAGCTGGGCACGGCCCGCGATCCCGATGCCGCCTGGGCACTGGCGCGAAAGGCGTGTGACGCGGGCGAGATGCACGCCTGCATGGGATTAGGCATGAGATACCACTTCGGCGCTATCCGCGATGGCCTGATGCCGGATGACACGCAAGCATTGAGCCTGGAGCGCAAGACCTGCGATGGAGGCATCATGGCAGGCTGCGTCTGGGAGGGGTTCGCCTATCAGAACGGTTGGGGTACGCCCATCGATGCGGTGCAGGCTGCTACATTTTTCCACAAGGCATGCGACGGGGGCGAGGCAACGGGATGCCGGGTCGTCGGCATTCTCTACCAGAACGGCCTGGGCGTGCCGGTGGATGGGGCGAAGGCGTTGGTCTTTTACCGCAAAGCTTGTGATGGCGGCGACAAGGCTGCGTGCACGGAAGTGAAGGCTGAGCCGTAGGCGCTACGCTGCTGCGGGACTCGAAACGGTGCGCTTGCAATGGCCGTGAAAGTGGCAATCATCGGCGGCGGAATTGTGGGACTGGCGACGGCGCACCAGTTGCCCAAGCGGCATCCCGCGGCAAAAGTGCTGGTTCTGGAAAAGGTAAAGGGCGCGGGGCAGCACCAGACCGGGCACAACAGCGGAGTGCTGCATTGCGGGCTCTACTACAAACCGGGTTCGACCAAGGCGCGCATGGCCGTGGAAGGAATCCGGCGGATGACCGCTTTCTGCCAGCAGCACGGCGTGCACTTGCGTTGCATGTTTGACGGAAAGGCCGGACCTATACTCAACCCTCTTGATGCGCCGGAGTTTCATGTGCAGCGGACTCTGGCGATGCGACGGGGTCGTCGATAGAATTGAGGTTGGAGATTAATGGCGTTAAAGCACCCACAAAGTTTTCAAGCAACTCTTTCCGAGTGCGCAACCTCTCAAACTCGCGGGTGATCCAAACGAGATCATTCTTGGCTTGCTCTAAAGCAACTTCATAGACCTTGACGGACATGTTTTCAACCCTCACGAAGAACATTATCGTTAGGAAAACACATCTCCAGTTCATCTTCATTTAATTAACCATGAAAATGCCCGCTGTCGACCGGCGAGACGTTCCAGATTATTGATTTAAATGGTCGGGACGGGCAGATTTGAACTGCCGAAAGGCTCGGTTACGCCGAGCTCCCCTCGCAGTCGATTCTCCTGCTCCGCGCTGCGGCGCGAAGCAGGGTTGGGGTGCTTCGTTGGTCGGCAGTTCAACGGAGAATCGCCAATCGAAAGCACTGAAATGTCGCAAAGAATAATGGTCGGCGCTAGAGGACGATTTTAGAACTCTTCTCTTCCGGCGCGGACCCTTCGAGGCCCTCGAGTACGCTCAAGCCTGAATCCAGCTGCGGAGAAGCAAACCTCCGCTGCGCAGCGGTAATTCACATCACCTTGCACGCAGAAATGAAAGGTGCCGAATATCGTCTCCTGGGGGCTGCCTTTGTGCAGTCGTGCGCATGCGGGAGACCTCGATTACCGTCTCGCCCGATTCCGCTTCCCTCTGGACGCGTAGAATCTCCTCTTCCGCATGCCCCCTTCCTCGCCATCTCCCGGCTCTCCTCTCCACCTTCAGAGAACTACGACAGTCTTCAATTTCTCAACTTCAAAGTGGCGGCAGTCAGCATGATAATTGCAAGCCGCGGAGCCAGACTGCACATAATCCGGCAAACTTCGATACCGCCCATTCCAGGAAGAGAGACTTCAAGGAAAACTGCATCAACCAGCTAAGTTCGTACCAGACGCAGGGCTTCTTCTGCTCGCACCGCTTCCACTATGGAATAGCCGGCACCCGCGAGGAACGTACCAAGTGACTTTCTAATTGGTTTGCTGGTGTCCACAATAAGGACATTGGGCGGATCAGACCTCAAGGCAGTTTCCTCTCGCTTGACGATTGCGCATTGAAAATGAGGGCCCGCCTACTCTTGGAGACAACAATATCATTGAGGTCATTGGGATAGAGAATATCAGCATGCCAACTTGCGGCGTTGTAGTAAGTGAGCAAATGGCTCTCTGAAGCTAAGTCAATGAGAAAGGGCAAACTTTCGGCCTCGAAGAGGACACTCGGACGTCGATGATCGTCGCCGTTTGCACTTAGTCATCAAAGCGAGTTTGCTGACCCGGTATCTATTGCCTAGATGGGTGTGCGCCCATTCTTAACAAAAGAGAGAAACCGCCGTGCGAGCTCATGAATGCGATCATCCTGATGTTTTTCGACCGCATCGCGAGGAATCAATTCCGTCCCGACTCCTAGAGCAGTTGCACCGGCAACGATGAAACCCGTTGCTGTCTGCTGATTTACTCCACCTGCAGCGATCAATTTGACATCTGGCAACGGCAACTTCAAGGAACGAAGGTAGAGACCGCCTCCTACCGGACCGACGGGAAATATCTTCACAAAGTCCGCGCCCGTCTTCATGGCAGCGATGACTTCCGTCGGCGTAAGCGCTCCCGGAATTGCAACCACATCTCTCTTCAGTGCGCACTCGACCACTTCGGGAACGAGGCCTGTACTGGTGAGAAAACGGGCTCCTGCGTCCAGACAACGCTTTGCTGTTTCCAGATCGAGGACGGTTCCGGCGCCCACCACCATGTACGGATACTTCTGCGCCAGTTCGCGAATTGCTTCGATTGCACCCGGAACGGTCATGGTGACTTCAGCTACAGGGATTCCGGCATGATACAGGGTCTCGGCGGCGTAAAGGGCCTGGTCACCCGATTTCACTCGAATTCCGGGAAAGATCCCGATTTCTTCAATGAGAGCGACGATATCTTCCCGTTTCATACAGTTTCCCTGACCTCACTTGGAGTGTAAGTGGCTGACTTCGACAACAAACTAGAGCGGACACAGAATCCGTTTCGAACATTTCTACGGGAGCTTTTCGGAGCCGACGGCGAGAGTAAGTTGGCCCTCCGCCGTTAGATAAGATCCGAGTAACTGTGCATAGGCCAGTTGCACCTGGCGATAGTCGCTTTGCGCATTAAGGAAGTCCATCAAGGACGCGCCGCCGTGTTCGTAGGCGAAAGTTACGGTGTCGCGCACGCGCAACGCCTGATCGTTGTACTTCTCCTTGTACGGTTTGAGAAGCGCAACGTTGCTGCGCACCAGTTCATAAGCCGTGTCCACATCGCTGAAGACCTGGGCACGCGTGGCGTCGCTGGCCTGCTGGCTGCGGTCGATGTCGATCTGCGTGCGTTTCTTTTCCCCCTGATTGCGGTCGAAGATGCGCAGTGGGATGTTCACGCTGACGCCGAGAGTTTGAGGGCCGTTCGGGTTATTCGTCGAGGCGTTGTGCGTGTACCAGGCGCTGTACGTTGGATCGGTCGAGCCGTTGGAAATGGCCAGCTTGTGATTTGTCTGAGACTGCTGAATGGTTTGTAGCGCCGCCTGCAAGTCGGGTCGGGCCGCTAGAGCCGCGTCACGGTACCTATCCAAAGGCTCCAACGAGTCATTGAAGTCAAATGGGCCGGTCACGTCGAATTGGTCGACCGGCGTGCGATCGTTGAGCATCTGCAAAAGCTGGATCTTGGCGGTACGCAGGTTGACGATTGCATTCTCGATTTCGGACTCGTACTGCACGCGAAGCAACTCGATACGATCCAAGTCGATCTGCGCCAGGTCTCCAGCCTTGAAGCGGGCGCGGCTAATGTCGATGATCTTGTCGTAGTATTCGAGGTCGGCCTTCGCCAGATCGAGAATATACTTTGCCTGGAGCGTTCCGACAAATGCCGTGCGCAACGCAAAGACCATGTTTCGCTGCAGATCCTCGTGCTGCGATTGAGTTATGCGCGTACCTTCTTGCGCACTCTCAAGGCGTAACTCGCGCTTGTGATCGCGCTCGTGCAGATAACTGAAGCTCGGTTGTTCAGTGGTGCCCTTGAAGGGAGTCCAGACTCCATTGTGCGGCGCGGCCTGTGTGCCATCCGCCGATAGAGTGAACTGCGGATTAGGCCGGAGGAAAGTTGTAATTTCTTCGGCCCTCATTTCGTCGACGTTGTCGGCATCGGCCTTCAGCGCAGGATTGCCGGCGATGAACCTGGCTCTGACCTGATCCCAGTCAAGGGGCGGCTGGGCAAATACAACGGGCGCAATCGTCGACGTGACGATCAATCCGCAAGTCACTGCGAGACTTCTGCCTAACTTCCGAAGTTGCATGTGTGAGGAAATCAAATCAATGTTCAAAGGACGCCCCCGTTTCCGGTTCCGGCAGCGTGTCGCCCTCTCGCGCGAACCAGACATACAAAGTGGGCAGTAGGAAAATGCTCATCGCGAGAGCTGCCACAAGTCCCCCCACAATAACAATCGCAAATGGGCGCTGCGAGTCGGAACCAATAGCGTGGGACATCGCGGCGGGAAGAAGTCCCAGGGTGGCGACCAGCATCGTCATCATGATCGGCCGCAGCCGTAAGACCGCGCCCTCAACAGCGGCGTCTGCAACGGTAAATCCCCGCACCCTTAATTGGTTGATGTATTCAAGCATGATAATTCCGGTTTGCACGGAGACGCCGAACAGCGCCAGGAAGCCGACACCGGAAGATACGCTGAAGTATGTGCCAGTCGCAAGAAGAGCGAGCAAGCCTCCAACGGGAGCCATGGCCACGTTGGCGAGAATCAGCAGCGCCCATTTGAAGGAACGAAACATGGCGTAGAGAATGATGAAGATCAAAAAGACGGTCAGGGGCACGATGAGGGCCAACCTGGCCTCGGCGCGCTTTTCGCTATCGTATTCTCCTGTCCATTCGAGGTGATAGCCACGAGGTAGTTGCACATTCTTGGCGATCTTGTCGATGGATTCCCGCACCGTGGTGCCCAGATCGCGCCCGCGAACCTCAAAGCGGATGGCCACGTACCGGGAACCGTCTTCCCGGTAAATGTCGTAAGCGTCATCGTGAACCTGGACTTTGGTCACCTGAGCCAGCGAGACGCGCTCGCCTGATGGAGAGAGCAGTCGAATATCCTGGATGGCCTCCTTGGTATCGCGATACGGTTTCTGATAGCGAACCACCACGTTGTAGACTGCTTCTCCCTGCAGGACCTGACTGACAGCATTACCGCCGACCGCGGTTTGAATTGCATCCTGGATATCGGCGACATTAATGCCGAAGCGCGCAGCCGCCTTACGGTCAACGGTGAGATCGATATTCGGCTGGCCCGTGTCGCGTTGAAGTCCCAAATCCTTGACCCCGTCAATATTGGCCATAACCTCCTTGATCTGTTCGCCCTTTGCCTCGAGGACGTCCAAGTCAGGCCCGTAAAGTTTGGCGGCCAGTCCGCCCTTCGTGCCGGTCATGGTCTCATCCACGTTGTCCTCAATGGGCTGGGAGAAATTCCAGAAAGCTCCCGGGTGTTTCTCCAGTTCGCGATCCATGGCGGCGATCAGCTCCTCTTTACTCTGATGAAAGATGGGTCGCCATTGCTCCTTGGGCTTCAAGTCGACGAAATATTCCGTGTTGCCGAATCCACCCGTGTCGGTTCCATCATCGGGCGCCCCGGCTTGCGAGACGACTTTGGTGACCTCGGGGAACGAGGCGAGGATATAGCGGGATTGTTGAGTGAAGCGCGTGCCTTCCGTCTCGCCTACGCTGTTGGCCATCGCACCGCGCGCCCAAATGGCGCCTTCGTCCAAATGCGGCAGGAACTCCGAGCCAATAACACCGCTGAACGCCAGGAAAAGCGCGAGGGCCAATGAAACCAGGGCGCCGGTGACTACAATCGCGCGGTGTTCCACAGCCCAGCGCACACCGCCCCGGTAGCGTTTGGTGAGAAAAACCATGACCGGATTGCGCCACTCTGTTACTTGACCGCGGAGGAACAAGCTGCATAGAACGGGCGCAATCAGGATCGAGAACGTCATGGCGCCGAGTAGCGCGAAGGCAACGGTCCAGGCCATGGGCCGGAACAAGCGCCCTTCGACTCGTTGCAGCGTGAAGATCGGCATGTAGGCGGTGATGATGATAGCGATGGCGAAGAAAACCGGGCGTTGAACCTCGTGACATGCCTCACGAATTACAGCGGAGACGGACTTGGGAAGCGTCACCCCCGTTTTCTGTTCGCCGGCTTGAGTTCCGAATTGGGTATGGGAGCCGAATTCGCGGCTCAAGTGGCGAACGATGTTCTCCACCATCACCACTGCGCCATCAACAACCATTCCGAAATCGAGCGCGCCAAGTGAAATCAGGTTCGCGGGGATATTGCTCAAATTCAGGAAGATTGAGGCGAACAGCAGGGAAAACGGAATGGTGATCGCAACAATCAAGGCCGCGCGAACATTGCCGAGGAAAAGAAGCAGGATGATCGTAACCAGGATCATGCCCTCGCCGAGGTTGTGCAGCACGGTGTGCAACGTGAAATGAATCAGGTCGCTGCGGTCGAGCATGGGAATGACTTTCACACCCTCGGGCAGGAGCTGATTGTTGAGTTCGTCGACCTTCTTGTGAATGCCTTCGAGCGTAGGGCCTTCCTGGGCCCCCTTGCGCATGAGCACGCCGCCCTGGATAACGTCGGGCTCATCGACAATGACGCCGTCCGGACGATGATCGGCTCTGGCCATGTGCCCCAGCCGAATTCTGGGGCCCCATTCGACGACCGCAATGTCCTTTACGCGAACCGGAGCCCCATTCGAAGTCGTCAGCACGGTGTTCTCGATGTCCTGCACATTGCGAAAAAGTCCGAGTGCGCGGACGTTCAGTTGCTGCAAGCCCTCTTCGACGAAGCTGCCGCCGGCGTTGACGTTGTTGATGGACAGCTGGTTCTCGACCTGGCTGATGCTCAAACCGTAAGTGATTCGTTTGTTCGGGTCGACGCGCACCTGATATTCGCGCGCGGTGCCGCCGAAGTCGCTCACGTCCACCACGTTCGGAACTTTCCTGAATTCCTTGTACAGTGTCCAGTCTTCGATGCTCCTCAAATTCATCAGGTCATACGCCGGATTCGTGCTCCGGATCGTGTACCACTAAATCTGGCCGGTCATGCTCCAGTCCGTACCAATTTGCGGCTGCACACCCGCCGGCACACTGACCTGCGTGA